>WNFS01003313.1_pt1 | contig 13624 bp, 9 predicted proteins | sample 5400141 | NCBI WGS metagenome assembly WNFS01 (sample SAMN13153358, study PRJNA577476) | soil metagenome | isolation source: 60 cm saprolite under Madrone tree | place: USA:California | collected 2016-06-14
CGAGCCCGCGCGGTGCGGTGGTCACGGCGCCTCCGCCTCGAGCAGCGCCACCGGGAAGCTCGCGAAGAGCGCGGCCGCCGACAGTGCCGGCGCGCCGTCGCGGCGCTCCGTTTCCAGCACGCCGCCGGTGAATCGATCGCGGAAGCGCCCCGCGAGAGCGTCGCTGCCGAGCGAGAGCCAGGTCTCGCCCCACGGTGGGGCGCCCAGGGCAAGGGCACCTGTAAATCCCGTCAGGCGGGCGGTGAGCCTCGGGACGGCCACGATCACGGCGCCGTCTGCACCGACGCGGGCGAAGCCGACGAGATGCTCGGAGCGCTCTCCGCGGGCCTCCAGAGGCAGGTACGTCCCCGCCTCGAAGAGGGCCGGCCGCTCCCGCCTCAACGCGAGCGCGCGCCGGATCAGGTAGAGCTTGAGCCGCCCGTCGGTCCAGTTCTCGAGCAGCTCCGTGCAGAGCCCCGATAGGTCCCGGCCGCGCTCTGCGACGCGGGCGTCCAGGGCGGCCAGCAGAGCCATGCGCCGCGCGAAGTCGACCGGCCGCCGATTGTCGGGGTCGACCAACGACAGGTCCCAGAGCTCGGCGCCCTGGTAGAAATCCGGCACGCCCGGCGCCGCGACCTTGAGCAGAGTCTGGGCGAGCGAGTTGACCGCGCCATAGCGCGCGACACGCTGCTGGAACGGCAGGAACTCGTCGAGGAAGCGGCCGCCCCCGGTGAGGAGGCCCATGATGAAGTCGTGCGTGGCCGCGTCGTAGGCGGAATTCGGATTGACCCAGCTCGTATTGCGCTTGGCCTCCTTGATGGCCTTTTCCATGTACTCGCAGATGCGGGTGGCGAAGGCTGCAAGGTCGGGCTGCGGCTCCGCCGGCCACGCGCCGACCAGCGTCTGATAGAGCAGATACTCGTCGTTGCGGTCCGGTGCCGCCTGCCCGTCGACCTCCCGCTTCCACCGCTGCCCGATCGCGCGCCAGCGCCGGACGCGAACGCCCCACTCCCCGGGGATCTCAGAGAGCACGCTGATCCGTGCCCGCACGTCCTCGCTGCGCTTGGTGTCGTGCGTGGAGGTGGTCAGCATCGACTGGGGCCAGCGCCCGAGCCGCCGAGCGTTCTTGTCGTGGAAGGCCGGCACGGGCTCGCCGAACCTGGCCGTATCGCTGCCGACCTCATTCAGCGAGACGAGACGGTTGTAGACGTAGAGCGCTGTGTCTTCGACGCCCTTCGCCGTCACGGGCCCCGCCGTCTGCTGCAGGCGCATCACGAAGTGATGTCGCCCGGCGCGGTCTTCGTCGCCCCCGCCCGGAGGCTCCCGCAGCAGCAGGATGTCGTGGACGAAATCGAAGATGGACACGTTCATCGTCGGATTGCGCCGCTTGGCCTCTGCCACGGCGCGCTCGACGAAGGCACGGTCACGCGCGCTCACCTCGGGCCCCTCGTCGCCGATGTACGTGCGGTACACGGGGAAGCAGGCCATGACTTCGCGCACCGCGCGGATCAGGCTGTGCAGCGTGAAGTCGCGCGTGTGCCGCCGTGTCTCGGAGATCCGGTCGAGGTGATGGCCGAGCTGATTCACCTCGCTCGCCATCGACACCTGCATGATGAGCCGCTTTGCTGCATAGGCGATGTCGGTCATGGCCGGAGCGGCTCCGGCGAAGCGCGTGTAGAGCGCCGTCATCTGCCGGGTGTGATCGCGATCCACGAACAGGCCGTTGACGGATCCGAGGAAATCGTAGCCGGTCGTGCCCGCGACGCGCCACCACTCGGGCAGGCGCTCGTCGGCCATGAGGATTTTCTCGGCGAGGAGCCAGAGAGGTCGCGCGACGGGCGCCGCGGGATCCGGCGAGGCAAGGCCCCGGTAGCGCGCGAGAAGGCCCTCCGCATCCTCGGCCTCGAGGCCGGGCGCCAGCCGGCGGGCGGTACCGAGGACGGCCTCCTCCTGGAGCCGGTGGAAGTACTCGCCTGGAGCGTAGAGTCCGTCGGGATGATCTACGCGGAGGCCGCTCACCGTTCCGTCGCCCACGAGACGGAGGATCAGCCGGTGACTCGCGTCGAAGACCTCGCGGAGCTCCGTCCGGATGGCCGCGAGGTGATTGACGTCGAAGAAGCGGCGGTAGTTCACCTCGTCGCCGGCCACCCGCCAGTCGGCGAGGCGATAGGCCTGGGACGAGAGCAGGTGGTCCAGCAGGTCAAAGCTCCCCGGGTCCCCCGGCGTCCCGTTGAACAGCCGGATATTGTCGTCGAGGAACTCACGGACCTCGGGCGATTCCTTGACCAGCGCCGCCAGCCGGCGCTTGATGATCTCCTTCTCACGGAGCCGCTCCTCGACGTGGACGAGATCCGTCTCCATCTGCCCGGGCAAGTGCTCGAGCGCCGTGACGATGCTCTGAAGCTCTCGCAGGTGAGGATCCTCGGGCGGCAGGCGCGCACCGAACGTCTCGATGCGGTGGGTCAGCACTTGCGCGTAGGAGTCCGGCGCGACCGGCAGGCGCGCCCCCGCGTAGCGCACGACGAAGGCGCCCTCGACGAGCTCGAGCTGGAGCTGCTGGGCCTCCAGGACGGCGCCGTACTGGTCGGGCAGCACGGGAAGGAGCACCTTGCCGTAGAGCTCCGGCTTTGCTGGTACCCAGTCGATGTCGAAGAATCTCGCGTAGGGCGAGGCGGGCCCGTTCTCGAGCACGTCCGTCCACCAGGGATTCGAGTCTCCGACTATGCCCATGTGATTGGGAACGATGTCGAGGATCACTCCGATGCCGTTCGCGGCCAGCGCCCGGGCCATCTGGTCGAACGTCTGCTCGGTCCCGACTTCGGGGTTGAAGGCGTTGGGATCGGTCACGTCGTAGCCGTGGGAGCTGCCGGGCCCGCACTTGAAGCAGGGCGAGAGATAGGCCTCGCTCACCCCGAGCGAGTGGAGATATGGCGCGAGAGCCCCCACGTCTTCGAAGCGGAGCGTGGGACCCAGCTGGAGTCGGTAGGTCGCGCGCCGCGGCCGGACGAGCGCCGCCACGGCCTTCTCGAGGAGTCCGTCGAGATCCGTCCTGCCCGCCACCGCCGTCATGGGGCGACCCAGCCTCGCGCGGGGCTCACAAATGCGTGAGCGTCTCACTCGGGTGGGGCTCGTGGCGCAACCTGCGCTCGAGGATCTGCCGGGCCAGCGCGCGCCCGCCGAGGCCGAAGGCCAAGGCTAGAGCCATGATGAGCCCGCCGAACGTGATGCCGAAGGCGACGAGCACCATCTCCTTGCCGATGCCGACGTGGGTGACCGCCGTGGCGCTGGCAAAGAGCAACACTCCCCAGCGCACCGCCCGGGCCAACAGCCGCGCCTCCGGCACCCCGGCGTTGACGGCCGCGATCAGCGCGCCCTGGCCGAGGAAGTTCGCCACGAGCCAGCCGACAAGGAAGATGACGGCGGCGCCGACGGCCCTGGGGACCCAGGCGAAGACGAAATCCGTGACGCGGCCCGCGCCGGGAATGGCGAGGGCGTCCACGGCAAGGGTCAGGAAGAGGGCGAAGATGGCCCAGAAGACCATTACCGAGAGCAGCTGGGAGGGGGACCGCCGGAGACCCGCGCGCGTCATCGGGGATACGAGTCCCCAAGACTCGGCGCGCTGGTCGAAGGCCACCGCCCGGGCAAGCCGCCTCAGCAGCAAGGCAGCGACCCAGGCGGTGACGAGGCCTACGACCGCCAGAGTGAGCATGGCGAGAATGCTCGGCAGCACCGCCACCAGCCGCGAGTTGAGATCCCGCAGAGCCGCCCACACGAGACCGCTCCACATCTCCGCCATGGTCGTGCCTCCTCCTTCAGCTCCGTCTCATCCGAGGTCGTGTCGCGCGTGAGCTCCTGGGGTGTCGGAGTTCCCCTCCGTCAGGGGCCGCCCGGCCCTCCTTCGAGCAGTTTCATCGGCCGGGTACGCCTCGGCTCGAGGCGAGCCGGGAGCCGGTCCGCAGATCGAGTATCAGAATACTCCCGCCCGAGACGGTGAGACAGATGGGGGAACTGTCATGGTTCTTGATTTGCCAAGGCTGTGCCAACCCGGAGCCTCACCCTAAAACGCCGGAAAGACGGCCCGACGTCGCGTCGCCGCTTCCCAGACCGGCCCGGTCACAAGGTCGTGCTTACCGGGTTGAGAGGTAATATTTACCATCCAGCCCGACAGGCCTCCATCAGTCCGCGCCACCCGCAACGCTGGCGAACAGGATATGCTGGTGGGGCCGGAGCACGCGTGCGGGACCTACCTCGGCTTCGCGGGGCCGGCGTGATGGCAACGTTCACCCAGGAGATCGCCATGGACGCTCTGGTCAAGACCCTGAACACGCTCTGCGACGCCCTGCCGTTTCAGACGAGCTGGTATCTCAAGGATCTCAAGAGCGGCCGGATGGCGAACCGGCTCGGAGACACGCCCGTGCCCTCGGCCAGCACGCGGAAGATCTCCATCCTGATGGCTGCGATGAAGGCCGTCCACGACGGCAAGCTTTCTTTGGATCAGAAAGTCACGATCGAGGCCCGGTACCAGGACAACGACTCGGGCACCTTCCAGCACATGACGCCCGGCTTTTGGATCACCTTCCGCGACGCGCTCGTGCAGATGATCATCGTGAGCGACAACACGTGCACGGGCACCGTCGTGGATCTGGTCGGTCTCGGAAACGTCCAGAGCTTCTGCGAGTCGGTCGGCATGTCGCGCACCGTCCACCGCTTCGGCATCCCGCCGAGGCTCGGCCCCGATCACACGCTGGAGCAGGTGACGACGACGACGCCGAACGATCAGGGCCTGCTGCTCGAGATGATCCTGCGCGGCGCATCCGACAAGGCCGCCGCCAGGCTCGGCTCGACGCCCGAGCTGTGCCGCCTGGCGCTCGACATTCTCTCGTGGCAGAAGCTGAAGACCCGCCTGCCGTCCCAGCTTCCGCTCGGCACCAAGGTGGCGCACAAGACGGGGACGGGGTCGCGGGGCTACATGGACGCGGGCATCATCTTCAAGGACGGCCAGCCGCTCTTCATCCTGACCGCCTACACGGAAGCCGTGCCCGCGGAGCTTCCCGACGGCACGCCGGGCTTCGCCGCGGCGTATCAGCTTATGGGCCGGATGTCCCGCCTCTGCTGGGACGCGCTCGGCTAGCGGGAGCGAGCCCGGCGCATCAGCGCGCTGCGGGCGCCTTGTCGGCGAGCCAGTCGAGGCCGAGGTCGCGGAGCTTGGCAGGCGTCGGGTAGCCCGTCGCCGGATCACAGCCCGCCAGCCCGTAGTAGCTCGCGCGTGCGTGCTCGAACTCGTCCGTGGTCAGCGCCACGCCCGCCGTCGGGCCCTTGCCGGTGAGCGGCTGGAAGAGCTTCTTCGGCAGCACGTCGGCGTCCTTCCCGATGCCCTCGCGCGCGTTGAAGGCGCGCATGAGCGCGATCTTTCGCTCGCCGATCTCCAGCAGCTCCTCCATTGTCGCCTGCCACCCGGTGCCGGCGCGTACCAGCTCGACCGTCTCCGAGGGGCCGTAGAGCTGCCACGACGGGCCCCAGACGAACTGGCAGAGCCCGAGGGTGTCGAGCGCGGAGTAGAAGCACTGCGAGCGGTACGCGAAGCGGACCTTCGCGTCCGAGAGATCCGTCGCCGGAAGGCTCGCGGCGATGTCCAGCTGCTCGAGCCGCCCGTGCTGGAGGGAGCCCGGCTTGTTCCGAAGCGCCGAGTCGTGCTCGGAGGACTGGTGGTCGGCGCCGAAGGGGTTGACGGCGTAGACGAGGCCGAGCGAGCGTTTGACCTGCGGCATGTGCGCCGGGAGCTCCTGGCCCTTGACGGTGACAGTGAGATCGACCGCGGCCTGCCCGAGCGTCTTCGCGGCGCGGAGGCTGCCCTCGGCGAGGAGATCGCCGACGCCCTGCCTCAGCGCGATGGCTTCGATGGCGCGCAGGACCGACTGGCCGTCGCCGTACTGGAGCCCCAGCCCCTTATCGTCGAGCAGGCCCTTTTCCTTCGCCTCGATCGCCCACGCGATGGTCCCACCCGCCGAGATCGTGTCCATGCCGTACTTGTTGGCGTCGGCCGAGGCCTTGGAGAGGAGCTTGAGATCGCCGACACCGCACATCGATCCGAGCAGGGACAAGGTTTCGTACTCGGGGCCACCATAGATCGGATCGATGTCGAGGCCGGGCTCATGAACCTCGACCGTGCGCTTGCACTTGACGACGCAGGCGTAGCAGGTGTCGCGCTCCTTGAGGATGGTCTTGGCGAGCGTCGTCCCGTCGATGTCCTTGGCCAGCTCGAAGGTGCCCTCGTTGTAGTTGCGCGTCGGCAGGCCGCCGACCTTGTCCTGGATCGCGAGCACGCCGGCCGTCCCGTACTCGCCGAACCAGACTATCCCAGGGTTTGCCGCCTGGAGATCCTTCAGCCGCTTGACGAGGCCGCGGAAGGCCACGGGCTCCGCGGGCTTCGGCGACTTGCTCCCGCGCACCACGACCGCCTTGAGCCGCTTCGATCCCATCACGGCGCCCAGGCCCGTGCGGCCGTTGGCGCGGTTGACCATGTTCATGATCGCGGCGAAGCGCACGAGGTTCTCGCCCGCGGGCCCGATCTGCGCGATCTCCACCTTCTCGTCGCCGATCTCCTTTTTCAGCATGCTGTCGACCTCGGCCGTGACCTTGCCCCAGAGATGCTTCGCGGGGCGCAGTTCCGCCTTGCCGTCGTTGAGCCAGAGATACACGGGCTCCTTGGCCTGGCCGGTGAAGACGATCGCCTCGGCGCCCGCGGCGCGCATCTCGGCGGGGAAGAAGCCGCCGCACTGGCTGTCGCCGATGGCGCCTGTGAGCGGCGAGCGCGCGCACGCCGTCATCCGGCTCTGGCCCGAGATGGCGAGGCCCGTGAGCGGGCTCACGGCCATGACCAGCACGTTGTCGGGACCGAGCGGATCGGCGCCGGCGGGGATCGACTGCATGAGTAGGTACGCGGCGAGCGCACTGCCGCCGGGATATTTCCGGTAGACGTCCTCGGGCAGGGTCTTCGTCTCGATGGTGCCGCGGGTCAGATCGACGTAAAAGACGGTCGCCGTAAGTGCCAAGTTTCGGTCCTTTCTCAAGCTTAAATGTCGAAGACGCCAGTTTGGCGGTAGGGCTCCTTCGCGCAAGCGCTCATCCGAACTGCCCCCCTCGAGGGCTGTGGGGCGACGCGGTGAAGTGTACCCCAACCTATGAGCCGATGGTATCCTCCCGCCAGGAGGGCCGAGGCCATGCTGACCAGGGAAGACAACGAGCTGTTGACGAGGACGAGCCCGGGGACGGCGATGGGCGCGCTCCTCCGACGGTACTGGATCCCAGTCGTGCAGTCCGGCGAGCTCGAGGCCGGCGGCCGCGTCAAGCGGGTCCGGCTTCTCTGCGAGCCGCTCGTTGCCTTCAGGGGCAAGAGCGGGCGGCCCGGGCTCATCGGCGAATTCTGCCCCCACCGCTCGGCCTCCCTCTTTTTCGGCCAGGTCAACGACGACGGTATGAGCTGCGCCTACCACGGCTGGAAGTTCGGCTCGGACGGCCGCTGCCTCGAGATGCCCAGCGAGCCACCAGAGTCGAGCTTCGCGTCGAAGGTGCGCCACGTCGCGTATCCGTGCGAGGAGCGCGGCGGCGTCATCTTTGCGTACATGGGGGCCGGCAGTCCGCCGCCTCTCCCCCATCTCGAGTGGACGCTTCTGCCTGAGGCCAACACGCTCGTCTCCAAGCGCGTCCAGGAGTGCAACTGGTTCCAGGCGCTCGAGGGCGGCATCGACTCGAGCCACATCTCCTTCCTCCACGCGCCCCAGAGCCACGCGGATGCGGACGTGACACGCGAGCTGGACCGGGCGAGCTTCGGCGTCGGTGAGGCCATCAACACGGCAGACAAGGCGCCGCGCTTCGAGGTGGTGGACACCGACTACGGCGCGCTCATCGGCGCGCGGCGCTCGTGGCCCGACGGGCGGCACTACTGGCGGATCAGCCAGTTCCTCATGCCGTTCTACACGATGCCGCCGACTGATCGGGACGAGAAGATGACCCAGTCGCACATCTGGGTGCCGATGGACGACACGAACGTCGTCAACTGGATGGTGACGTGGCACCCCGAGCGCGCGCTCACGGCCGAGGAGCGGGCACTTCACCTCGCGGGCAAGGGCGCCCACGTCTGCGACTACGCGCCCGCGACGTCCGAAGCCTACGGCGACGTCCGCACCGCCGCGAGCCGCGCGAACGACTATGGCATGGACTGGGAGGCGCACCGCAGCCGCATGGTGTGCGGTATCCCGGGCTTCGGCGTCCAGGACCAGGCCATCCAGGAGAGCCAGGGCGCCATCGTGGACCGCATGCACGAGCGGCTCGGCTCGAGCGACGCGGCGATCATCCACGTTCGCAAGCGCCTCATGGCCGAGGCGAGGGCGCTCAAGGATCGCGGCGTGCCGCCGCCCGAGTGCAACCCCGAGTCCTTCTTCGTGCGCTCGGCGTCGGTGCTGCTCTCCCCGGGAGAGAGCTGGGTCGAGGGCGCCATGGAGCGCGTTGTCGCCAAGCCCGGCGGCCATCTGACGCTCGCCTGAGTCCGCGCGTGACTACGCGCATGGCCGGCCGCGTGGCCCTCATCACGGGCGGTGGAGGCGGCATCGGTGAGGCGACGGCCAGGCTCTTCGCCGAGGAAGGCGGCGCCCTGGCGCTCGTGGACAGCGACAAGGCGGCGGTCGAGGCAGCGGCGGCCGGCATCTCCAGGGACGTGCCCGGCGCGCGCGTGTCGGCGGTGGCCGCCGACGTGAGCAGCGAGGCCCAGGCCCAGCGCGCCGTCGACGAGGCGCTCGGCGCCTTCGGCCGCCTCGACACCGTGGTCAATGTCGCCGGCATCAGGCTCTATACGCCTCTGGCCGAGGCCGATGCGAAGGGCTGGGAGCATATTCTCGGCGTCAACGTGCTCGCCACGGCCTACTGCTGCAAGGCGGCGCTGCCCGCGCTGCGGCGCGGAGGGCGCGGCACCATCGTCAACGTCTCCTCCCTCTACGGCGTCAAGGGGCGCGCCGGCATGGGCCAGTACGACACGACCAAGGCCGCCGTGCTCGGCTTCAGCCGCGCGCTGGCCGTCGAGGAGGCTCCGCACGGTATCCGTGTGAACGCGGTCTGCCCGGGCGGGACGATCACGCCGTTTCACATTCGTGCCGCCGCCGCGAAAGGCGTCTCCGAGTCCGACCTGCGCGCGCAGCGAACAGGGGACAATCTGCTTGGTCGCTGGGCGGAGCCGCGCGAAGTCGCCTACGCCATTCTCTTCCTGGCCTGCGACGAGTCATCCTACATCACCGGATCCACGCTGATGGTGGATGCCGGCAAGTCCATCATTTGACGAGAGACGCGCCGTGAGTGAGCGGCACTCGTGCTGCATAGCCGGCGGCGGGCCCGCCGGGATGATGCTGGGGCTTCTGCTGGCCCGCGCGGGGGTGGACGTCCTGGTCCTCGAAAAGCATGCCGACTTCCTCCGCGATTTCCGCGGCGACACCATCCATCCGTCCACGCTGGAAGTGATGCACGAGCTGGGCTTGGTCGACGAGCTTCTCAAGCTGCCGCACCAGGAGGCTGGGGAGTTGAGGGCGCAGGTGGGGCAGGAGATCGTGCCCGTCGCTGACTTCACGCACCTGCCGACCCACTGCAAATTCCTGGTGCTGATGCCGCAGTGGGACTTTCTCGACTTCCTCGCCCGCAAGGCGGGCCGCTATCCGTCGTTTCACCTCTGGATGCGCGCCGAGGCGGTGGGCCTGATCGAGGAGTCGGGACGGGTGGTGGGCGTCGAGGTCCAGACGCCTGAGGGCCGGCGAGAGGTCCGCGCCGATCTGGTTGTCGGCGCCGACGGCCGCCACTCGCTGGTCCGCCAACGGGCGGGGCTCGAGGTGAAGGAATTGGGCGCGCCCATGGACGTGCTGTGGTTCAGGCTCTCGCGACGGCCGGACGACCCGGCAAACCTCATGGGCACGTTCGGGTCGGGGCGGATCTTCGTCATGATCAATCGGGACAGCTACTGGCAGTGCGGCTACGTTATCGCGAAGGGCACCATCGACGAGATCCGCGGGCGGGGCATCGAGGCGTTCCGCGAGAGCGTCGCCCGGATCGTGCCCTTCGTGCGGGATCGCGTCGGGGAGCTCCGCGGCTGGGAGGACGTCAGCCTGCTTACCGTGCGGGTGGACCGGCTGGTGACCTGGTATCGTCCAGGGCTCCTATGCATCGGGGATGCAGCGCACGCGATGTCTCCTGTCGGAGGCGTTGGCATCAACCTGGCGCTCCAGGACGCGGTCGCGGCCGCCAACCTTCTGGCGTCGCCGCTCCGCGAAGGGCGAATGACGGTGGAAGACCTCGCGCGAGTCCAGCGGCGGCGCGAGTTGCCCACGCGCGCCATACAGTGGGTGCAGGTGCAGGTCCAGAACCGCGTCATCGCGCCCGTCCTGGGCGGCGCGGGCACCGCCCGGCTTCCGCTGGTGCTCCGGCTCCTACGGCACTACCCGGTCCTCCGCCGCCTGCCGGCCCGCTTCATGGGTATGGGCGTGCGCCCCGAGCACGTGAAGAGCGCCGAGGCGCCGAGCGCGTTGACAGGCCGATGAGCCTGTGATTACCTCTTCGTTGTCGCCCGCATGAGCCCTAACTCCCGCACCACTCTGAGGAGGAGCCCAATGACGTTCATTCGCCAATGCTCGGCCGCCTGTGCGGTCCTGACGTTAGCGTGGTGTCTCGGCGCCGCCGGACCCGCGGACGCGGAGACGACGCTCAAGGTCGTCATGCACTCCGATCTCAAGATCGTGGACCCGATCTGGACCACGGCCTACATCGTGCGCAACCACGGCTACATGATCTACGACACGCTCTTCGCCACCGACGCCAACGGCGAGATCAAGCCGCAGATGGTCGCCAAGTACGACGTCAGCGCCGACAAGCTGACCTACACCATGACGCTCCGCGACGGGCTCGTGTGGCACGACGGCAAGCCGGTGACGGCCGAGGATTGCGTCGCCTCGATCAAGCGCTGGGGGCAGAAGGACACGATGGGGCAGAAAATGATGTCCTTCGTGAAGGACTTCGCAGTGGTGGACGCCAAGACGTTCAAGATCCATCTGAAGGAGCAGACGGGCCTCGTCCTGCCGGCCCTCGGGAAACCCAGCTCGAACGTGCCCTTCATGATGCCCAAGCGCGTGGCCGACACTCTCCCGAGCGAGCAAATCTCTGACTTTACCGGTTCGGGCCCGTTCGTCTTCAAGAAGGACGAGTGGAAGCCGGGTGACAAGGCCGTCTACGTCAAGTTCGCGCAGTACAAACCTCGCAGCGAGCCGGCATCCGGGCTGGCCGGCGGCAAGGTCGTCAAGGTGGACCGCGTCGAGTGGCGGGCGCTCAGCGACCAGCAGACCATCATCAACGCGCTCCAGGCGGGCGAGATCGACTACGTCGAGACGCCCTCGCACGATCTCCTGCCGGTGCTCAAGAAGGATGCGAACGTCAAGCTGGTGGACTACAACCCGTTGGGCAACCAGTACGCCTTCCGCTACAACGCACTCTTCAAGCCCTTCGACAACGCCAAGGTCCGCCAGGCGGTCATGGTGGCCTTCAACCAGAAAGATTTCCTCGACGCTGTCATCGGCGACCCCGCCTACTACAAGCTCTGTAAGGCACTCTTCCCCTGCGGATCGCCCAACCAGTCGTTCAAGGGGATGGAGAGCTTTCTCGATGGCAACGCAGAGAAGGCCAAGGCGCTCCTCAAGGAGGCGGGCTACGACGGCACGCCCGTCGTCCTCATGCAATCGACCGACCTGGGAGTGCTGACAAACCTTGCCCCCGTGGCAAAGAACCTGATGGAGAAGGCGGGCATGAAGGTGGAGATGCAGGCCATGGATTGGCAGACGCTCGTTGCTCGGCGCGCGAAGAAGGACCCGCCGACCGCCGGCGGCTGGAATGCGTTTCTCACCTCCTGGGTCGCCGCCGACATCCTGAATCCGGTCAGCGCGGGCTTCATCAACGCGTCGTGCGACACGGCCATGTTCGGCTGGCCCTGCGACAAGGAGATGGAGGCGCTTCGCGACCAGTACGCCAGGGAAACAAACCCGGCCAAGCTCAAGGGCATCGCCGAGGCCGTGCAGGTACGCGAGACGCAGTACCCGACGCACGTCTGGCTGGGGCAGTGGTACCAACCAATCGCGGTGCGGAAGAACGTGAGCGGCATGATGGTGGCGCCGGTCCCGGTGTTCTGGAATATCGAGAAGAAGGGAAGCTCTGCGGCTGACGGGCGGCGATCCCGCCGCCATCATCGCCGGCGACAGCGCCACGACCCAGCAGGTGGCGGAGATCCGCGTCAAGCTCGGGCTCGAGCGCCCCATCGTCGAGCAGTTCGCCATCTGGATCGGCCGGGTGCTCCGGGGAGATTTCGGCGAGTCGTTTTTCTTCAAGAAGCAGGTCGCCGAGCTGATCCGGGAGCGGCTCGAGCCGACGGCCGCGCTGGCCGTGTGCACGATCATCCTGGCCGTCGTGGTCGCCGTCCCGCTCGGCGTCCTGGCGGCCGCGAAGCGCGGCACCTGGATCGACCGCGGCGTGATGGGCTTCTGCGTCCTGGGCTTCTCGGTGCCCGTGTTCGTGATCGGCTACGCGCTCATCTACGTCTTCGCCATCGAGCTGGCCTGGCTGCCGGTGCAGGGCTACCAGCGCATCGCCGAGGGGTTCTGGGGCTTTCTCGAGCGGCTCATCCTGCCGAGCCTGACGCTGGCGGTGATCTACGTGGCGCTGATCGCCCGCATCACGCGCACGAGTGTGCTCGAAGTGCTTGGCACGGATCACGTCCGCACGGCGCGGGCCAAGGGCTTGGGCAATGGCGCCGTGCTGATGCGCCACGTGCTGCGCAATGCCGCCGTGCCCATCGTCACCGTCATCGGCCTCGGTGTGGCGCTCCTGATCGGCGGCGTGGTGGTGACCGAATCGGTCTACGGCATCCCCGGCCTCGGGCGGTTGACGGTCGACGCCGTGCTCGCGCGCGATTACCCAACCGTTCAGGCGGTTATTCTGCTGATCTCCGTGGTCTATATCCTGATCAACCTCATCGTGGACCTGACGTATACGTTTCTCGATCCGAGGATCCGGTATTGAAGGCGATGGTCAACCGGAGCGTGCTGATCGGCGGTGCGATCCTGATCGTCGTCCTGCTGATCGGGCTCACGGCGCCGTTACTCGGCACGCGTGATCCGTCGCAGATCGACCCGGTCTCGCGCAACAAGCGCCCCGGGGCCGTGCGCGTTCTCACGGGCGCCGACGGGAGACAGGTCTCCACGACGTACTGGATGGGCACCGACAGTCTCGGTCGCGACATCTACAGCCGCGTGCTCTACGGCGCGCGCGTCTCCCTGCTGGTCGGCGTCTCCGTGGCGCTGCTGAGCGTGGCCGCCGGCCTCGTCATCGGTCTCCTCGCCGGCTACCTCCGCTGGCTCGACGGCTTCGTGATGCGCATCATGGACGGCCTCATGGCGGTGCCGGCCATCCTGCTGGCGATCGCGCTGGTGTCGCTGTCGACCGCGGGCCTCCGCGCCGTCATCGTGGCCATCGTCATCCCGGAGGTGCCGCGCGTCGTCCGGCTGGTGCGCTCGGTCGTGCTGTCGATCCGCGAGGAGCCCTACGTCGAGGCCGCGATCGCGCTGGGCGC
>WNFS01013722.1_pt1 | contig 13624 bp, 15 predicted proteins | sample 5400141 | NCBI WGS metagenome assembly WNFS01 (sample SAMN13153358, study PRJNA577476) | soil metagenome | isolation source: 60 cm saprolite under Madrone tree | place: USA:California | collected 2016-06-14
CTGGGTGCTCGCCGGGGCGCTCGTTCCCGTCGCCGCAGTGTCGCTGTGGTTCGCCGCCGCTGGAGCGTTCCGCGAGCTCTGGTTCTGGACCGTGACTTATGCCTCGGCGTACGCATCGATACGCTCGCCGGCCGACGGCCTCAACGTCCTTCCCGAGATCCTCGGGATGATCGTTCCGTTCTGCTTCGTCGCGCTCATCCTGGCCGGCGTGGGCGCCGTGCTGACCGTCGGGGATCGTGACCTGCGCCCGGTCGCTCGTTTTCTCGCCCCCTTCACGCTCACGTCGTTGCTCTCGACCGTGATCGGCTTCTATTTCCGCCCGCAGTACTTCCTCTTGCTGGCGCCGGCGCTCGCGCTGCTCGCTGCCGTTGCCGTCCGCGCGCTCGCCGAACGATTGACGCCACGGCTGGGCGTCGCCGGCGCAGCCATTGCGGCGGCCGTCCTGCTCGTGGCGGTCTCCCATACCCTATGGGCTCACCGCGCGGTCTTCTTCCAGCTCGGGCCCGACGCTGTGGCTCGCGCGATCTACGGCGGCAATCCATTCCCGGAGTCGGTGGCCGTCGGGCGCTACCTGAAGGCGCACACAGGAGCCGACGACCGCATCGTCGTCATCGGATCCGAGCCCGAGGTCTACTTCTATGCGCGCCGACGCGCCGGCACCCGCTACATCTATATGTACCCGCTCTTCGAGAACCAGCCCTACGCCGCCTCCATGCAGGACGAGCTGATCCGCGACGTGGAGACGGCGGCGCCCCGGTTCGTCGTCTACGTCAACGTCCCCACGTCGTGGCTGGTGTCGCCGGCCGCGCCCCGGCGCATGCTCGAGTGGTTCGAGGGCTATCGGCAGGCTCACCTCGAACAGGTGGGACTCGTGGACATGCTGACGCCTCAGCTCACGCTGGTCTACTGGGACGGGGACGCCCGCGGAAAGACGCCGCGATCGAACCTCTGGCTGGCCGTCTACCGGAGACGCGACGCCTCGTGAGCTCTCGACCGTCCAGCCACGGGACACCGCCGCTCGTCGTGCTGCGAGGCGTGGAAAAGACGTTCAGCTCGCGCCAGGGCGCCGACTACGTCGCTGTCCGGGGCTTCTATCTCGAGCTGGCGCGCGGAGAGTTCTTCTGCCTGCTCGGCACCAGCGGCTGCGGCAAGACCACGATCCTCAACATGATCGCCGGGTTCGAGAAGCCGACGGCCGGCGTCATGGAGCTGGAGGGGAAGCCGATCGCCGGCCCCGGCCGCGACCGCAGCGTGGTCTTCCAGGGCGACGACTCGCTCTACGACTGGCTCACCGCGCTCGAGAACGTCGAGTTCGGCCTGCGCATGCGGGGCGTCCCGAAGACGACGCGCCGCGAGCAGGCCCATCACTACCTCGATCTGGTCGGCCTCACCGGTCAGGAGGCCAAGCACCCGTCCGAGCTGTCGGGCGGCATGAAGCAGCGCATCCAGATCGCGCGCGTGCTCGCCAACGAGCCGAAGATGCTGCTCATGGACGAGCCGTTCGCCGCCCTCGACGCCCAGACCCGCGCCGTGATGCAGGAGGAGCTGCGCAAGATCTGGCAGGCGACGGGAACGTCGGTGCTCTTCATCACGCACGACATCGACGAGGCGATCAGCCTGGCCACGCGTCTCGGCGTGATGTACGCGGGGCCGGCCTCGCGGCTCAAGGAGGTGGTGGACGTGGAGCTCGAAGGCGCGCGGAACCGGACCGACGACCGCTTCCTCGGCTACTACCGGCGCGTGTACGGGATGATCCGTGAAGAAGTGGAAGTGGCGCGGCGCCGGGAGCGCCCGGACGGGCCGCGATGAGGCGGCTGCGCGAGTACGGCAGCTACGCGATCGGTTTCGCCAGCCTGTTCCTCCTCTGGCACGTGGCGGCGGTGTACCTCGTGCAGTCGGCGCTGTTCCCGCCGCCCGGCTCGGTGATCGCGCGCGCCGTCGCGCTGTTCCGGGACGGCACGCTCGTCGCCAACGTCGCCATCAGCCTCCAGCGCATCCTCACCGGTTTCGTGTGCGGCTCGCTGCTCGGTATCCCGATCGGCCTTGCCATGGGCAGCTTCGCCCCGATCCGGCGGATCCTCGATCCCTACACGGAATTCCTCAGATTCATCCCGGCCGTGGCCATGATCACCGTGGCGGTCATCTGGTTCGGGATCGGCGAGACCTCCAAGCTCTTCCTCATCATCTATGCGACGGTCTTCGTCGTCGTCCTCAACACCGCCGCCGGCGTGGCCAGCATCGCGCGCAACAAGATCCGGGCCGCCCAGGCGCTCGGCGCCACGCGCTTTCAGATCTTCTGTCACGTCGCGCTCCCCGCAACGGTGCCCTACATCCTGACCGGGATGCGCCTGGCGATGACCAACTCCTTCGTCACCATCGTGGCCGCCGAGCTGGTCGCCGCCAACAACGGCCTCGGCAAGATGCTCTGGGACGCGCGCCTCTACATGCTGGTGGACGACATCTTCGTGGCGCTGCTGGTGCTGGGCTTGCTCGGCTTCGTCATCGATCGTATCTTCCGCTGGTGCATCTTCCTGTTTGCGGGGCGGTACTCGCCGGTCGTCTGACGGTCGAGGCGCCGGCGCCCGAGAAAGGCTCCGCCATGATCGTCGCTCGCCTCGTGCTCGTCCTCGCCCTCGTCGTGGCCATGGCCGCCGGCGCGGCGACCGCCCAGAGCCCGGCCCGGATGGTGATCGCCACCGGCGTCGATCCGGCCTTCTCGCAGTTCTACGTCGCCCAGGAAGCCGGCCTCTTCAAGAAGAACGGCCTCGACGTCCAGATCAACACGGGGCCGTCGGGCTCGGGGATGGTGGCCTTCCTCGTCGGCAACCAGATCAACGCCGGCTATGGCGCGGAGCAGGCCGGGATCACGGCCCACACCATCGACAAGAACGTCGTGATCGTCGCCGAGGGCACGACGCTGCTGCGCTGGTTCAGCATCGTGGGCGGCAAGAACGTCAACTCGCTCGACGACCTCAAGGGCAAGCGGGTGGGCATCGCGCCGGGGACGGGCAGCGAGGTGTTCTGGCTGGAGGTGGTCAAGCACCTCAAGCTCAACCGGGCCGACTACACGATCGTCAACGTCGAGGCGCCTGAGATGGTGGCCGCGCTCGAGCGCGGCAACCTGGACGGCTTCGCGGTGTGGGAGCCGTGGCCGACCCGAGCGATCATGAGCGTCAAGGGCGCCAAGATCGTGCGCGACTCGCAGGGCATCTTCACCGGCCGCAACTTCATCTACATGAACCGGGGCTGGATCGAGAAGAACCGCGACGCCGCCGAGCGGTTCATGACGTCCATCGCCGAGGCCAACGACGTCATCAACAACCACCGGGAGGACGCCACGCAGATGGTGTCGAAGTTCCTCAAGCTGCCGCCCGAGATCACCCGCGAGCTGATGCCGAAGCTCGCGTTCCCGCTCGCGCTCACCAACGACTCGGTGGCCAACGTGAACATCGCGATGGACCAGCTCATCAAGATGGGCAAGCTGAAGCAGCCCGTCGATCTCCGGGAGTACGTCTATCCCGATCTGCTCCGGAAAGTCCGCCCGGCGAACGTGACCCTGACGCTACCCAAGTCCTAGCGTCACGGACGGGCGCACGACCAGCGCCCAGCCGAGCTGTTCGAGGGTCACGTCGACGTCCTGCTCGCGCCGATCGGTCCGGCGGCGCTCGGTGCCCGCCGGCTCGTCGCGACGGCGGCGCTCTCGGAATCGACGATCGAGGATGACCGTGACGCCATCCATCGAAGCCACCCGCTCCTGGACCATCTCGAAGCGCGCGGCGTTCTGCCAGGACATGATGAAGAGATATCGAGCCATGCCGCGGTGAATAGCAAGAGTCGAGCCCGACCCGTCGACCCGCGAAATTCGCGAGGGCCCGAACGTCCCGCCGCCAGGTCGTAAAGAAACTCGACAGCGGGCACGCCGATTGCTCGGTAGCTCGTTTGGAGGACACTGGCCATGGCACAGCGGATGTTCACGACCCTGGTCATCGTTGCAACGGTCTTCACAGTCGCCATCGGGTGCGCCCGCACCAGCGCTCGGACGAGCTCGACCCCGGCGGACTCGACCCCGGCGGCCTCGCCGTCCAGCGCGTCGACCGATCTGGTCGGGACGTGGGGTGGATCGGCCTGGGAGCTGGCTGGCGGGATCGCCGCGGCGCGGACCGACGCCACCTTGCAGCTCAATCCCGACCAGACGTGGTCGGCACGATGGAAGACGAATCAAGGCAAGGAGCAGACGGCGTCGGGGACGTACACGACGTCGGGCAATCGCGTCTTCCTCAAGAGCTCGTCGGGTCGCAGTACCTCGCTCGTCCACCGGGGGGACGACCTCTACGGCATGCTCGACAGCGCGGTGGAAGACCTCGACGTCCAGCTCGACCTGAAGCGGGTCCGGTAAGGAAGAGAACGGTTCAGTCGGGCGGCCGGCTCACGACGGGAGCCGCGGCCACGCCGTCCGCCTCGAGCTTGGCGGCGACGCGGAACAACGCCGACTCGCGGAAGGGCGCGGCGACGAGCTGAACGCCGAGCGGTAACGCGCCCGGCGTGACGACCGGGACCGAGATCACCGGCAGGCCGATGAACGACAGCGGCTGGGTGAACACGCCGAGGTGCGAGCGCGTGGACACGAGGACCCCGTCGACCGTCGTCGTGCTGGGCGCGCCGATCAGCGGCGCCGGGTAGGGCGTCGTGGGCGCGAGCAGCACGTCGACGTCGCGGAAGATCTCGGCGACTCGGGCCCGATACCACGCTCGGAAGCGCTGGGCATGCACGTAGGCGGTGGCCGGGACGAGCGCGGTAGCCAGGAGCCGCGGGCGCGTCATCGGATCGAAGTCCTTGGCCCGCATGCGCAGATCATTCAGGTGCAGGTCGGCGGCTTCGACCGCCGTGATGATCATCGCGGCCGCGCGGGCCCGATGCGCTTCGGGAAGCGTGACCCGAGTCTTCACGTTGAGCGCCGCGGCGACGCGTGCCACGGCATCGAGCGATTCGGCGCTGGCCAGCGCTGAGAAATGACCACTCGCGACCGCGATCCTCACCCCCGCCACACCTCGCGGACGCTCAGCCACGCACGGCTCGGCCTGACGCTCGGCGCAGACCTGATCGGTCGGGTCGGGCCCCTGGATCGCGTCGAAGGCCAGGGCGAGATCGGCCACCGAGCGTGCGAAGGGGCCGACGTGATCGAAGGACGATGCCAGCGGAAACACGCCGGCGCGCGAGACCCGCCCGAACGTCGGCTTGAGGCCGAAGATCCCGCAGAGCGCGGCAGGCACCCGGATCGAGCCGTTGGTGTCCGTGCCGAGGGAAAGCGGCACGAGCCCCGCAGCGACGGCGGCGGCCGAGCCTCCCGACGACCCTCCCGCAATTCGCGTCGGGTCGTGAGGATTGCGCGTCGGGCCGTGGTGTGTGTTCTCGGTGGAGAAGCCGTAGGCGTACTCGTCCATGTTGGTGACGCCGACCAGGATGGCCCCGGCGCGGCGCAGCGCGGCCACCGCCGTGGCGTCGCGCGTGGCCGGGGCGCGCTCGGCCTCGATCTTGGCTCCCGCCACCGTCGTGACGCCGGCGACGTCGAACAAATTCTTGGCCGCGAACGGCACTCCGGCGAGCGGCCCAGGGTCTTCGCCTCCAGCGATCCTCGCGTCGAGCTTCGCCGCCTCCGATACCGCGTCGTCGCGCCGTACGAGCGTGAAGCAGTTGAGCCCGCGGTCGCGCTGCGCGATGCGCTCCAGGGCTGCCGCCGCGACGTCGCGAGCCGAACGCCGGCGAGAGCGAACGTCGGCGGCGATGGCTTCAGCGGTCATCGCCGCGCCACCCGCCATCGCAGCGTCGCTCATGGCCTGAACACCGGTGCGGGGTGAATGTCCTCGGGAAGCGGGAACTCCATCACGAGCTGGGCGGCGCCGAGCAACACCGCCAGCGCCGCGGCGACGTCGGCCCGGTCTCTCAGATCGATGCGCAGGCCCACCGGTTCGGCGAGCCGATCGACGTCGGCCTCGGTGACGCGGGGGAGCGCACTCACGTCGATCTCCCGGCGCGCGCCGCGACGTAAGCGCGCCAGCCGCCCCAGCGCGTGATCTCGACCTGGCCCTCGCAGAGCGCAGGCTCACCGAGGACGCCGAGAGTTTCCTGGCCATCGGAGAGTGTCACCTTGCCGACGCAGAGCCCAGGCGGCTCCTGGAGCAGCACGTGAGCGAGGCCGGCGGCCGGGACGTCCCACACCTCCACGGCGATGGCGGCGCCACCCTCCTTCACCCGGATCATCGCGGGGTGGCGGTCGCCGATCGACCAGAGGCGATAGTGCGGCACCGTCGTCGTTTCGCGCACGAAGCGCGCGCCGGCGGCGAGCAGGTTGCCGTTCAGCTCGAGCCCGCGCATCAGCGTGCCGTTAACGGCCAGCGGGACGTCCACGGTGGCGGCGGCCGCGGATGCGGCCGGTGGGCGACGCCTCGGCCTTCGCGTAGACGCCCACCACGCGTCCGGCGCCGTCACCGTCACACCCGGCGGCGCGCATCGCGCGCCGGACCGCGCCGGCGTCGATCGCGTCCTCCATCACGTCGTGGCCGATGACCAGGTCGCTGGCCGAGCCTTCCGCGTTGCCGAGCACGATCAGCTCGCAGTGGGACAGCTCCACGCCGGCCGACGTCGAGGCGACGCGCGAGAAGAGGTCCCAGCGCTTGCAGACCGCCGCGTCGTTCACCGCGTCGCGCTCCACCTCACCGAGCGCCAGCGCCACGCCGAGCGCCGAGGCTCCGCGCGAGTAGCCCATGGAGCCGTAGGTGCTCGTGGTCGCCACGCGGAACCCGCGAGCGGTGGCGGTGGTGATCGCCTCGGCCGTGAGCAGCGGGCACTTGATCTGGACGAAGTGGACGTCGGCGATGTTTCGGATGGACGCGTCGGTCATGGCCGCTCGTACCGCCGTCTCGACCTCGCGGATCTGGACCATCGTGCCGAGCTCCTCGGGCTTGAACACCCGCGTGCTGGCCACGCCGGCCACGAGCCCGCGTCCGGGGCGCGGAGTCGCGTCGACGTCTCGTCGCACGAAGACCGTCACGTGAGGCGTGATGATGCCCTCGGTGCCGCCGGACATGATGAACTGCACGCGCGAGGTCACCGCGTCGGGCGTGGTGCCGAGCCGCGTCGCGAGCAAGGCGGCGTACGCCGCCGTCGAGAACCCGCGGCTCCAGTCGTTCACGCAGCCGTTGCCCTCGGTCTTGCCGAGCACTGCGATCACGTCGCGGGCGGACACGGTGCCGTCGTCGATGAGCCGGGCCAGCCCGCTGACGTCGTCGGGGCCGGCGGTGGGCAGCCGATGGATCTCCATGCGTTGCATCGTCGTCTCCTCGAGAGCGAGTATCGCAGCGGCGGATCAGTTGTGCCTGGACGGCGTCACGACGACGGGCGATCGCGCGCGAACGCGGTGCCGATGGCGGCGGGCAGCTGGGCCGTGCGGCCGAAGCCGGCGAGCATCGCGAGCGACACGACGTACGGCGTCATCTGGATCACGTACGAGCTCACGGGCAGCCGCAGCCCCTGCACGCGGAGCTGGAGCGCGTCGGCGGCGCCGAAGAGCAGGCACGCCAGCAGCGTGCCGAACGGCATCCAGCGGCCGACGATGATGGCGGCGAGCGCCAGGTAGCCGCGGCCGTTGGTCATGGCGTCGGTGAAGGTGCCGACCTGCTGGAGCGAGAGCACGGCGCCGCCCACACCGGCCAACGCCCCGCCACAGGTGACCGCGAGCATGCGGACGCGGAGCGGGTCGGCGCCGCCGGCGAACGCGGCGGCAGGATTCTCGCCGACGGCCCGCAGCGTGAGCCCCGGCCGCGTGCGCACGAGGAACACGTAGATGGCAATGGCGGCGACGAGGGCCACGTAGGTGAGCACGGGCTGGCTGAAGAGCACGGGCCCGAGCACGGGCAGCGACGCCAGGCCGGGCACCGGCATCGCGGCCAGCGGCGAGACGCGGATCGTCGGCGCTTCGCCGTGGCCGAGCAGCCCGCGCAGCAGGAAGCTCGTGAGGCCGACGGCCAGGATGTTGACGGCGAGGCCGGTCACCATCTGCTCGGCGCGAAAACGCGTCGTGGCGACGGCCGCCAGCGCGGCCATGGCGGCGCCGCCGAGGACGCTCGCCGCGACGCCCGCCAGCATCGAGCCGGACAGGAACGCGGTGATCACGCCGGCGAACGCTCCCGCGAGCATCATGCCTTCGAGGCCGACCGCGAAGACGCCCGCGCGCTCGGAGAGAATCCCGCCGAGCGCCGTGAACACGAGCGGCGTTGCGATCCGGATGGTCGCGGCGAGGAACTCGGTCACACGCGTCGCCGGCCGGCGGTCAGTCCCATGGCCGAGAGCACGAACACCATCGTGAGCCCCTGGATCACCGCCACGAGCGGCGTGGGCACACCGACGGCGCGCTGCATGGCGACGGCGCCGGTCTCGAGGAATCCGAAGAAGAGTCCGGCTGGCAGCACGGCGAGCGGATTGAGCCCGCCGAGGAGCGCGATGGCGACGGCGTTGAAGCCGAAGCCGTGGGCGAAGCCGTCGATCAACCGATAGTGCACGCCGAGCACCTCGATCGCGCCGGCGAGACCGGCCAGCCCGCCCGAGAGCAGCATCACGGACATGAGCGCGCGCGCCGGTGAGATCCCGGCGTAGGCGGCGGCGGGAGCGCTGGCGCCGAGGATGCGGAGCCGAAAGCCGAACGGCGTGCGCCAGAGCGCGACGTGGCCGACCGCGACGGCGGCCAGCGCGATCAGCACGCCGACGTGCAGATCGGTCCCGCGGACGAGCCGCCCCAGCCACGACGCCGCGGGAAGGAGCGGAGACTGGGGAAAGCCGGAGCCGGGCTCACCGAGATCGCCTTGCAGAACCTCGCTCACGATCAAGAGCCCGACGAAGTTCAGGAGCAGGGTGGCGAGGACCTCGTGGACGCCGCGCTTGAGCCGGATGCCGGCGGCCAGCCCGGCCCAGGCAGCGCCGGCCAGCACGCCGCCGCCGAGCGCGCAGAGCGTCGCGATCGGACGCGGCGCCGGCACCATGTGGAGCGCGACCCAGGTCGCCGCCAGCCCGCCGAGCGCAAGCTGGCCCTCGCCGCCGATGTTGATGACGCGCGCGCGAAAGCACAGCGCGATGCCGACGCCGGTGAGGGCGTACGGCGTGGCCCGGTTCAGGCCGACGGCGATGCGGTCCCACGAGCCGAACGCGCCGTGGGCCAGCGACCAGTAGGCGAGCAGCGGGTTCTTCCCGGCGGCGACGATCAGGATCCCGGTGACGCCGAACGCGAGGAGCACGGCGAGCAGCGGCGGCGCCAGCGCGCGCACGGCGGCGAGGTCGACGCGCCGGCTCGCCGGCGGCACGTCAACGCGCCTTCCGCCCGTAGAGGGCGGCGGCGTCGGGCGACTCGCTCAGCGCGCCCGCCATCATGAGGCCCAGGCGCGTGATGTCGACGGCGTCTCGACGCATCACGCCGGCGAAGCGGCCGCGGTACATGACGGCGATCCGGTCGGCGACGACGAGCGCTTCCTCGAGCTCGGTCGACACGTAGAGCACGGCGCCACCGCTGGCGCGGACGGCGAGCACCTCGTCGATCACGAAGCGGGTCGCGCCGGGATCGAGGCCCCGAGTCGGCTGCGCCGCGACCAGCACGCCTGGACGGCGAGTGAGCTCGCGGGCCAGCACGAGCTTCTGCTGGTTGCCACCCGACAGCGTGCGCGCGGCGACGTCGGGGCCACCGGCCCGGATGCCGAAGCGCGCGATGCGCTCGGTCGCCGCGGCGCGCATGGCGCCGAAGTCGAGCCACGGTCCCCGGCGGAACGGCGGCCCGTCGCAATCGCGGAAGGCGAGGTTCTCGCTCACGGTCATGTCGCCGACCAGGCCCGTCGTATGACGATCGGCGGGGATGTGGGCGAGCCCGGCCTGGCGCCGGCCCGTCACGCCACGAGCGGTCACGTCGGCGCCGTCGACGAACACGTGGCCGCGCGTGGGGCGACGCAGGCCGGCGATCACGTCGACCAGCTCGGCCTGGCCGTTGCCGTCCACGCCGGCCACGGCGAGCACCTCGCCGCTCCGGACGGAGAAGGAGACGCCGCCCAGCCGCTCGACGCCGGTCGCGTCGCTGGCGACGAGGTCGGCCACCACGAGCCGCTCGGCGCCGGGGGCGCCCTCCTCGCGCGCGATGGGCGCGCTCACGTCGCGATCCACCATCATGCGCGCGAGCTTGGCGCGGTCGGTGTCGGCGGCGCGCGCGCGGCCGGCCACCGCGCCGTCGCGGAGGACCACGACCTCGTCGCACACGGCGAGCACCTCGCCGAGCTTGTGGGAGATGAAGATCACCGACCGGCCCTCGTCGCGCAGCCGGCGCAGGACGTCGAGGAGGCCGCTGACCTCGGGCGGACTCAGGTTCGAGGTGGGCTCGTCGAGGATGAGCAGCTCGGCGCCCCGGAGAATGGCCTTCACGATCTCGACGCGTTGCTGGCCGCCGAGCGGCAGCGCACCGACGCGAGCGTCCGGCTCGAGGTCGAGGCCGTACCGGTGGCTTGCCGTCCGGATGTGCTCGGCCACGGCGGCCGGCCGCAGCCAGCGCCCGGCGGCGTCCCAGCCCAGCATGACGTTCTCGGTGACCGTCATCGCCGGCACGAGCATGAAGTGCTGGTGGATCATCCCGATGCCGGCGGCGAGCGCCTCGCGAGGGGTGTGATCGGCGAGCGGCCGCTCCTTGAACGTGATCGTGCCGGCGTCGGGCCTGACGAGCCCGAACAGCACGTTCATCAGGGTGGTCTTCCCCGAGCCGTTCTCGCCGAGGAGCCCGAGGATGGTCCGCGGCGGGACGACGAGGTCGATCCCACGGTTGGCGCGCACGGAGCCGTAGGACTTCGTGATACCGAGCATGCGGAGCATCGTTGCCCCGTGCGCGCCTGGATCAGTCGAGCGCGGGATCAGGCGCCGCCGCGCGCGTCGTCCTTGGTCGGCTTGATCTTGATCTCGCCGGACGCGATCTTCTTCTTCACCGTCTCGAGCTCGGCGGCGACGCCGGCCGGCACGGCGGGATTCAGCGAGCGGTCCGTCGAGTACCGCAGGTCGGCGCCGGCCGTCGGCGTGTTGTAGCCGTACGGGATGTAATTGCCGTTGAGCTTGCCGGCGCGCAGCTCGGACACGGCGGCGACGTAGATGTCGCCCCAGCGCTCGTCGATGTTCGTCAGCACGCGCTCGGGCGCGATGGCCGTGTGACCGACCGAGCGCCCGGCGGCGAACACGCCCTTGTCCTTGGCCGCCTGGATGATCCCCGCGTGCCCGGCGTTGAGCTTGCCGCCGATCACGTCGGCGCCGCCCGCGATGAGCGAGAGCGCGGCCTCCTTGGAGACGGAAGCCGCCCATGCTGGCGACCATGTTGGGCAATCCCTCGAGCCCGGCTACCGCGCCGATCTTGCCCGTCTTCGACATCCGGGCGGCCAGCACGCCGACCAGGTACGCGTACTGCTCGTTGGCGACGTCGAGCGAGATCACGTTGTTCTGACCACCCGAGCCGGAGCCGACCAGGAAGGTCGTCTTCTCGAACTCGGGTCCTACGCGCTGCGCGGCGGACAGAAAGCGTCCGGAGTGGCCGATGATCGGGCTGAAGCCGCGCCGGGCGTAGTCCTTCATCGCCTCGACGTGGTCCGCGGCCTGGACGTTCTCGGAGTAGGCGATCTCGACGCCGCGCTCCTTCAGCCTGGCCAGGCCGGAGTAGCCGGCGGCGTTCCAGCTCTGATCGTTGATGCTGCCCGGGAGCAGCATCGCGACCTTGCCCGCCTGTGAAGTGGCGCCGCCGGCGCCGAGCGTGAGCGCGAGAACGGCGACGACGAGAGCCACGGGGAACCGTCGCGACATGGCGTGTCCTCCTCTGGAGCTGAGTGATCCAGCAGGGCCTGCGGAGCAAGGCCTACGGAGCAAGGCATATACCATCCCGAACGACGGGAAATCAACACGATGCCGTGGGACAGCGGAGCGGGCGCGCCCGGACGGTGAGCAATCGTCTTCGTCGTGCTGAACTTTGGGGCAGGGAGCTTGCGTCGCGTCGGCGCGCTGGCGCGACGCGAGAGGAGGAGCTAGGCCAGCGTCACGCTGGCGTCGACGCCGACGGTGCGCAGGCGCTCACGTCGCGGCGCGGGCCCGCGCGGCGCGGGCGCGGGCGGCGCCTGCTCCTGCGGCGTGGACTTCTCCGGCGTGATGGCCTCGGGCGTCGTGGGCGCGATCATCGTGCAGCTGGTCGACGCGAGCACGAGGAGGCCGAGCATGGCGATCGTCACGGCGCGATTCATCGGTCGAGCGTAGACGGTCGCACCGCCTGCGTAAATCTGACGATCGATAGAGATCTCTATATCGCGCGGCATAGGCGGCTCGCCGAGCGCGGGCCGTGATACGCTCACGCCTCGATGCCGTACGTGCCCGACATCATCCCGCCCGACGAAGTGGTCGACGATCCGCGAGTCCGTCAAGCGTTACGTCCCCGTGAAGGCCTGAGATCGTCGTGAAGCAGGGCTTTCGCGATTTTCTCGGTGCGCTCGAGGCCGCCGGCGAGCTCAAGCACGTCAAGAAGCCCGTCGATCCGCGGCATCTCTCGGCGCTGGCCGCCCAGGCCCGGGAAGCCACGCTGTTCGAGTCCATCGCGGGCTACCCCGACTGGCGAGTGGCCGGCGCCCTGGTCTCGACGCGCAAGCGTCTGGCCCTGGCGATGGGCTGCTCGGAGCGCGACATCGCGCCGCGCTTCGAGAGCGGCATCAAGAATCCGATCGAGGCGCGCCTCGTCAGGGACGGCGCGTGCCAGGAGGTTGTCTGGGAGGGCGACCGCGCCGACCTCACGTCGATCCCGATTCCCCTCATGCACGTCAAGGACGGCGGGCCGTACATCTCGGCCACGCTGGTCGTCTCGAAGGACCCCGAGTACGGCCGCAACGTGGGCTCGTACCGCATGATGTATCGGACGCCGCGCGAAACCGGGATCGACCTCGTCTCGCCGTCCGACATGCGCCTCTACTACCAGCGCGCGCTCGATCAGAAACGGCCGCTCGAGATCGCCGTGGCCGTCGGCGTCCATCCCTACGAGATGCTCGCCGCCTCGTACAAGGCGCCCATCGACGTCGACGAGCTCGCGATCGCCGGCGGCCTGCACGGCGCTCCGGTGGAGCTGGTGAAGTGCCGCACCGTCGACCTCGAAGTCCCGGCTGATGCCGAGCTGGTGCTGGAGGGCGAGCTCTTGCCCATCGGCTGGACGACCGACGAGGGGCCGTTCGGCGAGTTCAGCCACATCACCGGCGACGTGAAGTGGAACCCGATCTTCCGCGTGAAGTGCATCACGCACCGGCGCGATCCGATCTTCTACATGCTGCAGATGCCGTGGGAGAACGACTGGCTGGCCGCGCCCGTGATCGAGGCGGCCGGGCTGCAGGCGCTCCGCGTGGCCAGCGTCCAGCCGGTCGCGATTCGCGCACCGATCGGCGGCTGCTGCTACTGGACCCTGGTGGCGTCGATCAAGAAGCGGCCGGGTGAGGGTAAGAACGCGCTGCTCGCGCTGCTCTCGGTGGCCGAGGTGAAGCTCGCCATCGTCACCGACGACGACATCAACATCTACGATCCCGACGAGCTCGACTGGGCC
>WNFS01006378.1_pt1 | contig 13623 bp, 12 predicted proteins | sample 5400141 | NCBI WGS metagenome assembly WNFS01 (sample SAMN13153358, study PRJNA577476) | soil metagenome | isolation source: 60 cm saprolite under Madrone tree | place: USA:California | collected 2016-06-14
ATGGGCTTGGACGACTGGCAATCTGGATTACGCGCTGAAATTCGTGCCAGCACAAAAACTATCGCTGGGCATTCCTCTTTACGGCTATCACTGGTTCGCGGGGACGCCCGTCAAATCGGACGAGAAGTCCGGAGACAAGCCGAATCCTTCGGCCGAGTATATCGGAACCGATGACGCGCTGGACCTGGCGAAAGCGTATGGCGGACATGTTGAATGGGATTCTACCGACCGCGTGGCGTGGTTTTATTTTTACCGGGCGGACATGCGGGAGTGGATATTTTTTACGGACGCGCGTACTTTCCGCGACCGCTACACGCTCGTGAAACAGCGCGGCCTTCAGGGATTTTGTTCTTGGGTGCTGGGCACGGAAGATCCTGGGATCTGGGATTTGCTGCCTGCGCACAAATGAGCTTCGCTGCATGCCGACGGCGCCTTGACCGCGCCTGTACAATCAACCAGAGAGCAAACACTTAGATGCCTAAGAGCAAATCACACTCTCGCGGACTGATGCTGATCGCGGGCTTCAAACTTTTGAAAGGATTTGCGCTGCTCGCTGTGGCTATCGGCGCGCTGAGATTGCTGCACCAAGACGTTGCGGCCATCGTTGATCATTGGATCAACGCGTTTAAGGTGGATCCGCATAATCGATACATTCTTTGGCTGCTTGCGAAATTGCCGTTGGTGAACGACCGGAAGTTGACGGAATTGAGCGTGGGCACGTTAATCTATTCGGCCATTTTCCTGACTGAAGGGACGGGGCTGGCGCTGAGTAAGCGCTGGGCGGAATATTTTACGATCATCACGACGGCGTCGTTTCTTCCACTGGAAGTGTACGAAATCATTCATCGAGCGACGGTGGCGAAGGGCGTAGCGTTGGTGATCAATATTGTGGTGGTGATTTATTTGGTGCGGGAGCTTCGGCGGTATCCGAAAGCGTGACCGGATGGGCACGACAGCGTTAGCAGACTTCTCTCGAGATTGCGATCACAAAGCCCGCCCGGCTGCGGCGGCGGAAGCCCAGGCCCATTGAAAGTTGAAACCGCCCAGGTGGCCGGTGACATCGACGACTTCGCCGATGAAAAATAGTCCCCGAACTTTTCGGCTTTCCATGGTTTTGCCGGAGAGTTCGTCGGTGTCGACACCGCCTGCCGTGACTTCAGCTTTTTCGTAGCCTTCGGTGTCCGCGGGGACGAGAATCCACTCGTGCAGATCGCGTTCGAGCCATTCCAAGTCCTGGTTGGCCCACGACTGCGGCGCATGCAGCTCGAGCCAGCGTTCGGCGAAGCGCCTTGGCAAGACGCCGAGGAAAGCTGCGCGGGCGGCAGCGAGGTTTCTCGTTTTGGCGGCGCGAATCGCGGAAGTAACCTCGCGGTCGGGAGCGAGATCGATGCGAAGTGGCGCGAGAGCATTTGTTCGCGGAACGATTGGTGATCGGTGGAGGCGACGACGCTCGCAGAGACACCCGCTAAATCACCATAGAGGCTTTGTTCTTTTTTTGTAAGGACGAGGGGGACGAGCGCGGGACGAGTCTTTACAATCTTCAAGCCGAACTGGCGAGCGAGGTCGTATCCTTGCGCGGTTGCGCCGATTTTTGGAATGGAGAGCCCGCCGGTCGCGACAACCAGGGCTGGGGCGCGAAACTCGGCGAAGTCCGTTCGCACTACGAACTCGGTCGTGCGTTGAACATCCAGTATTTTAACGTCCAGAACAATTTGGACCGCGGCTTCGCGGCACTCGGCTTCGAGCATATTGGTGATGTCTTGCGCGGAGCGCTCGCAGAAAAGTTGGCCGAGCGTTTTCTCGTGATAGGGAATGCGGTATTTTTCGACCAGGGCGATGAAGTCGGACGGAGTGTAGCGTGCGAGCGCGGATTTTGCGAAATGCTCGTTTGCGCTGATGAAATTCTCCGGGCGGCAGTGAATGTTCGTAAAATTGCAGCGGCCGCCGCCGGAGATGAGGATTTTCTTGCCGATGCGATCGGCGCGCTCGAGTACGGCAACGCGGCGTCCGCGTTTGCCGGCTTCGGCGGCGCAGAGTAGTCCGGCCGCGCCGGCGCCGAGAATCAGAGCGTCAAAATTGTGCGTCGTTGGAGCCAAGCTCTAAATTCAACCTCGCGGTGCAAACTTGTTCTCGCATTCGTTCCTCAGGGTAAACTAAGAGTGGGAGAAGACCGAGAGAATTGCCTCCGATCATCAGCGCCCAGGGACTTTCGAAAAGATACGGGGTCGCGCCACTATTCAAGAATATCTCGTTCACCGTGTCCGAAGGGGACCGCATCGGTGTGATCGGCCCGAATGGATCGGGTAAATCGACGCTGCTCGAGATGCTGTGCGGCAAAACAAAGCCGGATAGCGGCGACGTGGCGGTGCGCAAAGGCACGAGGCTTAGCTACGTAAAGCAAATTTCCGAATTTGCGCCTGGCATAACCATTCAGGCTGTGATCGAGAGCGCGCTGGAGCGAGCCTCGGTGCCGCAATCGGAACGAGCGGCGCGGTCAGCGGAGACGCTCGGGCGGGCAGGGTTTACCGAACTTGAGATTCCAGCGGCGACATTGTCCGGGGGATGGCGAAAGCGGCTGGCCATTGCCGAGGCGCTGGTACAGAACCCGGACATTCTGCTGCTTGACGAGCCGACCAATCATTTGGATCCTTCGGGAATCGAGTGGCTCGAAAGGCTTCTGCAAAGAGCTAACTTCGCAAGCGTGGTCGTGAGCCACGACCGGTATTTTCTGGAGAATGTTACCAATGAGATGGTTGAGATCGACCGCGCGTACGAGGACGGGGCACTGCGCGTCAATGGAAACTACAGTACCTTCCTGGAGACTAAAGAAGAACATCTCCGCGCGCAGCGAAACCGGCAGGAAGCTCTTGAAAACCGAGTGCATACGGAGATTGAGTGGCTCAGGCGCGGCCCTAAAGCACGCGCAACTAAGGCCAAGGCGCGCGTAGACAAAGCTCACAAAATGATTGGAGAGCTTGCGGAGATGAAGGCGCGGAGCAGCGTCAGCACGTCGCAAATTGATTTTTCCGCCACGAACCGCCAGACCAAGCAACTGATCGAGCTTGATGGAGTAACCGGGGCGATCGGCGGCCGCGCGCTGTTCGAGAATTTGAACTTTACGGTGACGTCGGGGATGCGCGTTGGGCTGGTTGGTCCTAACGGCAGCGGCAAGACAACTTTGCTTCGCCTGCTGCGAGGCGACCTCGAGCCTGGAGCGGGCAAGATTCGCAAAGCAGAACCATTGCGAATGGTTTATTTCGATCAGAACCGCGAGCTTGATCCGGACTTACTTTTGCGGCGGGCGTTGGCGCCCGATAGCGATGCGGTCATTTATCAGGACAACGTGATTCATGTCGCCTCGTGGGCAGCAAGATTTCTTTTCACGGCAGAAGATCTGAACCGGCGCGTTGGAAAGCTTTCCGGCGGAGAACGCGCTCGCGTGCTCATTGCTCAGCTGATGTTGCAGCCGGCAGACGTTTTATTGCTGGACGAGCCGACGAATGATCTGGACATTCCCACGCTGGAAATTCTCGAGGAGAGTTTGTTGGAGTTTCGCGGGGCGCTGGTTTTAGTGACGCACGATCGCTACATGCTAGACCGTGTTTCGACTATTGTCCTCGGTTTCGATGGATTGGGCAGGATCGAGCGATTTGCGGATTATTCGCAATGGGACGCCTGGCAGGAGGAGCGAGACAAAGCCGGACTTCCTGAGCCAGTGTCGCGCTTACGAGTGGCTGCAGACGCTACTCCCCCCACGGCTGCGAAAAAGAAACTCTCTTTCAAGGAGGTGCGCGAACTCGAGAGCATGGAGCAGCGCATCGACGAAGCGGAGCAGGCGCTACATGAGAGACAAGCGGCTCTGCAGGATACGGCCATCATGAGCGATGGCGCACGGCTTCACAGCGCTTCCCTGCGGCTCGACGACGCGCGGAAAACGCTGGATCAGCTCTATGCAAGATGGGCGGAACTAGAACATAAGAAGGGCTGAAGAGTCGGGATTAGCAAATAGGGAATCGATTTGGCGGAGGCGGCCTTTTCGCCATGAATTCCCGCTAAAATGAAGGTGTGCAGAAGAAGATTTTTTGGCTCACCTTTGGCGGATTGGGCGTGGTGGCGGATTTAGCGCTGCCCTTCTGGTGGGCGGTGTTTGCCACCATTCCCATAGCTTATGCAAGCTGGTGGGTGGCTTATCGCAGCGATTGGTTCTAAATGGCCGCGCAATAACCCGAATGTGTCTGGTCCGCCCAATTCGGTTCGGCGAAGAAAGAAACGCTACGGAATGACGAGTCGATTCCCTTCCCTCACGGCGGTGGCTTGCTCCTGGCCGTGGAAGCTGTAAATGACGATTAAGACCTTATCCGCGCCAATGGCGGGATCTCCGCCGAAATTTTCGTTGTTCACGCGCACTGCCAGCACTCCATCGCGGACCATGGCACGCAATTGTTCGGTGACGTTAACAGTTCTTCCCTGCACGCCGTAGAAGCCCCGGATGATCAGTAGATCGTGGGCCTCACCGCGGTCACCACGATCATGGTCGTCACGGGGACGGTCGTCGCGGCCACGTTCGTCACGACGACGGTCGTCCGAGTCATCTCTCCGGACGACAAAAAAATGTGCATCGACGAAGCCGCCTTCGTTGACGTCGAATTCGCGCTCCTCGTTGCCGCGCGAAACCAGGTCGCGCAGGATATCGGTGACATCCGTACGCTGGGCTCTGAATCCATAGTCGGCTCGCATAATCTGCCAGCCTTCATCCTGAGCGCCCACACCCACAGTAAAGATTGTGGCTCCGATGGTGAAAAGAAGCATAAAGATTAGAAACTTCAGAGAATGTTTAGCTGTCTTCATCAAAAGTGCCTCCGTTGCGGCGGCTTGCCACCATTTGGCTAACTGTAACGCGACTGAGAAAACTAGTGCTACTTCGATTCCAGAGATATGTCCAAAACGTCCACAGGTCATGGCCTAATCGTCAGTCGCGGCCAAACTGCACCAGTGGTTCCGTTTTGGAACGTAGTAGAAGATGCAAATTGGGCACCGTTCGTGCTGAAGAAGTAGGCTAGGTTAAGTGAGCAAACAGGGTACCAAATCAGCTGTGCATGCACGTTGTTGCCTGAAGATTGATTCCCATGCGTTCTACGCGTGCAAATCGTATCGCACCCTACAAGGCATCCAGCGTCTTGTTGAATAAGCGTTCGCTCCCTGCGCGTTGATTACTATGCATTTTTTTTTAGGGGAGCACTCATCGCTCCGATTTGCAAATCCTCCTCGCTTCGCTCATCATTACTAGTTTGTTTGGGCAGCGGCTAAGCGTCTGCTGCCGACCGTGTCTGCTTACAAATCATTTTAAACGAGGAGCTGCATGGAAAAGCCTGCGAAAATCGTGCCGCCGAAGGGGAAACTCGGGATCCTGACTCCTGGCATGGGCGCCGTCAGCACCACTTTTATGGCTGGAGTGGAATTGGTCCGCAAAGGCAAGTCGCAGCCGGTCGGCTCGGTGACTCAGCTCGGGACGATTAGGCTCGGTAAGCGTACAGATGGCCGCTCGCCGCTGGTCAAGACGTTTGTGCCGCTGGCGGAATTGAAGGATCTGACCTTTGGCGGTTGGGACATTTTCAAGGACAACGCCTATCAATCCGCGGCAAACGCAGGGGTGTTGAATCCGCAGGATCTCGCGAAGGTGAAGACTTTTCTGTCAGGCATCAAGCCGATGAAAGCCGCTTTCGATCATGAATACGTGAAGATGATTGATGGCCCGAACATCAAGAAGGGTAAAAACAAGTACGAGCTAGCGCTGAAGATTAAAGAAGATATTGCGAATTATCGAAAGACTTCGCGAGTTTCGCGACTGGTCATGTGTTGGTGCGGCTCGACCGAAGTATTCGTCAAGCCGGAGGATGTGCACTCGTCGCCGGAAAAGTTCCTCGAGGGCATGAAGTCCAATCATCCGGCCATCGCGCCTTCGATGCTGTATGCGTGGGCTGCCATCACGAGCGGAGTGCCGTTCGCCAATGGAGCCCCAAACCTTACTGTGGACATCCCAGCGATTCAAGAGCTCGCGCAAGAGAACAGCGTTCCTATTTGCGGGAAGGATTTCAAGACCGGCCAGACGCTGATGAAGACGATCCTTGCGCCTGGGTTCAAGGCGCGCATGTTGGGGCTGGATGGGTGGTTCTCGACGAACATTCTTGGGAACCGCGACGGGGAAGTTCTCGAAGATCCTGGATCCTTCAAGACCAAGGAAGAGTCGAAGCTCAGCGTGCTTGAGTACATTCTCCAGCCGCAGCTTTACCCGATGCTCTACGGCAAGATGCACCACAAGGTGCGCATCAACTACTATCCGCCGCGCGGCGACAACAAAGAAGGCTGGGATAACATCGACATCTTCGGCTGGCTGGGATACCCGATGCAGATTAAGGTGGATTTCCTCTGCCGGGACTCCATTCTTGCCGCGCCTATCGTTCTTGACCTGGTTCTCTTCCTGGACCTCGCGCAGCGGGCTGGCATGAAGGGCATTCAGGAGTGGCTGAGCTTCTACTTCAAGTCACCGATGACGGCGCCGGGACTCTATCCCGAGCACGACTTGTTTATTCAGTCGATGAAGCTGAAAAACACGCTTCGCTGGATGATGGGTGAGGACTTGATCACACACCTCGGGCAGGAGTATTACGACTAGTTCGTTTTAGCAGCCGGAGCGGGACAAATTGTCCAGCTTCTTATTCATTTTTTCGATGGCGGAAAATGATTTTTCGATTTGACGCTCGCCAGACCGCCGCGATAACCTACGGGCCGATGGCTAGCGGCTGTAATTCCCACATTCCAACGGGGTCCCCGAACTCATCTAATTTTGAGGAGATTCATGTCGAACGAACTGCGTAATTTCCTTGCTCTTTCTTACGACGAACTCGAAGAGTTGAACCTGAAAGCGAAAGAGCAGCGCAAGAACCGCGTCGCCCCACACAAAGTGCAGGAAGAGCGGATCAAGTACCTGACGGACGAGAAGCGCATCAAGGCCGTGACCGTACTCTTCAGCGACCTCGAAGGCCGCTTGCACATGTTGGACTACGACAAAAAGTTCCTGATCAAGAGCTGGGACAATTTGACGTTTGACGGATCTTCGATTCGAGGGTTTACGGCGCAGCGCGAGAGCGACTTGCGACTGGCGATGGATTGGGGCGCGTTCTACTGGGGACCGTCCGATGTTTTCGGCTCCGGCAAAGTGCTGGTCTTCGGCCACGTTATCGACAAGGATGGGTCTCCGTACGCCGGCGACATTCGCGGCGTTCTTAAGGGCTACGCGGACCAGCTCCACGAGAAGAAGGGCTACACCCTCAATGCAGCAAACGAGATCGAAGGCTTCCTCTTTAAGGGTCCCGACGCGGAGCGGCATTATCACGAGACGGCGAAGTTCGACTACGTCAACACTGGCGGCTACTATCATTCCCTTCCCGGCGATCCGCTGCGCACGTTTATTGACACGACCGCGGAAGTGCAACGCGCGATGGGCTTTCAGAACGAGAAGGATCACCCGGAAGTCGCACCGTCGCAGTTCGAGATCAATTATGGTTACGGCGAAGTGGTGCAGGCCGCGGACCAGATCCAACTTTACAAACTAATCTGCCGGCAGGTGGCGACAAACATGGGGTCGACGGCGTGCTTTTTGCCGAAGCCGGTTGTGGGTGTAAACGGGAACGGCATGCACACTAACGTCTCTGTTAGCAAGGACGGCAAGAACCTCTTTTGGGAGCCGAAGGGGGAAGAGCAGTTGAGCAGGATGGGCTGGGAGTTCGTTGATCGTATCCTCACCCATGGAAACGATATCTGCCTGCTGCTCAATTCGAGCGTTAATGCCTTCCGGCGTTTGGACCCGCACTTTGAGGCGCCCAACCAGCTTAAAGCTTCTCCGACCGATCGCGGCGCCATGGTGCGCATCCCCATCGGCAATGAACGCAGCATGCGTACGGAGGTGCGCGCTGTCGCTCCCGATGCAAACCCCTACATGGTCATGTACTCGATTTTCAAGACAGGGTTGGATGGCGACACTGCGAAAATCAAGAATCTTCGCTCCGCAGAACGGTACCTGCCGGACAATATATACACAGCGCTCGAAAATTTCGAAAAGGCCGAGTGGACGACAAAGCTTTTCGGCGCTGACGTCAAGGGACGGTACGCCGACCTGAAACGCGCTGCTGCCGATCGCTGCCCCCGAGCTCTGGGCACGTTTGTGAAGGCGCCCGAAGTTCAGTACCACCACGAGGTTTATAACCAATACCTCTGGAATATGTTCTAGAGGGACGCTACTGGAACTGGTGCATTCAGTCGGTTTGGCACGAGGGCGGCGAATCTACTGTCTGCAGATAACTTGAACGCCCGAGCTTTAGCCACGGGCGTTTTTGTTTGTGCGCGCTTGCCGCTTGCCATGGATTCATGGTTCTACAACATAAGTTGTGGTAAGTTATCTCAACGCGTAAGTGCCCTCGGAAGATCCCTCAGAGGAAAATAAAAACGCCAGGGGAAGAACGGCGTGAATCCTCAGCCGGGCATCCCCGGCAACCACGGCAAGGGCAATCAGCTGACGCTCGCTGTTTATAACAACACGATGCACGGCTTCTTGCGGCTAACGGTGGATGCAGGGTCGATCCTTTGCGAGTCGCTGGGCGTCGACGAAACTACCGGAAAAACCTCGAGCATGGACGCATTTACGGTGGACCTGACCAAGCACGTTGTCGCCACGAAGGGCGCCGCGTGACCCAGCAGGACGCGGGCGGGGGACGTTATTCGGCCGAAGTTGGCAAAGGCGGCGAAGGTAAAGAAAAAGAAATAACGACTCGCGACTGCCTCGGCGGTGAGATCAAGCGCCTTGTGCTTTTGCGGTATGCGCTGCGACGGCGTCTAACACTCGCGTCGAATAAACGAGAGCCGCTCCGGCGTTCATCGCCACGGCCACGCCGAGGGCTTCCGATATCTCCTCTTTCGTTGCTCCTGCTTTGAGCGCCGCATCCGAATGTACGGTGATGCAGCCGTCACACCGGGTCGTGACAGCGACGGCCAGGGAAATGAGCTGGCGAGTCTTCTCGTCGAGCTTGCCGGTCTTGGAGTTGGCGGCGCTTAACGTTTGATATCCACGGACCGTGTCGGGACTGAGTTTTGCCAGCTCGCCTATCCGGGACCCAAGCTCTTTGTAATACTCATTCCAATCAAGCATCATCGGTCTGTCTCCTCCGTGTAATTTGCAAACCTCTGCGCAACTTCTTGGTGTGAGTATATACCACACCAGCGTTTCAAGATGGCACAGCCGTGTTCTTCTGCTGATACTCGCGAATGCAAACTGCCGTTGCTCATTTCGGAGTTCGCGCGCGTTGTGGTATGTTTCTGGTTCGCGCTAGCGTGCAAGTATTAGCCGACTAACCGAACTGCCGCACTGCATTTCAACAGGAAGCGCTCGAAAATCCAGGGAGGATGTGCATTTATGAAGAGTTCGTACAACGGCCAGGCTGTACCTGTTGGGGGCAAGGCGATTGGCTACAGCGGCGGTGAACTGCAGGTTCCGGACACGCCGATCATTCCGTTTATCGAGGGCGACGGCACAGGCCGTGACATCTGGAAGGCTGCGCGGCGGGTATTTGACGCGGCTGTCGAGCACGCCTACGGCGGGAAGCGCAGCGTCGCGTGGTTTGAGGTTTTTGCCGGCGAGAAGGCTTTCAATACCTTTAAAGAATGGCTGCCGGATGAGACGGTGGACGCCATTCGCGATTTTCGCGTGGCCATCAAAGGACCACTAACCACGCCTGTGGGCGGTGGAATTCGCTCGCTAAACGTGGCGCTGCGGCAAATTCTGGATTTGTATTCTTGCGAGCGGCCCGTGCGCTATTACGCAGGGGTTCCCTCCCCCGTGAAGAATCCCGAGAAGATGGACATCGTCATCTTCCGGGAGAACACCGAAGACGTGTACATCGGCATTGAGTGGAAGTCTGGTACCCCGGAAGTGAAAAAACTGCTCGAGTTTCTGAATCACGAAATGCTGAAGGACGGCAACAAGCAGATTCGTTGGGATTCTGGCGTAGGGATCAAGCCGATCTCTCCAACGGGCACAAAGCGGCTGGTCCGCCGGGCCGTCAAATACGCTCTGACGCACGGCAGAAAAAGCGTGACGCTTGTGCACAAGGGAAACATTCAGAAATTCACGGAGGGCGCTTTCCGCGATTGGGGTTACGACCTGGCGCGCGAGGAATTCCGCGCGCAGACCGTCACCGAGCGCGAGAGCTGGATCCTCGATAATCTGGACAAGCATCCTGGCCTTAGCGCCGAGCAGAATGCGGCGATGATTGAGCCGGGGCTGGAGCAGGCGACAGATGCGTTTACGAAAGCGATCTGCGACGAAGTCAAACAAACTCTCGACGCGATTTATGCAACACACGGCAAGGCGCAATGGAAGAAAAAGCTGATGATTAACGACCGCATCGCTGATTCCGTGTTTCAGCAAGTGCTGCTGCGTGCCGATGAATACAGCGTGCTCGCGACATCCAATCTCAACGGCGATTATCTTTCGGATGCTTGTGCTGCACAGGTTGGCGGGCTTGGGATGGCACCGGGATCAAATATCGGCGATGGCTTCGGCGTGTTCGAGGCTACGCATGGGACGGCTCCTAAATATGCGGACAAGGACGTGATCAACCCGAGCTCGGTGATGTTGTCTGGAGCGATGATGTTGGAGTTCCTTGGATGGAAGGAAGCCGCGCAGCTCATTGAGGACGGCATTGCACGGACCATTCAGCAGAAACGCGTGACGTATGATCTTGAGCGGCTCATGCCGAGCGCGACGAAAGTCGGGACGGCGGCATTTGCGACGGCGATTATTGAGAACATGCAGGCTGTCGCGGTCGCGCGCTAATTGCGGGCGCGAAAGTCAAGAAAATATAACACAGAGACACAGAGTGCGCTGAGACGGCGCAGAGACATTCCAAACAAAAACGAGGAGACGGATGAGCAGAAAAAAAGTGACGGTGGTAGGCGGCGGTTTTGTGGGATCGACAACGGCCCAGCGGATTGTGGACATGGAGCTGGCTGATGTGGTGCTTACGGATATTTTGGATGGGCCGCCTGCGGGCAAAGCGCTGGACATGCTCGAATCGGGGCCGATTACGCGAACGGATTCGCGGGCTACGGGCATTTCCACTGCGACAGGAGATTACAGCGCGACAGCGGGCAGCGACATCGTGGTGATTACGGCCGGTTTTCCGCGCAAGCCTGGAATGAGTCGCGATGACCTATTGAAGGCGAACTACGACGTGGTGAAGGCCGTTGTCGAGCAGATCGTCAAGCATTCGCCGAAGTGCGTAATCATCGTCGTGACGAATCCGCTGGACGCCATGGCGCAGGCTGCCTTCAAAGTCAGCCGCTTTCCGAAGAATCGCGTGCTTGGAATGGCGGGAGTGTTGGATTCGGCGCGCATGAGTTCGTTTGTAGCCACGGAATGCAAGGTGAGTGTGGAAAACGTGCACTCGTTCGTGCTCGGCGGGCATGGCGATGACATGGTGCCGCTGCCGCGATATTCAACCGTTGCAGGAATTCCCCTGCCCGATTTGCTGCCGAAAGAACGCATCGACGCGATTGTGGAGCGCACACGCAAGGGCGGCGCGGAGATTGTCAACCTTTTGAAGACGGGTTCGGCCTACTACGCGCCTTCAGCCGCCGCAGTCGAGATGGTGGAAGCGATCCTGAAAGACAAAAAGAAAATCTTGCCTTGCGCCGTGTATCTGGACGGTGAGTACGGGATTAAGGGATTGTTTGTCGGCGTCCCGGTGAAATTGGGTGCGTCTGGCGCTGAGGAGATTATCCAGATTAAGCTGACGGCAGAAGAAAGCGCCGCTCTCCAGAAATCAGCGGCGGCGGTACGCGAGTTGGTTGCCGTCCTCGGAATATACTAAGTTCGTGGGGCGGGGAAAAATTCTATTTTGGAGACAGTATCTCTGTTGGAGTGAGAAATCTCGACCGGGCAACTCCTTGGTATCAAGAAAAACTTGGCCTGCGTCTAACTCCGCTCAAATCGGAAGATTTCGGGGCCTTTCTGGCTTTTGCCAAGGATGACGAGATCGGAGTCGCCCTAGTGGTTATTCCCCCAGGGGAGACGGAGGCAAACCTTACCGAGCATCCGATTTCTTTTCACAAACAAAATTGAGGCAGTTCACGCCGGGTTCGCGTCTAGAGGAATACGTGTGGAGCCAATTCAAAACGATTCTGGCGGCAATCGTTTCTTTCGCTTCTGCGACCTGGAGGACAATGAAATAGAAGTGTGCGTTGAACCTTAGCGAACTTAACCTTCGCAAATCTGCCTCGGCCAGCGTGCGGCTTGCTTGTCAGCGTCTGGGGGCCGATAACTGCCAACTGGTAGCTCTTCAGTCCGAATCACTTGGAAGTTCACCAGTGTAAGAGCCTTCCTGTTCCCACAACAAGGGCGAGCGTAAAGACCGCAATCACAACTTCGCCGATGGCACCGACGGCGAAGGGCCGCAGGCCTTGTTTGCGCATGTCACGAAAATTAGTGCGCAGCCCAACGCCGGCGAAAGTAAGAAGAAAAGCCCAGCGCGAGAGATTGGCGAGCGCGCCCACTTGTCCTTTGTTGAAGAACTGGTACGTGGCCAGCACCGAGATGAGCAGAAAACCCAGAACAAACTTGGGGAATTTCTGCCAGAGGAACGCGGCTTTGTTGCCCACCACTTTGGCTTGGCCCTGGCTGGCCCAGTAAATCGCATAGGCCAACACGACGAATCCAATCATCGCGTTGCGGGTCGATTTCACGAGGACAGCTAATTTGCCAGCGGCGTCAGAGTAGAGCGCGCCGGCGGCAGTAGCCTCGGCCGTGTTATCGACGGCAAGGCCCGCCCAAATGCCGTAGGCGCGGTCGCCCAGATGCAAATAATGGCCGACTAAAGGAAACGTAAAAAGTGCTAGAGCACCTAACGCGAGAATGGCGGCAATCGAGAAGGAAGAATCTTCATCGTCGGCGTCGATGGCGCCTTTTGTTGCGATGATGGCGCTAACGCCGCACACGGCGGAGCCGACGGCGAGGAGGGTTGTCAATTTCGGCTTCAACTTGAAAAGACGACCGAGAAATGTCATGAAAGCGATGGCGCCGGCAATTTCGATCGCCACGAGTAGCAGGCTGACGCCGCCCAGTTTCAGGATGTCGCCGAGCAAGAACCGTGAGCCCAGCAGAACGATTCCGGCTCTTAGCCAGAACTCATACGTGGCAACGCCTGTTCGGAAAATTTCCGGAACGCCGACCGTATTGGAAATCAGGAGCCCCAGAAGGATGGCCCAAAGGACGTACTCGATATTCGGAAAGACCCAATGATGCGCCTTGGCATACGCGCCCACGTTTTGCTCGAGCAGTTTGCCCGCGTAGCCGATAGCGGCGAGCAAAAGAACGCCCGGAATGATGCGAAGGAAACGGAGCGCTGGCTGCGCCTGCTTAACCTGAGGAACTACCACAACGTCTGCCATGTTTTTTCCTTTTTCTCTTTGCGTTCTGCTTGCGTATCGATCACCACGGAATATGTTTGAACAAGCCGACGCGAACAAGCAGCGCCGCGAGCAAAGCCACCACGACCGCCCAACTATCCGGAG
>WNFS01002622.1_pt1 | contig 13619 bp, 4 predicted proteins | sample 5400141 | NCBI WGS metagenome assembly WNFS01 (sample SAMN13153358, study PRJNA577476) | soil metagenome | isolation source: 60 cm saprolite under Madrone tree | place: USA:California | collected 2016-06-14
TTACCGCCAAAACGGGCATCACTTTTCAACACACCGCCGACCCTTCAAAAAAATACATCGTGGAATCCATGAGCGGCGGCGTAATTCTTTTTGACTACGATCGCGATGGCTGGCTCGACATCTATTTCACGAATGCTCCTACGGTCGCCATGGCCATCAAAGGACAAACAAGCAAGGGCGCGCTGTACCACAACAATCACGACGGCACCTTCACCGATGTCACCGCCAAATCCGGCTTGTCAACTCCGTGCTTTGCCATGGGCGGCGCGGTGGGTGACTACAACAACGATGGCTGGCCCGATCTCTACGTCACTTGCCTCGGCGGAAACGTGCTGTACAAAAATAATGGCGACGGCACATTCACCGATGTCACTGCCAAAGCCGGCGTTGCCGACAGCCGCTGGTCTGCCGGCGCCGCTTTTGGCGACTACGACGGGGACGGTTTTCTCGACCTCATGGTCTCCAACTACGTCGATTTTCATCTCCACGATTTGCCCGGCTTCGGCACGGCCCCCAATTGCAAATATCGCGGCATCGACGTGCAATGCGGGCCTCGCGGCCTCAAAGGCGCGGGTGACGCTCTGTTCCACAATAATGGCGACGGAACTTTCACCGATGTTTCGAAATCCGCGGGCGTAAGCGACCCCAATGGTTACTACGGCATGGGCGTTGTCTGGGCGGATTTCAATAATTCCGGCCGCCCGGATATTTACATCGCCAACGATTCCACTCCCAGCTTTCTTTACAAGAATCTTGGCGATGGAAAATTCAAGGAGATTGGACTCGAGTCCGGCACGGCGGTCAGTCAAGACGGTTCCGAACAAGCTTCCATGGGCATCGCCATTGGCGATTACAATCACACTGGTCGGCCTTCGATTTACACCACAAATTTCTCCGACGAATACGACGATCTCTACCGCAACGACGGTAACTGGAATTTCACGGATGTCTCCTACCAATCCGGCATCGCGTTGCCCTCCCTACCCTACGTGAAGTGGGGCACAGCTTTCGCGGACTTCGACAACGATGGCTGGCTCGACCTCATCGCGGTCAGCGGTCACGTCTATCCTCAGGTGGACTCGTTGCCATCCGGCGGCGGGTATCGCGAGCCCAAACTCTTTCACCTCAACCAAACCGACGGCACTTTCTGCGATGCTAGCGATCTGGCCGGGCCCGCGCTGCGGGAACGCCATGTTTCACGAGGCTTGGCCGTCGGCGATCTCTTCAATGATGGCAATGTGGACGTAGTCGTCGGTGACCTCGACGGCGCTCCCATGATTTTGAGAAATCACGGAGTGTCGGGCCGTCATTGGGTCAGCTTCGATCTGGCGGGCACCAAGAGCAATCGCATGGCGATTGGTGCGAAAGTCAAACTCGTAGCGGGCGGTATCACGCAGACCGATGAGGTGCACAGCGGCGGTAGCTATCTTTCCCAGAGTGATACGCGCTTGCACTTCGGTCTCGGCTCCGCCAAAAAACTCGATCACGTTGAGATCCGCTGGCCTTCTGGAGCTGTCGAAACTTTAGACGGGTTGGATGCCGACCAATTTTATTCGGTGCTCGAGGGTTCGGGAGTTGTGCCTGCTAGTCGCATTCGGCCAGCTGCTCCGAAAGGTTCTCGATGAGCCCGATAGGCACTAATACGTGCCTCGCCGCGTCGACGACGATCATGGACTCCGAAGATGGTGCGTTGCTGCGACTCGGAGAGACTCGTCTTATCGATAGAGACAAGATAAGAAACGGATCGGCAGTTGTAAGGGAAAGCTTGCCGCCGGTCCTCGAAAAATCACAGGAGTTGCTGGAAACTAACGCACGTCACACGTGGCCGGAGCATAATCCGCAACAAAAGGTAGGCTGCGGGTACCCCTCGCGATTTTCGGGCCCTCGCTCTGCACCTGTACGGAAAGCCAGTTACCTCTTACGGTCATCCAGAACACACACGTCTGGATATGCCACGCTGCGGTTCCATACAATGGATTCAGACGCACTGCGAGGTTCACGGACTGGAGAGACAACATGGCTGAAGGTCCCTATACATCAAAGCGTGCCAATCCGCGCTTCTCGTTTTTCGCAGATGCCGAAATTACCCTTCGCGACGGAACGTGGGTCCGCGCACAGCTTTCCGAATTGAGCTCGCGTGGTTGCTATATCGATATGCTCGAACCCATTCCCACTCGTACGAAATTACGTCTCCGCATCTGCGATGGCATGAGCGCATGCGAACTAGACGGCAAAGTGATCTACATGCATTCTGGCGGCGGCTTTGGAATTTTCGGCGTGGGCGTGCTGTTTGAAGAGATGGATGCAGAGCAGCGTTCCGCAGTCGAGGCGTGGCTGCGCGAACTCGCCGGACCTGCTGGGAAAGATGTGGGAATGAACTCCGAAGCGCAAAAGCCGGGTTAAATCGCTCAGAATCAGAGAGCCGTGTTGTAATCCGACGCGCTCATAACCCGAAGGTCGTCAACCGGTTCCAATCTGACACCTGCAGCCATTTTGAGATCCAAGGGCCGGATACAGGCGTCCGGCCTTTTTCCGCTTTTTTTTGTGCAGTTCTGTCCGTTCGGGTGTCTTGAAAAATTGTTACCCCACCCCCCCCCACCAATTTGCATGAATATCAAAAGAAAGGACTTACAAAATTTGCGTTCCGTAATTGATTGATTCTAAAGGACGCGGGTGTCGGTTGTTTTGGACTTGCAAAGGTTGAAATGGCGGCCTGGAAAAAGAAAAAGCGGGGGCAAGCTCCCGCACTCCAAACGTAGTTTAAGGGAAAGTCAAGAGAGACTTCGGAGTTCTGTCAACCCCCACTAGAAGTGTGCCCTTTCCTACCCGAGTAGCAGCGTCCCTTCGGGAGCTGGGAAGGGGCGTTGCGGGGTAACAGCGTGAGGGATAGAATGCCGGGAAGGCCGGAAATCAGGCGCGCGTTTGGCAGTCAAGACGTGAAATTGGTTCCCATGATGAGTTGCTCGCTGAGACTCTCCCTGGCGCCCGTGCCAATCAAGGCACACTCTCGCTTGGTGTTCATCGTACTGACGGCTCTGCTGCTGAGTTTGTCCGGCCCGCGGGCAGGCGCACAAAACCTTTCCCCGCCCCAGCGGGATGCCACGACGGTCGAGGGCACGGTACGGAACTCGGCGGGCGAGCCCGTTGCGGATGCAACTGTGCTCCTTGAAGGGAAAGATCATTCCAATTCCGCGGAAATGAAGACCAGCGCGGACGGGACATTCGTCTTTTCCGTTCTTGATCCTGGCACATACATCTTGAGGGCGGAAAAATCTGGATGGCGCAATAGCGTTTCGAGTTCCCTGGTTATGCCGGCGGGAGCTAAGAAGCATGTCGATTTGGTTCTCGGATCTTTGGCAGCGGCTCATCCCGATTCTTCGGGCGCATCTCGCGCTTCCGGCTCCTCGCCCGCAGCGATGGAATTTGATGACAAACCCAATTTCACGGTCGCGGGTGTCACCGATTGGAACAATACGGGCATCCATGGGTCGGACGCTAGTCAACGAACGAGCGAGGCGTTGATCAAGGAAACACTCGCGCTGAAATCTGGCGGGCCCGATGGAACGTCAGCGGGTGCTTCCAACGCGATCGCTCCGCCCGTTAACTCGAGCGAGACTGAAAAAAAACTGCGCGAAGCACGCGAGCATGCCAAGAAAATGCTTGCGATTGCGGACAAAGCGGATGTACATCGATTGTTGGGGGAGCTGGACGAGCGATTGGGCGATCCACTGGAAGCGGTGCGCGAGTATGAGCGGGCCACTCTCCTGGACCCCAGCGAGCAAAATTATTTCGCATGGGGCGCAGAATTGCTCCTCCACCGGGCCGACCAACCGGCCGCAGAAGTTTTTACGAAGGGGTCCAGCGCGCATGCGGATTCAGCGAGACTGCTGGCAGGCCTCGGCGCGGCTCTCTTTGCGGGCGGCTTTTACGATGAAGCGGCGCGTCGGCTCTGCGAAGCCTCCGACCTGCGACCCGCAGACCCCACTCCCTACTATTTCCTGGGAAAAATGGAGAAGGCCGCGCCCGCGCCACTATCCTGCGCCGAGCAGAGGCTGGCCCGGTTTGTGCGGGATCAGCCCGGGAATGCCCTTGCCAACTACTATTATGGGATAACGCTATGGAAGCGCCACCGGGGATCGGAGAATCAGGCAGGCTTGGAACAAGCCGAATCGCTGCTGGAGAAGGCCGTGACCATCGATCCCAAGCTCGGCGAAGCTTACCTGCAGCTCGGGATCTTGTATTCCGCGCGGGGCAGTTTCGAGCAGGCCATTCGCGTTTACAAAAAAGCGATTGAAGCAAGCCCGCAGCTGGGCGAAGCCTATTACCGGCTGGGTTTGGCGTACCGAAGAATTGGTGAAGAATCGAAAGCCGAGCAGGAATTCCAAATGTACGAGAAGGTGGAGAAGACCGAGAGCGCCACAATGGAACGCCAGCGGCGGGAACTTCGGCAATTCCTGATCATTCTAAAGGACCAGCCGGCGGCCTCCTCGCCTCGTTGAGTACCGGAACAGGCTATTTGAGTTTGGGTTTGACGGAATCGACGATCCCGCTGCCTTCGCGGATGGTCAGTATCTGATTGGCCTTCACCTGCGTGAAGTGTTCGAGTTTCTGAGTGGTCGGCCACTTGACTTCGAGGAGATCCACCGTTTGGGCTTTTCCGAGGCCGAAGTGGAGGCGCAGGTCGCACTGCGACATGACGCTAGCGCCGCTGTGGACCTCATCCATTTGGGCATGCTTGCCCGTTACGACGCGCACGCGAGCTCCGATGGCGGTGCGATTGCATTTTGTTCCGTTCAGTTTGATCTTGATCCAATTCTGCTGGTTGCCGCCGTCATTGCGAAGAAGCGAAGGCGGGTCGTTCATATTTAGAACCAGGGCATCGATGTCGCCATCGTTGTCATAGTCGCCGAACGCGGCGCCTCGGCTGGAGAAACGCTCGCTGATGCCGGGTCCCATCTCGGACGAAACGTCTTTGAATCGCCCATCACCCAGGTTTTTGTATACCAGACGCGGGTTCTTGTAGGTTTGGCCGGTATCGTGCCCCTCAATCTCCGGGTACACGTGCCCATTGATCTGCAGGATGTCGGGCCAGCCATCATTGTCAAAATCAATGAAACCGCAGCCCCAGGCGACATACTGATTGTGGATGCCGATCCCCGACGAGAACGTCACATCGCTGAATGTTCCATCTCCGTTGTTGTGGTAGAGGTTGCAGGTATCGTCCGCGAAGTTCGTCTTGAAAATGTCAAACGAGCCGTCACAGTCGTAATCGGCCACCGCCACGCCCATCCCTGCTTGCTCGTGGCCATTCTCGCTATAGGCGCAGCCGGCTATCACCGCGACATCGGTGAATGTGCCGTCGTGGTTGTTGTGGAACAGGATGCTGGGTTGCGAGTCCACGGCCACATAAATATCCGGCCATCCGTCGTTATCGAAATCATAAGAGACGGCGGTGATGGAATACCGGGGACCGGGCTTCAGGATACCCGATTTCTCGGAGACGTCAGTAAAGGTGCCGTCTCCGTTGTTGTGATAAAGAACGTTTGTATCGCCCGGTAAACCACGGGGGCCACACATTACGGGGATCCCTTTCCACTGGCACTGGGGGGGATCACTCTTGGAAGGGGTTTTTGCCGGATCGAGCTTGATGTAATTGCAGACGAAAAGATCCAGGCGCCCATCCCGATCGTAATCGAGCCAGGTGCAGCCGGCCCCCCAGCGGATCTGGTCGTCGTAGACGCCGGCTTTGCGAGTGACATCCGTAAACGTGCCGTCGCCGTTATTGTGAAACAGGATGTTGTGTCCCCAGAAGCAGCAGAAGAGATCGTCCCAGCCGTCGTTGTCGTAGTCGCCTACGCAGACGCCGGTCTGCCAGCCAGTGCGGCCCAGTCCGGATTTTTCCGTGACATCGGTGAAGGTCCCGTCGCGGTTGTTTTTGTAGAGATGCGAGGTTGGAGCTTTCCCGGGCGGCCAGTTGGTATCGAAGCGCGTTCCGTTCGTCAGGTAGATGTCCAGCCAGCCGTCATTGTCGTAATCGAAAAAAGCCAGCCCACTTCCCTTCGCTTCAATGATGTATTTCTTATGATCGGCGCCACCCCATACGTTGGGGGCATTCAAACCGGCTTCGCGGGCCACGTCCACGAACACAACTGGAGAGGCCGCCGTTGGATTCGAGATAAACGGATTCAAAACGGGCGCCGCTTCGAGCAGCGCCGAACTCCTCCATTTCCAGAACGGAATTGTGAGCGCGTCCAAAAGCGTGCTGCCGAGAACGACGAGGGATGAACCGAGGAAACGCCGCCGCAGGAGATTCATAGCCTATGATCGCCGAGAACGAAGTCGGCCACGGTGGAAATTCGCAAGTGAACCAATCCGTTTGTCACGTGTGCGGCTCCATTTCTCTTCATCGGCTCGGTACCTTTGGAAAGTTGCGCGGCACAATTCCTGTGCCCTCCTTGACGGCGATGATCCGGTCGATAGGCACATTCGTCAGTCGATCCACCTGCCCGCTCGGCCAAGTGATCTCCAGAGACTCGATCTTGGCGCGTTTCCCCAAACCAAAATGAATCCGCGGATCATTCGCCGACATATAGCTCATGCCGCCCTTCGATTGTTCAACGTGCGCGACCCCTTCGGAGGTTAGCTTCAGCGAAGACCCAATCCCATCGCGATTGGATTTTGTGCCGATCAACAGGACTTCCAGCCAGTGATGGGCGTTCCCGCCATCGTTGCGCAGCAGCTCCGGATAATCGCTGCGATTATTGATGGCGATGTCGATGTCGCCGTCATTGTCGAAATCAGCGGTGGCCAGGCCGCGACCTGCTATGGGGCGCATGAAGTCCGGACCCAAAGAGTCTGACACTTTTTCGAACTGGCCCTTTCCCAAATTCCTGAACATCAGCAAGGGCTCCTTGTAAGACACTTCGCTGTGGTAGAGATGCACGTTGTCCAGCATGGCGCCGTTCAATTGCAGGATATCGGGCCAGCCGTCGTTGTCATAGTCCAGAAACTTCATGGAGACGCCGCTCAGCAGGATGGCCTTGTTCCCGATCCCGGAGCGATAAGTGTAGTCATCGAAGGTTCCATCCCGGTTGTTGTGGTAGAGGCGATTCAATTCGAAATCAAGGTGCGTGACATAGACGTCTTGCCAGCCGTCGCCGTCCACGTCCGCGGCATCGATGCCCATTCCCGCCTCGTAGCGGCCATCCTCGCTGGCCGCCAAGCCGGAAACGAAGGAGACATCCTGAAAGGTGCCGTCATGCTTATTGATGAAAAGAAAATTCGGCCAAGTGTCGTTGGCGATGGCGATGTCCAGCCAGCCATCGTTGTTGAAGTCCGCCAGGACCACGCCCATGCCCTTTGATTCGGGCTTGCCGACCCCGGACGCGTCGCTGACGTCGGTGAAAGTGCCGTCGTGATTGTTATGATAGAGCTTGGTCTTCTGCCCTTTGTAGTTGCCCGGATTGCAGTAGGAACGATAGCCCGGCCGACGTTCGCCGCACCACAAATTCGTCTTCGGCGTCCACTCGATGTAATTGGTGACGAGCAGGTCGAGCCAGCCATCCTTGTCGTAGTCAAACCATCCTGCACTGGTTGACCATCCGCCTTCGTCCGCAACACCGGCTTTGGCGGTGACGTCGGTGAACGTTCCATCGCCGTTATTGTGATAGAGGATGGCGCGGCCGTAGCCGGTCACGTACATATCGGGGTAGCCGTCATTGTCGAAGTCCGCGATGGCAACGCCTTGGCCGTAGTGCCCTTCCCCACCCACGCCAGCTCTCTCGGTGACGTCGGTAAACGTTCCGTCACCGTTATTGTGGTAGAGCGCCGAGCGCAAGGGATGTGGTGGTTTATAAATGTCGGTGGCGGCCGATTGAACAAAGTAGAGATCCATCAGGCCGTCCTGGTCATAGTCGATCCAACCGACGCCGGTGCCCATGGTTTCGAGGTAATACTTTTCGTCGGTTTGCGTGGAATCCTGATGAAAAGTGATTCCAGCGGATTGTCGAACGTCGGTGTAACGGACAGTTACTCGGGAATCCCGCGTTTTCGGAGTTTGACTAGACACCGCTTGCTGATGTCTCGCCATGCCAATTGCGGCGCTCAGTAAGAGAATTGCGCTGCAGGCGATTCCGAATTGGCCCCGAGGATTCACAGTGTCCGGTCAGCAAGCGATAGAGCCAGTTGAAGTAGTTGCTGCCTAGCAACCATGGGCATGGGTTCACGAAGCGAAGAGGACGACGCCGGGGCTTTGGCCAGGGCTTCTTCAATCCGATTCACATCCAGGCCGCCGGCAGCGTTGCTGCCCTTGAAACGATTCAGCACTTCCCGGGCTTTGGTGATTTCTCCCGTTTGATAATAAAAAACGCCCAAAGTGGAATAACTACCGGGCCACTCCGGCAAAAGGTCCACGGCGCGCTCGAGGTTCTCCGCGGCCTGCGGAGTCTTCCCTTCCAGGACCGCGACGATTCCCAAACCCCAGAGAATTTTCCCGGAGCTGGGAATTCGGGCCAGACCCTTCCGCAATGTCTCTTCGGCATCGCTAACATTATTTTCCCGGAGTTGAACGAGGGTGAGCGAAAGATAGTACTGGTCGTTATCAGGACTTCGTCGGATCGCCTCCCGGAAAATCTCTTTAGCCCGGGACGTGTCACCGAGATGCGCGTGGATGTCTCCGAGCAGCGCCAGGAAGGCATCGTCCTGCTGGCCCGGCGCCGAAACTTGTCGGGAAGCTTCGAGCGCTTGGGCATAGAGGCCTTTGCGGAAGTAAGCATCGGTCAAGTCAAATTTCACGTCGTCGGAATCAGGATTGGCGCGCAACGCCATTTGGAAATGCCGGATGGCGTCGTCGTACAAACGGTACCGAGCGAGCAGCACGCCCACGCCGGTCTGAGTGCGGTAGTCACTCGAACTTATCTGGTCAAGCTGACCGATTGTCTTTCGGGCTTCCTCGGGTTTCCCCAGTTTCAGATAAGTTTCGGCCAGCAGGTAGAGGTCTTGCGGCTGGTCCGGGTGTTTCTGGATCTGCTCCGTCAGCTCGGTCAAATCCAGCTGAGTCCGCGCCCGAGGCGAAAGGCTGGAGCGATTATCAAGGTAATCGAAAAGGTGTTGATACGGATAAGGGCCAGGCGAAGAGTCTTTGGAGAGAGTCTGAAATACATTCAAATCCCTTTGTGCGGCTTCCATCTGATGGAGGCTCCTCTCCACCATGGCGAGCTTGTAATATCCTGAAGCAGCGCTGCGGCTTACCCGAACGTATCTCCTGAGCAGCTCCGCTGCTTCCTCCAATCTCTTGTTCGCGATTCGCAGATTCGCTAATTCCAAGAGCGCTTCAGAAAAATCGGGGTTCGACCGGAGCGCCTGCTGAAACAGCTCCTCGGCGCGTGCGTGATTTCCCTGGCGCTCCTCGATATAGCCCATGTTGAAAAGGCAGGAAGCGTTGTGAGGATCCTGCGCGAGCCCGTCCTGAAAGTATTTCCTGGCTTCATCGAATCGCCCCAGATGGCGATAAGAGAGCCCCATAAAAGCATACGATCGCGCCGAAGGGTCCAGTTGGATCAGGGCTTTGAACTCTTCGATGGCCTTCTCCGCCTTACCCGACATAAAATAACTCTCGCCCAAGGCGGCGTGCAGATCCACGCGTTGCGGCGCGATTTTCAAACCTGATTCCAGGAGGGGGATGGCATCTTCGAAATAATTCTGGGACATGCTGACCCGGGCCAGGAGAAAAATGATGTCCGTATTCTGAGGGGCCAGCTTGTGAGCACGCACCAACAAATCCAGGGCGTCTACCGCCCTGGTCTGATCCGCATTGACTTGAGCCAGCAAGTAGAGGGTCTCCGGTGAATCAGGTTTCAGTTTCAGAGCTCGATTCAGCGCCTGCTCGGCTTTCGCGTATTCGCCGCCGCGAAGATAGGTCTGTCCAAGATTGTAGAGGATCTCGAAAGTTTCCGGCCGTAGTGCGTTGGCCTTTTCCAGTTCAAGTTGGGCTGCACGGTACTGCTTTTCAGAAGCCAGCAACACACCCAAAGTGAAATGCAGCTGGACGTCATCCTTATTCTGAGCGGAAAGCTCCGTTGCCACCTTTAAGCCTTCGGCGGTCCTGTGGGCCTGCAGGCAGGCACGAATGAGGTTGAAGCGAGTTTCGACGTTCGAAGGGCGCACACGCTGAAAGTGGACGATGGCTTCGGCAGGCCTACCCTTAGCCATCAAGACCAGGCCCAAGTTGTAGTTTCCATCGCGATTCCCGGGGCTAAGGCGCAGGACTGTTCTGAACTCTTTTTCCGCGAGATCGGGCTTTTCTTGGGCGACGTATACGTTGCCGAGATTGTTTCGAGTTCTAGTGGAGTTTGCGTCGAGCTTCAGCGCATGCTGGAATGCTTCGAGGGCGTTTGTGTAATCCTTTTGGTCGCTGCAGATAATCCCCAATAAGTTGTAAGCCTCCACGTTTGAGGGATTCCGTTTGAGCTCTTCCTCAATTTTCTCTTTGGCTTGATCGATGAACCCTTGGCGAAACAGTTCCTCGGCTTCCCGGTATTGCGGCTGGATCTTCGAAGATTGCTGAGCATTTTTCCTGCTGGGGACAGATTGCTGCGCTGCAGATACTCCCGGAAATAGGAGAATCACGGCCAGCGCAAAGATTCCGCACAACTTCGGCCGGCTAGCCGCGATCCTGGATGGATGCTGAAAGGAAGAGTCGATATTCATTCCCTGTCTGCCTCTGCGTACGCTCTCATCGCAGATCTCGCAAAGTCACTGTAGCATTTCCAGTTCTTTCTGGGCCATCTCGTGCTGCGGTTGTTGGTGCAGCAGTGCCAGCAACACCTCTTTGGCCTTCTGCTTTTCCTCCAAAATCACGTAAAGGCGGGCCAGATTGAGATAGGCCTGGTCAAAGTTCGGGGCCACGCGGATGCAGGCCTTGAATCTCTCCTCCGCGTCGGAGTTTCGCCGCTCACGGACAAAGAGGACCCCTAGATTGTTCAGCGCGTCGGGATACTCCGGGCGCAAGCTCACCGCTTTTTCCAAATAGTGCGCGGCCCGTTCGAACTTATCTTGCCGGGCGTAGAGCATGCCGAGGCTGTAGTTGACCTCCGGATCATCCGGCGTAATTTCAAGCGCACGGCCCAACAGTTTTTCCGCTTCTTCAAAGTCTCCCTGTCGCCGGTAGATATTTCCGAGATTCGCGAGCGCGATGGCATAGCCCGGCCTTAAGAGCAGAGACTGTTTGAAGTTGCGAACGGCCTCGTCCGTCTGACCTTCCTGGGCGGCCACCATTCCAAGATTGTTCCACGCTTCCGGATAGTTCGGACGGAGCTGTACCGTCTGCTCCAGGTACTGCCGCGCGCCGTGGAAACTGTTTCTCCGGAGATAGAGTGTTCCCAGATTGTAATAGGCCTCGGGATCTTGCGGCTTGGCGGCGATAACCTGCTTGAAGGACGCCGTCGCCTGTTCCAGATAGCCGCGCTGAAACATCGCCACCCCGTAGGTGAAGTCGTTCCGTTGGAACGCACCCTGGTGGAGCACTCCGCCCAGAGGAAGTGATCTCCGTATCTGCTCGGCTTGCGTACCCGGGACCGATCTCAGGTCTTGTACCAGCCTTCCGGAATGCACCGGCCCCTGGTAAACCTTAACGATCATGCCGTCCTTATCAAGGAGCAGAGAAACCGGAATGGGCAGATCCCGGCGACGGTCGAACAGGTAACGATAAATGATGTTGTAGATGCCGGCCACATCCTGGGTGGCAAGAAGATTGGGGAAGGAGAGCCCTTGTTTGGCAGCGAATGATCGCACTGTTTGTGCATCGCCAGGGTCATCGACGTTTATGCCGAGGATCTGAAGGCCGCCAGCGGTGAGAGTTGACTGGTATTGCTGGAGAAGTCGCAATTGTTCCCGGCAACACGGCAAAGCAGTCGCCCAAAAGCTGAGAAGCAATGCGCTGCCTCGGAACGACCGCAAATCCCGCATCTTGCCCGCGAGGTCGGGCAAGGAGAATTCCGGCGCGCTCAGGGGCTCGATGAGCCAAGTCTCCACGGACGAAGGCAAAAGTTCTGGCTTCTGGGGTTCGCCCGCCCGCGCATAAGAAGGAGGTGAAGCCGCAAACGGTTTGGCCAGAAAATCTTCGGAGCCTTCCTGAATTTCGATTCGATGGTTCACAGGTATACGCTCGAAGGACTGCTTCAGGCCGCTGGGCCAGCGGATCGAGGCGTGGACCGTTCCTTGGGCTTTCCCAACGCCAAAGAAAAGTTCCTTGCTATGCTGGGATAGAAATCCAGAACCGGCCTGTAGGTACTTCGTTTGGCGATGTGCCGCCGCTTCGACAGTCACCGCGGCCCCGATTGCATCGCGGTTACTCTTCCGCCCGCGCAGGCGGAATGCGATCGAATTGCCAAGATGCTTCATCGCGTTGCGCAAAATCCGGAGTTGTGGCGCGTTTCGGTTTTTCAGGACGACTTCCAATCGACCGTCTTGGTCCAGGTCGGCGAGTGCAAACGAGCGGCCGTCCTCAAGAAAGTCCAATCCAACTGTGCCCGAGACTTCCGAGAATGTGCCGTCGCCATTATTCGTGTAGAAAACGTTCCGCTCGCGACCGCTCCAGGAGTTGTCCGACCGGATCAGCTCATTGATGGCGTTCCATCCCTGCTCGTACTTCAACAACGGAGTTGCATTCTGAGGCGATTTCGCCACCAGTTGCCGCCAAAAGAAGCTCGAAAGGTCGTCCTTCTCGCCGCCTGAGGTCTCGGGCCCTGAAATATAGCCGTTCGCAACGTAAAGGTCTGAGTAACCGTCGTGGTCGAAATCCCAGGCGTCCGAGCACCAGGCCCAGCGGCCCATCTCTACCCCTGCTTGGCTGCTAACGTTCTTAAACTTTCCATTTCCTTGATTTCGATACAGCGAATTGCCGCGCGCGTGTTGGCGATAAAACGCGCGGATATTCTCGGGCTCTTTTTCATGAAAGGACTTTTGTTCTGAAACTCGCATACCTGCGGCCGACCACATGTCAGCAACATAGATATCCTGGTTTCCGTCGTTGTCGAAATCGAACCAGCAGGCGCTCATTCCCGCGCCGGCGTCCTCGACGCCCGCTTCCGTAGAGACGACGGTAAACTTTCCGTCGCCATTGTTGCGGTAGAGATTGTTTCGCCCAAAGTCGTTGGCCACATAAAGGTCCGGAGAACCGTCAGAGTTGTAGTCGCCCCAGGCGCACGCAAAGCTGTAACGGTCGTTATCCACGTTCAGACCCGCCGCCTCCGTTCGATCCTGGAAGGTACCATTCCTTTCGTTGTGAAACAGAAAGTTCGGCGGGCCATTTCGCGCGTCAAAATAAGGAGAGGGATAGTGATATTGATCGAGGCCCACATAATAGCTGTATAGGCAAAAGTAAATGTCGAGAAGTCCGTCGCCATCATAGTCAGCGATGGCAGCGTGCGTAAAAGTCCCCTGGGGAGGCCGCACAAAGTTGAAAGCATCGCTTTTGCGCAGAAATTTCCCGTTCCCTTGGTTCAAGAAGAGCAGCGGGCCGGCGCCGCAAACCACTAGCAGGTCCTGGAGCCCCTTATTCTCGAAATCCGCGAACAGAGCGCAAGCCGTGCCGTCCAGCACGCCCACTCCGGACTTTTCGG
>WNFS01002626.1_pt1 | contig 13613 bp, 16 predicted proteins | sample 5400141 | NCBI WGS metagenome assembly WNFS01 (sample SAMN13153358, study PRJNA577476) | soil metagenome | isolation source: 60 cm saprolite under Madrone tree | place: USA:California | collected 2016-06-14
TCCGTCGCGGCAAGCCGTCGCGCAAGGAGGTCCTCGCATGCGGACGTTGGATCAGACCGTGACGCGCTATGTTCGAAACTGTGCCCGCACCTATCTCGAAGGTGGCCAGTCTCTCCGGTGGGTCATTGGGTGTATCACCCGTTCTGGCCTCCCGCTGGACCAGGCCGCCGCCGTCCTGAACGAGCTAAGAGCTTACGGCAACCCGCAGGCTTGGCGGGCGCTCAACGAAGCACTCGCGTCGGCTCAGCGCTGAGGAAAATCCGCGAGCAGGCCTTACGGCCTGGGCGCCCACGGGACGCACATTGGAAGGTCCCCCGAGGCAATATGCTCGCTGACGCGGTCGATCTGGTCACGACCTACCGACTAGGGGACTTCGCTAGCATCATCGGCTTGCTCGTAACATTCATTGGGTTCGCGATCACTTTGTGGAACGTCGTCCGCTCAAAGCGGGCAGCCGAGAAAGCCGAAGAGGCAGTAAAGAGAGTGCGCGAGCTTCTGGTGCAAGCTGACACGATCAGGGACTTTTCTGCGGCGGTCGGGATTATGGATGAAATCAGACGCCTTCATCGTGCAGCGGCATGGCCGACGCTTCCGGATCGGTACTCAGCGCTGAAACGCTGTCTCATTGCAGTTCGAGCGCAAAATCCGGCCATGTCCGAGAGGCATAAGACCGCCACTCAAGCAGCGATAACGCACTTCACTGCGATGGAGCGGAAGATAGAGGAGATGTTAGCCAATCAGGCTGCGCCCCCGAACGTGGCGAGGCTAAACAAAGTCGTCTCCGAGCAACTTGACTCTCTCGCCGAGGTCTTGGTCGAGATTCAAGATCAGATCGGAAGGTAGAGCCATGCCCTACGAAAAGACGGTCAAGCTGATCAGCATGCTCGAGAAGAGAACGGCTGAAGGACGCGTCGAGTGGCAGGAGACACCCGACGAGGGGGTGTTTCAGGCTGCATTCCCTGGCTACGCCGTGCGGGCATTAATGCACAGAGGAAGCGGCTTTCCCGACGAGGGGCCCGACTATTTCGTGCAGCTCTACAACGAAAACGGCGTGCTAATCGAAGAAATCCGTCAAGACGACATTCGTGAGGGCGAAGACGCACGGGCGTACGCAAAATCGTACAACCTGTTGAGGTCTTTGTATGAAGGGGCCCGTCGCCATGCCATGGGCGTGGAGCAGGCGTTGGATCAGCTTCTAGAGAAGCTGGATGAGCCGCCGTTCTAATCAACGGAGCCGTGAGCAGGGTAATAGTTCCTCGACGTGATGAGGGAGCTATCTACTTTTTTCTGTCTACATTCCTGCCCCCCAAAGGCCCAAATGAGCCAACTCAATCCCGTCTAACTTTGCGTATTCTTTGGTTGGTGATGGATCCGGCGTTCCCCTGGGAGCAGAACCGTTTCCCCGGATCAGAGGGCGCGCCATCCTCTGTGCCCGTTCACTGCTCGTCGTCTACCCTGTCGGCTGACAGAGGCGAGCCGCGCCAGCGTTAGGCCTCACCAAGATGGCGACGACCACCGCCAAGAACCCCCAGCCAACGGATGTGCTCTACCGGGTCAAGCGCGGCCTCAGCGCCTACGTTAGCTACCTCGCGGCATGTGAGATGAATCAAGCATTCAGCGAATACGTCCTTTACGAGCCCATACTCCGCATCCTTACGGCTCGAGGCTTCTCCGTGGAGTGCGAGTATGAGTGTCCAGGGATTGAGCAACCGGAACAAGGTGACAAGAAGCGCCTCGACTTCTATGCCGTTGGACACCGCCTCCAGCTCGCGCTTGAAGTCAAGTGGGCCAAAGCAGAGAAGCCAGACATAAAGCGTGATGTCGAGAAGCTTCAGGCCTTCCTCGCTGCCAAGCCAGGTTCGATTGCTCTGCTATGTGTTTTCGGACGCCGGTCGCAGATTGAGGCTCTAGAACTGAGCGCGGGTCATTTCAAGGAACGTGGCAAGGCCGTATACGCAGACCTTAGGAAGACAAGATATGGTTGCAGAATCTATCAACTCCAACCGCCCAAGAGGCGTATCAAATGAGGCCTAACCATGCCTCGCACCGGACGGTGGGGGCAAACGTTAGGCACCCAGGACACCTATGAGCGCAGCGTGACGAATGGTCACTCCGGGGATCTCAGCCGCGTCAGCACCAGGGCGCAGGAGGCGAAATGGGATCGGGCAATATCGGACACTCCTTCCACGCGGCGAGCGCCGTTGCCAGGGCCTCGTCGACGATGTAGAGGTTGTTGTGACGCAGACCGTAGGCCCGAGCAGCGTCCTGGAGCGCCCGGTTCGCCTCTTCTTTGCCTGTCGCACATGGGCGATTCCATCCGGTCTCAGTGGGCTCGACGTAGAGCGCCCGCATGCGCTTGTGATGAGTGTCGTCGGGATCCCGGCGTGCCTTCCGCTCGACAAAGTCATCGACCAGAGCGCGGGCCTTCTTGAAATTCGCGCTCTCGGGGTCGTGGGGGAAGTCGAACAGACCCTTCAGGTCCGCGCTGCGCTCCGGTCCGAATTCGAAGGTGATCCCGCCAAGGCCTCGGCGCAACTTCTCCACATGGTCGGCGCACTCCTTGGCCACGAAGTCGGTCGAGAGGACGGAGCCCGAGACAAGGACGTCCTTCCGCATGTCCAGCAGGATCAGCGACCGCCCGATCTCCTCCCGGGCAAGGATGCTAAGGAGTACGGTGCTAGCATACCGGCCGAGCTTGTACAACGCGAGGGCATCGTGGAGGAGATGGCCGGCCTGCTCCATCGCATACATCCCGCCCTGCATGAGGTCGTCCGATGAGAGGTTCCTGCTCATATGTCGCAAGGGTAACAAACGGATCGCCCGGCGACCAATCGCGACTACGCGAGAGATTCACGCCCGCTGATAGACCTATCCGACTTCTTTCCGAGTACAAGCGCCAAGCTGCCCCAAGGAGCGCCAAGAGCCGAGGACCGGAAGGTCCGATTTCTCTTGGGTTTCGTTGGTGGGCGTTGGTGCGCGTGAGGGCCTCAATCCCCCTCATAACCCAATGGTCATCGGTTTAAATCCGATCCGCGCAACCCTCAGGGATTGGCTCGGGTCAGTCATGAATGGTCCGGACTGGCGCTCGGCTACATGGTCGGCGCGCGCTGAAGGCTCTCGAACAAGCCGTTCAGCGTCGTGGCCTTGTCCAGATTCCACACCTCCGCCAGCACTCGATCGCACCCCCTGGCTCCCAGCGCCTCCGAGGCCAGCCCGCGAAACTTGAGCTCGACCTCGGTGTCTGTCAGCGGGTTCCGGCGATGCCCCTTCGGATGGCTCGTCTCCGCCACGACCTGCCGACCGTCCGTGGTCGTCACCTCGACGCGTGTGCAGGCTTCGGCCGGGTAGCGCCGCGTGAACTCGGGCTCCTCGACCACGGTCAGCTTCTTGATGAGCGGCCGCAGCGCGGGATCCTGGATCCGCGACGGCGCGAAGGTCGCCGGCGTGACCGCGCCGTCGGCAAACGCGGCCGCCACCAGGTACGGGATGCTGTGGTCCGCCGTCTCCCGCGTCGCGGGATCCCACTTCTCTGCCTCCGCGGCGGTCCGCCGCACGGCCTCCCCGTACGTCGCCACGCGCACCGACTCGATCTGAGCCGCCGCGACCTGCTGGCGTAGCTCCAGCACGAGCCCGATGGGCCCCTGAGTGTGGACGACAGCGGGATATGCCTTGAAACTGGTGGAGATGATGCTGAACGGCTCGCCGCCGCCACCGAAGCGCTCCCACTTCGGTGCGTCCACCGCCAGGTGCTGCCAGAGTCCGTCCCGTCCCTCGAAGGGATGGCCCGGTCCCGTCATTCCTTCCGCCGCCAGCTCGGCCGCGAACACTCCCGTGCGGATGGCGGCCGCCGTCGCGCAGCCCTTCCACATCGAGAGCTCGCCGATTCGCGTGACTCCGAGCGGCACACCGGACGTGATCGCGATGGAAATGGCGTTCCCGATCGCCGCCTGGTCGAGCCCGAGGATCTTGCCGGCGCCGCAAGCCGCGCCGATGGCGGCGAACATGCCCTGATCCCATCCCTTCAGGGGGATTCTGTCCGCGAAACGGCAGAACACTTCATACGCGGCGGCGATCGCCGTGATGACCGCTCGTCCACCCGCTCCGTGTCCATCGCCCGCGGCCAGCACGGCGGGAATCATGTCACTCGGGTGGCCCGTCCCCCGGGCTGCGTAGGTGTCGTTACAGTCCAGATATCGGACGAGCACGGTGTTCGCGAACGCCGCAAAGTCCGTGGACGTCGTCCGCGATGAGCCCAGGATGCGAGCTGGAGGGTCACCCTGAACTCGCGACGCGACGCGCAGAGCGATGGCGGCCGGCTCGCCATCGAACGCGCCGGCCGCGCACCCGAGGGTGTCGACCAGCGTTCGCTTCACCTGGTGGACCGCTTCAGGGGACAGATCGGCGTAGCCCAGTCGATGCGCGTAGTCGCTCAGGAATTCGGTCGTCGCGTCCATGAACCCCTCCCGCCGTACGGATTGGCGCCATTGTACGACCGAGCCGCGTTGACGCTGCCCGCGGGTCCCGCTAAGCTCTGCCCACTCGTCGAGCGCTGGGGTCTGGGGCCATCTCGGGTCCCCGAAAGGACAATCCGATGGCGCGCGTGAAGCTCATCGTCAACAAGGAAGACATCGCCCCCGAGCACCACGCTCTCTTCGACAAGCTGGCGGCGCTTCGGGGCCGTATCAGCGGCCCTTCCACCGTCGTCTTGCACAGCCCCGGCCTGGCGCGGCCCTGGAACGAGATCAGCGAGTATCTCCACCGGGAGAGCATCGTCGAGCCGGAGCACGCCGAGCTGGCCGTCTGCGCGACGGCTCGTGAGAAGGACTGCGGCTACGTCTGGAACGCCCATGTGTCGCAGGCTCGGAAGGCCGGCATCGCCGCGGAAACCATCGACGCGGTCCGCGACCGCCGGCCCGTCGACGGCTTGCCGGGTCCGGAGCGGGCGGTCGTCCTCTACGTCCGGCAGCTGCTCCAGGACAATCGCGTCGAGAGCGGAGTGTTCGATCAACTTCTCAAGGCCCATGACCCCAAATGGCTGGTCGAGCTGACGAGCTGGATCGGTCGCTACGCCGCGCTGTCCGGAATTCTGAACGCGTTCGAAGTCACACCCGGCGCTCCCGTGGACGCGCTACCAGCCGTTCCAAGGTCTGCGGCGGCATCGACGAAGGCTCGCCCTCCGCTCGCCGTGCCCCGCATCACGCCCATCACGCGGCGGGACCAGGTTCCCGAGGAGCATCGATCCATCTTCGACGCGGTCGCCGAAGGCCGCGGCAGCGTGCGCGGGCCATTCAGCATCTTGATGTATAGCCCGGAGCTCTGCCGGCGGCATCTCGACGTGGGCACCTATCTGCGCTTCAACTCCCAGGTGAAGCCCGAGTCGCGGGAGCTGGCCATCATCGCCACCGCCCGCGAGAAGGATTGCCCTTACGTCTGGGCGGCCCATGCTCCGGCGGCCCGGAACGCGGGCGTCAGCGATGCGGCCGTCACCGTCGTGCGCGACCGCGGAGATCTCGCGACCCTGCCGGCCGGCGAGCGGGACACCGTCGATTACGTGCGGCAGCTTTCGAGAACCAATGCCGTGACCCAGGCGTTGTTCGACCGGCTCCGCGGCCAGCACGGCGTGCCCTGGCTCGTGGAGCTCACGGCTCTCATCGGCCACTACGGCATCGTCTCCGGCATCCTGAACGCGTTCGAGGTCGCTCCGGCGCCGGATGCCGAGCAGCTTCCCCTGGCATGATTCCCACGGAAAGGTAGACCACACATGCTGCTCTCTGAACGCCGGAAACAGTATCGCCGGATACTCGAAGGCAACGTCTGCATTCACCCGGCGTCGGTGTTTGACGCGATGTCGGCGCGCATGGCGGCGTCACTCGGGTTCGAGGTGGGAATGTTCGCCGGATCGATCGCCTCGGGGACCGTCCTCGGGGCGCCGGATCTCGTCGTCCTGACGTTGACGGAGTTCGCCGAGCAGATTCGACGCATCACCCGTGGAAGCGATCTGCCCCTCATGGTGGACGCGGATCACGGATACGGAAACGCGCTGAACGTCATGCGCACGGTGGAAGAGCTCGAGACGTCGGGGGTCGCCGCGCTGACGATCGAAGACACGGTGCTGCCAACGCCCTTCGGCGGGAAGGACGAAGGCCTGGTGTCCGTCGGGGAGATGCTGGGAAAACTTCGAGGCGCCGTGGCCGCGCGCCAGGATCCTTCACTCGTCGTCATCGGCCGCACGGGTGCCTTGCGCCGCGGGGGCGTCGCCGAAGCGGAGAAGCGCCTCAAGGTCTACCAGGACACCGGGATCGACGCGATCTTCCTCGCGGGCGCCAGCACGCGCGAGGAGGTCGAAGCCATGCATCGGGTCACCCGACTGCCCCTGCTGCTGGGCGGCGCGACGCCCGCATTGGCTGACCGCAATTTCCTGGCGGCCAACGGCGTGCGGATCGCGTTGCAGGGCCATCATCCTTTCTACGCCGCGGCCAAGGCCGTGTACGACACGCTCAAGTATCTCCGCGAGGGAGGTGCGCCGGCGGACCTCAAAGACCGCGTCGCCTCGGAGGAGCTGCTGGCCATCGCCCTCAAGCTGAACGACTACAAGCGTCGGCAAGGGGATTACTTGCGGTGAACGAGCACGTGATCGACGACCTGTGCTTCCTCTCGATCGCCGAGCTCGCCAGTCTGATGCGCGCGCGGACGGTGTCTCCGGTGGAGGTGACCGAGGCGCATCTCGCGCGCATCGAGCGACTCAATCCGACGCTGAACGCTTTCGTGACCATCATGACCGCCGAGGCGCGCGCGGGGGCGCGCCGGGCGGAAGCCGAGCTCGCGGCCGGCCGCTGGCGCGGGCCGCTCCACGGCGTTCCGATTGGCCTCAAGGACATCTTCGACACCGCTGGCGTGCGGACCACTCATGGCTCCTCGTTCTTCCGCGACAACGTCCCGGCAGAGGATGCCGAGGCGGTTCGCCGGCTGAGGGATGCCGGCGCGGTCCTGATCGGCAAGTGCAACACCCACGAGTTCGCCGCGGGCTCGACGACCAACAATCCGTGGTACGGGCCAACGCGCAACCCGTGGGCTCTCGACCGCTCGCCCGGAGGCTCCAGCGGCGGATCCGGCGCGGCCGTGGCGGCGTTCCTGTGCCCGGGCGCGACCGGTACCGACACCGGTGGCTCGATCCGTGGCCCGGCCGCGTGCTGCGGGATCATCGGCCTCAAGCCGACCTACGGCCGCGTGAGCCTCCGCGGGATCTATCCGAACGCGCTCAGCCTCGACCACGCGGGCCCGCTGACCAGGACCGCCCGCGACGCGGGCCTGCTGCTCGGCGCGATGGCCGGCTATGACCACCACGATCCGACGTCGGCGGACGTGCCGGTGCCCGATTTCACCACGGACATCGACGCGGGCGTCGGGGGGCTGAGGCTCGCGATCTGCCCCGATCTGCACTTCGTCGAGCTGGACGCGGCGGTCGCGCGCGCGCTCGAGCAGGCGACGAGAGTGCTCGCTGGCCTCGGCGCCAAGATCGAGCGCGTGCCGTTCTCCCTCGCCGCCGAGGTGCCGCCGACGCGCGAAGCGCTCTCGCGTGGCGAGTTCATCGCGCTCCATCGCTCGCGCTTCGCCGCGCACCCCGAGGGCTATGGTGCCGATCTTCGCGAGCGTCTACGCGACAGCACCCGAATCACGCTCGACGACTACGTCCGCGCGTGCCGGATGCGCGAGGCGATTCGTCGAGAGTTCGACGAGATGCTGCGCGTCGTCGACGCCCTCATCTTGCCCGTTGCGCCGTGCGAGGCGCCGTTGATCGCGACCGGGGCGTCGCGCGTCAACGGCGAGGACGTCACGTTCGCCTCGGGCCTCGCGATGCGGCAGGTGATCAATGTGATCGGGTTACCGGCGGTCGCGGTGCCGATCGGCTTCGGCGAAACCGGGCTTCCCCTCTCCATGCAGATCGTCGGGCCGGCCTGGGGTGAAGCGACGATTCTTAGAATCGCTCACGCGTACGAGGTCGCGACGCCCGAGATCCGCCGCCGCCGCCCGACCGCGATCACGCTCGTCCCGTGACAAGATTCTTTCGCTTTTCCTCGCGTAGTCAATTGCGGCCAATCCGGACTGTCACTCTACCCCGTCCCCTCCTGCCCGGAGCCGGCGCGGAGGTCCGTGGAGGAGACATCGAAGCGGAAGCGGCTCTCCGGGATCTCCGTGAACAGACCGGCGAAGCGCGCCGGCACGACGCCATCGGCCAGCGAGCGGACGCGCCCCGCCTCGTCGCGCCGCACCGCGACGAGGAAGTGGGCTCCGCGCTCGGCCATTTCCTGCAGGGCTGCGTGCATCCGCGACTCGCTGTCGCCATAGTATCGCGCGGCGACAAGCCGCTCCGCCGTGTCGGCGCCGATCACGAAGGTGACGTCCTGGAAGAGACGCGACTTCTCCAGGAAGGTCGGGGCCCGCGTCAACTCCACCGTGGCCTGCCACGCGAACTGGGCGAGGCGCCGCCGTACCTCCCGAGCGGTGAGGGCCGGTTTGTCCACGTTGAGCACCGAGAGCTCGAAGTGGACCGGCGTCCCGAGGATCTGCGAAGCCGTCCGCGCCAGGCCGACGTGTCCAGCGTGCCTCGGGTTGAAGGAGCCGGGAAGCACCGCGGAGGGGGTGGGGGCCGACGCCGCGAGCTGGCCGTCCGGACACACGGTGACCCGGGCGAGCGCACCGGAGAGCAGCCGGTCGATCGGCGAGCTGGACGGAAGCGAACGCCGCGTGCAACGATCGCCCGCTGCCAGCACCGTCTCGAGGGGTGGCGCCGCGACTCCGCACCCCTGCGCCAGACACAGCACGATGGCCCGGGCCACGAGGTCTTCCTCGGCCGGCCGGTCGCGCCGGCCCTTGTCGAGGACGATCGAGGTGAGCTCCGTTCCCGTATCCGTCGCCACCGCGATGTGACAGCGATGGTCGCCCTGCTTGGGTCGATCGCTCACGAGGCTGGCCGTCGCCCCGAGCCCGATTGGCACCGCCTCGGGCCGGGCTATCGCAGCCGCGCGCCCGCGCGCGCGCTCGGCCATGGCGACCGCGGTCTCCGCGCTGCAGGCCTGCTCCGGGGCCTGCCCGAGGAACTCCGCGAGCGACCGCGGGTCGTAGGGCACGATGGCCTCGAGCAGCAGACGCGACCCACCGGGCACGCGGAGCAGCTCCGCGATCGCCGCGGTCCCTCCGCCGGTGACGGCGAGGACGGCCTGGCGCCCGGAGCCCTGCACGTCGGCGATCAGCCGTGCCCACGCCACGTCCATGTGCGTCGTGGGCGGCATTATCCCAGATCGGCGACCGATCCCGACCTTCGACCGCAGATCCGAGCCCTCCACGTCTTCGACGCCAATCGGCGTCACCGCGTCTTGAATCCTGCGGGCGCGGGTGCCAGACTCTCCCCGCCATGGGTTCCCCGCGCCCGTCGTTCCGCGACACGCTCGCGCGCCTGGCCCGCGAGGACCGGCTGCTTCGTCTCCAGAAGGAAGTCGACGCGCGCCACCTCTCCGCGCTCGTCGTCAAGGCCGACCGCCCGGTGCTCTTCGAGCGCGTGCGCGGGTTCGACATGAAGGTCGCCGGTGGCCTCTTCTGGAACCGCCAGCGGCTGGCGGCGGCGCTGGGCTGGCCGGAGTCGGAGCTGGGCACGCGCTTCGCCGCCGGCGCGCGATCGATGATCGCGCCCGAGATGGTGCCGAACGCGCCCGCCCAGGAGGTTGTCCGGACTGGCCGCGAGGTCGATCTCACCGCGCTGCCGATCCCCCTCCTCGCCGAGAAGGACGGTGGCCCGTACATCAGCGCGGGCGTGGTGATGGCCCGCAGCCCCGAGCGCGGGCTCAACGCGGGCGTGTACCGTCTCATGTTCCGCTCGCGAGACGAGACCGGCATCGACCTCGTCACCGTCTCCGACCTTCGCCGCCTCTACGAGGCCTACCTGGCCCGGAGAGAACCGCTGCCGATCTCCGTCTCCGTCGGCGTGCATCCCATCGAGATCCTGAGCGCGGCCTTCAAAGCGCCCCCCGGCGTCAGCGAGATGGCCGTTGCGGGCGGGCTCCACGGCTCGCCCGTCCCCTTCGTCCAGTGCCGGACGGTCGACGTGCCCGCCATCGCCGACGCCGAGATCGTGCTCGAGGGCGAGCTCCTGCCGATCGGCTGGACGCAGGACGAGGGCCCCTTCGGCGAGTTCGCCGGCATGTATGGCGACCTCAAGGCGAACCCGGTCTTCAAGGTGACGGCGATCACGCATCGGCGCGACGCGGTCTTCCAGCTGTTGCAGATGCCGTGGGAGAACGCCTGGCTCGGGGCTGCCGCCACCGAGGCTCAGGTGTGGAACGTGCTGAAGACGGCGGGCGTCGACGTGGTCAACGTCGCGGTGACCGAGGGCAGCGCCTGCCGCTGGTCCGTCATCGCCTCCATCCGCAAGCGGGCGGGCGGGGGCAAGAACGCGCTGATGGCGATCCTGGCACTCCCCGATACCAAGCACGCGATCGTCGTGGACGAGGACGTGGACATCCACGATCCCACCCAGGTCGAGTGGGCGCGCACCTTCCGTGTCCAGGCCGACAAGGACGTCATCATCATCGCGGGGGCCCAGGCCAAGCACGTGGACCCGAGTGTCCGGCCGTGGGATCTCGAGGACGGCGAGCTGCCGATGACGGCCAAGATGGGTATCGACGCCACCATCCCCGAGGGCATCGCGCCCGCGTACTACGATCGGATCCGCCACGTGTGGGTGGACGACGTGAAGCTCGAGGACTACCAGTGACGGCCGACTCCGTCGCCGACCGAATGGCGGCGCTCCTGGGCGAAAGGGCGCGCACCTTCTACGAGCTCGTGCGAGAGCTCCCCGAGGTGGAGTACCGCACCGTGCTCCAGGCCTGGGGCGCCCTCCGCGAACGTCGCGTGCTCGGCCGGGACGAGCACGGCCGCTATCGGATCCGCCCGTCGTAGGAGTCCGGCGCCGTTACTTCGAAAAACCGGGATCTCCGTCAACATGCGCGGCCCGGTGCGCGAGCCGCCATCCCGTGTGTGTCTTGCGCCATTGGTCGTGATACACCCCCGAGATGGTCGGACGCGGTGCAGCCTCAGCAACACCCTGGTGCGTCACGAGCACCATGGTTCGTGTCAGGGCCGAATCCGATGTCAGCTCATCAAACAGAATGCCGGATTGGTAGTGGCGGCTGGTGAATCGCCCGGCACGCTCGTGCAGTCGTTGTGTCGCCCACTCGAGAATCTCCGTTCTCGACTGAAGTCGGACCGAGGCGGTGGTCTTGCCGGGGACGAAGACTTCGAACACACCGTCCTCAACGAACAGCTGGGCAAAGCCTTCAGCGTCCTTGCCGTCGTATGTGTACGAGTACTGAGCGATGATCTCCTGGATGGCAAGCTTGTCTTCGATGCTCATCGTCGTCCCCTCGCGCAGGGCCCAGCTTGAGGGCGGCCACGTTGACGGATTGCACCTTGATCCGGCTTACGGTCATGGTGAGCGGCCGGCCGCTCCCGGCCGGTCCGCTCGACCATGTCGTCGGACGGCGCCGTTGCCGGCACTCCGTCATCGCATACCAAGGACGTCGCGGACTCGCGCCGCGAGCGCTTGGTAGCGCTGGGGTGCTGTGCCGGCCAGCGCTTCATCCCGGTTGGACGGAATGTCGAGATATGCCGGAGGCACAGAGAACTGCTCTGCACTCAGGTCGTAGGCCGTCCCAGCCAGGCGGTTATAGAAGTGCCAGTCGACCTCGACCGGTGTCTTGAGAATCTCTCCGCCGAAGCGGTCGTAGAAAACGAGGGCGGTCACGTTGCACTGGCCGCGCGCAGGATTCTCGGGCAACCATAGCGAACTGGTCTCCACGGACCAACAACGACGAAGTACCCAGCGGAACTCGTTCAGGTCTGCTTCAGTCATTCCGACACCTGCTCGTTGTGACTTGTCCCTGCTGCGTCAATCCATCCGCCCAACGCCGCGGTCAGCGTCATCGTCCTGGTTGCCACTCGTAGAGGATGTCCGCACACTGCTCTTCGTTGCCGGATCCGTCTCCGAAGGCGATCGCTCGGAAGCCCCGGCGTTCATAGAAATACCGGGCCGGCTGGTTGCACTGAAAAGTGTACAGTCGAATGGGCGGCAGGAGTTCGCGCCGCGCGAGCTCCAACAACCGTGTGCCAATGCCGCGCCCCACCCAAGCAGGAAGCAGGTAAAGCTGATCGATCCAGCTGCAGTCGGTGCCCTTCGACACCGCCAAAAGCCCGACCACCAGACCATCGATGACGGCGACCGTGGTCTGTCCCGCGGGAATCAGATGCCGGCGGATCCACTCGCGAACGGCTTCATCGGAGTGGACCAGCGGCGCACACGCCACAAGTTCCTTACGAGAGCGGAGATAGACATCCGCCACGGGGTCGGCGTCATCCAGCATGGCCGCCCGAAAGTCGACGATCACCTCTCGTACCACGCTCTACGCGGGGACCTCGCCTCCCCGAGAGCCGTAGAAGACCACCCATACGGCGAGGTCCTCGCTGAAGTCCTCGAAACGATGCTCGGTCCCGGCGGCCACGAACAGAAGGTCGCCTGACTCGAATGGGTCCCTCTCGCCATTGTGCAGCAGGATGCCCCGGCCGCGGATGACGACGTAGACCTCGTCCTGTGCATGCGGCGTCTGTTGGTTCGGGGGCGTAGGGAGGGAGAGCTTCACGTCGAGAGTGCCGCGTTGCAGAACACTGACGGAGTGCTCCCCGGCGGGACCAGGGATGCGCGCTTGAGCGCGCGCAAGACGGATCACGCAGCTGCGGTCTGGCTTGCTCATGCCTCACTCCTCGTGTCGTCCAACTCTCAGGCCGACCTGCTTACCGAAGGTACTTCGCCGGCCAGCCATCCACCGTCGAGGCGACCAACTCGATCATGTTACCGTCCGGATCTTCGAAGTACAGATATCGGTCCCGGTCTTCCTTGTGAGTCAAGGGGCCCTTGAGAACCTTGACTCCTTTGGAGTGAAGATATTCGGCTGCCCGGTCTACCTCTTCGGGCGCGCGAAGCCGTAAGGCCATGTGATTCATCCCAGCGCGCCTCCTTCGGTCCTCAGGGGCGGAGTTGGCCACCTTGTAGAGGGCCACATCATGAAAGCCCTGGCCGAGGCCTCCTACGTCGTCCCGATATTGTCCGAAGTTGAGCCACGCGACGGTATCCTCATACTGAAAAGCGATCTTGAACCCGAGGATCTGCGTATAGAAGCGAATCGCGCGGTTCAAGTCGGTAACGTTCAGATTGACGTGGGCCACATCAAACGGTCGGATCATTTTCCAAGCTCCTGGAAAGCAGCGTCGCCATGTCCCTTCCGGTGTCTAACGTGAACGAGATCCTAATCCGAATACGTGCAGGTCAGGTGCATGCGCATGTTAGGAGGAAAACGGCAACTAGCCACCGCGAGTACGCACCCCTATCAGGTCTGTACCTGTCCCATGTGCTCATCGGGAAGTCTTGGCTGCCCGAGCTCTTGGGCAAGCCCGATGAGAATTCCTTCGGGGCCCCGGATGTAGCAGAGCCGATACGTGTCTTCGTACTGGACCACTTCGCCGACGAGCTCCGCGCCGCGTTTGCCGAGCCGGGCGAGCGTATCGTC
>WNFS01005590.1_pt1 | contig 13608 bp, 16 predicted proteins | sample 5400141 | NCBI WGS metagenome assembly WNFS01 (sample SAMN13153358, study PRJNA577476) | soil metagenome | isolation source: 60 cm saprolite under Madrone tree | place: USA:California | collected 2016-06-14
CACGTGTCGAGCGCGTGAACGAGAAAGATAATCTGCTGACGGTGAAGCGCGAAAACGGCGAGCAAGTGACTTACGATCCGCGCCGGTTGCATGGTGTGACTCTCTATCGAGAGACGGAGCGTGCGTTCAGCGGAGGCGACCGCGTGCAGTTCACAGCGCCGTACAGAGAGCAGCACGTTGCGAACCGCGAACTGGGGACCATCGAGAAGATGGACCCGAGCGGAAACCTGCAACTCCGCATGGACTCCGGACGCAGTGTTGCGTTCAACGTGAAAGAGCATCCGCATCTCGACCACGGCTACGCGGTAACGAGCCACAGCAGCCAGGGACAAACCACCGACCGCGTGCTCATCCATATCGACACCGAACAGGCGGGAGAAAAACTCATCAATCGCCGGTTGGCGTATGTGGCGGTATCGCGTGGACGCTATGATGCGCAAATCTACACCAACGACAAAGACCATCTTGCGGAGACGCTGGACCGCGACGTATCACACCGGGCGGCCATTGAGCCGAGCCGCACGACGGAATCGGGCACCGCGGAAAAGATCGGACCGTCTTCTTCTCTGAGTCAAGCGGCCGAGCAGACAGTTGCGCAATGGCTCAGCGTCGGGCGGTAGTTCCGAAGCTTCTTCCTGCGCTCTTTCCAGCGGCGACGCTTCGCTTAGCAGCACTGACCGCACTTGCCGGAGCTTGCTTTCTACTGGCGTTTCGGGCGAAGCAGCCAAATTGACGTGAGGTCAGAACTGAGATTCGAGCAGGAGATTTAGCAGCGTTTCCCCAATCTTCTCAACAGAGAACTGCCGGTGATAGGCATCCTGAAAAACAACAGCCCCTTCCAGGTTTACACCAAACTGGTACTCGCCCATGCCTGCTCCGCACGAATACCTCTTGGCCAAATTCGATCTGCAAAAGAGCCGGGTGCTCTATCCTACGAATCTTCGCTTGCGAAACCGGCCAAACCTCAAACTCAAGAATCTTCCTGCCCGTCTCATCATTGAGTGTGTCGCAGCTTGTCCTCAGCCATTCTCTCAGCTCTTGCCAACGGCGCGGGGCGTGGTGGAGCAGAAGTCATTTTTCCTCTTCTGAACGCACAATCCCATTCGCCCTTTCTCCCTCAAGGGTGATGATCCGCTCGGCAGTTTTCTTTGCCCACGTGGTCACAGGCAAACCGTAGCACCTGAAATGCGCGAGTGTCAAAAACTTTCGCACGGTGCGAAAAGTCAGGCCGGATTTTCGGGAGCAACAGCACGATTCCCCAATCAAGCCATTCGTTCAAGCCGAGGGCAGTGGCTGCGATGCACTCTTCTTACTTTTCCTCGCGAATCATACGGTTCCACAAAGATCAGAATGTCCAGATTCCGAGCTCTTCCATTACTTTCTTTGCCACGCTGTTGCTAGACGCTAACCTAGTCGCCCTAGCCAAATGCCGTTTGGCATATGTTTCTTTCGTGGTAGTTGCAGGCGGCGGGCCGCACAGATTACGCACTAAACCTTCTGATGCCCCGACAATCAGATCCAGAAGATTGAGATAAGCAAGTAGGGCTGCTTCATGGATGTCTGAGCCCACATCGAAACATTGAATCTCCAACAAAACTGTATTGCCTTCGTCAATCCGGGTGGCGTCACGATACGCAAAGTTTGGATTCGGATGGATGAACTCGTCGTTGAGGTGGCCCAAGACTTGCCGAAACGCTGTACTTTGAGGAAGAGACGTGGACTCTAGCGCGGCACCGGAAAATGTCTTCTGGTACAACTTCCAATCAGCTTGCCTGTTTTTCCATATACCCGCATTCGCGGGGTCATCGACAAATTTACCGATCATGAGAAGCGCTTCTAGACCAGGCCTAAGAGTCAGCCAAGCGAGGAAGCTTTGATAAAAACTGAGATGCTGGAATCCAACTAACATATGTCGGGCCAGGATGTTGGCGAACGGTAACAGGCCGACATGAGATCCACCGGAGCTGTCCCGCTCGCTGCCTAAGCGGGCCCAGGCTGCTCGAAGAGCACTGAAGAGTGCGTCAAACGTGCGAAAATCGTCAGCAAAGTTCAGCAGGAAGATTTGGCGGTTCCCAATTTGCGTCGCCAGATAGCTCAGGTATTCGTCCATGGCACCCAGTTCCGGTCCCGCTCACGAGCAGGCGTCAAGGTTAAGAGACAAAGTCTTGATGTGACGTGAGTCAAGGCTTTCGCGCCGTGATGTCGGCGCGGATGACGCCTAAATAGTCGCGGGCGGCTTCGAGGGCCTGCTCTGCGTCGTGGTGAGAAACAAATCCGGTGTCGTCGTAGAGAGCCATATTCCGCTTTCGCCGGAGGCGGTCGAAGACGGTCAACAAGCCAGCATGTTTTTTGTCAATACGTGCTCGGACGAATTCGATGATCGCAATGTGATGCCCAGACTGGCTTCTCGCACGGAAACCGTGGCTGAACATGAACCCCAGGGAAGCCTTTAGCATTGCTTCGTAGGCTTGTTGAAGACAAGCTTCCTCGTCAAAAACGAGGATTTTGCGGGCCGAGGCGAGCTTCTTATCGGCGCTCGCGAGGAAGCGATCAATTTGCACCCAGTCAACGGTGTGCGGTTTGAGCTTTTTCATGTGGACCTATGAGCGAAACGCGCTTATTGTGCCAGACGTTTTCTAGGAAAGCATCTTTCCGAGTGCGGCGCGTGCCAAATTCTTTCCGCGTCAAAACCGTGTAGCTGATTTCGCGCCCGAGTTGCCGCTCGAGTTTCCGCACGGCTTCCGCCACAGCTTCGCCAGGAGGGGTGCCGATCACGAGCACATCTATGTCGCTGGCAGCATCCTGCTGGTTACGTGCGAATGACCCATACAGATAAGCTTCCTCAATTCCTTCAATTTTTTTAAGGGATTGTGCAATCAGGGGTGCCGCCCCGATGGTTTTTGAGACGATGCTACGCACCTCACCAAACAGAGGATATTCACGGTTGAGCTGAAAATACTTCTGGCGGCCACTCACTTCCGACTGAAACAATCCTTCTCGCTCCAAATGCCGCAGCTCTCTCGATAGGTTGGAAGGATCGATGCACAGCCGCTCTGCCAAGTCCCGCAGATGGACCCGGGCTGTGGGGTTCGCAAAGTAATAGGCCAGGAGACGCTGGCGCGCTTTGGAACGCAAGTCGAGCATATGGTTCTACTCTACCACAAATGTGGTAACAATGAACAACAACAACTAAACGGTTCTAATCTGCAGGAAGTGTCTGGTCAACCCGATGTGGACATCTCGGTCAATTCGGGAGAGACACAAGTCCATCTAGAAGTACAAGCTGGCGGGTCTCCACTAATTCGTTTAATGTATCTTCCAAGGCTTTTTGGATTTGGTTACCGGCTCTCTCGAAGGAGATACAATTCCGAGGGACCAAACTCGGAACAAGCGCCCTTATCTCACGGCAGACCAGGCCGCGAAGCTGGCCGGGCGCGTCATCTCAGAGTACAAATCTCGAACTCAGGGGTCGCCGCCCTCACGACTTGTGATTCACAAGACCTCCAGATACGAACCAGAAGAGGTTGAGGGATTTCGAGGTGAACTCTTATCACAGGTCCCTAGTTGCGAAATCGTGTCGCTAGCCCCTACGGGCTTTCGCCTTCTCAGGCGCGGGGTCGAAGAGCCCGACAGAGGTACTCTCTGAACTATTGAGGATTCCAAACACTACCTTTTCACCACAGGATATGTCAGATGGTGGAAAGAATATCTCGGCCCTCATCTTCCTTCCCCGCTGGAGATTGGCTCAGCTACGGAGACGGATATCTTCGAGCGCTCACATGAAGTCTTGTCACTCACCAAAGCGAGCTGGAACAATGCAGACGGCATCGGTCGTTACCCAATAACGCTGACCTTCGCTCGCAGGGTCGGGGTAACGATGACGGAATTCGGCGAAGACGACGAACCAAACCCGCTGTATCGCTATTACATGTGAATCAACTGTTTTCCCGGACGCAGAGCTGCCACCCTTTGTTGGTTTGCGCTAAGGTACAAACTCCGAATTTCAGAGAACCCAACAGATGAAATCCGGCTACTGCCCCCTTCGATGTGTACGTGTACTCGGGCTCAGTCCAGAGAAATGCCGCTTGCATCGCGCAGAAGTAGGGCCCTTAATTGTCCTCTTCTAGTACGTAGTGAAGAGTTCGGCACTCCGGCTTCGTTTCAGACTCGGGTTCGCCTCTCTTAAGGTCGAACTGTCTTGGAGGGATTGCTGTGGTCATTTCGTTTCTCGTATCCTTGGACGACTATTCTAAACTTCTCTAGTTGTCCGAACTGACTAAAGTGTTGCTGGCGTTCGTTAGGAAGACTCCCAACATCGCACGCTCCGCATGGTCTTCGCGAGATGTCGAATAGAAGCGCCATAGCACAACTGCTGCAGAGAGAAGCGCGACCGCGCTGTCGCCGCCAAAGCCGAGAAGCGCCCGGCTGCGGGCCATCCAAGCCGCGCCCAACGACAGCACTGCCTCCACGCTCATCCAAACGAGCGTAAGAGACTGAATCCGAATGACCCGACGTGCAGTCTCTGGCGGAAACGTTTTCGGCGGTGCAGACACAAGACTATAAGCCTCAGAATCTAATTTGACATCTTCCCGCCTTCGGTATCCAATTGGCTGGCACCACCGGCCACGGACCTCCGACCAAAAGTTTTGAAAATCTCAACAAGTCACCGGCAAGGCCGAGGACGCTGGCAACTTATAAAAAGACCAAATGGGACAGTGCCGAGTACAACGATGTAAAGGTAACGGTATTTGGCGATACGGCCATAGCGACAGGAGGCTTCAAAGGTAAGGACACCGATGCGTCGGGAAAGCCTTTCGATGAGTCGGAGCGCTGGACCGATACGTGGGTGAAGATGCCCAACGGTCAATGGCAATGTGTCGCGAGTCATGTGTCGCGAGTAAAAATGTGAGCAACCGCACAGCGCTGAATCGAAGTAGCCGCCCCCCTGCGGCCATCTCTATTGTCCCCACGTTCGGTGCCACTTCGGCCCGACATCCCCATCCTTATCGCCGCTAAGGCGGAGTATGCCAAGCTGAAGTAATTTCGATGCTCAGTACCCCGCTTGACGTAGAATCCGCAACGCGAGGTCGTCCTCCCATTCCATCTGGATTACATCGCGCCAGCCGTTATCCGTTCGCAGCCAGCATTGAGCTGACCGACGTGCGGTCAGAAAGGCTTCTCACCGCACGTACCACCAACCTGAGCCTTTTCGGCTGCTACGTGTATACCTCAAGTCCATTCCCAGAGGGCACGAAAGTTTCGCTGAGAATTTTGCATGGCGGCGCAAGCTTCGCCGCATTCGGCAAGGCGGTCTACTCCAAGGCGAACTCCGGGATGGGGGTCGCTTTCACCACAATTGAGCCAGCTAGCCAAGCAATTCTGGAGAAGTGGCTGGCGAGCCTGCGAACTGAGTAGTCCGGGCCGCTTTTCCACCAATCTGCACGCCGTCGGGTCAGGCGATTGACGCTTCATCTCTCTGTGACGTAACGTTCATTCATGCAGGTCGGACAACGGTTGCGGGAACTCCGCGAAGGGAAGAATCTCAGCCAAGGCGACATCGAGAACCGCACTGGCATGATTCGCTGCATCCGTGTGTCTCACGCGGCGACAGAGCGATGCGACGCGGCCGCCCTCCACTTCCCATTCTGTCGGATGAAAGTGTCGGTGAAAATTATCGCAGCGGTAAGCGGCTGCCCTTTGAAGCTCCCGGCTTGCGAGGCACTCCCGGTCACAACTGCCGCGTCGCCGTAAAGGTGTACCTGCATGTCTGAAAGCTTTATAGACTCAACTTTCAGTTCGCCTGATTTCACAACCGAAAGCACGCCTTGTTTGTCGCTTCGATGGCTGTGCTCATCGGTGTCCATGTAGGTATCGGCGAATATGGAGTCCAGAGTCGCGGTGTCAGACTTCACCAGAACATCTACCCATTTGTTCTCAAGGTTGTGCGAATGGCCGAGTTGTGCTTACGTTGTCACCGAAGCCTTGAAACTCCTCTTCAAGAAAGACGAGGAGTTCAAGTCCTGGCTGGGCCAACACACCAACAACCACAAGCTTACCGGCTCTCAATTTTGTTTACTCGGGTGCCGAACGCCTCAGCCCAGTGAAGGCGTGGGCTCGTATCAATCCGGTCGCTCACGATTATTTTTGTTCCTTGCCTGGGTCGTAGTTGGCTCGGTGGAGTTGAGAGGCGGATTTTTTAGGTGCGCATGGCTATAAGAACTCGCCTCATCTGGTTGCTAGACGCAAGAAGGCTGCCGGAGGTTTCCTGACAGATGAGAATAATTTGAGAGGTAACGCTGACGAATTAGGCTGGATAGTACCTGGCTTATGATCTTGCAGCATGGTTTTGTACGGTGTTGTACGATATTCCGCATGAGAATTCACTATTACTCTCTGTGACCTGCGTGTGCTGACGTCGAACTGACATTTCGAGTCCGGCTGGGCAAGGTTCTTCGTCCACTTATAACGATTACGTCGGGCTTCCTCTCGCAGAGCTTTCCTATGGTCTCGTCTGACAACTTCCATATTGTAGCTATTTCCTTGAGACCGACGCGGAATCTTCCCGGGATAATTAAGGAGTCCAGAGCAGTCCCCGCATGACCGCCAAGATCGCGAGAGCAACCACGAGCCCAGTCAAGGCAAGAAAAAGATCCAGCATGGACACGCGTAGGAATATAAGAATCAGGTAAATGGCGATTACGGAAGGCATGATAAACGTCCACGTGATGAAGGAGATGATAATATTTTTCACAGGGTCACCCTCCCGGCGCTTTGAGCACCTTTTCGGGACCGCGAGTCTCCAGTTTCAGCGGAAAGGCGAAATGTCAAACTGGCCTGCGACTTGAGTTCCCGAAAAAAAAAGTCTCGGCACTCAGCTCTAACACACTCGAGGCCTTGTGCAGCTAAGAGCAATACTGGTGCCACAACGCTCAGCCTAGACTAGCGTCCTCACTGACAACTTAATTTTCTCCAGACCGATACACCCCGCGAGTTCGCGCAACGCGCCGATGCGGCCCTTCCCGATGTGCGTTTCCAGATTGACAGGCTGCCGTTCGTCATGATTCACACCCTAAAGGTTCGCTTGGGTTCCACAAGCGAGGTTCATTCGAACCCGTAGTCCCCCTTCCCTTGGTTAACCGGGCGTGTGGGCAACTCCGAGCTCACGGCGATGAATATAGAGGCGCTCGGTGGAGAGATTTTGCTAAGTAGCTGAAAAACTTTGCAACCATTCATCATTCCATGGATCGACAGGTTACCTTGCCAATCTCCAATATGGCTGTAGTTCCAGCAACTTAGGTTCGGGACTGCTGCGCCTGTTCAGCGCCGTTGAGCTACCCCAGAGAAAGGATATGGCATCAGCGTCGGAGGGGTGCCGTTCGGATCGACGATCCAGACTTTTCGCGTACCAAAATAGTTTATTAACTCCTGGTTGCTAGCAGGACCTTGATCGCACGCCCAAACAATTTCCGAGGCGTCAATGTCCGCCGCGTTGTAAACCCAGTCAGTTTCGTTTTGATCGGTTCTATTCTTGACAAATACCAAGTGCAATCCACCCAAGCCCTTCAGTATCGAGACCGTGGCGGCGCGTTCGGGAAATTTGTAATTCTCCGACGCCCAGGTAGTGAGTTTCGGACGAGTCAAGGGGATTCCCAAAATTGGTGCGGAGACGCGAACAACGGCAAGCAGGACGCAAGACACCACGATTGCCCTGGTAATTCCTAAGCCCACGGCCCTTGCCCCAAAGAACAAGGGCCGAATATATCTCATCGTCCACAAAACGAACGCGTAAACCAAGGCCGTAATCGGTGCAGGGTAATGCTGCAAGAAAATGACTGGCAACAGCATTCCAGCGAATGAAGCGCCGGCAACCAGCAAGAGAAATTGCATTGGCACCGAAAAGTCCGAAAGTTTCGCTCCGAAGGGCAATGCCAACAGCAGCATCAGAATCGGGACCGTCAGCGCCGGTCCGAGGTAGAAAAGCCAGAAGAGAAAAATCCGGAGGGAGATGTTGGACAAAGGATGCTGTGCGGCGAAATTGAACGCATCAACCGCACTTCCCTCATAAAAATTCCGCATAGCGGGCGAACGATAGGAAGGCATCGGCTTCAGAGGCAGCCATGGGAAGGAAGGAGCACTCATATATGTCCTCTCATACACGAGATAGGGAGGCCGGAATGGTTGCCCCGTCGTCTTCCAAAAATAAAACGCCATGGCGGTGAGCGTAACAGTTACGATGATTCCGAGCGGCAAAATCACCTGCAGGAGTCTTCTCTGAATCCTCTGCTCATCCTTCCTAAGCAGCCAAACGAGAAGAGCAATTGCAATCGGAATCGCCAAGAACAGGCTCTCGTATGGGCGGCTATTAAATATTAAAGCCAAACCGACGCCCATCCCGATCGCGTCCCGGACTCGCTGTTTTTCCTTGATGCGTGGCAGAGCACCCAGCACCAATGCGCCGCCAAGCGCCGCAACCGCACCACCCCAGTAGCTGTTTATCCAGTAGCTGAAGGTTCCGAGCCGAATTACAGCAAGCATGCCGCCCAACAGCGCCCAGGCTGGCGGCATCCAGCCTTGCAGCATCCAGCAAATCGCGGCGCACATCAGCGCCGAGCTCAACAGAACGCCCCAGAACGGATGCCCGAACACCACTTGGCCCATCGCCAAGAAGATCCCCTGCGCGGGGTAATACTTGGAGACGTAGGTAGGAACCATATTCACTTGAAACGTCTCGAAGTGAACCCACATGGGATGCGTTGGGTTGGCGAGCCGTCCGTCGGCAAACGTATCTGCCATGAGCAGATAACTGAACTCGTCGTGTATCGCAGGGCTGGGAACTGGAAGGACCGGTAAGATAGCGAGCCGGGCCACCACAGCCAGGATCCCCACCGCAACCACTGACAATGTCCGGCGCTGCGCGAACCGGCTAAAACTAGATTCGATAGACTCGAACCATCTCGAGGCGAGATGCGGAAACAAGAAGGCCCACAGAATCGCCACCACGCTGAGGCATATTTCAATTCGTAGCATGCTGATCTTAGGGGCAAAACCGAATGGATAGCATCACTGCCTGAATAGCACAAATCTCTATACGAACGGCGGCAAATTTTCGTTCAGTTTCTAGGGAGGGTTCTACTATATCCATCTCTCATAACCAGTGAAAGAGAGCGGCGTGGATGTATCTCCTTCTCAGGAAGGTTTTTGCCCATTAGGCACAAGACTTTGCCACCATCCATCCCTTTCATTGATTAGCAGGTTACCTTCCGACGTGCCTATGTAGTTCTGGCTCATCAACTTACGTGGGGCAGGGCCTCATGCAAGCCGCGGGTTATTTGGCGCAACGCTTGCTCTCCAAAGCATCAGTAATAGTCCCCCATTCTGCATCCAGAATAGTCCCCATTCTGCGTTCAGGTATTTCCCGGATGCTTGGTCTCCTAGACCAAGAATCCTAGCATGGGGACTGGTGTATGTAACTTAAATTTGACAAGGAGATTACGCATGACGTTTACACAATTCATCAGCAAGTTCCATCAGGAAGAGTCAGGTCAGGATTTGGTGGAGTACGCTCTGGTCCTGGTTGCGGTTGCGACCGGCGTAGTGGCCGGCTCGGCCACGCTGGCCGGGGACGGGGACTTCGCCACGTGGATGACTTCTCTCAAGACGAAGATTAACGCCTTGTTGACATAACAGGCTACGACGGTGTGCAGCCCTTGGCCGTGCGGCGTTATCCTTTTCGCGGCAACGTGTGTCCTGGCCTGGGCACTCGTCTTTGGGACCAGGCGAGCATCGTGTACTTAAAGCAAATTTGAGGAAGGAGATTACGCATGACGTTTACACAATTCATCAAAAAGTTCCATCAGGAAGAGTCAGGTCAGGATTTGGTGGAGTACGCTCTGGTCCTGGTTGCGGTTGCGACCGGCGTAGTGGCCGGCTCGGCCACGCTGGCCGGGGACTTCGCCACGTGGATGACGACTCTCCAAACCAAAATTAACGGATTGTTGACATAACAGGCGACGGCGTCGGGCCGCACTTGGCCATGCGGCGCGGCACCTTCCTTTCGGGGCAACGTCTGTCCTGGCGTGGGCAACTCTTCATTTGTGCGCGCCTAGCGACCAGGCGAGATTGGTGTACTTAAGCCAAATCTTGAGGGAGGAGATTCTATGGTGTTTGCCCGGTTCATAAACAAGTTCCATCGGGAAGAGTCGGGTCAGGACTTGGTGGAGTACGCTCTGGTTCTGGTTGCCGTTGCGAGCGGCGTTTTCGCCGGCTCGGCCAGCCTGGCTGCGGACTTCGCCACTTGGACGACTTCTCTCAAGACGAGAATTAACGGCTTGCTGACATAACAGGCTACGGTGCCGGGGAAGCTCTTGCCGTTCTGGCGCGGCGCCGCCATCGAGTGTGAAGAGCTGTCTTTGGCCGGCTCAAACGCTCGATGCGGCCTTGGGCGAGAGACAGAGTTCACAAGGCTCTTGAAATGATCTTTATGAATTCGGCTCAATTCACCGCGATGCTGGCCGTGGCAGTGGCAGTGTGTGCCGCGTTCACTGACGTTAAGGCACGACGCATTCCTAACCGGCTAACCTACACAGCCGCGCTGGTTGGCTTGGGACTGCAGGGTGCGCTCCATGGATGGCGAGGGCTGCTGCTCAGTGCGGGCGGGGGGCTTCTTTTTGGAGGCGTCTTGATGCTGTTTCATCTTGTTCGGGCAATGGGGGCGGGGGACGTGAAGCTGGCCACAGCGCTCGGCTGCATGGCCGGTCTCGCCGGGTCGCCACAACTAATGTTCGCTACCGCAGTTGCGGGAGGCGCGCTGGCCATGGTCTTCATCGTTGCGTCTGGCCGGATTGTCGAGACGCTACGGAGCACGTTATGGGTGGTGGCATTTCACGCCCAGCACGGACTGCAGACACACCCCACCGTTAATCTTGATAACCCCGGCGCAGTGCGCATGCCCTATGGGCTGGCATTTGCCGCCGGCACATTGTACTGGGCTGTTTCTACGCAGTTGTGGAGGTAATTCGTGGGTACCCGACGACTTGGTCTCGCCCTAGTAGCCGCCCTGGTAATTTCGCTGGGCATCACGTCTGTTTTCTATGCGCGCATTACGCGCTCGCAGGCCAGCGCCCGCCCGAAGACCAAACGCATCATTGCAGCCGCGGTTGCTTTGCAGCCAGGCACTCCCATTAGCCCTGAAAACCTGACAGAGATTGACTGGCCTGTGAATGTGCCGCTGGAAGGGCTAATCGAGAAAAAGGAAGACGTCACAGGTCATGTGCTGATGTACGCCGTGGCGGTGCAGCAACCGGTGCTCCGCCGTGACCTCGCCTCTAGCACCAGTCTTGGTCTATCAGCGAAAATTCCGGACGGCATGCGCGCCACCGCCGTAAAGACTAACGAGGTCACGAACATCGCCGGATTTATGTTTCCCGGCTCCCACGTGGATGTCCTTGTCACCTTAAAGCCCGATAATAATGCGTCAAGCATGGAGACACGCACGGTGCTTCAGAACGTTTTGGTGTTGTCAACCGGAACGAAAATGGACCCGGACCCGAACGGCAAGCCTGAAAACGTAAACGTAGTCACGCTGCTGGTGACCCCTGAACAATCGGAAAAGCTGGCGCTGGCGCAGAACCAGGGCACCATCCATTTCGTGCTGCGTAACGGCGGAGACTCGGCCAGTCCGGACGTCCGCCCGGTTGATATTGCTGAATTGGCCGGGATAGCAAAGAAGCCGGTTGAGCCGGTGACGAAACACGGGAAGCAGGTCGCCGCAATGGTGAAGCTTCCTGAGGTCTACACGGTAGAGACGGTGGTGAACGGGAAGATAACAACCACTAAATTTCCGGCAAAGCCGGAATAAGACGAAGGAGACCATTCTGCAAGTCCATCTCGCAACGCGTTGTCTGCTGGTACTGTGCACGTTAACCATCGTGGGCCTTCTCGGTCCTGCGAGGGCACAGATCCCTGACGCACCCTCCACACCGCAGAAACTTCCTGCGGAACAAGCTGCGCCGCAGACAGCGCCGGCCGAGAACACCGGCAACCAAGTTCTGCACATTCTTGTGGGCCACTCGGTAGTGATTCGCACCGATCCTCGCCTCCAGCGCGTGCTTGTCGGTAACCCAGCGGTCGTGACGACGGCCACGACGGCGCCCAATGAAGTGGTGGTGACCACAACTGCGGCGGGCAGCAGCAGCGTTGTGCTATGGCAGGAGGACAATCGATCGCGAATTATTGAAGTGTTCGCCGATGTGGATGTGTCTTTGCTGCGCGAAGCGATCACACGAGGGTTACCTGGGGAGGCTGTTGAGGCAGAGTCTGAAGAGGGCAGGGTGGTTTTGACCGGGACGGCATCGTCCACGGCGGTTGCCGACCAGATCGGAAAAATGGCCGCGCCTTTCTCCAAAGATATCGTGAATTCCATCCAAGTCGCCCAGCCACACCGGCAGAAGCAGATACTGTTGAAGGTGCGGTTTGCCCAGGTGGACCGTACAAGGCTGACCGCGTTGGGGATAAACCTCTTTAACACCCCCGGCACCAAGTTCTTTGGCAGCACGGGCACGCAGGAGTTCGCGCCCCCGCAACTAGCAAATCAGACCAACGGTGTAGGGAGCACGATTGGCCTGACTGATCTGCTCAACATTTTTCTCTTTCGTCCGGACATCAACCTGGGTGCAACCATCCGCGACTTGCAGCAGCGAAATGTGCTGCAAATCCTGGCCGAGCCGGATCTGCTGGCAGCCAATGGGGAGCCGGCACGTTTCCTGGCTGGCGGAGAATTGCCCTACCCAGTAGTGTCTGGCGCAGCCGGCCAGGCGACGGTTTCGGTACAGTTCAAGCCTTTCGGCGTCAAGCTGGAATTCACCGGGACTATCGAGAGCGATGACACCATCCGCTTGAAGGTCTTCCCAGAGGTGAGCTCGCTTGATTTCACCAACGCGGTAACCATCAGTGGATTTGTGTTGCCGGCCATTGCGACTCGCCATGCTGAGACTGTGGTGGAGTTGAGAGACGGCCAGAGCTTCGGCATCGCCGGGCTGCTCGATCAGAGAACGACGGCGCAATTTTCCAAGGTGCCAGGTATTGGGGATATCCCGATTCTGGGACAGCTATTTCGGTCCAGGTCGGTGAGCAGGACGAACTCCGAACTGATTGTGATTGTCACGCCAACCATTGTGGACCCGGCGGCGACGCCAACCGCTGCGCCGGAAGTGCCCAAGATGCCGATCGCACCGCTGGAGCAAAAGCAATTTGACACGAAGATCCCACATGGGAACGGGGGCAAATAAATGGGCACCGCTGAAAGGTCAGCCCGAATTGGGGTAATGGCGGTTTGCCTCGATGCTACGTCGTACGAAGCTTTGTCTCATTTCATGTCAGGCGTTCCCGGGGCGGTCATCTTTGGAAATCCGGACCATTATGTGGGGGTTGAGCGAGAGATAGGCCGCGCTCTGGACCTCTCACAGACCCGTGTTTGCTTTATTGACTACGACCGGAATACCGAAGAAGCGATGTGGATGACGGAGCGATTGCGCTCCGAGTATCCGGACGTGCACAGTTTTGCCGTGTCGGCTTATTCAGAGCCTGAAGCGATTATCGCCGCCATGCGTG
>WNFS01004918.1_pt1 | contig 13604 bp, 13 predicted proteins | sample 5400141 | NCBI WGS metagenome assembly WNFS01 (sample SAMN13153358, study PRJNA577476) | soil metagenome | isolation source: 60 cm saprolite under Madrone tree | place: USA:California | collected 2016-06-14
ATCTCCAAAGGAGCTGCGAGAGCAGTCAGGACCGTGAACGCGAGCATTCAGCCTCACATATCGCGCTGGTAAAATGAGTGGAGGACAACGCCGACATCAATCATAGGAGCCGGCGAACATCGGTGATCCGCCCGCAAATGGCCGCAGCGGCGACCATGGAAGGGCTCATGATATGGGTGAGCGCACCACGCCCTTGGCGCCCCTCGAAGTTCCGATTGGTAGTGGATGCGCAGCGCTCGCCAGGGGCGGCCAACTCGCCGTTCGAGCCGTTGCACATCGAGCATCCGGAGTCCCGCCACTCAAGGCCAGCTTCACAAAAAATCTTATCAAGTCCTTCAGATTCCGCCTGCCGCTTCACCGAGCTCGAGCCAGGGGACACCATTCCCGGAACCGCCGTTCGTCGCCCTTTTAAGACTCGAGCGGCGGCACGAAGGTCCTCGATGCGACTATTTGTGCAGGAACCGATAAAGACGCGATCTATCGAAATCTGCTCGAGAGGAGTTGAAGGGCTCAGCCGCATATAATCCAGGGCTCGCTCCACGTGCCTTCGTCGATCACCATTGGCGATGAGCGAAGGATCAGGAACAGCGCCGTCAACTGGTGAGCAATCTTCGGGACTCGTGCCCCAGCTCACCATAGGTGCAAGACAGGCGGCATCGAAGCGAAGCTCTCGATCAAAGGCCGCGCCAGCGTCGGTGGGCAACGTAACCCAATGCGAAAGTGCTCGCGTCCAATCAGACCCCGTCGGGGCGTTCACCCGGCCCGCAAGATATTCATAGGTTACATCGTCCGGCCCAATCATGCCGATGCGGGCTCCCGCATGGCGCGAACGGCGGATCCGGTATATTCAACGGCATACCCGGTAGCTCCGCCAACGCCAATGTCGTTGATGATCGAGAGAATCACATCCTTTGCGGCGACTGCCGCCGGCAATGTTCCCTCGATCGAAATCCGCATGGTCTTCGGCTTTTTCAACCAAACCGTCTGCGTGGCTAAAACGTGTCTGAGTTGACTGGAGCCGCCGATGGGGATGGCAAGCGCACCACAGGCGCCATTCGTAGCGGTGTGGGAGTCATTGCAAGTGATCAGCATACCGGGCTGAGCAAGGCCCAGTTCCGGCGCGATGACATGCGCGATGCCTTGATCGCGATGATGCATGCCTATGTGCGGCAGCGCGAAGTCGGTTGCATTCTCGTCGAGCATTTCGACAACACGTCGAATTTCGGAATTCGAGATGCCGGCCGAGCCGAGAGACCGATTAATGGTTGGCAGGTAATGGTCCGTTACAGCTAGATGTTGTTGGGGGCGGCGCGGCATACGCCCCTCGATCCGAAGCTGATCAAATGCCAGAAAGGATTGCCCTTCATTGATTAAATTGAAGTCGACGTAAAGGAGATCCTCCCCTTGTGGAGACACCACAATCACATGCTCAGACCATATTTTGTCGAACAACGTTCTGGCGCCGTTCATTTACCGATCTCCGCATTTTATGCGCTTGCGAAGTCCTGTGATCGAGGACCCTAGAGCGTCCCGACCCCCCGACAGGTTCTGCGCCTGCTCCGCGCTGGGGCATCGTCGGGATTATTGGGCAAGTCCAAGTTCCTTGAGGATTGCTCTGTTATCATCGTAATCATCCTGGAACCACTTTACGGAGCCAGGGTATCGAATGGGCTGAGGCACCCAAAAATTGCGGTCAAGATCAAGCTTGAATTGTGGGTCCACAAGGACCGTGTCTAGCGCGCGGGTCCAGAATGAGATCTGCTCAGGGGTGAGTCCGTTCGGTACCAGCACGGTGTAGGAATTGGCGGCGACGACCTCCAGACCTTGCTCACGCAACGTGGGATAGTTTGCCAACGCGCCGTCAATCCTCTCGGGCGATGCAATTCCGAGCATGCGAAGCTTTCCGGCCTGAATGAGCGGCATCGCACTTCCAATGCTGGTGATACCAACATCCACATGTCCGCCCGCGACCTGCGCGGAAACATCCGAGCCCGAATTGTATACCACCGCAATTAATTTGTTTGGCGCCACGCCGGCTGCCTTGGCAACATTGACTGCAGAAACATGAAGCGGGCTGCCGAGGCCAACGGGGAATGCAAATGTCACGGAGTCCGGATCGGCTTGGAGCCGATCGCGCACATCGATCATGTTCTTGATGGATGAATCCGCTCTCGTGAAGTAACATTGATAGGCATCGAACAACTTCATCAGTGGCGTTATGTTCTTGTGCAAGGTCGATCCGTTGCGGGCAACCGCATTGATGAAGCTGCCCGAGGCAAGCCCGATCTCGTTCGCGTCGCCTTTCTTACCCGCGAGATAGCCGATCGCGATAGTCTGTGCGGCGCCTGGCTTATTAAGCACCGTCATGGAGTCGACCTGACGCCCATTGGTTAGGACGTGCTGAATTGCCCTGGCAATTCGATCATTTTCACCGCCCGCGCCCGCGCCGACAACGAATTCGACATTTCCATCTGGCTTCCACGAGTTACCGGCTTGCTGAGCTGGTGCGCCGCCGGCGGCCACGAGCGCAAAAACTGCGGCAACGAATCCTGTCATCGGACCATTCTGCATTACCCTCCTCCCAACCTAGTCCATTGTCGTCCGCCATTGCTCCGCATTCTGCACGAAGGACGGATTGTCCGCCAGCAGCGGCCGATCACCGCCGCGCAGTCGAAGACGATCGTGCAGACGAAAATCCCGCGCCGACCAAGTACCGGCTCGCATCACGGTCCAGCACTGTCTGCCCATTGAGAACAACGCGACGAATCTTGTCTTGCACCCGCAACACCGCCACGTCATCGATGGGATTGCCATCGACGACGACGAGGTCTGCGTTCTTGCCTTCATCTAGCGATCCAATGCGGTCGTCCAACTTCAGCAATCGCGCGCTATCCAAGGTCGCCACCCGAATTGCCTCTTGTGGGGACAGCCCCATCTCCACAAGATACTGGAGCTCGTCGAGATTGTTGCCGTGGCGGGTGAACGGCACCCCGGAGTCGGTACCCATCGCCAAGCGGACGCCGGCTTTATGGGCTGCCTTGAATCCAAAAACATGAGCATGGATTGCAGACCCTGCTTTCTCGGCGATATGCGGAGGAATACCTGCGGTAACGCCGTAAGACACAACATTGCGGACGGCCGCGGACGTCGCAACCAGAACGGTGTTCCGCGCGAGCATCATGTCGATGCCTTCTGGGTCTATGAAATAGCAATGCTCGATCGAGTCGACGCCGGCCGTGGCCGCCCGCTTGATTCCCTCCGCGCCATGAGCATGCGCGTTGGCAATTTTTCCGGCAGCGTGGGCTTCCTCGACCGCGGCCTGCATCTCCGCCACGGTGAACTGCGGATTGCCGATGTCAGTGCCGCGGGTCAGGATGCCCCCGCTCGCAATGAGCTTGCCCCGGCCTTGAGCTCCTCGCGCGCGGCGCGCCTCACCTGGTCGGCGCCATCAACCTCTCGGCCGATCAGATGCCAGCCGTGCCCACCCGTCATGCACAATGCACGGCCGCTCAGAAGGAGGCGAGGCGTAACGCACAGCCCCTCTTCCGCGGCGCGGCGGAGCGCAAAGTCGATGGAATGCGGTGCGCCGCAATCCCGTACGGTCGTCACTCCCCCGTGCAGCGTGTTGAGCGCGTTGATGGAGGCGCGTATGAGGGCCACCATCTGATCGACCGGTGAAACGATGGGCGTCGGCGCGGCGTCGGCGTTCATGGTGAAGTGGACGTGGCAGTCGATAAAGCCGGGCAAGAGGGTCCGACCAGCCAGATCGACGTGGCGAACACTGCCGGGCGACACAGCGCGTTTGGGGTCTCCGGATCCGACCGCGATAATCGCGGCGCCTTGAGTGATCAGATGGCCGTTCAGGATGTGACGCCGGCCATCGACTATTCTGCCGTTTGAATAAACGACCGTATCCGGCTTCGCCTCCATAGAAGGTTATCTCCCTGTCATCTGTTCATATAACTGGGGAGCCACAGCGACAGGCTCGGAATCACGATCAGCAAGGCCATGACGATCAACTGGATGACGATGATCGGAACGGCAGCGCGAGTGATTTCTCCCATCGAAGTGCTCGGCATGATCCCGCGCACAACATAGAGCAGAATGCCGAACGGCGGCGTGATCTGGGCCAGCTCGACGTTCAGGAGCATCGCCGTGCAAAACCAAATTGGATCGTAGCCGAGCGCCTTCACCACCGGAATGAATATCGGAATTGTCATCATGATCAGCGGAATGCCGCCGATCGGACCACCGAGCAGCAGCGTAACGAAATGCATCAGCACAATGACCCAGATCGGTGGAATCGGCAGAGTGCCCGCCGCGACAACGAGCTTTTGTGCCGAGCCGGTGTAGGCCAGCAATTGGGTGAAGGCTTGAGAGGCGGCGAGAATCGCCAGGACCATCACCGAAATCTTAAGTGTCGAGAGCATCGCCTCGCGCGTGGCTGCCCATGTTAGTCGGCCGTAGATGGCCGCCAACGCAAAGGAAGCGAAAGTGCCTAGCGAGGCGGCCTCGGTCGGCGTCGCAACACCGAAAAAGATGACCGCGATCATCACGACAATGAGCACGGTGAGCGGGACGACATATTTTGACGTAAGAACCAAACGCTCGTTCAGCGGGAGTTTTTTCGCGGTGTATTTCGGCGCCTCGCTCGGATCGATGGTGCACACGCCGACAATGTAGATCACGTAGCAGAGCGCCAGCACAAACCCCGGAATGATGATGGCGATCAGCAATTTGCCGACGGACACACTGGCGATCACCGCGAGAATAACGCCAAGGGCACTGTGTGGCATCATCACCGCGAGGCCGCCGCTCCCGAGCAGAGGCCCGACGCTCATCTTTTTGCTGTAGCCCCGCTGCTGCATGGCCGGCGCCAAAGTTCGCGTCAGCATTGCGGTGGTGCCGATGCTGGCGCCCGACAGCGAAGCCAGGATGGTGCCGGACCCAACGGCCAGGATCGCCAGGCGGCCGGGCACCGAGCCCAGCCAACTGTCAAGGGCGTCGATCATCTTGGTGACCAGGCCCGTGCGAAACAGGATTTCGCCCTGCAGGATGAACATCGTGATCGGCAGCAGAACGAAGACCGACAAGCTGCCGTAGACGCTATCGATCAACAGCTCGAAGCCCGCCGCTCCCATGAAATAGCCGAGGAAAATGACGTTGGTGCCGAAGAAGGCGAAAACGACGGGAAGGCCGAGCAGCACGAGTACGAAAAAACTTGCCATCAACAATGAGAACGCAGTGTACCACTCCATGACCTGCTCTCAGATATCCCCGCCTCTGTCGTCTGTCTTTTCGGCGGAAGCGGATCCGGGCCTGCTTTGCTTGCGAAGAAGCTGGATCAGCCAAAGCAAGCTGCCGACGGGGATAATCAGGTAAACGTAGAAAATCGGGACATTGGGCAGTTTGAAAAAGTCATAGGTATGCTTCGAATAATTGTCCCAGGTCGCGAGCGCGCCGTACCAGCTCAAGAGCCCGCAGGTCACGATCGCCAGAACCCAACCCAATCTCTGCGCTGCCCAGTCCACCCATGGCGGCAGCAACGCCACAATGGAGTCGTCGCTTGTGTGTCCGCCTTCGCGTTGCAGCCATGCCGCCCCGAGGAACGTCAGATAGACAAGGCTCCACTCGTTGAGCGGAGTGATGACACTGAACGAGATGTCGAAGAAATAGCGGCAGATGATCTCGACGGAAACGCTGACGACTTGGAAGCCTAGCAGTGCGCAGCCGATCCAGGCGCAAGCGTTGAGCAGCCGGTCGAAGGCCCGGCCGGCCGCCTCGGGAAGGCTCATGGTTTACCCCCCTCTAGCGACGCTTCAAGCGGCCGCGTCAGTTGCGGACAATCAACGATTTGATCTTACTCATCTGCTCGGGGCTCACCTTGCTGCTCAGGGCATCGAAGCGGGATTCATTCGCCATGTCATGCCACTTCTTGGCCTCGTCCGGCGATAGGTGTGTAAACGTCATGCCAGCCGTCTCGAGCTTGCCGCGCTCTGTCGCGATCAGATCGGCATCGATGGCAGCCATATCCTTTTCATTCTCGATCTGGGCGTTGACCAAAATCGCCTGTTGCTTCGGCGTCAGGCTGTTGAACTTCTTCAAGTTGATATAAATGAAAGTCGTATGCGACGGCCAGAAGGCGTCGGCGAGGGCGAACTTTGTGACTTCCTGCAAGCCCATGTCATGGACGAAGATCGGATAAGGCGCGGCGCCGACGATGCCCCGCTCAAGCGCGCCATAGATTTCGGAGATGTTCATTCCGATCGGAATCGCCCCGACCTTCTTGAACAATGGATCGTATCCCGAGTGGGATCGGATCTTGACGTTCTTGAAGTCGGCAAGCGTCCGGATCGGCTGCTTGGAGAAGATATAGAAGCCGGACTGCGTTGCAGTCCGACCGACGACCTTCACATTGATCTTCTCGTGAGCCTTGTCGAGCAGATCCAGATAGCCGTTGTTGCGCTCTTCGGTCGGCGTGATGTCGGACAGGCCGGATGTGTCGATCTCCGGAACGATCGGCGTGTGCACCGAGAAAGTCATGACGGCGTCGACCAGCCCTTTGCTTAGAGCGTTGATCTGGTCGCTGACAGGAAAGACCTCCGGGCCGCCCAGCAGCTCGACGCGAATCTCGCCTTTGCCCACAGTATTAACCTTGTCCACCCACCTTCTGAAAATCACCATGCTGTCTTCGACCTTCGACAGCGGCGCATAGGTGATGGCCTTGAGGACTGTTTCAGCGGCCGCAGCCAGTGACGGAACTGCGCAAAATGCCGACACGAGGCCGATCGCAAGAGCCTTGGTCGAATTGCGGCACATGTTCATACCTCTCGTTGTGACCGTTCATCCTTGCATATCGAATTCAAGCCCGACATTCGCAGCGCGGGCGCGGCGGTAGATTTCCCAGCCGACCACGACATCGGTGCTGGCTATCCCACACACCGCGACAACGGTTCGATCAGAGGCTGAAGCCCGCGCCGATTTCCCTGCGACAAGATCCTGAATCCTCACAGCCGGCCTGAGCGCCGGAAACGCCGTTGCCCGCTTGGCTTTCACTTGAGCGGCAAAATTGTCGGGGTTGTCGGCCGCCACCCGATCGGCCGAGAGGAGAACGTTGTCTTGCCAGGAGTTCACCAAGTCGAGCGGAATGAGTAGCGTGCCCGGTGCGAGGGCCTCGCCCGTCACCGGCTTGACGTCTCCTGGCGGAATAGACGTAACCACGATGTCGATATTTCGGACCGCCTCCGACGGATCGTCAACTGGTGTAATTGTCCAATTTCCCTCCTGCGTCATCTTCGCGCAGAACTCCTCGCGCGAGCGGCTCGTGCGCGACGACACGTATACTTGCTCGATCGAAGGAAAAGTCGTGCTCATGACGCGCAGCGACCACAGGCCGAGGCCGCCGCAGCCGATCAGGCCAAGCGTTTTCGGCGGCCGAGGCGCGAGATACTTCGCCGCAACAGCGGCGCAACCGGCGGTGCGGAGAAACGTAACGTACATTCCCTCCATGATGCAGCACGGCAGGCCGTGGTCCGGATCGTTAAGGATGATGATGCCCGTCGAATCCGGCAATCCGCGATCGAAATTGCCCGGAAAATAGGAGACCCATTTCATCCCGAGCGCACACGCTCCGCCCACCCATGCCGGCATGGCATGAAGAAAGGCGTTGGCGCGCTCCGGATGCACGCCGATCTTGGTGGGAACCTCGACCTTGCCCTCAGCATCAAGGCGATAGGCCTGTTCGACTAGCGCCACGATTTCCGACAGCGTCGGGGCGACCGAGCGGATGTTTTGTTCGCTGAGCAGCCTGATATTCATCGACCTTGTTCCGGTCAGGCGACGATGTGGAGCTTCCAATCCGATCCGGCTGAAAGGATCTCGCAGCCCGACGGACGGATAACGACTTGTTCCTCCGGATTGAGCAGGCCGTCCACGCTTTCGATTTTTGGTTCGGGCGTCAGCGTCATGCGGGCTTCGAGGATCGTATCGTCGGTTGCAGAGATCGACGGGGGCTCGTTTTCAAGTCCGATACCATGCCCGATGCGCTTGGATGGATGATCCGAATAGTTTCGCCACTCAGGATGTTGCGCGAGGCGGCTCTGGGAATATTCGAAGAGCTCGCGCATCGAAACGCCGGGCTTCATGCGTTCGATGATCTCATTGAGAATACCCCACATGCCATCGTGCTCGGATTGCTGGCGTGCCGAAGGCCGACCGAAAACGGCACGGCGGGCGAAGTCCATCTTGTAGCCGGAGCAGTTGCAGCCGCCGTCGATATAGAGCACGTCGCCCTTCTGGAACGTGCGATTGGGGCCGGTCGCGCCGAGCACCATCGGGGGTTCGGAGTTAAGGTCCGCGCCGCCTTCGATATAATACCGCAACACGTTTTTCTGGACCGCCGACACGGCAATGCCGGGACGCAAATCCTGGAAGGCCCGATGCCAGGCTACACCGCCGATTTCGCAGGCTTGGCGCATGCAATCGATTTCCCACTCCGATTTGATCAGGCGGCAGCCCCACACGACGGGACCGGAATCGACAAAACGCGCCTTCGGCAACTGCTCCTTTAGCAGCTCGAAGTCGACCACCGCGATGCCGAGCCAGGTTTCGCGCCCGAGCTCGATGCCAAGCGCGCCGGAATCCAGCCCTCGCTCTTTAATGATATCTGCGACGCCCCAATCAACGCGCGGCTCTCTGTTGAACGGCACCTCCGGATAGATGCGGCGATCCTCGACCCACGACGGGAACGGCTGCTTGTAGAGCCGGGCGAACATCCCGGGCCCCGACCAGGTGATCAGCGCCGGCTCGCCGTCGAGTGGCAGCACGAACACCGAGGGCCGCGACCGCATCCAGGAGGCGACCTTGTGGCCGGTATAATAGGAGTAATGCATGGCATCCGTGACGATCAGGCCATCCATGCCGTGCTCGCGCATCAACGCGCGGGCGCGCCCGATCCGATTCGGATATTCGTCGGGCGGCATCGGTGCCATCGTCTAATTCCCTACCCGTCTCATACTGGAGTCCGCCATTCAGCCCAGCTGTTGGTACGTCCATAGACCGTGTCGAAAAAGTCCTTCTGAATCGCCGCGGTCAGCGGCCCGCGCTGGCCGTCGCCGATCTTGCGATTGTCCACCTCCACGAGCGGCGTCACTTCGGCGCCGGTGCCGGCAAAAAACGCCTCGTCGGAGGTCAACATATAGTCTCGGGAAAACAGCTCCTCGCGCACCTCGATGTCTCTCGCCCGCGCCAGGCGGATGACGGCATCGCGGGTGATGCCATCGAGCAGGTGGGTGAGCGGCGGCGTCACGAGAGCGCCGTCGCGGACGAGGAAGATGTGCTCTACGGATCCTTCGGCCACGTGACCGTTGACATCGAGAAGGATCGCCTCGTCATAGCCGTCGCGCTTGGCCTCCGTCCGCGCCATCTGGAATAGCATGTAATTGCCGCAGGCCTTGGCCTTCGACATGTTCGTGTTGATGTGCGCGCGAACGTAGCTTGAAACCTTGGCGCGGCTGCCTTTTTCCAACGTGCCATGTCCGACATACTCGCCCCACTGCCAGACCGCGATAGAAACGTTGATCTTGCATTCGTCGTAAGCAAGACCCATGCCGCCATAGCCGATGTAGGCGATCGGGCGAATGTAACATTGCTCGAACTTATTCTCGCGGATCGTCTGCCGGGTCGCTTCGGTCAGCTGCTCGACGCTGTACGGAATCTCAAAACCGAGAATTTTGGCCGAGCGGTGCAGCCGCACTAGATGCTCCTTCAGCCGGAAGACCGCGGGACCGGATTGCGTTTTGTAGCAACGGATGCCTTCGAAAACGCCGAAGCCATATTGCAGTGTATTGCTCACGAGATGGACATGCGCGTCGTTCCAATCGACGATCGTGCCGTCCATCCAAATTTTATCGGCTTTTTCCATCCGCTTGCCCGATCACCTATTGGCCGCTTCCCGTTCCACCATTGTCTGGCCGCCGATCGCGACCGTGAGAATGCGGCTCTTGTCCTGAAGAATGCCGATATCGGCAAGCGGATCGCCGTCGATCACCACAAAGTCGGCGAGCTTGCCGGCCTCGAGGCTCCCGATCCGATCGTCCATTTTCAGGAGCTTTGCCGCTTCGATCGTCGTCACCGAAAACGCCTCGAGCGGAGTAAGCCCCATCTCGACCAAATAAACGACCTCGTCGAGATTGTTGCCATGCTGGGTATATGGCACGCCTGTATCGGTTCCCATTGCAAGCTTCACGCCGGCCTTGTGGGCGCGCTTGAAACTGGCGATGTGGTGGTCGATGGCGGACTGAGCCTTGCGAACCACATCTGGGCGAACGCCGGCGCCCGTGCCATGCTTGACGACGTTGCGGACGGCGGCCGAGGTCGCGACCAGATACGTGCCGCGTTCGAGCATGAGCTGGATGCCTTCGTCGTCGAGGAGATAGCCATGCTCCACGGAATTAACGCCGGCCTTGACGGCGTTCTTGATCGCGGTCGCGCCATGGGCGTGCGCGCAGCAGATCTTTCCAGCCGCATGGGCCTCCTCGACGGCCGCACGCATTTCTTCCACGGTGAATTGCGGCGCGCCAATCTCGCTGCCGGGGCTCAAGATGCCACCGCTGGCGATCAGCTTCACGTTGTCGGCGCCCAGCTTGATCTGCGTTCGCGCCGCGCGGCGCACCGCGTCAGGTCCATCAGCCTCGTGACCAAGCTGCCAGCCGTGTCCCCCGGTCATGCAGACGATCAGACCGCTGAGCACAAGGCGCGGCGTCGGGCACAGAGCCTGCTGCGATGCGGTCCGCAAGGCGAAATCGATGCCGCCGCGCGAGCCGCAATCGCGGATCGTTGTGACACCGCACGCCTGCTGGGCACGCGGATCGGCCAGGCCATCGCTGCGCAAATGCACGTGACAATCGATGAGTCCCGGAAGAATGGACTTCGATGTCAAATCCTGCCGAGCGACGGACTCTCCCAACGAAGGCGGACTGCCCTGCCCAACCTCGGCGATCTTCTCGCCATCGACGATGACATAGCCCTTATAAGCTTTGCCGCGTCCATCGATCACTTGACCGTTCACATATGCAGTTACCATCGACTGTCCCCGCCCGGCCGGATGCACTGCGTGGTGGTGGATGCAGCCTGGATCGAACCCGTCTCCCACCCCAAATTCCCTGATAACAGGGAAAATAACAGGGAATTTTGCGGATTGTGACGTTTTGCTGCGATTTTGACGCCCAATAGGCGCATCAGTTCAATGGTTTGCAACCAAATTCCCTACGCAAAGGAACAGGGAATTTTCAAACGCGTATCAGGGAAAATTTTTCAAGGAACAGGGATTTTCACGTGGGTTTTGGGTTTCGACCGCGAACGCCCAAGTTGATTGCCGTTCAATTCAACACCACGCACCCGGGGCGAGCTCTGACAAGCGGCGGCCGGAAAATCTCATCTCTTCGCACCAATCCTATCTCGGATGGGGTTTTCGGTAGCCACAGGTTCTCGAGGTGGATGGTTTTCAGTCTTCATCGTTCGCTGTGAACCGAAACCCGAAAATAGCTAGGCCACCTGCGACAATGAGGGCAATCCAGCTAACCCATTTTGGCGCTGACCAGTCCGCGATCATGACTGGCCAGTCCTCAAAAACTCGCAGCAGATGAAACAGCGCCACCAAGGTGAAGATTATCCCGGCCACCAGAAAATATGTTTTCCCGTCCATGAGCATGCCACCTACATCAAAGATCGAACCCCTCATTTTACGGTAGCGCTTGAAGACTAAAAGAGTTGGCTAGCTGCGTCTGCAAACTAACTCTGCCTGTAGCTCGGTCAATTTCACCTTGTACGTTTCCCTTTGCGCCATCATCAAATGTGAAAGGCATCCGCATCGTAATAGCGTCTTGCTCGGTAGGAGGGATCTCCCGGCGAACACCAGGCGAACGATCTGGTGACGAAAATGGTCACCAACTCGGGACCACCGGCCGATATTGAACGGGATCGAAAGGTACGTGTGGCCGATTTTTCCAATATAAAGACTGCAAGTTCAAGAACAGGAATATCAGCGCGACCATCGTGGCCCGACGTTAAGAGATTCTCTCACCAGATCAATACGGGTGAAGTTTTCGATACACACAGGTCTTCATCACCAATATTGCAGAGTCTGACTTTTTGGTACCCACAGGGCAACGCCTGCCCTCCTATTTCAACATCGATCGGGACATTCCCGATCTTCACCTGCCAACCGAGTCCGAGACCAAACGGATTTTTGAGCAACGAAAGCTGAATTGCTCATTTCATCTTCTTGCCGTCCGGTCCGAACTGCTCGAGGAAGCTCCACAAATCTTCGGCCTCCTTCTCGTCCTTAATCCCCGGAAACACCATTTTAGTGCCCGGAATCTTCGCCTTGGGATCTTTGATGTATTCCTTGAAGGTCGCTTCGTCCCAGACGATCCCGGAATTTTTGTTCGCATCCGAGTAATTGTAGCCTGGCACCGTGCCTGACTTGCGTCCTTTCAGGCCGTTTTAGCGCGACAATCGCAATCGAAACCCTCTTCATCATTCTGCATGATCCTTATTCTGCTTGACCCGTTACTCTTAGCTTTGACTCTGAGACTCTCTCGAAAACTAATAAGACCTGAGCCGAGCACCTTGTGCGGGCGTGGACCATGCGTCTCGAAGTGCCGCGAGCCGACAACGCCGAAGCGCGACGTGAAGGGGCCACGAACCATATTGCTGGTGCCGGCAGCTCAAACAACTTTGACAGCTTTTCAGCGACGAAATACACGATTTCCGGCGAATTTCATAGCCGATCGGGCGGAGGAGGATGACGGAGGAGAGGCATTCCAACATTCTTCGGGTTGTTGAAGGCCCGGCTCCAGCCCCCGCCCCTCTCGGCTCATGCACGGCGGCGGCGTATCGAAAAGCGTCCCAATATTGCGAAGACAATCCCCGGCCGCCGCGCTACACTGCGCTCAACAGGTCGCGGCTCCCGCGTGGCCGGCGCCGGAAGCGGCAACATAAATAGCGCCACCTCGAGTCTGGCGACCGTTCGAAGAACGGCTGAGGGAGGCTCGCTATCCTAAATCTCCATGTCCTCACCGGTGCGGGCGAGAGCCCGACTTATCCAATCATCCGGAAGATCGGGTTTGCGGATCTGAAGGACGCGGCAGCGAAAGGCGTCGACGACTTCTGGGTGATGCCGACCCACGTCATTTTCCTCGCCATCATCTATCCCATTTTCGGCCTGTTTCTGGCCTGCATGACATTTGGCTACGACGTGATGCCGCTCCTCTTCCCGCTCGCGGCGGGCTTCGCGCTGATCGGCCCCTTCGCGGCCATCGGCCTCTACGAACTGAGCCGGCAGCGCGAAAAAGGTGTCGATGTTTCGTGGAAGCACGCCTTCGGAGTGCTGCGATGCCGTTCCCTCGACGGCATCACCGCTCTCGGAATGGTCTTGATGATCGTGTTCCTGATCTGGCTCATGACCGCACAGTGGCTCTACCAGTCGCTGTTCGGCTATGGGTCGCCGGAATCGATCGGGCAGTTCCTCAGCGACATCTTAACCACCTCCGAAGGCTGGATCCTCATCATCGCCGGAAACGGCATCGGCTTTCTGTTCGCTG
>WNFS01002631.1_pt1 | contig 13602 bp, 9 predicted proteins | sample 5400141 | NCBI WGS metagenome assembly WNFS01 (sample SAMN13153358, study PRJNA577476) | soil metagenome | isolation source: 60 cm saprolite under Madrone tree | place: USA:California | collected 2016-06-14
TTTGTCGAGATGCTCAGCTTCGAGCTCGATACGGTCCAGATATTCTATCCTTTCTTCCGGGGAGCACTCCCGCAGCAAACCGAGAGCGACACACAGGCGAGCAAGGGGAGAACGCAATTCGTGAGAAACATCTCCCAATAATCGTTGCTGCGCTTGAACAAGGGACTCAATTCGCCCCGCCATGTGGTCGAAGCTCAAACCCAGACGGCCGATTTCATCTCGCCGCCATCGAATACTCTTGTCGCCTCGCGCATCAAGCTGGCCGTCCGCGATTCGTCCGGCCGCTTCACTCAGTTGCACTACGGGCCGGGTGATGTTTCGAGTGAGCCAGAAGCAAAAGACGCCTCCGACCAGCAGAACCACCAGAAGGCGGAATAACGTTTCAAATCCAAGTCCCTTGAGCAGCGACAAGAACGGCGTACCAGAAAGGACGAGAAGCATCGTGTATCTGTTCCCGCTGGCTCCTTGCACCCGCTGAGCGGCAAATATGTCTTTGCCGGGAAAGTCGCCGACGCGAGGAGCATCTTCCTTGGCATCTTTTGCGAACTCGGCGGCCCGAGCCGGCGGTTTGTGGCCCAAAACATCCTTTCCGCTTTCGTCGAAGAGGTACGGCTCGATAATCCCGCTCTCTTTCAAGCTGTCAAAATGGTTCTTCAGACCAGTCTTGCCCTCACTTTCATACACCTCTGCCGCATGCCTCGCTTCCAGGGGCAAATAGATCGAGAGTTTAGCTACCTTCTCACGGTGCACCGCGTCGTTCGAACCAGTAGTCAGCGTCGCGATGACCACGGTTACGCCGATGACTATGACGGTCAACCAAAACCACAGGAATATCTTCCAAAATAGGCTGTACATTGCGCTCTACTCGGTCCGGGACATCTCGGGTAAGGCATAGAGATATCCAATGCCACGGATGCCTTTTATGCGCTCTGTTCCATCGGGCGCGGTCCCGACTTTCTTTCGCAGACTCCATACGTGTGTATCTATGCTGCGGTCGAATGGCGAAAATTCTCGCCCCAGCACCTCTCTCGTCAGCTCCTCGCGCCCAACCACGCATCCCGCCGATTGCAGCAACTTATGGAGCAGGTCAAATTCGACTGTCGTTACGTTCAGCAGCTCTGTTCCCCGTCGCACTGTCCTGGCTCCCGAGTTCAATTCCAAGTCCCCGATCTTGATCGGAGAGGCTGACGACTGAGCACGCTGCGCGCTTGCAATTTTTGCCCGGCGCAAGATAGCGCGCGTACGCGCAGCGAGCTCGCGGGGATTGAACGGCTTTGCAAGGTAGTCGTCAGCTCCAATCTCTAACCCCATAATTCGGTCGAGGTCGTCGCCCCTTGCGGTGAGCATCAAAACGGGAGTGTTCGATTTGGCGCGGATGCGCCGCAGCACTTCAAAACCATCCATCCCAGGCAGCATCACATCCAGCACAACCAAATCGTATTCTCCGGAAAGGACGAGTTCGATGCCCTGTCCACTGCTGTGAGTTGTCTGGACGGCATATCCGTCCGCTCCAAGAAAGCGCGACACCAGTTTGCAAAGTTCCGTGTCGTCATCGATCACCAGAATGCGCGCTGTGACTGCTCCCGGTTTACCATCCATCACAATATTCGCGTCCACCCGCCACCCATCCAATTTAGTCCGTAAGGAGCAGAACATCCCATTCTAAACCTGTCTCTGCCTCACGCAGTGTCGAGAAATGTCAAGGCCAGCTTGACGAAACTCCATGGAGTCTTGACTGGGCTCTGACCGAGTTTGAGGCAACCAACGCATCTAAGGGCCAAGGCAGTTTGAAATGATGGCGCCCGAATTTTGATACGAAACGAGGGAAACTATGAAACGCAGCGTTTTGTGGGTTTTACTTTCCTATTCAGTCTTGGGCCTCACGGGCATTCCAGTGCGCGCACAAGAGAAAAGGTCCGAAAGGGAGACTTTAGTTGTAGAGCCCGGCAATGATTTCCGTGCCGCGCTCGAAAAAGGAGTGCGTCTCAAAGCCGTAGGGCAGCCCATTACCGCAAAGCTGCTTGAGCCGGTCTACGCGGGAGAAGTTCTCGCGATCCCGGCAGGCTCGACGATTAAAGGACATGTTTCTGCAATTAGCACGGCTCCGATGCACAAGCGTGCCCGAAGGCTCCTAAATGGCGACTTTACCCCGCCTAAGACGGCGCACGTGACGTTCGATCAGCTGGTGCTTTCCGATGGGACGATGGTGCCGATTCACAGTGATTCCGCTGTCGGCCTCGGTCGTGTGGCGAATTCGCGTTACCTCCCCAAGGCGCAACGTACTGGAATCCGCAAAAAACTCAAAGGCGCTATTGCCCCGCTGCGAGAACCGAATAAGCTGCAGCGATTGGGCGAAACCGTGGTGAGCAGCTTGCCATACCATCCGGAATACATCGATCAAGGAACAGTTTTTGACACCGCCCTGCTCACACCGGTGACGGTACTCACAGAGGTTCAGCCTACTACAGCGCCTCCGCAAGCGAGCGACTATCTCCACCTTCACCTCTTGACCCCCGTCAACTCAAGTACGTCCACGGCGGGCACGCAAATCGAGGCCGTTGTTTCGCAGCCGTACTACCAGGCGGATCATCAACTGCTGTATCCCGCTGGGACCAGAGTCACCGGGACGGTCCAGAAAGCCTCCTCCGCGCGGTGGATGAAGAAAAACGGAAGCATCGTGTTTGCATTCCGCTCAGTCCAGATGCCGGACGGCACGACGAGAAATATCCATTCAACTGTCGGAGGCATTCAAGCCGAGCGTTCGGAAGGTTTGGACGTCGGTAAGGAGGGCGAAATTAAAGCTACGACTTCGACTTTCGCGCGGCTTCTCGCTCCCGTTTCACTTGTGGGCCCATCGAGAGCAGTTGCGGACACGACTCTGCAGAAGACAGCATGGTCTCGGTCCGGCGAAGGCCGGAAAGGCTTCGGCTTGCTCGGTGCCGGCGCAGCGCAGGCATCAGCAGGCACGGCAATTGGGTTCGGATACTTTGGCGCCGCAAAGAGACTTTGCGATGCATTCATCACTAAAGGTTCAAACGTCGAACTGCCGGTCAATACTCCGATTTTCGTGCGATTGGATTCGATTGATCCCATGGTGTCGCTCGAAACGAGATAGCCGCCGTGCGTGTTCTTGCTGGCTCGCGCTCGGGCGGATCGAGAAGTGCGAGCCAGCACCTGAACCTATCGCCTCCGAAGATTATGTCACCTAGGATGTGGCTTGGTGTTGATGAATCCATTCGCGCCGCCGGATCCATCGACGAATTTCCCCGGAGGTAGTTCATGTCTAATGCGAAATGTCCTCCAGCGCCATGCCGCGAGTGCGAGGTCCTAGGATGCCCACAGACAACATCACGATAACCATGCTAAAGGCGATAAAGCCAAAAACGCCAATCGTTCCGAATCTCTGCAGAAAAAAACCGATCATGAAGCTGCTCAAAACCGTGGAGATCCGGCTGAAGGAGTAAACGAATCCGATTGCCTTTGCACGCACCCGCGTCGGGTACAACTCAGACTGATAGGCATGGTATCCATAGGAAAGCAGGTTGTTGGATGCCGAAATCAGTACTCCAAACGTTACGAGCATGACAGCGCTGGATTGGCGGGAGAACAGTAGCCCAAAAACCGCGATGCCGAAGGCGGCCGCAACGATCTGCCATTTCCGTTCGATCCGGTCGGCGATCAAGATGAAGAGCAGGGGACTTAAAGGATATACCGTGGCGATAATGAAAGAGTATTTCAGACTCTTGATGAAACTCGCTCCTTGAGAGGCTAGCAGTGCCGGCACCCAGTTATTGAAACCGAAAAAGCCAATGGCCTGAAAGAAGTTAAGCAACACCAGCATGATGGTGCGCCGTGCGTAGGGTTGGCGCAGAATTTCAGACAACCCCAAATGGCCGGCGTCCTCTTGGGCTATTGGGCGAGGCTCGGGGAGTTTGTTACCTAGTTCAGCCGCAACGCGAGCCTCCATCGCCGCTGTGATCGCTTCAGCCTCTTCCAGTCGGCCGCGCTGTGCCAGCCATCGAGGAGATTCTGGCACAAGTAGGCGAATCCACCATACGAAGATCGCTCCAAGCGGAGCCACTAGTGCGACCCATCGCCAGCCTGATATGCCCAGTGGATCGAGCGGCATCAACCGCCAGCTTAACAGCGCCGCAAAAGGAACCGCCGTAAACTGTATGCACTGATTAAGTGCGAATGCTCTGCCTCGAACCTCCTTTGGAACAAGTTCTGCGATGTAAGTGTCGATTGTAACGTTTTCAACCCCTAGGCCAATGCCCGCTATGAAGCGCCAAAGATCCACGCTAACAGCAGATCTCTGCATCGCCATGGCAATTGTTGCCGCCGCGTACCAAAGAAGTGAAAAGGTAAATATTGCGCGTCGGCCGAAGCGATCGGCAACCGAAGCCAAGCTTATAGTTCCAATAAATAGGCCCAAAAACGTTGCAGCAGCGAAGGTCGCTTGGTCCGTCAACCCAAACAAGCCCTTCGCGCCGCTGTGGAATACACCACTACGGATTAAACCCGGACTGATCGAGGCTGTTAGACCGATGTCGTAGATCTCAAACCAGGCACCAAGGGACAGCAACACAACCAATCGCCAAACGTATCTGGAAGCCGGGAGCCGGTCGAGGCGTGCGATGATAGTGGAGGCTTCATTTGTTAACACGCTTACTCCTATTGGCACGCGGCATCCCGCAACGAACTGTGCATTCAGTTAGGCCCTTCTGGTAAACAAATTCATGTGCGGTGGGTAGATGGAAAATCGGGCTAAGGCACTTCGACATCCATCAGTGGCGCGAACTGCTGCCCGCCATGTAAGTCTCCGTCACCGAGGTCTCCCTGAAAGACCGGCCGGGGCATACTGAACTTGAATGCGAGCGCGTTGTCGCATTCGAAAAAGCGTACGGTTTCCGGCGCGCAATGGTAAAGCTTTGCAAACACATTGGCGTTGAGCGCGCCAGACCGCTTTACCCTGAAGTAGCGCTCTTCGTCCGGAAACATAATGTCGAAAGTCAGTGAAAAGGGCCCCGCATTCTTGCTACGGATCAGAGTTGCAAGGCTAGCAAGTCTCATGAAGGTTTAGATCCTCCAATATCGACAAATTTAGTCCGAAACATTTCTTCGCGGGTATGGGGCAACGCGACGTGGTTAAAGTTGAATCGGTAGACTGGTCCACGATCTACATGCGCTGGATTGTGCAGGCATGCGAACGTAGTTATCGAACCCTTCCATTCCGGAACAGGATGGTGCAGCAATGGTTGGCGACTGAGCATAGCAATCTTGGTGGCCATCTCCTGGGTGGGGGCTGTCGCTTCCAGCACCAAACCAACTTCGTTCGGAATCGTTGCGCGGTTTGGTTCTAGGTTGCCCATTACCGCGTCCCGGCCGTAAATGTGGAAAATGAGGTGGTACTGGTTTTTGGAGAGCGTGTTGCCAAATACCTGGGCAATAGCCTCTTCGATTCTTTCCCGGACGCCTGCCAGCCAGCCATCAAGTTTCCGGATGATAAAGGGATCGCGGATACCTCCGACGATAATGGATTGGTATCCGATCAACTCGGCGCCCTCTAGCTTGACGGTGTATGTATCGGAAGGAATTAAGGCGCTTCCTTTTATGCGCACACTAACATCGTCAACGGCTTCAAAGGTCGCTCGGCTGAGATCCAGTGTTCCGGATGATTCCCTGTGAAGATAGGGATCAGCGTTTTCATATAGGCCGTGTGCCGCGACGCTCTGAGGCGTGCACCGTAATCCGGGACCAAACGGACGAATGACGGCATGATCCCGGCGAATCTGCCCGAAAAGCACACCCTTGCCCAAGGTCTCGGTAGCCATGGTCCCGCACTCCGATACTTTTCCGGCATGCCACGCCAAACCTTCCGGAAATCCGCGCAGAATCGGCAGAGCAGCGAATAAGGCAGAATCGCTGCAACGTCCTGCAAGCACAAAGTCGGCACCCGCTTCAATCGCCCGTTGGAGCGGCTCCACTCCCATCATGCCAACTATCCGAATACTACGATCGATGACCTCCTCATCAACATGGGGCGCAGGATGGAGCGGGCAAATGCGATTTTCACGAAGTAGGCCCTTGAGATAGCCCTTGTCCTGCTCCGAGTAAATAACCGCTGCGCGGAAAGTCAACCCTTGTTCAGCAGCTACCTCACGGGCAATATCCAGTGTCCAATCAACATGGGTGTCACCACCGGCTGTACCCGCAGATCCAACGAGCACCGGAATGCCAGCCCGGCGGCCAGCTCGGAGCATGAGCGTAAGGTCGTGTTTAACCATCTCGCGAGGGAAGGCAGGTTGTCCGCCGCCGAGCGAATACGGCCCTGCATCGGTTGTTCCGGCGTCGGCTGCGATGAAATGCGGTTCATAGGTCATCGCCTCTTCGAGACTGCTGTCATGCACACCTGCACCAAGCGCCCCGGTCGCAGAAATAAATCTAATTTCCTCCATCATTAAACCTTTCCATTGCAAGCCCTGGTAACGCAACCCTGAAACCTTCTGCCACGATACGCCTAGTCGATACGCTCCACATTTTCGCGATACTGATTTCTACCAGACGATCTTGACCCCTAGCTGGATTTGTCGAGGCGGAGTTGTCGTGGAGTCGATAATCCCGGCGCTCCCGGGGTCTACGCTGTTGAATCCGGCGATTCCATTGAACTGGAGATTATCGATGGGGGCCTGAAAGTTTGTGTGATTGAGAATATTGAAGAATTCAAAGCGCAGTTGAACGGCTAAGGTCTCTGAAATTCTTGCAGCGCGGATATTTTTCAAGATCGCGAAGTCTACGTTCACAAGTTTCGGGCCGATCAGGCGGTTGCGCCCACTGTTGCCAAAGAGGTTCAGACACAAGCGCTGTCCGTTCGTATCAGGGTGCACAGCCCCCGAACTATCTACGTTGTTACAAAGCGGCGCGAGCGGCGAATTTACGGATACGGTTGGGAAGGAAAAGCAGTTTGGGTTTATGTACGCCAACCCATTGTGCTTGAAATCTGAAGCATATGGATTGCAACCGGGCACGCGATTAGCGAAGTCGAAAGGATCTGAACTACCCTGGCCCAGGGGATCTCCTGCTTGACCTAGTGTGAACGGAACTCCTGTGCTGGCTTGTATAATTCCCCCTACCTGCCAGCCGCTTGAGATCCAGTTCAAGGCTGAACGGTTTTTCGGACTTGGAAGATCATAAATATAATTTAGTGACAAGTTGTGACGTATATCGAAATCACAGAGCCCGCGCCTCCCCGCTTTATCAAAATAAATAAGCGACGAAATCGAGTTAGTGTACGCATCGCCCAGGCCTCCACCAGACCCGTCGTCCAGACACTTGCTCCATGTATAGGAAGCTTGGCCTTGAAAACCATGCAAGTTTTTCAACTGCAGCTGCGTTTGTAGACCATTGTATTTGGCACTCCCGTCGTAAAATACTGCGTAAACGGGCCCCACCGACGTATTCGCCAGCGTTCCACCAGCCTTGGGCCACACCAGAATCCCGCCGATGTTTTGCACCTGGGGAGGAGCAACCTGATTGTGGTCGCCTGCGGCGAACGAATTATGCACCGTATGTGAACCCACATAGCCGACTACGGCAGACAAGTGGGCGCTGAGTTGACGCTGTATGTTTAGATTCCAGTTCATTGCGTAAGTGCGTTTAGGATGAGGCTCCGCAAATGTGACTTGCGATTGGGCAGGATCGAAGTTGACCGCATTAACCACGTTCTTTGGAAATGGCTGTGTAACAACTTGACCGGGGTTAATGGCATCGACTACTTGGGAGAAAGGAAGTCCCAAGGTGCTCTCGCCGAGCCAATTCGTTGTATATGGCAAAACATCGAAGATTCCAAAAGCAGCGCGGACCGCGGTTTTGCCGTCTCGGAATGGGTCCCAGGAGAAGCCAACCCGAGGATCGAAGTTGTGTATCGTCGCATTCGTTACCCAATAGTTCTTACGTGGCACCGGGATACCTTGAAACAAGCTCGGTATCGAGCCGAACGGCCCATGAACCTCAGTAGGGAGGGTCAGCATTTCGTACCTTAAGCCGAGGTTAAGTGTCAGGTTGGGACGCAGGCGCCAATCGTCTTGAATATACGTTCCAGCGATACTTTCACGAACTCCGGCTTCAAAGCCTCTCTTCGAACCGTCAAAGGCGAAGAAGAAGGGATTGTTAGTGAGGAAGTCCGATAAAGTATTAAATATAAAAGTTCCGTTGATTCTCCCACGTGGTTTCTCATTACCTTGTATACGCTCGAAGGCAAAGCCGAATCTCAGAGAGTGATTACCCCTCGTCACAAAAATATCATCATCTGCCTGAAGCGAGTTCTGGGTATGAGTGAAGCCTGCAAAGCTGCCAAGCCCGCCAGCGCTCGTGATTCCATTTACGATGATGAATGCCGCCGTTTCCCCAGCAACCGTTCCAAGATTTGTGTCCGCGGCAGCGGGGTTGATGGCTCTAACCGGTTGGCTGACCTGACCCTGTGAGCGATTGAAGCCCAGCCGGGCAATATTTACTAGCGATGGGCCAAATATATGCGTCTCCGAAACGCCGACCATTTGCCGTCGCGCAAACACTTGATTTATTAAATCATTTAATGAATCGGGAATTAATTGTGGGGCGGTATCAAAGAAATAGCTGACGTTCAAGCTGTTCTTTGCAGAGAACTGGTGATCCCCTCTAACGGTAAAGTAATTTTCATTGCTGATTTTGAGTCCTGATGTGAGAAATACGCCTCTATCGCCATTGCCAAGAAGTCCGGCGTTTGGCAAGTGCCATAGAGCGAGAGCCGCCTTGATCGCGGGGTCGACGGTAGAGTCACGCGCCGTTTGAGAGGGCACAATGTTGCTGAACGAGAGACTTCTACTCTCCCGGATTCCTTCGTAATCGCCAAAGATAAATGTCCTGTCTTTAATGATGGGCGCTCCTGCCGAAGCACCGAATTGAATACGGTGAAAGGGTGGCTTTGTGGCAGGGTCAAAAAAATTCCGCGCATCGAAGATTTTGTCGCGATCAAAGAAATAGCTCGACCCATGGAAATTGTTGGTCCCTGATTTTGTCACTGAATTGATGACCGCACCGGAGCTGCGTCCATACTCCGCTGTGTAATTTGTCGTAACCACATTGAATTCCTGGATCGCGTCAACGCCCAGCGTGACACCAAGAACGCTGCCTGGCGCTCCGTTGGTATAATCGTTGATGTTGATTCCATCAACGCGGTATGCATTTTCGTAAGGTCGATGTCCACTGTCAGCAAGTTGATTTCCGAAGCCACGATTGCCGCGATTTGCGCTCTTTTCCGTTGTCGCCTGAGCTCGCACGGCGATGACACCCGGTTGCAGAGTTGCAAGTAGTGTCCAATCGCGTCCATTTAGCGGAAGATCGACGATGGTCTCCTGATCTACCGTAGCCCCCAATGTGGAAGATGACGTTTCCACTGTGGAGGCCGTGCTGATAACTTCGACATGCACATTGATCTCCCCAACCTTTAGAGTCAAGTTCAGAGCCCTTTCAGAACCGACGGTCAACGTGACATCTTTCACTACGGTTCTAGAAAAGCTCTTGGCGGCGACTTCGATCTCGTAGCTACCCGGAGACAGGTTTGGGGCCGAGTACAAGCCATCCGAATTGGATTGCACTTCTCGGATGACGCCGGTAGCCACATTCTTGATAGAGACTATCGCATTAGGAACAGCGGCGCCTGAGCTGTCCATGACGATTCCAGAGAGATTTGCTCCAGCCAATTGCGCCCGAGCAGGCAACGCCGAAATAAGGGCAAACAAAACGAATAGTGTTGCTAGGACGTTGCGAACAAGGGGCCGCTTGCTTCTAGTCACATCGGTCACATCATCCTCTAAAGTTCTCAACATTTGGACCCTCCTTGACTTCGTCAAAAGGCCCGTTTCGTCTTTTTTTGATTTCTGATCTGTGCGTACACTTAACGTACTACCCCTGCGTTCTATGTGTATACCACATGGCTTATGAGGATGCAAGTTGAATATGATATGATGACGTGCCTGCCCTGAATAGCCGTCAAGTGCTAAGGGATCGCAAGCCGGCGCGAGCGTGGAGGCACATTGCGGAACGAAAAACGGAGTAAAACTGTCGCGGATGTCCCTCGACTTCATCGCGTTGCCGCTAAAGCGAGGCCTGCAAATGACCAAGCGACCCAGCCACTAAAGAGCCAGTCTCTGTCGGATGTTGCGTATGGAAAGTTGCTGGAAATGCTCCGTTCAGGAGAACTTCGTCCCAACGATCTGATCATGGAAACCCACCTTTCCAGGCAGGTCAACGTTTCCCGGACGCCATTGCGAGAAGCAATCCGCCGATTGGAAGGTGAAAAGATACTCGAGAGGCAAAGAAGCGGGACCCTGGTGGTAAAGGCCATGTCCATTGAGGATCTTCTGCACGTTTGGCAAATTCGGCACCTACTCGAAGGAGATGCAGCGAGGCGAGCGGCAGGTCAGATCCCGGATCGGGATCTGAAAGCGCTACGGGCAAGAACCATCAATATCAAGAACAGTGGGAATCCGACGGCGGAGGACCTCCGGTCCGTGGGCCACGATTTGCATACTTTGATCGCGCACGCGTCGGGCAATCCGATACTCGCATCCATCATCGAAGATTTCAGAAAACGCACGCAGTTGTTTACCATAAGGCGAGTACCTGCACGCATCCTCAAAGTCTGTGAGGAACATCTTGCGATCATCGATGCGCTACTGGCGGGGAATGGTGAAGAGGCAAAGGCTGCAATGCAACGCCACATCGAAGGCGTTCGGGCTTACACCCTTGAAAAACTTGGAGCGCTGTGAAACAGCGATAAAAGATGCTATATTCTGTTTCCTGTAAATTTCTTGCCTCCTTATTTTTTTCCGTCGTGGTCGCGGCATCCGATTCGAGATCCCCTTTGGAAATCTGCTCTTCCAGTGATCAACTCTGCCGCATATTATTCGCTGACTGTCGGTATACAGACGTGATACACTCTTGTCCTGTCTGACTGACCCAACGATATCGGAGGCTTGAAAATGATTCGCCGGTTTTCCCTTGGTGTGCTTTTCCTAGGGCTTTCGCCAAATATTTCCGATGCCCAAACCTTCAAAATCACTGGCTCCATCCCGATCGGCGTAACTGGGCATTGGGATTATCTCTTGTCTTTCGGTATTGAAGTCGAAAACCGCGATGCATTAGTCCCGCCCTGCCACAAGAGGTAGATGGATCAGAATCATGAAGAAAATAATCAAGATAGTTGCTTATTGTGTAGCGATAACCCTGGTAATTGCCGGATCGCTTTTGATCTACCTCATCTACCCAGGAACGCCAAGCCGGTCGCATTCCATGAAATTCGACGGCTATATCGACCTGCCGAAGGGTGGAGCACTAAGCGTTCTCGACTATTTGACAATTGAAAATCGCGCTTTATTCGTCACAGAAGAGAGTTCAGGGTCCGTCTTCAAGGTCAATCTAAACCCCACTGCGCAAATGGCTGACGGCACTGTGTCCCGGCTACCCGGTACCGGATCTGTCCACGGCGTATTGCTACCGCCTGGGAAAAACATCGCTTTCGTAACGAGAAGCGAAGCAAACAGAGTTGATGTTTTCGATCCCACGAATCTACAACCACTTGGGAGCATCCCCGTCGCGGAGGATGCGGACGCCATACTCTACGACCCGTCAAACAGATTAGTATACGTTGCGAACGGCGATGCGCACTTGGCAACTCTGATCGATCCGTACAGACGCGACGTTGTGGGAACCATATCACTCCCTGGAAAACCCGAATACCCCGCATTGGAGCCGAAGACCGGGTTGCTCTATCAAAACCTGACAGACCTCAGTGCAGTTGTTGCAATCAATCTGGCTCAAAAATCGATCGTGGGACAATGGTCTTTAGCTCCGTGTGAAGGACCGACTGGAATGGCGATTGACTCTGAGCAGCGACGCCTCTTCTCGGTGTGCTCTCGTAACGCTATGTTGGTGGTGTTTGATCTGGAGCGTAATAAGGTAACAGCCTCCATGAAAATTGGCGGAGGCCCGGATTCGGTTGCATTCGACGCTGGATTACATCGAATCTACTCGGCGGGCAGAGCAGGAAAATTAACAGTAGTTCAACAAGACGGTCCGGACGCATATCGAGTGTTGGAAGTGATTCGCACCCATTACGGAGCTCACACACTGGTTCTAGATCCTCTATCACATAGGGTTTTCGTCGGTTACGCAAGCCTGTTCAATCACCCTAGGATTGCCGTATTCTCGCCAATCCTCTGACGGGATCGGGTGAATCCGGGTTGAAGAGTTACCTCGCTCGATGTTAAATCGGTGAATCAGTTTGTGGGGAAGCAAATTGAAGAAGAAATCGGTAGATTTTCTATGGTGTCGTTTTCCAGGTCAAAGAATAAAGGAAATTTCGGTCGGCATGTCTATTTCAATGACGAGATCGGGATTGAGCCTAGCGCGTGAACCACGGGGCACGAGTCTGGGGATAGGTTCCGAGTGAGCGACGATTCACCCGGGTCCACTTTCTCAGGAGCGAGGTATTCAGCTCCCCCGAGTTGTGAACTTTCATGGAGGGGAGTTCGTATGCTTATGTGTAGGGCGAAAAGTCTATTTCGGAGTTGGCCCTGCGTGGCTGTTGACATGACGCCCCACTTAAACCTGAGTTGGAGTGTCCCATGCGGGGCGTCAGATGTATATTAGCGCTCAGCCCAGTATCGAATCCTGGTTCAGATAAGGTGAGAACATGGCACACAGTGCTCCCTACCCTGTCTCAGCTCCTACCCAAAGTGCAGTATTAGATCGAGTGGCTGAGATACCGTGGTATGCCTGGTGTTCGGCGATCGCTGTAACATCCACGACAGTCGGCTTGTACTGGGACATCTCCTGGCACACCTCCATCGGGCGGGATACCTTCTGGACCCCCGCCCACCTGTGCATCCACTTTGGGGCGATTGTCGCGGGCCTTTCGAGCGTGTACCTGATTCTATCGACTACATTTGGAAAGAACCGCGGAGCGCAGGAATCCTCGGTAAGAATCTGGGGATTTTACGGGCCGCTGGGTGCCTACGCGTCGCTATGGGGTGGCCTGGCTATGCTGACGTCGGCTCCTTTTGACGATTGGTGGCACAACGCGTTCGGATTGGACGTGCAAATCATGAGCCCGCCGCATGTGCTGCTCATTCTGGGGATATTTACGCTGGGGCTGGGCGGGCTGTTCTTGATTGTTTCCGAGATGAACCGGGCCGGAGCGGCGGCCCGCGCGAAACTGAATCGCGTCTTTCTGTACGCAGGATGCATGCTCACGATTTTGCTGCTCATGCTCATTTACGAGTACACGGACTACACGTTGTCACACAGCGCGATTTATTACCGCGTGCTGGCGTTAGCGATGCCGCCGGCGCTTGTGGGCATCGCGCGGGCTTCGGGTTACTGTTGGGCAGCGACGAAAGTGGCGGGAATCTATGTCGGGCTGTGGCTGCTGGCGCTGTGGCTGGTGCCGCTGGTGCCAGCGCAGGCAAAGTTGGGGCCAGTGTACACGCGCATTACGCATCTCGTACCGTTGGAGTTTCCAGTGCTGCTGTTCGCTGGCGCGGCGGCGCTGGATTTCCTGCT
>WNFS01016825.1_pt1 | contig 13600 bp, 13 predicted proteins | sample 5400141 | NCBI WGS metagenome assembly WNFS01 (sample SAMN13153358, study PRJNA577476) | soil metagenome | isolation source: 60 cm saprolite under Madrone tree | place: USA:California | collected 2016-06-14
AGTCAGCAAAGCCTGTCAATAGCTTTTTTGAAGAAAACATGGTCTTTCTCCCCCCCGCGGGACTACCCTTGCAGTCCCGGCTTTCGGGGGCGAGGATGCGATCGAGATAGGAGGAGATCTGACATGCGTGTACAATCCTTCACCATCAACATTGCTCAAAGCACCCTCGACGACGTACGCGAACGCTTAGCACGCACCCGCTGGCCCGATGAGGTTATGGAGGCAGGTTGGGACTATGGCACGAACTTAGCGTATCTGAAGAGCCTGATGGCCTACTGGCAAAACCAATTCGACTGGCGAGTACAGGAGGCAAAGCTCAACCAATATGCGCAGTTTCGCGCTGACATCGATGGCTTCGGCATCCACTTCATTCACGAGCGCGGCCGGGGGCCAAACCCGCTGCCGCTGGTGATTACCCATGGTTGGCCCAGCTCGTTTCCCGAGATGCTCAAAATCCTCCCAAGGCTTACTGATCCGGCACGCTACGGAGGAGATCCAGCTGATACCTTCGATGTCGTCGTGCCGTCTCTGCCTGGCTACGGATTCTCTGATCGGTCTCCACAGCCCGAAGGAGTAACTGAAGCCAAGATCGCAGAGGTGTGGAGCCACCTCATGACTGATGTGCTGGGCTATCCCCACTTCGGTGCCCACGGAGGGGATATCGGAGGGTGGGTGACCAGCCAGCTGGGTCGGCTCTACCCGCAGCAGGTGATCGGCATCCACGTGAACGGCGTGTGTGCTCGCCCCTATCGAGGACCAGAAGCGCGTCCGCTGTCTGAGCAGGAACGGGCGTTTCTAGCCGGGCAAGCGCGCTGGGAGAGGGAGGAAGGAGCATACGCGCATCTTCAGCACACCAAGCCCCAAACCCTGGCCTATGGACTCAACGACTCGCCCGCAGGGTTGGCCGCCTGGATCGTCGAAAAGTTCCGTTCCTGGAGTGATTGCGACGGGGAGGTGGAACGACGCTTCACGAAAGAGGAACTGTTGACCAACATCAGCCTCTACTGGTTGACCCAAACGATCAATTCGTCTTTCCTCCCCTACTACGTAGACGACGAGCGCAATTCCTTCCACAAAGGGGAGCTCGTTGAAGTGCCATGCGCTGTAGCGATGTTCCCGAAAAATCTGGCAGATTACCCTTTCCCGCGGGAGTGGGCTGAGCGGGTCTACAACGTGCAACGCTGGACAGAAATGCCCAGGGGCGGGCATTTCCCTGCGATGGAGGAACCCGACTTGCTGGTCGAGGACCTGCGGGCGTTCTTCCGTCCATTGCGCGCGTCCATCTGAACGTGCGTAACGATTGCACCGCCGCTCTACAACGCGCCAGAAGGCCTTTGCTCTTTGAACTCATGAATGAAATGGCTTGGGCACACCAATCCCGCGACCACCCAACAATATGCATGGATCAAGCCGACCAAACTGGCAGTGAGGAAGGAGAATATCATGTCAACGATCACTAAAGAAGCATTGCAACAGCTTCTTGAAAAATGCATTACTATTGCAGTAGATGAGGCACAAAAGGAGGAGATATCTAGACCTTGACTTTGTACGTGAACAGGTAGTAATATGGAACTATGTATACACCTGGACAGTTTGCAAAGCGCGTGGGAGTCTCGGTCAAGACTATTCAGAAATGGGACCGCCTGGGAATCTTGCCCGCGAAACGGACGATTACCAACCGACGGTATTATACCGATGCGGAGTTAGCCGCGGCGCTCCAGCTTCCACGCCAGCATAAGCCCAGGGCCACCATCGCCTACTGCCGGGTGTCCAGCCAGGCGCAAAAACCAGACTTGCAGAACCAACAAGCAGTGCTGGAGAAGTTTTGCAAGCAGCAAGCCATCGAGGTGGATGAGTGGGTGCTCGAGATTGGGGGAGGACTCAATTTTGAGCGTAAACAGTTTCTCAGGCTGGTGGATCGCATCGTCTCGGGAGAAGTGGAACGAGTGGTGCTCGCTCATCAGGATCGATTGGTGAGATTTGGCTACAAGTTGTTGGCTCATTTGTGCCAGACTCATCAAACAGAGTTGGTGGTGATGAACACGGAGACGCTTTCGCCAGAGCAAGAGTTGGTTCAGGATTTGATGGCGATTACGCAGTGTTTTTCATCGAGATTGTACGGACTGCGGAACTACCGCAAAGCACTCAAAAAGGCGCTTGCCGATGAAAACCGCGCACAAGATACGGATCAACCCGACGCCTGAACAGGTGGAGTACTTCAAACGAGCCTGTGGCACCAGAAGATTTATCTACAACTGGGGGCGCGAACAGTGGGAGAAGCAGTATCAGGCGTACAAAGAAGAGCAGGAAACCGTTCCTGAACAGGAGCGCACCCTCACGTCTCCCAGTGCCTTTGCGCTCAAAAAACAGTTCAATGAGATCCGTGAACAGGCCTATCCATGGACCTACGAGGTCACGAAATGTGTGGTGGAAGGAGCCTTTGATGATCTCTCGAAAGCCTATGCCAACTTCTTCGCAGGCCGAGCCGATTATCCCATCTACAAGAAAAAGGGCAAGTCCCACGAGTCGTTTTATCTCTCCAATGACAAATTCACGGTTGGCAGCCACTGGATCAGCATCCCTGGCCTGGGTCGCTTTGTGCTTGATCAGCGACAGATCACCAAAGGCCGAGGCAAACTGCTGCGCAAGCTGGGAACGGTCAATCTGGCAGAAAAGCTGCGTTTTGTCGAAAAGGGCAAGGATTCAACGCCCAGAAAGTCGCGCAACAAGCGCAAGCAGGTGATTTGTGAGTCTGTGAAGATTCTGGGGGCAACCGTCTCCTGTGAAGCTGGTCATTGGTACGTCTCCATTCAGGTGGAGATCAAGAAACAGCGCCCTCCCGCTCCCACATCTGTCGTGGGGGTAGATGTCGGATTAAAGCAGGCTGCCGTGGGAAGTTCTGGACGCAAGCTTGAGAACCAAAAGCCGTTCGCACTCCATGTGAAGAAACTCGGCAAACTGCAACGCAAGCTGTCAAAGAAACAGAAAACGAAAGATCCTCAAACCAAACGAACCGTGGTGAGTTCGAATTATGAGAAACAACGGCTCAAGGTGGCACGCAAGCATCAGCAGATTGCCAACATCCGGCGAGATGTCCAGCACAAGTTCACCACCGAACTGGCACGGACCTGTGGGGTCATTGGCATCGAAGATCTCAACATTCTGGGAATGATGGCCAACCGCAAGCTCGCCAGAGCCATTGCTGATGCAGCGATGGGGCAACTCTTGCAGTTCCTCAAAACGAAGATCACCAACGCGAGAGGAGATCTGTTCATCGCCTCCCGCTGGTTTCCCTCGACCAAACGCTGTTCGTGCTGTGGGCATATCAAGAAGAGGATGCCGCTCAAACATCGCACCTATCAATGTCTGGTTTGTGGGCTGGTCATGGAGAGAGATTTGAACGCGGCCTTGAATTTGCTGTGGTTCGCAACAGAACAGCTTCGCCAGCTTCACGTAGCATGAGCTGGCCGTCCTGGAGAGTGGCTACCGCCGGACGTAAAATGCCTGGGGAGTTGATGTGAGACCGAAACGGGAGGGCTGATCCAAAGGTTCCCGTGCGCTGGCTATCGACGATGAAGCAGGAAGAACTGACCGCTTGAGGGTGGGTTCGCTCACTTTCGAGTATGAGAAAGGTAGCAGATTTCCGACTCGCTCCCAGCGCAGATGTATTTGGGCCTTGAAGCCTTTGGGCAGCAAGGAAAAGACTTGTCGCTGGATGAAGTGTTGTCTTTCCTCTATCGAGACGGAACCTTTCCACGGATTGTCGATATCGCCGTAAGAGGAATCAAGGATGGGCGTACGTTCATCTGGGTACGTCCTTCAGGACATACCTACGTGAGTGGATTTTGCTCAGGCCTGGAACACCCCAGTAGGTATGGGTCCATTCAAAAGCATAGGCCTGATGCTACCAGGATTTATATGGCAGCGCTCAAGGCCCTTGTCTACTCAGGACCTGAAAGAGGCAGGAGAAAGCTGGTAGCGGCTCAATATCAATGGGAGAGAAGTTCAGTTCTGGATAACATATATTCCGCCGGATTCGGCCATATTATTGCTTCACATCTCACAGCGAGAACAGTGATTGTGTTTTTTAGTGGTAAATGCCCTGAAATCTCGACCATTTTTGCCCTGAAACATGCACACTTGCCCCCAATCATGAACATTGGGACAAAGTTTCCTGGGAAAGCCGCTCCCCATCTGGTATACTGTTCCTGAGTGTTGTAAATGATGTCCGCGTATCTCGGACGGACTGGCCGTTGGAACACTTCATTTACCGCTTGTGCAGGAAGGAGACTGATGGTCGCACCGGCTGTTGACGGCATTGATCTGTTCAAGATTGCAGGCCGCTCCATTTCGGGCTGGATTCCTAGCCACAAGACGGGCACGGCTTCCCCTGTTCGGCAGCCGTTTTGTAGCCAGCTTGAAGAGCGCCTCCTCCTTTGGCTCGAATACAACCCCCAGGTGAAGAGCTACGCGCGTGGTGACATCGGGACTCCGTTTGCCACAACCTATCGACTGCCCATCCCGAAACACGCGCCATTCGCCATTGGCTATGCGTTTGAGGGCAAACCCCATGACTACCTGCCAGATTATGTATAATCAAAAGTCAAGCCTTTTGAAGTGTTAACGTTCCCTTTTCAGTTTACGGTTGTGAGGGCTCAAAGAATGCTCCAACCGATTAAGCCCGAAAAAGAAGAGAAGAGATTGACCGTGTACAAATAAATCAGGTCGAAAAAGGAAGCTTGCCAGAAGGGGCATTGGGATATATAATAGTTGAGGATGGCGAGGTTCGAGTGTTCCATTGAACTTTGAGAGTACCATATCGTAGCGCAGCGATACCCGTTGAGGGCCCTTGGATGCGCAACTAACCCATCCACCTACTAAGAGAGGTGGATGAAGGTGATCGTTGTTACGATCGACGTCGCCAAACTCATTTTGGTACTTGGTGGAATTGGGATCGTAGTCTCTGCACTCTGTTTTGAAATAGCTTGCAGGCGACTGGTTCGGCTTCTGGGAGCTTTCACAAAAGCTTTCGGCGCATTCATCAAGCTCCTCAGCGAGTGGAAGAAGTAATTCCACTGAGTTAGGTGCAAGGCCCCTTCACAACAGTATGAAGGGAGTAAATCTCTCCCCTCGTGCTGTTGTAAAGAGGGTCCTAAAGGATTTGACCTTTGATTATCCTCTCCAGATGGTAAGACCTCCAAGAAGGAAAAGACAGCAAGACCAGCACTGAGGCCTCTTCACAACGCTGCATCCGTGCGGCTGCCCAAGTGTAGCACACCGCGCGCCGAGAGCGACCTGGTACTGCATTGATGACCTTTTCCGCAGCCCGGTCGCTCTCGCTCTGCGAGTCTACCCACCTCTGTCAAGGGTCGGGCCTGGCGGCATCGCTTGCTCCGCGCTCCTGGCATGAGCACCGTGACAGCGCAGCCACGAGGCCTCAAGCTCCCAGGGATGCTTGATGAGCCTACGGCTCCCGCGCCCTTCCGCCCCTAAGGCCCATCCCTGTTTTTCTTCTGAGAGCGCTGCACCGACTTAAGTGGGATGACCTTCTTCTCTGCTTTTCGACTGGCCTCCAACTCGCGAGGTGTTGGCCCGGCAGGGGTCGGGATATCCACAAGCCGTTCGATTAACTCCTGGTGAAGTTCAATTCCTTCGGTCACCAACAACTTTTCGTCCTCGGTGAGCTGCACGAATTCTAACATGCGCACCAGGTTAGCCTTGCCCTCAACCAGCTGGTCCTTGAGTGATTCTTTGGGGCGATAGAACGGGCATCGGGCACACGCCATCCGGTGGGCACAGCTTGCCCAGAAGGGATTGGTGCACCACCCGTGACCGAGATCGTAATATTTCCATGTCTCACCGCGCGAGGCAGCTCCTGAAAGGACCGCTTCCTGGTCCAGGAGCACTTCAATGGTCGCCAGATTCTGTTCGAGATAGCCTGCTTTGGCTACCTTGCTCGCAAGCTTGGTCGGATCAACCAGGAGGTAACTCTGGGTAGAGGAGAGATACTTATGCCCAAGATACTGTTGAAGTTGGAAGACATCTAACGGGTCTTTGGCATTGTAGAGCATGGAAGCAATGGTGGCCCGTGCTCGATGGCTCGTAATTTTGCCACGACTGTCCTCAATGGGTATGCCAGCCTTGCGGCAAAGTAAAGGGATGAGTGTCGTGTTGATGTAGTCTTTGGAGACACGTTCGCCTCGGTAAGAAAACAGAAACTGGACTGTTTCGCCTGTCTTTTTATCCAGCGCACGGAATTGTTCCTTGGGACGGATCTGCTCCCACTCATTGATGCATTTGCCAACGAGGGGATGCACCGGCTTCGTGTAGGCTGTACTCGTCTTGTTGACGGGGATATCGAGGAAACAGGTCGCATCCCTGAGGAGCACCTCGTTGGTCTCTGGGATCATCACGTCTTCATACTGCCAGCGAATACACCCAACGCGCAATCGTCGGACCTCATCTGAGCGTGATGCAGTAAAACACCAGACCATCGCAATCGCGCGGATCATCTCCAACGGATAGATCGGCTGGCCTTTCGATTTGGGTATATCCTCCTCCTCAAGGTTCATCGCCGACCAGAGAATCTTCGCCCACAACGGCCTTTCGACAACGCGAGGATTGGGACCGATGAGATTGCGAAGAGGACGTGGTGCTCGGAATGCGCGTGATGGAGAGAAGCGAATGGGAATCCATTCCCACTCCTGACAATCTCGGAAAAAGATACTGACAGCATGGAGCATACTCATCTTTGCCCCAGGACGTAAGGGCTGTCCAATGCGCTCTTTGGGAATTTGCCTTCGCGTCGAAAGGGCTGTCCACTCTCCTACCTTCATCTCCATCACTGCCACCACAAACGAGATCGCAAGCTCGTAGGTCCACTGGATGGGAGAGGTCACTTCAGGATGTGTTGCCTTCAGCCAACGGCCTACCTTGAGCAATGGGTAGTAGATGTTCTCACGATGTTGCATGGGACTCTGCTTTCGCCATCGTTGACACCAGACTAACCATTCTTGATGAACACTGCCATCAGTCCCGCTTGCGATAGGTGATGGCATGCCTCTCCTCTTCGGAAGAGGAGCTTCAATGATCTCCAATGCATACAACGCACGGGATATCCTGAAAAGCAAATCCTGTACGCAAGCAATGGTGCAGGTTTGCGCCACCGATTCCAGAAATGGAGTCGTGAGATCAGCAAGAGAAGCACCCCTGTTTTGGAGCAAAAGATAGCTCACTGCACCAGTGAGCGCCTGTCTATCCGTTGTCGTTTGATACCCCCAACTCCGAAGGACAGTGATGATCTGTTCGACGGCTGCATCGAGTGCAGGTTTTCCGAAAATTTTTCGTGCCAACGGAGCCAGTGTCACCAGATGGAGGAGCGGATCAAGATCCAGATGAGGGCAGAGCAGGTAAACAAGCACAGGAAGCTTTGTCCGTGCGCCATAGCCGACATCCCATTTGTACCCATAGCGCCTGGCATACTCCTGATTGCTATTTCCCATGCTCTCACACCAGTCTTCTATGGTCCACCCCCAAAAGGCCGTTCCACGACGATGCATTTCGATACACATGACACGGACAAGAATGGTGTATCCTCCAGGAGAGAGACGTAAATATGCTGCAACATCTTCGAGAGGGAGCAAGAGACGAGACAAAGCGGCACGGCCTTGTTTCCGTATGGGCAGAGCATGTGTTGAGGGACGTAACATCACAGAGAGTGCTGCTTTCTCCGGTTTGGTGAGGAGAGGGCTACGATCATACTTCTCCAGATTGAATGACCAGAGATGTTGGCCGCTCGAAGTGAGCCATGCTTTGACTCACCGCTTCTGTCAGTTCAATGCCACTTAAATGGATGTACAGCATGGTCGTTTCAAGTGAGGCATGTCCCGCGTACATTGCTATTTGATGCAGATCCATATGGGCGCGGGCCATATGCGTCAGGCGCAAGTGTCGAGGCGTATGAGTCGTGAAGCGGGGAAGTCCGGTACGTTCGGCAATCCCCTCGACGATCTTGGACCACATGATGGGGGAAAGTGGTTGTGCCGGGTTTCTATGTGACATAGATAAGAAGAGTTGTCCAGATTGCGCAGAGAGGGCTCGGCGTTGGAGCAAATATGCTTGCAAGAAACGACTGGTTGTGCTACTGTAGCCCACAACCCGTTCTCTGCCATTTTTTGCGTGTTCAGCTCTGATTCTGATTTGACGGTAAGCAAAGTCAAAATTGTTGATCTCAAGGGTGACCAATTCTTCTCTCCGTAATGCTCCATCATATGCGAGAAGAAGCATCACTTGATTTCTGAGTGACTCTTCTTTGAGAGCCTGGAGGATGTTCTGCCATTCAGCGTCCGATGGTATCCAGGGCAAGGTACGAAAATGGGGAATGAGTCCGCGATCACGTGTACCTGCAAAGCCTTTCCCTGGTACGTAATGCCTACGACCAACCGGGTTATCGAACCGAAGTTGCTTTTCGATGAGATAATCACAGAACAGGCGCAAGATGGTAATTCGTTGCCGCATGGTGCTGTTAGAAAGCCCACCGCCTGTGGGAAAAGCAAGGATTTTTGCGCCTTTGGGATTGGGACGCGTCGCGAGATCCTGCACGTAGAGCGCCACCTGCTCTCGCGTGATGGCTTCTGGCTCCATGTTCTGCTTTGCACAGAAGCCGAGAAAATCATTCAGACCTCGTCCGTAAGTATCAATGGTCTTCGGAGCTAATTGCAATTGGTTTTGGAGTTCTAGCCACGTCCTTGCTGTCTGTATCTGTTCTACCAACGGATAGAATTTCCAGCAGATGGTGTTCATCAGATGACCTCAAGAATCTTCATTCTACAGCAAGCACAAAGACAATCATATTCACAAAAAATCATGAGTGCAAGGACAACCATTAAGCCTAAAGGATGAGCGTAATCGGTTGATTATATCTAACTTTGATGTGGTTGGGACTCTGACGAATGGGAAGCTGTTCATCGCCGAGGCAGGCATGGAGGATGACAAACGGGGTGATCGCAACCTTGCCAAAGCGGAGGCTGCGCGCCGCCTGGCACGCATCCAACGAGGAATCTTCTGGATTGGAACCGAGCGCACGCTCACAAGACCTCGCCACTACAACCTGGTCTTCTTACATGCCAGGCGTCGGAGCTTTCCCGCTTTTGCTGACATTGCCGTAGCCTTGCGGGAGGTCTGGCCTTGGGGAGAAATGGCGAGCGTTGAAGAGGTCGAGAGCCGTCTCACGCCGAGGTTTCCTGCCAATCTGGTCGAAGCGACCATCTGGAAAATGGTGGCAGACAGCGCAGCAGCGGGACATCTGTTGGTCGATCTGGAGCAGTTCACGCTTGATCGCAGACTCCCCCTGGCCTTGCTTCCCCCTGATGCAGCACCGATTGCGCCTCCGCCTCTCCCAGACACGCTCGAGCCCGTACCGGCGCGAGATGTGGTAACCGTCTCTCTGGAAGCAGGCACGCCGGTTCCTGGTCCGACGTTTGATGCCTCCATACTCGACGAGAAGCAACAGGAGCACTTTCACCGGAATCTGCGGGCCGTGGAACAGGTGCTGGCCGGGGCATCGCAAACCAGAATCGCAAAGGAATCAGGTATCTCACGGACGACGCTTTTGCGAGTGGTGAAACGGACCCGCGAGTTGGGCCAGATTGCCTGTGTGCCTCATGGCAGCTATCGTCGTGCGACGCGGCTTCACCCTGCTTTCCAGGAGTGTATCCGTCGGCTGTATCTGCTCCCAACGCGCCTGTCGATGGTTGCGATCCAGGAGCATATCGAGATGCAACAGGTGGCGAGGCGCCTGTCGGTGGAAACTGGAACAACGGTCAAGCCTCCCTCCTACAAACAGGTGCGCACGGAAGTGCATCGCTTAAAGATGGAACCAGCATTGGTGGCGGTGCGCGAACAGGCAAAATCGGTTCCGCGCGCGCGTGAGTCTCCCGAATCGTTTGTGCTCTCCATTCCTGCTCCCGCGCTGCTCACCCAAGTTGATGAGCACTCGCTCGAACTGTATGTCGTCACGCCCCATGGCATTGCTGTCACACAACGTGTCCATGCGGCGGTCCTCGTGTGCGTCAAAACAGCAGCGATTCTCGGAGCGGTCCTTTCTCTCGGCACGCTCAAGGAGGAGGATTACATGCGCCTGGTCAAGCAAAGCCTGGAAAGGAAAGATCATCTGGTCGGTCTGGCTGGATGCGAGCATTCCTGGCCGTGTTTTGGCAAGCCTGCGATTGTCTTCCATGATCGAGGCAAGATCTTTACCTCCGAACGCGCACGGCAGGTGCTGGTAGATCGGCTTGGCATCATCACCGAGCAAGCGCCTCCCTACGCACCATCAGCGAACGATTTAGTTGCATACTGCACTCCTTCCGCATGATTAGCGTGTTTTTGCAAATTTGTGGGCATTCTTCACAGGAGCGTGCTCATCGGGCGGCGGAAACACCGCTGTCCCTTGATCATTGATCCGATACATGGGAAGCAGTCCTGCTCGTCCCCAGGCCATGAGTGTCTGCTGACACACCCCATATGCTGACGCCGCTTCCGAAAGCCTCAACATCCCCCGCTCAGCGAGCCTGGTGCCATGCGTTTTCAACTGGTGATAGCGTCGTAAGGACACCACGCGTGCAGCAGAAAAGGGCTTCCCTTCGTAGGTGCGCCACCCACGCTCGTTGAGCTGCTCGGCTACCTCGGCATCGGTGGAGGTCTCCAGCAACTGGTCGATGAGCGCAATCAGCGAGGGCTCGCTGCAACGCCCACGGCCTACAGGAACCGTGATCGTGTGGGTGGCTCCCCCTTTGAAGCGGACGTGAGTTGTGATCACGTCCGCTTGCCTGAGCACAGTCACATCTTCCAGCAGCCAGCGGACCAGGCGTTTGCGGTCTCGATCGGAGGTGCGGGAATCCTTCCACACCCGTGGGAAATCTTCCACCAGGTCAGCAATTGCCTGCTGTTCAAGCGCTGACAGTTTCCGTTGTTCGGCTTCCTGTTGACGCTCGGCCTGCTCCTGGACCTCGGCCAACTCGCGCAAGCGGGCGTTCCAATCGGCTTCCAGCACATCAGCGACCAGGCGGTTCTCTGGATCGACCCGCAAGAAGCGGCGCTGTGCTAACGAAGCCTCGTAGCGGGCACGCTCCACCTGTTGGGCGCGCAGGCGCCCGGCTTCTTGCACCTGGGCCTGCAGTTCTTCATGAATCTGTATGCTGGTCTCGATGGAGAGCGGCGTCAGGCGGTCGAGCAACAGCTGTGCGATCGCGGCATCCAGCCCTGCCCCAAGCAGGCGCTGGCAGCACTTGTCGTCACCCTCTTCGACGTGCTCTTTTTGACAGCGGTATTCAGGGTAGAGGCGCTTGCCACCCTTGATCTCATGGTAGCCTACCGTCATCCTGTTGCCACAGCGTCCGCAGATCACCAGCCCCTGAAGTAAGGCCGGTCCTTCCCTTGGGGGGCCGTGGCGACGATCTTCTCCGTGCGCCTGGCGATTGGCGCGCAGCTGGGCGAGATTGGCTTCATAGTCCTCCCAGCTCAGGTATCCAGCATGCACTTCCCGAATGAGAAACAGCCACTGCTCCTGGGGCAGGGTTTCGATGTGCAGTGAGCCATCAGCATGCTTGCTGGTATGGGTCCGTCCGAAGCAGAAGGCTCCCGCATAGCGCGGGTTGCGCAGCACTTTGAGCACGGCATTGTGCTGCAGTGGCATCCAATGGAGCTCGCCTGCATGAGGACCGATGCGAACACGGCGTGGGAAGAGCAGCCCCTGGTCGCGAAAGTATTTGACCGTGGCCCAGGCGGACCCCGTCCGTTTGAAGGTGGCAAACAGCAGACGAATGGCTTGCTGGATCTGGGCATCGGGATCGAGGATGACGGTCTCATCCTCTGCGTAGAGCAGACCGACAGGCAACGGCACTTTCAACGCTGCGCGACTGGCTTTGTGGAGAATCCCGCCCTTCAAGCGAGCCTGCAAAATATGGAGCTCGGCCTCCGACATCGTTCCTTTTAACCCCAACAAAAGACGATCGTTAAAAGTGGCAGGATCATAGAGACCATCTTCATCGAGAATGAGGGTCCCGGTCATGGTGCAGATTTCCAACAGGTGATGCCAATCCAGCGAACTGCGTGCTAAGCGGGAGACCTCTAACCCCATGACCAGTCCGACGTGGCCCAGCCCCACTTCAGCCACCAACCGTTGAAACCCCACCCGATCGACGGCAGAAGCGCCGGATTGGCCCAGATCTTGATCAATGACCACAATGCGCTCTGTGGGCCAGCCCAGAGCGAGCGCTCGTTCTCGGAGTCCATATTGGCGTGCGGTGCTTTCCGTGTTTTCGAAGACCTGATGCAGAGTACTCTGCCGCACGTACAACATGGCCTGACGCGAGAGATGTCGTGCGGTGATTTTTTGCAGTGCTGATGGCTGAACTGAAATCATTGACACACCTCCTCAATCATGGCTGCCACCACGGTGAGCAGCGGGGTAGGAACCGGACAAGCAGAGTCGGCAGAGCGTGTCTGCAGGGGTGGTGGTACGGGAAGTGGGTGGCTCTTGCGCACCCAAGTGATGATGCCACCACGCACGAGGTGAGCCACTCCCGCTGGGCGAGGGAGCCAGGGATGCAAGGCCCACTCCCGACAGGCTTCATATGCTGGCGTGCCCTGGTTGGTTGTCATCGTGCTCCCCCTTTTTTCGCCGCCCGGGCGAGCGCACGTTCAATACTGCGAGGATGAACGATCACCTGATGCGCCTCTCGTAACCACGCCGCGAGCTCGGTAGACGACATGGTGGCAGCCCGTGGTCGAAGCAGCGCCAGGATGTCCTCGGTCAACTTGTGTGCGTGACGAGGACCAGTGGGCTCAGGGAACAATCCGATGAGTCCGGCGCGTTCCCAGGCCGCGTGCGCGGCGTAAAAGGTGGGACGAGAGAGCGCAAATAACGCCGCCGCATGGGAGACTGACTCTCCATCCACCCGTACCCGTCGTAAGAGTTCGTATTTGACCTGGACCAGATCGCGCGGGTCAAAGAAGGCAGACCCAGTGGTGAAGAGCGGATCACGCACCTGATCAGGATGCGGATGAAGGGTATGAGACTGGCGCAAGATCCTGAGTTTTTCCTCGGACATGATGACCTCCTGAGATGGCGAGTGTTTCCTCCCGAGTATGACCGTTTGCAGATCGATTGTCAAGGGAATGAGGTACAAAAGTACTAGGATGAGTGCTGTTCTCTCCTCATAAAAACAGTGTGTAATAACGAGATATCCGGCGTAATTTCCTTGACACTCACGGCAAAATTGGCTTAACACTCTGCATCCTCCTTGTGCCCCTCTTCAATGCGCTCAATGAGGCGGGAAAGCTGCAGCAGATCCGCCACGCGAAAGGCGGCGCGACCGGCTGCAAGCATCACACTGGGATCAGAGGGAGCAAGGCTAGTCCAGGCTGCTGGCAGCGCCCGGACATGATCAGGAGTCTGGTAAAACGTGACGCGGTATTCCCCCCAGTTGTGCCGGTAGGTGAGGATTTCAAACTGCTGGCCGTACAAGGGATGGAACGGATGGGTGACCGTGAAAACTCCTTCTGCCAGAGATGGAGATGGTGTAGTTGACGGCTGAGTCCA
>WNFS01009513.1_pt1 | contig 13599 bp, 11 predicted proteins | sample 5400141 | NCBI WGS metagenome assembly WNFS01 (sample SAMN13153358, study PRJNA577476) | soil metagenome | isolation source: 60 cm saprolite under Madrone tree | place: USA:California | collected 2016-06-14
TCGAGGTGCCGTGCGCTCTGAGGTAGGAATCGGAGACATCTGAGCGGTAAACGCTGAGCGGGGCGCCGGCGATGCCCCAGGTCGTCGCGTTCACGTTATAGGCGTTTTTGTAGGAATTCACCCCCATAAGAGTGTTGCGTGCGGCGTGAGCGGGAGAACCGTGCGCTTGTTCCATACTCAGCCTGCAGGCGAGAAGTGCGGGAAAAAACAGTATGGAGACTACGACATATCGGCTTCTGGTCATGCAAGTTCCTCAAATATGATCGAAGATAAACGGGCTTTCGGGCTGAAGAACGCCATTCCTGAGGGAAAGCGTCGGAAGTACTCTTTTCTTGCGATCGGGGCATTAACTGGCCGGCAATATCCTAGCCAGCAGTTTTTTGGGCAAATACAGGCTTATCTTCGTGATTGTTGTGCCGGTGGTTGTGGACGAGCCTGGCGTCGCGAGAAACAACATCGAACACCACTTTGCTTCCTTCAAAATCGAAGCGGAATTTCAACTCCCGGAGGCCGGCTTCGCGCATCGCTTCCCGCACACTCGTCTTGTTCTCTTCGCAGTAAAGCATGAGAAATCCTCCCCCTCCTGCGCCAGAGATTTTTCCGCCGATTGCCCCATTTTTCTTGGCAAGTTCATACCAAGCGTCGATCTGGGGATTAGTGATTCCCTCAGAGAGCCGTTTCTTGGACTGCCAGTGCACGTCCAAAAGCTCTCCGAAGCGCCTCAGATTCCCGTTTGATATGGCATCATTGATCTCAAGCCCGATATCCTTGATTTCGCACAGACTGTTGACCACGGTACGGTTCCTAGTACGCGTCGCCTCATCCTGCTTCCTCAAGATGCTCGTGGCATCACGCATTTCGTTGGTAAAGAACATCAGAATATTGTGCTCCAGGCTCTCGACGAGATCCACGTCTAGCTCCAAACGTGTCACGCACACGCGGCCATCCGGTTTGATATCGAGCGTGGTCAGGCCGCCGAAGGCCGCCATGTACTGGTCTTGCTTGCCGATCGGTTTCTTTAAAACTTCGAGCTCTATGTGACAAGCCTCTTCAGCTAGCTTCTGAGGAGTGGCCTGATCTTGGAGCAGGGTATGCAGAGCGTTCAACAGGCCCACGAGATAGGAACTTGACGATCCCAAACCTGTCCCCGACGGAATGTCCGCGATCGAAACGATCTCAATCCCGTTCGTGATCTCGAAATACCGCAATGCTTCGCGAGCTAAAGTGTGTTGCACATCATCGACGCGGTCCACAATCTCAGACGCGGTATAGCGAACCCGAACCTTGTCGTCTACAAGGGGCGTATTCACGTTCAGGAACATATATTTATCGATGGCAACGGCTAGAATGAATCCCCCGTGCTCGCGATAGAACGAAGGGAGATCGGTGCCACCACCGCCCAGAGTGACTCGATACGGGGTTCTCGTGAGAATCATGTCAGCTCCATCTAGAGATCTGAGTTTTCGATCCAGCGTTAGGGTAGCTTGTCACCTTGGTGCTATTGAGCGCCGGTAACACTGACCTTTGCATTCAACACCTTGCTCCGCAAATATTCGATGGTTCGGGTCAATCCTTCCGTGATTGCGACTCGCGGTTTCCAACCTAAGGCTTTCGCTGCGGTAAGATCCGCGAGAGTTATTTGTGCTTCGCCAGGAAGCTCGGATTTGTAGATGGGCTCCAAACCGGTCTTTAGAAGACCCTCAATCAATTGGTGGACTTCGTTGACCGAAAAGTTTGTTCCTGATCCGACATTAAAAACCTGGCCGTTCGAGCGCGAGTCTTCGAGAACAACAAGGTGGAAGTCGTTGACATCATCAACGTAGACACCTGCGCGGGCCCGTAGACATTGAAGTACCTGAGGATAGTAACGTTTATGCCGAAAAGCTGCCGGTAGCTCTCGCAAAACGCAGCTCCGCCGTGCTTACTGGCAGCATAGACGCCAATGGGTCGAATCATTTCTTCGCGAGTGGGAAACTCGTCGATGCCCTCATACTCGGCGGAAGTATCGGCGTAAATAAACTTCCGCACGTTCGCCCTTCGTGCTGCCTCCAGTACGTTCAACGTTCCCACCACGTTTATGCCAGCTGCTTCCAATGGGTTGTTCACGCACTCGGGCAGGCAGGTCTTCGCCGCGAGATGAAAGATTGCGTCTACCCCGTCAAATAACGGATAGACCTCGGGGGAGCGTACATCAGCCTCATGAAATTCCACCCGCGGGTCGACATTTTCCAGAGTCCCTGCAGAAAAGTTATCGATGCCTTTCACTGCATAACCGCGATCTAGAAGACGTTTTGCAAGGTTGCTGCCCACGAATCCCGCTACACCCGTCACCGCAACGCGCTTTTGCATGTTTAGGTCACCTTTTCTCGAAGTTTTCTTGAATATCTCTTCGTGTAATCGTCGGTCACGCTATCGCGATTCGAGAAGACTGCATTTCGTCGTGCTTGCGGCACACGCGGACGGATGAACCCGCTTGCTTGCTTTGAGTCGATACTTTTGTGGTTCACTGTAGGTCATCGGGAAACCACCGAACGCCTGCGCCTGAGCGCTTCGCAGAGTTAATCCAGTTCCTGATTGCGGTCAAAGGTCGACACCGTAGTCATGACTTCGGTACGGGTGCTCGCGTCCCACTGGCGGTGCTCATAAACCTCTTGGACAATGCGCAGCACCTCGATGCCATCGTGGCCAGTGGCCGGCGGAGTAATAGAAAGCTTTGGGTTGGGACGAACCGTGGAAACAAACGCTTGCCACTCACGGGCCCAGACATCTTGCTCGGATACGGATTCGGGAGAATCCAACGGGAGTTCCTGGATGGTTGGAACACCACCTTCCGAGCGGCGTTTGTTGAGGATTAACTTTTCTTTACCGTAGAAGCCACCCAATCCCTCGACCGTGATGGCGCCGTCGCGGCCATAGATCTCGAAAGAGAACAGGTTCTTCCATTGTGTCCAACTCGCATGTAGAAAAGCTACTTGGCCAATGGCGGTACGCAGAAGCAAGAAAGCGTTGTCCTCCGCTTGCCGGGTTTGACACAGAAGAGTAGGTTTCAGTGGAGGATCTGAATCTGCGGAACCCGTCCAGAAGCAGGCGCCAATCATTCCTTTGACTTCGCAGATCTCCCCCAAAAACCAGCGACTAAGATCAATTAGGTGGACACCTTGATCGAGGAGTTCTCCGCCACCACCGAGTTCGGGATCCATTCGCCATTCCTGATCGTAGCCAGGACGGCCACCATGACCATACAACCCACGCAAATAGTACGGCTGACCGATCGCACCGGCATCGACTAGTTTCTTGGCCCGACCAATATGGGAATGGTGACGCAACGTACATCCGACGACAAGTTGGGGAGGATTCCGAAAAGTACTGCGCGCCAACTGCAGAGCGTTTAATATGAGCCGACCCTCTGTCACATTGCGCGCCATAGGCTTTTCGACAAAAACATGCTTGCCGGACTGCAATGCGGCAACCGCGATCGGTGCCAACAGATTGTGCATCGTCGAGACCACCACGACGTCCACGTCGGGGCGGATGATTAACCTTCGCCAATCAGTGTCACTATCACAGTTCAACTCGGCTGCCAGACCTTGCGCGCGCTGTTTATCGACATCAACAACCTGGACCAGTTGGCACTCGCTGTGACGGTGGGCAGACGTGGCGCGGATGCGCCCCATGCGTCCTGCGCCGATAATTCCTATCCTTAGCTTCTGCACGATTCCCCCAACATTTGTTGCGGATTGACGTTTGGTCAGTATGCGCCACGGCCCTTTAGAACCACTGGGACCGTACGGAGAAGGATTTTGAGATCGGTTAAAAAGGAGGCCTGGCGAATGTACTCCAGATCCAGGCGAACCCATTCCGAGAAATCAGTGATCTCACTGCGTCCGTTCACCTGCCAGAAGCAAGTCAGACCGGGCTTCACGCATAATTTACGTCGCTGCCCGTACTCAAAATGCTCTACTTCTTCGCGCATCGGTGCCCGCGGGCCGACCAGACTCAATTCCCCTATTAGAACGCTGTACAACTGGGGCAACTCATCCAAGCTGTAGCGGCGCAGCCAACGTCCGAGAGGTGTGACTCGGGGGTCGTCAGGTATCTTGAAGACTGGACCCGTCATCTTATTTCGATCCATCAGCCGCTGCTTCAAGGAATGGGCATTGGGCACCATCGTCCGGAATTTGTACCCGATGATACGTCTGCCATTCATTCCCACGTGGTCCAAGCGATGAAGCACAGGCCCGCGTGGAGACGTTAGCTTGATAACGAGTGAAATCGCTACCAGCAAAGGCGCCAGGAGCAACAATGCGATACAAGAAACGACGATATCCAGCAACCGCTTAAACAGTGAATAGATCGGCTTAAACGGGACGGTCGAAAGAGTCAGGATGGGAATGTCTCGAAAGGGCCCCAGGGACACCTCAACTCCGGATACGTTTAATGCGTCCGGCGGGTGAGACCCAGGAACAAACCCGAGTTGCAGACCGAGTTCCAATATGGAGGCTGCCAACGAGGCAGCATCAGGAACAGCATCGAAAACTACGGAGAAGATAACTATGTCGATAGCATTATGAAAGATAAAATTGCGCAGTATAGCAGTCGTTCCGAGAATTGGGACACCTTCCACGGAGCCATGTGCAAGGGAAGGGTCTAGTTCGAGACAACCGACAACGCGGCAATCGGAGTCCGAACTTCGAAGTCGCAAAACCAGATCTTTGGCGACGTCTCCTGATCCCACCACAAGGACATGCGGCACGACAGGAGATGAGCGGCACTTCTCAAGCAGAAACGCGAGCGCGCGCCGACCGAGGACCGACGTGGGGAAAAACAGCAGAACTGCAGCCAACACTGTCCAGTAGACTGATTTTGGTGATGCGTTCGTCCAGAGAAAAAGCGCTAATGCACCGAACAATCCAAGCTGGACGCAAAGAGCACGACGCAACGCAGAAATCGTGACTCTCCTCGTTTCCAAATGGCCCACACTTGCAAGGGCGAAGAGCCAAATCGGAAGCAGAAGAAGCAGCAAGAGCCAGAATTCGGATCGATGAAACAGCCTCAGAATTATCGGACGGACGTTAGGCTGCAAATGCACCAGCGCCCAGCAGGAAACTCCAATGCTAAGAAAAAAAGCAACGAAGTCCACCAAAACGGAAATGTGCTTTACTCGCAACAAGGTGCGCCGGCACACGCTGAACATATATCGTTCAGGGAGTACATCTTTAACAGACCTGTCCACGTGAAACATTTGTCCCAAACCAAGTGCGTTCACGGCGTCAAACTCCCAGGCAAACTCGTCCGCATATCAAGCGACACGATCTGTTACCCCGTATTGCGTTAATTTATGTCCTCCGCAGCGAGAATTCTTGCCTATGGCTGTTCACGTCCCTGCTGAACTATGACGTTCAAGAGTGCAGGTGCGCCAGCCAAGCAGCTGCAATGTAATTGCACAGAGAAACCTAGGAATGTTGAAAAGATATCTCTGCCACAGCCGGCCTGGATCCTGACAAAACCTGTGAAACCAAGCCAGGCCGGCTCTTTTCATCCACTGTGGAGCAGATTTGGCTCTTCCCGTATGGAAGTCGAATGCTGCACCGACTCCAAACATCATCTTTGTATTCAATTTAGGCAAATACTCGGCCATAAATTTTTCCTGCTTGGGGGTGCTAATACCAACCCAAAAAATGTCGGGTGAAGTCTGGCCAACTATGCGTAGAAGATCGGCCTCTTCTTGTGGATCCAACGGCCGAAAAGGAGGCGTATAAGTTCCAACAATTTTAATTCCAGGAAACCTGCGCTGCAAGGTTGCACGCAGCGTTTCAGCCACACCCGGGTTGCCTCCAAACAAGAAATGAGTGTAGGCCTTGTGCACCGAGAGCCGACAAACTTCCAACATTAGTTCGGGTCCACCCACCTGGTCCATTTCAGCAAAGCCCTGAATCCAACCTACCCAAACCGTCGGTCTGCCATCCGGAACATTCAGGAACGAGCCATTCAGAATGGTCTTCAAATCTGCATCCCTCTGTGCCTCCATAACACCGTGTACGCCCGTGAAGCAAACGTAATACTTGCCGCCGCAAGTAAGAGCGGACTCCACCAGCGACGTGACTCGGGAAATATTCACAGCATGCACGCCGACTCCAAGCACGTTGATACAGGGAACTGCCACATCAGACATGCGCAGCTCCCGCCTTCGGGGTTCGGCCCGTTTTCGCCAGTTGTCCCTCGATCCACTTATAGGTGGTGTCCAATCCATTGTGTAGCGAGATCGAGGGTTCCCAACCGAAAACGTTGCGGAGCCGACCATTGTCGCTGTTGCGCCCACGCACTCCCTGTGGTTCCAAATTGAGAGGATCATGGAAGTCTGAAGCCATGAGCCGGAGCAGACCTTCCACGCAGTCGTCCACGTACATGAACGAGCGGGTCTGCGCCCCATCGCCCCAGATCTCGATTTCGTCCCCATCATCGGCCAACGCGACCTTACGAGAAATGGCGGCCGGAGCCTTTTCCTTTCCTCCCTCGTAAGTGCCCAGAGGACCATAGACGTTGTGGAAGCGAACGATTCTGGTCTGAAAGCCAAAATCGTGGCGATAATATTGACACATTTGCTCGGCATACAGTTTTTCCCAACCGTAACCAGGCTCAGGGTCCGCCGGATAGGCGTCCTCTTCCTTGAGCGGTGTTACATCGGCCGCTTTTTGCTTGTATTGCGCGTAAACGCATGCCGAAGAGGAAAACAGAAACTTTTTCACGCCGGCTAGTCGGCTCGCTTCGAGCATGTGGGTATTAATCAGAACGTTGTTGCGGGCGATATCCGCCAAGGAAGCGCTGATATAACCAATCCCACCCATATCCGCCGCCAAGTTGTAAACGAAGTCAACGCCGCGAACCGCCTCTTGGCAGTTTTCCCAGCGGCGGAGGTCCAGGATCTTGAACTCATCCGCCGCCGTGTTTTGGTACTCGGGGTATTTAAGATCCGCGCCGCGGACCCAGTAGCCTTCGGCTTTGAGCCGGTTCACCAGATGATGGCCGATGAACCCTCCTGCACCAGTAACAAGGATATGCTTCATAGACGATATTCCTTCCCTTCCTCAGCGGAGTTTGTAAAAGGCTGGCAACCCAAAACTGACAAATCCAAGTTCCACAGCGAAGGTTGCCACCGAAGCACAAACAAGAGTTGAGATGCAGATTGTTCGGTGGCTTATGCGCCGTTACGAGACGCTTTCCAATTGACAAAAGTCTCTTCAATCACAGACAAGATTTGCTGGGCAGCTGCTTGCCAGGAAAACCCCTCGCCGCGTTGGGATCCCCTCGCAATCAAATCGGTGCGGAGGGGCTCCTCAACCGCCGCGCGGTGAATGGCAGTCGCCATTTGATCAACATCCAATGGAGCGACCAATAATCCGGCACCCCCCAAGACCTCTGGGATGCAGCTGATGTTGGAAGCTACGATAGGAACTCCACAACGCATGGCTTCAACCAAAGGCTTGCCGAATGTCTCTGACAGCGATGGGTAAACGAAAACCCGAGCGGCAGAATAGAGCGGTGGCATTTCCCGATTCGGGAAGAAGCCCATAAACCGCACGCGATCTGCGACCCCCATCTGTTTCGCAACCTGCTTTAGCCGTGCTTCGTAAGAAGCATCGTCAACTCTGCCGACCAGGAGCAGCTCGTAGTCCAGTCGCTTGTCGACCACAACCTTGGCGAAGGCCCGAATTAAAGTCTCCGCATTCTTATACGGCCAGAGAGTAGAGGAAAAAAGAATGTATTCGCGTTTTAGACCGTAACGCTGGCGCATAGAATCCATTTGCTCGGGAGACGTCGGAACGAAAGAGTCATCCACTGCTTCCCACACAACCTTCACTTTTTTATCGTCCACTCCGAGAAAATGGCAAATGTCGTCACGAGTGGAATTGGAATTGGCCAGGATGCAATCCGCCACTTTGGCGGATCGAGCAAACGCCACGCCCCTGTAAGCACTCCGCAAGTAACCGATCATCTTCGGCGTGCGGTAGTGATGCAGCGTATTGATCTTTAGCACTCGACAGAAGCTCCCGACCACAGGGCAGACATTACCTGCTGCAAACAGCACATCTAATTTCATGCGTTTCATTTGCCAGGGAATTACACTCTGCTGCATGAAGATGCGAAGCGCCCGGTGCTCGTTGGAAGCCAAGCAATCCACGAGGCTCACATTCTGACGGCGCAAGCATTCGTACCGTTGGACGCCACGACGACCCACCAGCAGATGGTAAGAATGCTGCGGCCCAACTCTGGGCAGGTAAGTCGCAAGATTAACCAAGAAATCCACAGCGCTGCTAGGCCGGGTGGCGTGTTCAAAAAGAGTATCGATCGCGATTCTCACTGAGCCGCCATTGGACAGCCTGCGTTCATTCGCTAACGCGGGCATACAACCAGCGGCCGACGAGAACCATTTCCGGCATGCGCATCAAGCCTGCTAGGAGGAAGAAAGTCGCGATTGCACACCCGCCAGCAATTACGAGAATCAAAGCGCTACCCGGCATCGCTGTAGCGTTCACTCCGTCCCTGGCCAGGGCCGACTGCAGTACGAAGCCCACCACTCCCGAACCAGCTACCGCCAACAGGAGTTGGCCGATGCCAGCGGCGTCGCTGAACGCGGCACTTGGACCGAAGTTTGCCAGAATAACCCCGTACATAATCACCATGGCAATCGAAAAAGTTACCGCGGTCGAAAGCACCAGGCCCGACACTCCAAGGCTTTGATACAGCATTGCAGATGTGGCAATTTTTGCGGCGATCGTAAGGATTGAAATCCCGGTGAGCAGCCGCAATCTACCGAGCGCAATCATGGACCGCTCCAACACATACCAGATACCGTGCACGATCACGAGCGGAGCAAAGAAGACGAGCGTAGCCGCTACCTGCTTGCTATCCTGAACCGTGAAAGCTCCACGCTGGTATGCAATCGAGATGATTGGATATCGAAAAATCAGCATGAAGAGGCCTGTCGGTACCAACAGAAAGGCGGCGAAGCGCAGGCCGACGGAAAGGGACTCCCGAAATTGCGAAAAATCTTCGGCAACAGTGTGTCCTGCAAAATACGACAGTGAAACTGTGAACAGCGATGTCGTGAGTACTACCATCGGTACGCGGAAGAGTTTGTCTCCATAATTCAACACCGCGATAGCACCCGTACCAAGTTGCGAAGCGTAATGGCGGTCCACCAGGACCATCACGAGGTAACTGCACGCCGGTAGCAGGTACCCCAAACAACTCCCAGCTAGTTCACGCAGGTCCGGACTGACTGTGAAACACGGACGAAATCGGTAGCCAGCCCTTCGGCATTGCCATACTAAGACTAGCGTCTGGGCCAGACTGCCAAGGGTCCAACCCCATGCCAGGCTCAGAATCCCAACTCGTGCGGGCACAGCGAGAACAGCGACTAGGCTGAAAAATGAGGGCAGCGCCTGGCTCAGGGTAGCGATGCTAAAGTACTTCAGCCCGTTCAACACCGCCATCAGTTGGACGTTGATTCCCATCAACAGGAGCACGGGAAGCAGAACATATGTCAACCGGCAGGCAGACTCCATCGCCTGCGGGTTAAGTCCAGGTGCAACGAGATGAACCCATGTTCGCGCGAAGGTGATCGTGGCTACACAGCCGACAAGTAGGAGCAACAGCAGGTAGCTGAGAACGACATTTGCCACCTGCCAGGCCTCTTCTCGATTGAACAGCCAGCGGCGCATGAAGATGGGAACGAAGGCCGCCCACCCCACGTTCCAAGTTATGGTTGGAAGTAAAGTCACAATGGTAAAGGCGACGTAGTACTGGTCCACCTGTGATTGACTGCCGAACTGTCGAGCTACGGCCATTTCTCGCAGGTATGCAACCATGACTCCGACCACTTGCAGCGCGCTGACGATCATCGAAGACCGCAACATCTTCTTGTCAGACGCAGAATGAGTCATTTCAGAGCGTCCCGCCATGCTGCGGAGAGTGTCCCTCACCAAGTCTTGCGGGCTTGCTGGCGACCACGTGGTATCCGGCGACGATCAATCGGACAAGATATGCAAGCGCGGGGATATGCAACAACGAATTAGCCACGCGTGCCTGTGCGGTGTAGCGGGATCGGCGCGGGCGTCGGAAGCAGAAATCGCCCCCGAAACACATTTTCATCATCCGACGGAGTTCCCAATAGGATAGGTTTCGCTTTCCGACGTAGGGTATGCCGAGCCGAAAGCGGACATATGGATCCATCAGCCGACGTGGTAGCCACCCAAGGGCCCAGAGATTCACGTGAGGCTCAAGGCCCGCGCTAAACCTGTTCGGCGTGGTTAGGTATAACTGCCCACTAGGGCGCAGGATCCGCCGGAGCTCGGATAACAATTCAGGCTGTGAGGTTGCGTGCTCCAGGACCTCGACGCACGCGATGAAATCCATGGCATCCGAAGCGAGCGGCATCGACTCGCCGAAGGCGCAAAGCAAGACCACATTCCGCAATCCCAGTTCCGTACAGTGTTGTTCTGCCAACACCATTCGGTCGAGGTCGGCATCGAGGGCAATCACTGCCGAGAACTTCTTGGCGAGAATGCCGGTCAAACCCGCAGCACCACAGCCGGCCTCGAGCGCGATACTCTCAGGTCGATCGGCGAGTTCGCCCATGGAGACTGTCTGCCCCATTTGAAAGAGAATTTCTCTCGCGTTTTCATCAGCGCGCAGCAAAGTTTGTTTTTCGCCACGCTCAATCTCCGTGCGCGTCGGAAACTCTCTGAAGTAGTTATCGACCAGTTCAGCGAAACTTACGGTAACTGCCAACTTCAGTGCGCGGCTGACCCGTTCCTTCTCATCGCGCGTCGCCTGAAGGTGAGCGAAACTCAAGTCCTCACGGCCCGAGACCACTCGGAAGTCCACGATCTCGGAGTACCTCGGGTAGCTTCGGCCGCACTCGGAACATCGCCAAGACGATTGATTTAGTTTTCCGGTCGAGCGGCATAGCGGACAACGAATCTTGTCCCAAGCCGATTGAGAAGAGTCAGTACCAGGAGAAAGGGAAGCAAGTGCTTCAAGTTTCATCGAATATCCATAAATACGAACTCACTTAGCGAGAACCGGAATAGACAACCCTATACAAGGACCGACGCATGTTTTATGCCGAGCTGGGAACAACATCTTGCGACTCTGACGGATAGCGTGAGGACTCCTGGTAGAGGAGGGCGACCATAAATGCGAGGAACATCCAAAAGAACGCGCCCCAGATATTAGGGTTTGTCTGTACGGCTATGAAGTATCCAGAATATGCAGCCAAAAATGGAACCATCCAGCGGAGATGGAATTGCTGACCGGCACGAATCATGAGTATGGCCCGCTTTAGCAACTTCCAATGGAACCATCCGAAAATGAGAGGTCCAGCAATTCCAGCGGCGTGAAAACTCTCAATCACGAAATTCTCTGAAACATGGGGTGGCGGAATTAGGGTCTTATATGCGTCCGCACCATGGCCAAGGATCGGGCTGCTGATCCCATCCTCGATAATACGCATCCAGAATACGAACCGCCCGTACATCGTTCCTTGCTCCCACACGCTGAGAGTAAGGAGCCGGTCGACCAGAACGTCCTTGAGATATGGAAGTAGGTTCACCAACGCCAAGTACGAGCCAACGACGGTCACGCAGATGACCAATAGACTCCGGAACACGCGAACCCGTTGATCTGACTTCAAGGAGGCGGCCACTCGCGTGATGATGAGCATGCCTATGAGTCCGACACCCAGCCCAACCCAAGCTCCGCGGGCAAAAGTCAACATAACGCCGATAAAGATAAGCGCCGCACAGAGCCATAGACGGCCTCGGTGCCGTTCATCCCGCTGTAAGCTTTTCGTCAAGGCGAGCAGGCAAACTGCTGCCATTTGACTGCCGGTGTTAGGCTCGAAAGACCAAGGCCGGGGAATCGGAGTGTTGCTACCCGCCGTCTCCATGGTGTAGTTGCCCAGCGTGTCGATTTGTACCAGGTGATCGTGCGGATCCAGGCCGCTCAAGTTCAGAAGTACCATCACAATCCCTGCCGCGGCGTAGATAGCGTACATCGCTATCAGCCAGCGGACCGCGCGATCGAGCAAATCTGGGTTTGTCAGCAACTGACGCAAAAATAGGACGAAGATCCCGATATTGATCGCCAGCAGCACGCAACTAATTAACCCGCGAAAGAAAAACGGGGAGCCAGGATGCAGCAGAGTCGCCAGAAAAAACGCCGCGTCGAGCAGCAACAGCGGTCTGATCAGCGGTATGTAACCGAGTTTTTCTGTCCCGTTTAATAGCCGCCACAGGAGCAGCACTAACATGATCGCCGTAGCCGCTGTGGCCGGACGCAAAGTATAGAAATTCTCGAACGTATAAAGGCGGTCGCCGAACTCAATGCTGAAGATGTGGAGTTGAATCGCCACCATCAGGAACGCCACCTGTCCGACAGGTCCAGCCTTGCGGACCGCGAGAAACATCACAACCACGAGCATCGCTGCAAAGATCAGCTCAAAACCAGACCAGACCCCGATCATCGTAACGGCGCAGGCCGCCAAGGCTAGCGACACCGCTACAGATGTGCTGGGGTTCAGCGGCGGGTGAATCGCTACGCGATCCATATCTTTAGACTTTCCACGTGCCTGTGAAGCTTGAGAAGGCCCATCTCGATCACTCGGCAGATCTCAACTCTGCATTTTCCATTGCCTGCACGAACGTACGCAGTGTAAACGGGTCCATGCGTCGCAAGGTTAGCCAAGGTAAGGCCATCAGTTCTTTGATGTGGGCTTCGTCCCACGATTCCCAACCATCGTGAGGAGCGGAAATTAGCTTCCCGGTCAACGATCCAGAGGCTCCGGAGCCCAGAAAAACGGCTAGCCGCGCGGCCAATTCCACCGGGACGCCCCGCCCTGCCTGACGTTGCTGAGCAAGTTCCAGTTCCGGGCCGGCGGCCTCACCGGCTTCGAGGATTTCTTGCAGCATGCGCGTGTTGACCGCCCCCGGTGCAATGGCGTTCACCTGAATATTGGATGCTCGTACTTCCTCAGCCAGGATTTCTGTCAAGCGCAGGATCGCCGTCTTGGAAGTGCCATACGCACTGAAATATGGGCGTGGCGCAGTGGCTCCGCCGCCGGATACATTGATGATCTTCCCCTCTCTGCGCGCCATCATATGAGGCAAGACTGCTTTGATGAAATAGAGCGCGCCGAACACGTTGACTTGAAAAGTGCGAACCCAGCTATCCACGTCGTTTTCGACCAAAGCTCCAATCGGCCCCTGGGTCCCGGCGTTATTCAGGAGCACATCGATCTGTCCGAACGCTTGGAGCATCTCATTTACCACCCGCGACACATCGTTCCGCAGCGAAACATCAGCCGCTATTGTCAGGCAGTCCCCTCCAACCCTCCTTATTTGAGCGGCCGTTTCCTCCAGCTCAGAAACGGTACGTGCCGTCACTGCGAGCCTGGCGCCTTCGCGAGCGAAAGCCAAAGCCACGGCTCGACCAATTCCGCGTCCTGCGCCGGTGATGAGGGCGACTTTGCCTTTTAGTTGCACCGGAACCTACAGCTGCAACACCGCCAGGCTAGAGCCTGGAAGGCGACAGAGTTGA
>WNFS01002972.1_pt1 | contig 13583 bp, 11 predicted proteins | sample 5400141 | NCBI WGS metagenome assembly WNFS01 (sample SAMN13153358, study PRJNA577476) | soil metagenome | isolation source: 60 cm saprolite under Madrone tree | place: USA:California | collected 2016-06-14
CGCCGTACTGGAAATTGCGGTTTAGGGAGACATCGGAGATGACGAGGCAACCCGCGCGATCCGCGGCCGGATCAAAAGCCGTTGAACGCTATGGAGCCGGTGCCGTCGGTTTTCATTGGACAATGTTTCTGCTGGTCGTTGTGGTGGGGATCCTGGGCCTGTTGCACGACTCCTGGCCGAAGCGGACACAGGCATTCTGGATCAATGTTCACGTGATGTTGGGCCTCCTGTTATGGCTGACCCTGATTGCCCGTATTTGGTGGCGCAGACGGCATCGGCCTCCGTTGCTGCCATCGGAAGTCAGCGGGTTATCGCGCCGCTTATCGGCCCCCGTGCACTGGGCGCTCTATGCCTTGATGTTCATCACGCCGATCGTGGGTGTGGTGACATTCATTTGGCACGGCCGTATATTCGACTTCGGTTTGTTTCGCCTTGACTTCGGTGTCCCATCCAACCGGGCGGTGTTTAGACCTACGGAGGACATCCATGGATATTTGGCCTATGCACTCTTCGCACTTGCCGGTATGCATGCGGCGGCGGCGCTGTGGCATCATTTTTTCATGCGCAACGGAGTGTTGGGACGCATGTGGCCCATGAGGGAGGGTGCCGGCACCCCAGTCGGCGAGAATATCTCGGCGGAATAGCTCGGCAAGAATAGGGACACTGATGATTCTGTATGGCCATGCGCTGAGTTCGGCTTCCTATCGGGTCAGGATTGCACTGGCCCTGAAGGGATTGCAGGTGACTTCCGTGCTGCTCAATTTGCGCGCGGGCGAGCAGCGGCTGGAGGAATTCCTGCAGATCAACAGCCAGGGCTTCGTGCCTGCGTTGGCCGTGGACGACGGCGTGGTGCTCACCCAATCGGTGGCCATCATCGAATATCTCGATGAAATCCACCCGGATCCGCCCCTCCTGCCGAAAGCGCCTTTGGAGCGCGCGCGAGTGCGGGCGCTCACGCAGGCCATTACCTGCGATGTGCATCCCCTGAACAATTTACGGGTGCTGCAGTATCTCGAAAATCAATTGCGGCAGACCCAAGCGGAGCGCGAGACCTGGTATCGGCACTGGGTGCGGCTTGGGTTCGACGCCATCGAGCGTTGGCTGGTTCGGGACGGCGCGACCGGGCGATTCTGCCACGGCGATGCGCCGACCATGGCCGACGTATGTCTGGTGCCTCAGGTGTTCAACGCGCGGCGCTTCGCATTGGACCTTCAACCGTATCCGCGGATCGTCGGGATCGACGCCGCCTGCCGAGACCTGCCCGCGTTCCAGGGAGCAGCCCCGGAACGGCAGGCCTGAGCACTGGTTGAGCACTAGTAGTGAGGCGGCCGCTCCTGGTCGGGCGGGCGCGGGACCTCGTCGGACTGGGCGCCGCTCAGCCGATCCGTGACTGCCTTGAGTTTCGCCTCCAGCACCTGAATCTCCTTGTGCAGCCCAAACACCACGTCGCTCAACTCGGCGCTCGCGCGCTCCAGAAAGGCGATCTTGGTTTGGATTTGTTCCAGCGTCTCGTCGTCCATCCGCGAAGTTTAGTCCTTACGCGCCGCAGGCGGGCGGGGCGCAAGCATTATGACAACGATTGCCGGGCAATCTATGCCGAGGGGATCTCGACGATCGCGGGAGCCTCGGCCATACTGGGAGCACCTCTGCTACCGACATGGACGGTAAAGACGGAGGACGCACACCAGGGATAACAGGAACCACCGATGCCGGTATTCGGGCGCACGTCGATTCAGGGATTGATCGCGGTGCTGGTTTTGTGCGCCGGGGCGCCTCCCGTGCAAGCCGAAGACTGGTTGCCGATCTCGCCCGAAGAACTCACGATGACCAGCGAGCCCCACGCGCCCGGGGCGCCGGCCATCTTGCTGTACCGACAAGTGGACCGCGATGACAACGGGCCCACCGAGACGATCTACGCGCGAATCAAGATTTTGACGGAAGAAGGGCGCAAGTTTGCCGACGTCGAGATCCCCTTCTACAAGGGGACCGAGTACGTTCACTCTATTCAGGCACGGACCGTCCACTCGGACGGCAGCATCGTCGGCTTCAACAGCACCATTTACGACAAGCCCATCATACAGGCAAGGGCCGTCAAGCTGCTCGCCAAGACTTTCACCATGCCCGATGTTCAAGTCGGCAGCATCATCGAGTATCGCTACAAGCATGATTTCGAGTCCGGCTACGTGTTCAATTCAAATTGGGTATTGAGCGAGGACCTATTCACGAAGTACGCGAAGTTCTCGCTCGATCCGTATCGTCGATATGCAATGAGCTACAGCTGGCCGGCGGGTCTCCCGCCGGATACTGCGCCGCCCAAGGAAGAACGCGGCAAGATCCGGCTCGAAACTCACAACGTTCCGGCGTTCGTGACCGAGGAGTACATGCCGCCCGAGAACGAAATGAAGTTTCGAGTGGATTTCATCTACATAGCGGACACTGACGCTGCTCCCGAGAAAGATCCCAAGGTCTTCTGGAAGAAGTACGGCAAAAGGGCCTATCGCCGCGTCGACGATTTCATCGATAAGCGGCGCGCCATGGCGGAAGCGCTCCAACAAATCGTCGCGCCGGGCGATTCTCAGGAGGAGAAGCTGCGCAAGATTTATGAACGCGCCCAACGGCTGCGCAATACATCCTTCGAACGGCGGAAATCGGCGCAAGAGGAGGAGCGCGAAAAACTCAAGAGCGCCGGGAACGTAGAGGATATCTGGAAACACGGATACGCAGATGGAAACCAGATCGCCTGGCTGTTCCTGGCCCTGGCACGCGCGGCAGGCATCCCGGCTGATCCGGTGATCGTCTCGACCCGCGACGTACATTTTTTCAATGTCAACGCCATGAATCCCAACGACCTCAATTCCAATGTCGTGGTCGTGACGCTCGACGGCAAGGAATTGTACTTGGACCCCGGAACTCCGTTCGTGCCCTTCGGCAGTTTGCCTTGGTCCGAAACCGCCGTCCCGGGTCTGCGGCTCGCCAAGGACGGCGGGACTTGGATCAACACGCCGCTGTCCAAATCCAAGGAGTCGCGTACCGAGCGCAAGGCGCGCCTCCAATTGACGTCGTCCGGGACGCTCGAAGGCAAGGTGACCGTGACTTATACGGGTCAGGAGGCGTTGTGGCGGCGCCTCGAGGAGCGTAATGAAGATGACGCCGATCGAAAGCAGTTCCTCGAGGATCAGATCAAATCGGACATCCCCACCGGGGCGGACGTCGAACTCAGCAACCGGCCGGACTGGGACAGCGCATCGCAACCGCTGGTCGCGGAGTACGGACTGAAGCTGCAGGGCTGGGCGGCTCGCGCCGGTCAACGCTCGCTGCTGCCCGTCGGATTGTTCGGTGCTCAGGAAAAGCGGGCGTTTCAGCACACGGTGCGCATTCATCCCCTGTATTTCAATTTTCCGCACCAGAGCGCCGACAGTGTGAGCATTGAATTGCCGGCGGCCTGGCAGGTGAGCAGCGTGCCGAAGCCGTGCAATGTCGATCGCGCGAGTCTCGTTTACTCGGCCTCGACCGAAGGCAAGACGGGATCGCTGCTCCTGAGTCGCGAACTCACGGTGGACGCGATGCTGGTGTTGACCAAGTATTACCCGACTGTTCAGGATTTTTTCCAGACAGTGCGCGCCCGCGATGAAGAGCAAGTGGTCCTGCTGGCTGCCAAGAACGCGGCGGGGCACTGAAATGCCGGTGCGCCCCGTCTGCCTGGCGGCTTTCTCCCTGTGGCTGGTTCTAGGGACATTCGGTGCGCAACCGGCGGAGGCGGGCGACGCCCCGCCGTGGATGCACGCGCAACTCAACGGCGCTCTTCCGGCGCATGATGACAAGACGGATGCAGTCGTGCTCTATTCCGAAACGACGCTGACCGTTCAACCCAACGGCAAGATCAAAAAACTGTATCGCGAGGCGGTCAGGATACTGCGGCCCGACGGCCAGGCGCGGGGCACCATACGCATATATTTCGACCCACAGAGCCGCATTACCGATCTGCATGCCTGGTGCATTCCCGTCTCCGGTAAGGACTACGAGGTCAAGGAGAAGGATGCCGTCGAATCCGCCATCATCGGCGTCGATGGCGGCGAGCTGATGAGTGATTTGCGCACGAAGACGCTGCGTATCCCGGCTGCCACGCCGGGCAGCGTCGTCGGCTACGAGGTGGAACAAGAGCTGCGGCCCTACGTCATGGTGGACGAATGGGGCTTCCAGGACACGGTTCCCGTGCGCGAGGCGCATTACACCTTGCAGCTGCCGCGCGGCTGGGCCTACAAGGCGAACTGGCTCAATCACTCGGAGGAACACGCGACCGAGGCGGCGGCGGGCCAATGGCATTGGTCGATAAACGATGTTCGCGCGATACGCGTCGAACAGGACATGCCGCCTTGGCGCGGCATCGCCGGTAGCATGGTCGTCGCGCTGGTACCCCCGAGCGGGCAGGATCCGGGCATTCAGAGCTGGCACGAACTCGGCGCCTGGTATCTCGGCCTCACGCGCGGCCGTCGCGACGCGTCTCCCGAGATCAAGCAAAAGGTCGCTGACTTGACCGCCTCGATTCCAACCACATTGGGAAAAATGCAGGCGTTGGCGAGATTCGTGCAGAATGATATTCGCTACGTCGCGATTGAGCTGGGCATCGGCGGGCACCAACCCCATCCCGCCGCCGAAGTATTCAGCCATCGCTACGGCGACTGCAAAGACAAGGTCACGTTGCTCAGCACGATGCTCAAGGAAATCGGCATCGAATCCTACTACGTGCTCATCAACACCGAACGTGGGTCGGTCACGGCGGCCACGCCGCCCAACCTTGCCTTTGACCACGCCATCCTCGCCATTGTGCTGCCTGCCGATCTCGAGACGGACGCTCTGCAGGCGCGCATCACGCGTCCGAAGCTCGGAAAAATCCTATTTTTCGATCCCACCGATGCGTTCACCCCGCTTGGCCGGCTATCGGGCGCGCTGCAGGCCAACTTTGGAATGTTGGTGACGGCCGAAGGCGGAGAGCTGCTCGAGCTGCCCCAGCTGCCGGCGGACACCAACGGCATCGAGCGCACGGCGAAGCTGACCTTGGATGACAAGGGCACTCTGCGCGGCGATGTGCACGAGGTTAGATCGGGCGATAGGGCGGCGGCGCAGCGCCATGAATTGCGCGCGACGACCCAGGATACGGATCGAATCAAACCGGTGGAAGCCGTCATAGGCGCTTCATTCTCGACGTTCCAGATCCTCAAAGCCACGGTCGCCAACCTGCGAGTCCCCGACCGGCCCTTCGAGTGGAACTACACATTGGAGGCCGAGAGTTTTGCCAAAGCGGCAGGCGATCTCCTGTTGGTGCGGCCGCGGGTGTTGGGCAGTAAAACCAGCGGCATGCTGGAGACGAAGGAGCCGCGCCAATATCCCGTCGAGTTCGCGGGACCCGAGCGGGACACGGATGTATTTGAAATTTCGCTGCCGCCGGGCTACGAGATAGAAGAGCTGCCGCCGCCGGTCGATGTCGACGATGGCTTCGCCTCCTACCACAGCAAGACGGAGATCGTGGGACGCGCGCTGCGCTATACGCGCACCTTCGAGATCAAGGAGCTCAGCGTACCGGTAAGCAAGGTGGGGCAGCTCAAGGACTTCTATCGCATCATCGCCGGCGACGAACGCAATTCGGCGGTCCTGAAGCGCGTATCGCAGTAGAGGCATGGCGGTTAGCGTCAGCCGCGATTCGGCTTGAGCCGGAATATCGTCCTTGCTATCGTCGAGTCATGGAAAAATCACTCATGACGCCCGAAATACGAGCCTTTCACTTCGGATCGGCGTCGATCCGTTGACGCTGAAGACCGGCATAGAATCCGCCGACGAAGAGAAAGGAACCGCGCCGTCGAGCTTCGTTTTCTCGGCTCCGGTGAGCCGAATTCAACCGCGCCTCGTGCGGTTGGCGCTTACAGCGATGCTGATGGGCGCGGCCGCTGCTCATGGCGTTGAATCCGCGGCGCAGGCGATTGAGCCGCCGCCGGCGCCCGGTCCGCCCGCGGGACTTGCCGATTCGGCGGCACTGCGCGCAACAGTGTTCGGTACGCCTCCGCAAGACATGGCGCGGATGCCGAGCAGAGTGCCGCTGGCGGAAATCAATATCGCCCTGCCTTGGGCGCGGCCGCTGCCCGATGTGTTCTGGTTCGATCGCAAACTGCGCGTGTGGTTTTCCGCGCAGGACAAGCCTGCGCCCTTGGCTATTCTCATATCGGGCACGGGAAACGACGGCAATACCGCGAAGCTTTCGGTATTACGCGGCGCACTCTATGGCGCCGGTTATCACGTCCTGACCATGCCGTCCCCGACGTTTCCGGGCTTCATCGTGTCGACGTCGAGCACGGGGGTCGCGGGCGATTTGATCCAGGACGGCCAGGATCTGTACGCAGCCATGCAGCAGATCGTCGCGCATCTGCCCCGAAAGGTCCGAATCACCGATATCGACGTGCTGGGGTACAGTCTCGGCGGCGCCAACGCGGCCATCGTGAAATCCATCGATGCGCGGGAGGGCAAGCTCAAGATCCATCGCGCCGTCATGATCAATCCGCCGGTCAGCTTGTTCTCGTCGATCGGCCGGCTCGATAAACTGTTCGCCGCAAGCATAGGCTCCGACGACGATGCGGTCGAAAGACTGTACCGGAGGTTGTACGCCGAGCTCGCCAACCTGTACCGGGCGTCGGATCGAGTACAGATCGACGAAGAATTCCTTCTTGGTGCCGCCGCCACGGTGCTGAAGACGGACGCGGAATTCTCCGCGGCCATTGCGTTGAGTTTCCGCATCGACCTGGAGAACATGTTCTTCGCCGGCGACATTTACGCCGGCACCGGCGTCGTCGTCGATCCGAAACATCCGCCGAGAGTCGGAGATTCGCTCGAGGAAACGCAGCGTATTTTGCGCAACAAACCGTTCTCGGAATATTTCACGAAGGTGTTCGCGCCCTATTATTTGAAGCAACGGCCCAATTCAACCGCCGCATCGCTGATCGCCGACAATCGTCTCGACATCATCGGCGACACCTTGCGGGATGACACCGACTATTACGCGCAGACCAACAGCCACGATCTCATACTCGACAAGCAGGAACTGGCGTGGCTCCGGGACACTCTGGGTTCAAGAATTGCCGTGTACGACCATGGCGGTCACCTCGGCAATATCGGTGAGCGGCAACAGGTCGCGGACATGCTCGACATGCTGGCGGGGCGCTGGCCGGGAGCGGCGAAATGAGGTGCGCCCTTGCCGTGGGGTTGCTCGTCATCGCCCTTGGCGGCTGCGCTTCTCAAAGTGTCAGTATTCGAAGCCTACCGCCGGAAGACCCGGCGGCTGAGAATGCAGCGGCTGCGGAAAGCGCGGCCGCGTTCGCCGCCGCTGCCGCGACGGCGAACGCAGGTGAGGCCGTTCGGGATGCCAAGGAAGGCCAGGAAGCGCTCCTGCCGGTGACTCCGGCGGACGCGCCATCGATGTATACCTACGATCCGTGGGAGCGCCTCAACCGCTTCACCTATCGGTTCAACGCGAGGTTCGACGAAGCGGTCTTCCTGCGCGCGTCGAATGCCTACCGCCGCGTTCCCTCGCCGATTCGTTCCGGCGTGCATAACTTCTTCGGCAATCTCTCCGAAGTCGACAGCGTGGTCAACTACACCCTGCAATGGCGGCTCAAGTCGGGCCTGCGCAGTCTTGGCCGGTTCGTGATCAACAGTACCGTCGGCATCGGCGGCCTGATCGACGTCGCCGCGAAGCTCAAGCTCCCGGGCGCGCCGACCGGCTTGAGTGCCACGCTGGCCAAGTGGGGCATGCACCCTGGCCCGTATCTGGTCATTCCGCTTCTCGGACCTTCGACCTTGCGCGACGGTCTCGGTTTTCTCGGCGATTACGCCACCTCGTATGGAATCGACGTCGCCGGCCTGTATCGGGGCGACGTGTCGTGGGCGCTCGGGCCCGTCAATGCCGTGGATCAGCGCTCGAACATCAGCTTTCGCTACTATTCGACCGGCTCGCCGTTCGAGTATGAAAACATTCGCTTCCTATACGTGCGCAAACGGTTGATCGAGGACGAAGGCCTGCGCTCGAAAAACTCGCGGAAAGGCGCGAAATCGACGACCCAGCAGGAGAATGCGGTCGGCGAACCGGCGGGACAGTGATCAAGTTCAGCTAAGTGAGGCCCGGCGGCGCAGACTTCATTTCTGGCGGTAGAACAGCGCCCGTCCCGCCGGGATGAGTTGGAGCAGGATATCGTAGTCGCTGACATTCGCAGTCAGCACTACCAAGCCGAGCTTCTGCGCCTGCAGGAACAGCACACAGTCCTGAAGCGCGCGCAGCTTACCGTCTTTCTCATACCCTTGAAGGCGACATAGGATCCCTGATAGGAGCGCCGCTCTTCCGAGAACTTCTATATCCGGCACAAAGATCCGATGCGACGGCATGGCCTTGATTTGCTTGCCGATCTCGGCAATGACACCCACCGTTCGCGCATCCGACGGGTTCAGCACACCGACGGTGTGCATCAGCTCCTGGATCGCGACGGTCGAATGGTTGACTTGTCGTTGCGCTATCAGGTCGTCCAACACCCGCGGCGAACGATCCTGCAGCTGATCGATGTAGACGCAAGTGTCGACCAAGAGACCCTGTCCGCCAACCAGGTTCGCCTTGACGAAGGGAAGTTCCTCGTCGCCTCGCCGTGCCAGCGTCTTTTGTGGATCGAACCGCGCCCAACGTCGCGCGGCGTCGAAATCGAATTCGGCCACCTCAGAAACCGAGGTTCAGCTCTGGATCGACCTTGCCTCGAGACGCCCTGAATATCTCCGCGAAGTTGTCCTCGAGCGCAACCGTCGCCAGCGCAAACTCAATCAGATCCGTATCAGTCTCAATACCCGTCTGCCGCTTGGCTTGCTTGACCAATGCCGGGCTCACCCTACCGCCGATCCGGCCGCTTTTCTCGCTCAGAAGACCAGATTGTTCTGCCGCCTGCATGACCGCCTCGAACCGCGCCTTGCTGACGAGAAACTGGCCGGTCTTCGCATTACGCTGAACGGCCTTCGTCCGCCCCGCGCTGCCTTTGAGCAGGCTTCTCGTCGACTGCTCGGCCCCGCGTGCTGTGGGCTTGCTCGCTGATGCCTTCGTCATGGCGATCGCCTCGTGTTAGACAAAACTAGATCTTGTTGAACATACAGCATCGCCACTGCAATTTCAATCAATTAACTGACGCAACCCATCAATAAGTGAGGCCATAGCCGTAGTCACCGTCCCGAACTGAGCATTTCAAGTACTCAGCAAATTCCCGCTGCGCGAATTGCGGCAGCGTGCGCAAGCTGAGCGATCCTTCCTACCTCAGCTGGTTGAATCCCGCAGGCCTCGGTGGTGCACCGGGAGACGGCCTGTTTACGGTCAAGGTGTCACCCGCCAGTGCTCCCGAAATCGACTCGGGATCCGCGGCGAGCGCTCTGACGCTGCTGTTGGGGACCTTGGCCGTGCTGCGCGGACGTCGCATGACGCGAGCGGACGCCGCATAGCAGGAGCGCTTAGCAGGAGCGGACATCGCGTAGCACGTACCGATGTCGCGCCGCGCGAATTGACACCCCGACGTAGCCGCGCGTTGAACTACTGCTTGAAGTAGTCGCGGATTTCTCTGCGCAATGGGGATTCCACCAAGTAGTCCGCTGGATTTTTTGGCGAGATTGGCCCGCGGATTGGCGATAGGTTGCGCGTGCTGTCAAAAAGCTGGCGAGGCCTGCCGCGGGCGGCCCTACGCCGGTGGCGGCGGACTAAACTCATCCGCAACGCGGTCTCGCGCCCGCGTCGATGAGGAACGCCCCGCCTCGTCGCCAATTCAGAAGCTCGCCGACAACTCGACACTGAGGTCGCCCACGGTCGGCTCGCCCGGCTGTTCGTTCACACCTCCTCGCACCAGCAGGCTCGCACGCGGCGTGAGTGCAATCCCCCCGAAACACAGGCCGACTTCCCGCGCCTGATACACGCGGCTGCCCTTGGCGATCGCTTCCGGGCCGAACGTGTAGTGCCCGAACACGCGCCACGCCAGCCGGTCACGTACGAAGTAGGCGCCGTTGCCGAACTCGCCTTGGGCGAGGAATTGATTCTGTGCCATCGCGCCGAGCTGGCTGGTGAGCTCGCCTTGCAGCGAGAAGCGTACGCGCGTTCCGCGATCGACATTGCCCGGATCATCGGGACTCAGCTCCGTATGTGCCACGCGCAACCCGGCGTACAGGCCCGCGTGATTGCTGCCGCCGCTCATCGGCCACTGATAGCCGACGGCCGGAGCATAGCCGTACGCCTCGGCGTGAATATCCGGCACGCCACCGTTGTAGCGGTATGTCAGCCGATCGAACCACTGCCGCATGACCCAACCGTCGCCCAACTTGCCTTGAGCCACCGGCACTAATGCACCAACATAGCTGTAGCTGCCAAGCGAAGACTGATCCGTACCGGCCAAGAACAGGCCATCGGCCGCCTGAGCCGCGGCCGCGGCGCCGAGCAGCAACATCGCACACGCCGCGCGCTTCACGCCACGTCCCGACGCCACTCGTCCGCTACACCTAAGTCGATGAGGGGCTGTCCGACGGCAGTCAAACGGTAGACGAACACGGTCGATTCGACTTGCTGCAGCCCGTCCGCCCGCTGCAACCGTACCATCTGTGGTGCCACGTCACTGCGTCGAAAACAGTCGAGCCGCAGAGTCTGATCTTCCGGCAGCTGGGCGAAGCTCAACAGCCAACCGCTCTGCATCCGGTCGGTCTTCGAGAAGGACCGCAGCACCTGGAAGGTCTTGCCGTTCGCGCCGGTCAGCTCGGCCGCGTTCCAGTGCGTGTCGAGGAAAGGCGTCCGCCGGGGTCCTGCCACCTTGCCTGGTATCAGACGACTGAAGGGCGTGTCGACCTGATCGGAGTAGCCATTGACCACCCATTGCAGATCCGAACCGAATAGGAAGCGGTCGATGCGCTTCTGGTCGCCGGGCGTCGCATTGAACACGCCGCCGAAGGCCTTGAACGTGCCCGGATGCCCTTCGAGCGGGATCAGAGTGCGCACCTGACCGGTGAACGGGAGCGGCCCATCGGGCAACGTCAGCCGCCCCGAGAACTCACTGCCCGGCTCAATGTAGGTAAGCAAACCGCCGTAGAACCGAATCCTGTTCTCGCTGAGATTGTCGATCGTGCCGTGCATACGCAGACCTGCAAAGTCTAGCTCCGCCGGCAGCGGCACCGGGAAGCGATACTGCGCGCGCTGCCACTGTTGCACAGCCAGCGTATGCCGCAGGACCGCCGCTGCCAGTCCGCAGTTAACGCCGGCCCACAGCACGTTCGCGGCCACGCCGGCCAGCGGCAGCAAATGCGCGTGACGATAGATGGCGATCCCGATGGGGACCGCGAGCAGGTTGCTGCCCACCACCAGCCACTGCGGCATCGTGAAGCGGAGCAAGCGCCGCGCGCGCGACCGCTTGCGGGTAACCTGGAACCGGCCTTTTGGGAAGATCCAGGCCAGCGTCGCCCAGGCAAAAGCTGCGAAGCGCGCCATGTTGTATTGCTCGATGTAGACGGTGCGGCCGTAACCGCGCCCAACCTCCTCGAACACCCAGAACGTGAGGAGGTAATACGGCACGAAATGCAGCAGGAACGTCGGCATCGCGGCCGCCAGCGGCACGCATCCGGAGAGCAACACCGCGACGGGAGCGAAGTAGAACAAGCCCTTGGTCCAGCCGTCGAAGTAGGTGGCGACCGAGGCAAGGTAGTTGAGTCGCTGCGCCCAGCTCAAGCCCGGATTGGAGAGGATGCCCTCGGTGCGCCACACGTGCATGGCGCCCTGACCCCAGCGCACGCGCTGCGTGATGAACGGCTCGATCGACTCGGGTGCCAGCCCGAAGGCAAGCGGCTCGGCGTGATATACGGAGCGGAATCCGGCCGCGTGCAGGCGGATCGAGGTATGCAAGTCCTCGGTGATGGTGCCCGTCGCGAAGCCGCCGATACGTTCGAGCGCACTGCGGCGGACTACCGCGCAGCTGCCGCAAAAAAACGCCGAATTCCAGCAATCCTTGCCGCGTTGGATGACACGAAAGAACAGTGCCTGCTCGGTCCAGATTTCATGCGATGCGTCGGTCCCGCGATGCTGGTACGAGTCCAGGTTGTAGTAATCTTGCGGCGTTTGCACGAACGCTACGCGCGTGTCTTCGAAATAACCGAGCGTCTTGACGAGAAAATCGCGCCGCGGTGCATGATCGGCGTCGAACACCGCGATCAACTCGCCGCTGCTGCCCGCGAGAGCGTGGTTGAGATTGCCGGCCTTCGCATGCGCATTATCAGTACGCGCCAAATACTCACATCCGAGCTCGGTCGCCAGAGCTCGCATCGTCTCCCGGCGCCCATCATCGAGAATCCAGGTGCGATGTGGATAGTCCATCGCCATTGCCGCCAGTGCCGTCTTGCGTACCAAGTCGACCGGCTCGCTGTGGGTGGGGATGTACACATCGACGCTGATGCCCGGACGCGGCGGTGGCGCGCGGCGCTCCGACAGCCGCCAGCACATGAATACGTGCATCAACGCCGTGATGAAACCAAACAGCTCCGCGCCGTAGATCAGCGTCGAGAAGATCGGTGCGTGCGGATTGAAAGTCTCGAGCCGCCAGCCGAGATACCAGAGACCGACCGCGACGAAGCAGTACGTGAGTACGCGACGCGGCGTCTCGAGCCTGCTCGAGGCGACGACGGGTGCCGGTATCATTTCCGATATGCGTGAGCGCATGCTCAAACGATAAATGGAAGCTCCCTGGTCGATTAGGCATGCGTCACAAATCGGCTAAGAGCGAGCCGGCGTCTAGTGAGGCCAAGGGCGACTTCAGCTCTACGAAAAAATGTCGACCACGTCACGAAACGTGAATTGCCCGGAAGGTAATGTACAAATGACAAACGACGAAGGGGGTCGTTGGCGTTGCTCATCCAATTGATCTACATGAGCCAAGTTTCGCCCGATTTCCGCGAACATGAGATTCCGGAACTTCTCAAGACTATTCGCCCCGCAAACGCGAGACTTCAAATCACCGGAATGCTCTTTTTCCTCGGAACAGCGTTTCTTCAGGTGCTTGAGGGGGAAGCGCATAGCGTCGATCGTGCATACGCCCGTATATTGGTCGACAAACGGCACACTCAAGTGATGACGATTAGCCGTGACCCAATTGAGGAACGATCCTTCCCAAACTGGACTATGGACTTTGCCACCATTGATCCAGTTGAGGCCGGGGAGATTATCGGCGACCCCGGGTCTTTCACGGACGGAGCGCGAGTACGATTGGACTCTCGCAGTGCGAACAGACTGATTGCTGCGTATAGGAGACCCAAATGGAAGCAAAGCGGTGGCCTATCGTCGGCTCCCACGGTGCGTCGTGGCCGGTAGTCCAAACTCGCGCTGAATCGTTCGATTCTGCGTACACGTTGGCGAGGCGCTGCGCCTGAGCGGATTGAACGCCACGCAATACGGTTCAAGCGACGCCGCGCTCCGTCAGGAACTCACCGAGGATTTTCGCGGTATGACTCTTGTTCGGCTTGCGTACGATGGCCTCGGGTGCGCCCTCAGCGACTAT
>WNFS01007473.1_pt1 | contig 13583 bp, 16 predicted proteins | sample 5400141 | NCBI WGS metagenome assembly WNFS01 (sample SAMN13153358, study PRJNA577476) | soil metagenome | isolation source: 60 cm saprolite under Madrone tree | place: USA:California | collected 2016-06-14
GTGAGCATGGGCAAACTAACGGCCGAACAGAAAGTGCGGGAGTACAATCGCGGACAAAAAGCCGCAAGTGAAGGTCGCTCACGTTCCTGGAGCGAGCCTTGGGCATACCCATTCGAATCCGATCAACATTATGAAGAACGCAGAGAGGCATTCAACCAGGGCTATGGAATAATCGACGCGACGCCCTTGTCTGCTCGGCGACCTCCTCCGTAATGACCGTACGTGTTGTGGAAAAAATCCCAAAGACAAAAGACGAGATCCAACGGATGATCATCGCCGAGCTTCGCACCTTCGCGCAATGCGAGAAGGCATGGGGTATCGTTGTCGTCCCAATCGTCGATGACATCGGTGTCGCGACGTGGACGGTCTCCCATTTCCATCGCGGCCAGTCGAGTGCATATGCTTGCGATCGGGCATTGCAACGCATTGTCCCGCACTACCAACGGCTCTACGATCTAGCCCAAAAGCATTAGTGACTTTCCTTGGCCGTTGGGCCGACGGCTGGTCATCGATCAATCCTGTGCATCGCATAGTATTGGTAAGTTAAAACGGCGCCACGTTCGGCGAGAAGGCAGCTAAAACAGTTTCTGTTTGGAAGTTAACATCCGGCTGCTTTGAGTCGTGCAGAACCACGTTCAGTGGCCGTTGCTGACTGGGGTCATGAGTGTGTGCTTGCTGATCAGCGCTGGGCGCGGAAACTTTCGGCAAGGCCTCACTTTGGACTTGCGAGAGGGTGGTGGGTCAGTTTGATTGTGGCGGCCCGCCCCGTTCTCGATCCAGCGCCTCGGTCACTCTTGCTAACTCTCGCCATTGCACGGCTGCCTCGGCAAAAGAACGTTTGGCGTCGAGGTCTTTGACCTGCGAAGCCATGTGGTCGCAATGCGCGGCCCTTTGACGAAATTGCTCCGCTCGGGAACTCACGCGATCTTCCTTCGCTTCTCGAAGGCATCGATCATTTCCATTACGTCACTCATTCCCAAAGACGGCTAGTGACCTCGACCGCCATACAGGAAATGCAGCGCCATCGCATGGGCATGATAACCAAGCTATTTCCATACCCGTCGCGCTGTCTCGCACACCCTCTCGAGCTTACGTCTTTGGTCGTCGATGGAAAGGCCGTTCCCAAGGATCGAGGAGGCAAAGCCGCACTGAGTGCTGAGCGCCAAGCGTTCCAGCGGCACAAAGCGGCTTGCTAGCGTGACGCGACGCATGAGGTCTTCCGGCGCCTCCATTTGCGCCCGCTTGGTGCTGATCAATCCGAGCACCACCATCTTGTCGTCGGGGACGTGCCGGAGCGGTGCAAACGAGCCCGACCGATCGTCGTCGTATTCGAGGAGAAGCCGCGTTGCTCCGATGCGCTGGAAAATCGGCCGGGCAATCGGCTCATAGTCGCCTTCGACAAGCCAACGGCCTTCTTGGTTGCCACGACAGAGGTGGATGGCGAACGTCACGTCGGAAAATCCCGCCATGACGGCGTTGTCGAGCTCGATCCCGCGGCCCAGCCACTGATCAAGCGTCCAGCCTCGCGATTCATAAAAGGTCCGAGTCTCAGGCGCGAGGAGCAGGGCGTAGTGAGGTGCGTCGACCTGTATATAGGTAGCACCGAGGCGAACGAGCTCCGCGACCTCATCACGGAGGATCGCGACGACGTCGGCGAGGAAGTGCTCGAGGCTTGCATACGCCGATTGGGAGCGCTCGGGCGACCAGAAATTCACGAACAGGCTGGGGCTGGGCAGGGTTACCTTTGCGACACGGCTTGTGCGGCCACGCAGATAGACGAACTCCTCGGCGGCAAGGTGCCGTTTGCGCACGAGCCTGCTGACCACGCCGAGATTGACCGGCCGCTCGCGGCGTCGCTCCCCGATGCCGTCATCGCCATGCCAATGGCCCCACAAGAATGCATCGATATCCCAGGCGCCAAAGCCGTCGACGGCCTCGGTCATCTGGCTCTGGAAGGAGAGCCGCCGCATTTCACCGTCGGTCACGATATCAAGGCCCGCTGCCTCCTGCAGGGAGATGGCCTCATCGACGGCGCGATCCTCTATGGACTTGAATTGCGCGTGACTGAGACGCCCGGCCACCCAGTCGTCGCGCGCTTTGCGCAACGCGACCGGCCGGAGAAGGCTGCCGACAACGTCGGTATGTGCCGTAATCATCGCAGGCCCGGGCGATCAGATCGAACAAACCGCATCGATGCAATATGGACGCTGCCCCGTGTTCGCCGGGAAAAGTCGGCGGGTCGCAAGTTGAGCTAATGTGGATGGCTCGGCGGACCAGGTTGGAACTCATGAACCCACCGGAGGAATCATGAAAACCGCAACCACTGCTGTATCCACCCGGCGCGAACCGGAACTGCTCGGCCAGACCGTGGTCGTCATCGGCGGCAGCGCCGGCATTGGGCTGGAAACCGCCCGGCGAGCCCGCGCGGAGGGCGCGAGCGTCATCCTCACCGGGCGCAATCCCGAACGGCTCAAGCGAGCAGCGCTCGAACTCGGCGCGCAGCGCACCGCGGCCTTCGATGCCAACGATCCGGCTTCCCTGCAGTCGTTCTTCCAGGATCTCCCAACGCCTATCGACCACGTGATGGTCACCGCCGGTGCTCCCCACTATGGGCCTCCCCTCGAAATGGCGCCAGATGAGGCACGACGCGGCCTCACCGAGCACCTGTTGCTGGCGCTTGAGGTCGCACGCGGCGCCGCCGGCAAGGTTAGGTCGCCCGGCTCTCTGGTATTCATGGGCGGCACGGGCGCACGCCGCCCACGAGCTGGCCTCGCAATCGCCTCGGCGGCCACCGCCGCCTTCCCCACCCTCATCGCCAACCTCGCGCTCGAACTCGCGCCGATCCGCGTCAACTTGATCGCCGCAGGCTTCGTCGACACACCGCTCTCGGCATCACTCCTCGGCGACGAGCTCGACAAGCGGCGCGACGAGCTTCGCGCGACGCTACCCATCCGGCGCGTCGTCGGACCGGCTGACGTCGCCGCACTAGCCGTTCACATCATGAGCAACACAGCACTCACGGGCGCGACATACGACATCGACGGCGGCCAGCAGCTCGTCTCCTGATGACGCACGAGGCCGGCCGGAGGTTGAGATGGAGCAAGGACGGGTACGAGGGCCGTCCGCTGTTCCGCCGACAAGGACGCAGCTCGATGCCAATGGCTCTCGATCTTGCGTCCTACACCGACGTGCATGTGCCCGGGACTGTAAGGCGAAGCCGGCTATTATTTGCGATTTTTCTGACGCGGATCGTCGTCAGGATTCAAGTAGTCGAGGCCCAACGGACCGATGGCCGTCACCTGGGTGATGTACTCACCGGATTTTGCCCAATGGAAATGAGACGTATCGCCGGGCAGAACAATGACACTACCGGGTGGATACGCCTTGACCTTATCTGCGTCGAACCGATCGCCAAGGCCGATATAGAAGACACCGGACATGACCGTGTAGATACGGTCCTCGGGGTGTCTGTGCGGCATGAGCTTCACGCCTGAGGGCACCTTGACCCTGATCACGTAAGGTCCCGCTTGAGTGGGCTCTCCAACAAGCACGGCCAGTCGAACCGACGGCGGGAACGCTGGGAACGGCTTCCATTCGACGTCTTCCGGCAGGATCGATCTGAAGGCGGTTTGGCCTGGTTGGTGCGTTCGAGACATTGCGGCCCTCCCTGATCTGGGCGTCTTGCATCGAGGGAGCCAACTGACGCCTCAGATCAACTTGGCGTCCAACGTGACTGCGGCGTTGAGAACCTTTGAGACCGGACAATTCTTCTCGGCGTCTCTTGCCATTTCGGCGAATGTAGTTTCGTCCAGGTTCGGCACTTGGGCACGCAGAGTCAAAGCGGACCGACTGATCCGGAAACCTTTGCCTTCGGGTTCGAGCGTGACCGCGGCCTCGGTCGTGAGCTCGGTCGGGGTGTAGCCCCCGCCCTGCAGGCCAAATGCGAGCGCCATGGTGAAGCAGCCGGCGTGCGCCGCGGCGATGAGCTCTTCGGGATTGCTGCCCTTCTCGTTCTCGAAGCGTGTCTTGAAAGAATACGGAGTGTTTGCGAGCACGCCGGAATCGGTGGAAAGATTGCCATTGCCGGCGCGCCCGGTGCCGCGCCAAACCGCCTTCGCCTTGCGGATCATGTCAGTTCTCCTTGCTAGTGTGACCAACGCTGCTAGCACGCACCGACAACGTGATTTCGCCGAACGCTGGGCTTTTATGTGCGAGCGAACTATAGACGAGAAACTCGCACACTTTGCACTGACACCGTTCGAACGGACGCCCCTGAGTTTGACTTTCAAATGGTGGCGCAGGAGGGAGCGATGACGAGAGGTCCATCCTCGGTGATTGTGATCATTGCCGTGTTGGCGGCCGCCTTGGCAAGCATGGCCCTTGCGGCGCAGGACAAGTATACTTTGAAAGTGCCGAACGGGCTCGCGTTTTCTGAGTTCAGGGGATATGAAAACTGGCAGGATGTTGCTGTGAGTCAGGCCGAAAACGGGATCAAGGTGATCGTCGCCAATCCCGCGATGATCAACGCCTACAGGAGCGGCATTCCCGGTAACAGCAAGCATTTCCCCGACGGCTCCAAGGTTGCGAAGATCGAGTGGACATCGAAAAAGAATCCGGAGTCCCCCTATTTCGTGATGGTACCAGATACCCTGAAATCGGTTTCCTTCATCGAGAAGGATGCCAAAAGATTCCCCGACACGAACGGATGGGCATACGCCCAGTTTCTATATGATGCCGCCTCCGACACGTTTATGCCTAATGGGAGCGACGCCAAGTGCGGGTACGCGTGCCACGCGACGGTGGCGGCAAAAGATTACATTTTCACGGCGTACCCGAAGCGGTGAACGGATCGTGTGGCTCCGACCGCGTCGGTCGTGCATGACCCCGAGCGGCGTCTAATTTGTATCTTTGACGTCGGTCTCCGGACGATCGCGACCAGCGGCTGTCTCGGTGTGCCAGCGGCCGTTCTCGTCTTCGTATTCGATGACCTCCGTGTGGCCCGGCACGCGCTGCTCGGCCGCGGCGGCGCGGGCCGCCGCGAGGGCCTCAGCATGGGTCGGATAAGGCTCCGAGAATACACCGTTCACCGTGTACGCCCAGCCGTCGTCGTGCCGGACGATTTGATACGTGACATGCGCCATCGAATTCACCTCCAGTAACAATATAGCACATATACCGGAGCAGCGGGTTGTTCCACGTGAGCAGGATTGTTTTCATAAGTTCAATGCGCCGTGCAGGAAACGATGCGAGCCTATTCAGATGCTCGCACCGCGGGCGTTGATCGGCCACAGCGCCTCCACGCGCCCGTTTCGCACACCGACATACCAATCGTGCAGATTGACCGTCGGATCGCAGTGTCCGGGGAGACGCCGGTCACCTCGAGATCGGGGCGACCGTGCACCCAGGGCGGACCGCGCTCGGCGCTGTAGGACTTGAGCCCTGCGTCGACGATCGCGCGGTCGGCCGCCGGCACGCTCTGCACGGACGCGAGCACGAATAGACTATGTTCGAATTCCGTGTAGCGAGCCCCGTCGGCGGCGCGGATACGAGCATATTCGGTGTCCATGAACACATATGAGCCAACCTGCAGCTCATTATAAACGCCACTCGCCGCCTCGATTGCAAAAGTCCCGGTCCCGGCGCCGCCGATGATCTCACAGGAAAGATTTTCCGCGGCGAGCGCGTCCAATGTCTCGCGAACCGCATCGATTGCGTACGCGATCGCCTGGGCGCGTTCCTGATACGCCGTCATGTGCTGCGCGCGGCCATGGTAGGCCTGCAAGCCCCGGAATTTCAGGTTCGGTGCATCCGCGACGCGGCGTGCAAGCAATGCCGCATCTCGGCCCGGCGGCACGCCGCAGCGCTCCATGCCGACTTCGATCTCGACAAGCCCGCCGAGCGTGACGCCGAAATCCCGCGCCACGCGGGATGCGGCGTCGACCTGCTCAGGAGCATCGAAGCACAACGCGATCGTCGCTTCCTCTGCAAGCGCAGCCAACCGCCGCAACTTGCGTTCGCCCACCACCTGATTGCTGACCAGCACGTCCTTCACACCGCCGCGAACCAGCACTTCCGCTTCGCCGACCTTCTGCACGCATTGCCCCACCGCGCCGCGCGCGATCTGCCGTAACGCAATCGCAGTCGACTTGTGAGTCTTGGCGTGGGGCCGCACGCGCACGCCCGAGCTTTTGGCGAACTCGGCCATCTTGGTGATGTTGCGGTCGAGAGCGTCGAGATCGATGATCAGTGCCGGGGTTTCAACCTGGGCGACCGGTACACCAATCTCGGCGGGCGGCGGGTTCATCCGTTTGCGATGTGTCCTTTGGACGCCACCATATTCAATGGCCGAGTGGCTTGTCTACGACGTGGCGTCGAGTCGTGATCAACTCGCAGAAGGCAAACACGCTCGAACTCGCCGTGCTGGCAAACCGGGCCCGCAATTGCGCCGCGCGCCCGCACCCTCTATACAAAGGCATGTCCGAACACAAAGTGACTTTGAAATGGGAGCGCGGCGGCGCCGAGTTTTCGTATCAAAAGTATCCGCGCGATCATACCTGGAGCTTCGACGGCGGCCATACGATGACGGCAACCGCGGCCCCGGCCTATCTCGGCAATCCCGCCCACGTCGATCCCGAGGAAGCTTTCGTCGCTTCGCTCTCGAGCTGCCACATGCTCACGTTTCTGGCAATTGCGTGCAAGCAGAAGTTCGTCCTCGACGCGTACGAGGATCAGGCGATCGGCTATATGGAGAAGAATGCCGAGGGCAAGCTGGCGATCACTCGCGTCGAGCTACGTCCGAAGATCACGTGGAGCGGGGATCGCGTACCAAATGAGGAAGAACTCGATAAAATGCACCACGCGGCGCACGAAAATTGCTTCATTTCCAACTCGGTCAGAACCAACGTGACAGTGGTGCAGCGGTAGTATCGCTGCGGACGGGCCTGTCACGGTGGGGCGTAGTAGGGCGCAATAAGCGAAGCGCATTGCGCCGTTGCGCACGACGGCGCGGTGCCGGGGCACGAGCGCTCTTTTAGCTCGCACGCATCCGGAACTATCCTCGCGCATTCATGCGTGGCAATGTGGGCTCTGGACTACTTGGGAATGGCGCAATGCGCTTCGCTTATTGCGCCCTACGCGCTTAGCACCGGATGAGCTTCCGCAAGAGAGAGAAAAGACAATGAGACGACGAGACTTCATCACCCTGCTCACTGGCGCGGCGATTGCCGGCCCCCGTGCGGCGCTCGCGCAAACTGAGCCAAAAATCTTCCGGCTCGGCACGCTCGCACCAGGGCCGGCGATCGATGAGAAAAACCCGCTTGGCGCCATCCTGCTGAAGGCACTGGAGCAACACGGCTACGCGGTTGGCAAGAATTTGTCGTTTGAGCCTCGCGGGGCCGGCGGTCAGGTCGGTAAGCTCGACGAGCTCGTGCGCGAGCTCAAGGCCAAGGAGGTCGATGTCATCGTCGCGGCAGGCTATCCGGTGATCCTCGCCTGCAAGCTTGCGAATGTACCGACGGTTGTCGCCTTTGGCGGCGGGGATCCGGTCGCAACCAATCTCATCGATTCGCTGGCGCGGCCCGGCGGCAGCATCACCGGCATTTCCGATGACGCAACGACGCTCTCGACCAAGCGCTTGGCTCTGATCAGGCAGGCCGTCCCAAACCTGCAACGGGTGGCGATGCTATGGAATAGAGACGATCTCGGCATGACCATGCGCTACGAGGCATCCGCGGGCGCTGCACGCTCGATCGGCGTGACGGTACAACCCTTTGGGGTGCGAGAACCCAATGACTTCGAGGGCGTGTTCGAAGCCATGGATCGCGACCGGCCAGAGGCGATCCTTCTGGTTGCCGACGTGCTCACAAATCTCAACCGCAAGCGCATCTTCGACTATGCCGGCGCGCACCGTATTCCGGCCCTTTACGAATACGATCTTCCCTGGGTGCGCGACGGTGGCTTGATGTCGTATGGACCCGATCTGCAGGAATCCCTCGAGCGTGCCGCCGGTCTGACCGCGCGCATATTCGCTGGCACCCGCCCAGGCGATCTGCCGTTCGAGGAGCCTACACGCTACAAACTGGTCATCAACCTCAAGACCGCAAAGGCGACGGCTATCGAACTTCCGATGAATTTCGTGGCGCTGGCGGATGAGGTGATTGAATAGCTAGCCCTCTCGGGCAAAGCGGATATGCAAGAGCGAATCCCGAGCTCTTCGGAAGCAGCGAGCCGCGATTCGAGGAGCGGTCATATGTCCATTGAGTTTCGAAAGATCGTCGATATCAGCCTCGAGCTTGATCCGAAGAACTTCGCGATGCGCACGCCGGCGGGGTTCACGAAGGACATGCAGTTCGAGATGGAGGTGATCAAGGAGCACGACGCGCCGGGTGGCGCCGGCCAGATCGTGCGCGGGGTGCACATGCGCCTCCATGCCGGTAGCCACGTGGATGCCCCCGAACACAACGTACGCGGCGGCACGCAGATCCATCAGCTGCCGCTCGATCTGTTCATTGGCGACGCCATCATCGCCGATCTACGCGACAAGCTCCCGGGCAAGCCGATCACCGAGAAGGATCTTGAGCAGCGGCTCGACAACCGCATCAGGAAAGGCGACCGCCTGCTGCTGCGCACCGACCATAACAATGCCTACGACGGCGGCTCCGAGAAATGGATGAAGGAGTCACCCTATCTCACCATCGGCGCGACCATGTGGTGCATCGAGAAGGGAGTGGTGATCGTCGGCTATGATTTCTATCACGGCAACGACGAGCCCGGCGCGCCGCGCGTGTTCCACAATTCGCGCACGCTGAGCGAGCGCGGCGTCATCACAATGCCGTATCTAAAGAACCTCGATCAGATCGACAAGGACCGGTTTACGCTGGTGGGCTTTCCGCTCAAGCTGATCGGCGCCGAGGCCTCGCCGATCCGCGCGGTGGCGCTGCTATGAGCAGGCGTCGCGGTACGAGCTTGGCGCAGCTTGCGAGGATCGCGATCGCCGCGGCGGCATGTCTCGCCGCGCCGGCACGCGGTCAGGAGCCTTATCCCTCGCGGCTAATCACCATCGTGGCGCCGATCACCGCCGGCACGGCGATCGACATCCTGGCGCGGCTCTATGCCGACAAGCTCGCCAAACGTTTCGGCCAGCAGGTGGTGGTCGCCAACCGCCCCGGCGCCGGAGGACTGATCGGCGCCCAGGCGGTGGCGAACTCTGCCCCCGACGGCTACACGGTGCTGTTCGCCAATTCGGGCCACGCGATCCTCGGCACGCTCAACAAGAACTTGCCGTTCGATCCGGTCGCTGATTTCGCCGGCGTGGCGCTCGTCGGCGAAGCGCCCGCCATCGTGGTCGTGCCGCCGTCGCTCGGCGTGTCGAGCCTGAAGGAATTTGTCGCGCTCGCAAAAGCAAAGCCCGGCGAGATCAACTACGGCTCAGCCGGCATCGGAACTTCGACCCATCTCGCCGGCGCCTACTTTGCGTTGAAGGCCGGCATCGACCTCGTGCATGTGCCCTATACGGTGAGCGCGACCATCATCGCCGATCTCTTGGGCGGCCGCATCCAGGCCTCTTTCGTGCCCATGGCGTTCGTGCTGCCGCTCCTGCAGGACGGCCGGCTGAAGGCGCTGGCAGTCGCGGCGAAGGAGCCGATTACGGAGCCGATCGCGATCCCGACCGCGGCGTCGCAAGGCATCGACTACCAATACGCGACCTGGTACGGCGTGCTGGCGCCGGGCAAGACGCCAAAGAGCGTGCTCGACACGCTCGGCCAAGCGATCGCGGAGGCCGGCAAAGACCCCGAGCTGCAGGCGAAAATCCGTGTGCAGGGCATCGAGCTGCGCCAAATCGCCCTCGAGGCATTCGACGCCCATATCCGTGACGAGATGGTGCGCCTCGCCCCGCTGCTGAGCTCGATCGAGGAGAACCGTTGAAGGCTCGGCCGGCGCTGTTGCCGCCAGAGCAGGACCTTGCTGCCACCTTGCGTGTTGCCGTGTCGTTTCGTTTATCGCAGGGATTATGCCGCGGCCCGCTGCCGGTCACGCATGAGATCCCGGAGCATTGTAGCCTCAACTGGATCGATTGACGTCGGCCGCTGCCAAACCGGGTCATCGCGCTGCGTTCGCGACGCCGATGTGCGAGCGATTTGATTCGGACGTGCGGCCTTATGGTCCGAATAAGCCCTCCTCTTTTGCCTTGTGCGCAGCCGGCCCATCTGGCGTTGGCCGCGGCGAGAGGATTGAGCATGTCGGCGAGCGAGCTTGAAGATCGCCCCAGCAAGCAGGAGTGCCAGAGCACCGACAAGAACGGCTGGCCAAGGAGCGAATTCGCGCACCCTATCCGCCAAGCCAGCACGATCGGCTTCGGTGAGGACGGGCCATATCAATGGCATTTCCTCATGCGCCTCTGTCGCCTCATGGTCCTCCATCCGGCTATTGCTGATGGTGGTCGGCTCGCGCGCGGTTAAAGCAGGAGTTTTCGGGAGATCGGGCGAGGGCGCAGAAAAATCTTTCGCCACTGCGACCGACGCGGTCTCCGCCCTGGTCCTTTGTGCGGGTTCCATTGGCGGAGGCATTGCTTGAGTTGTCTCGGGAGGATCCTCGCGCATCGCTGTCCCCGTTGGTCGCGATGCGCGCGACGTCCCTTCGCGTGCTTGCGAACGCACCTTCACACCCTCGGGTCCGAGATACCAACAGTGCCGCTGATCCGCGCGATTGACGCGGTAATACCAGTGGCTGCCCGTGGGCGCGGATGAATCCGGCTTTGTCTTACACTCATCGACCGCAGGCTCGGCGCGGCTTGTTTGCACCGTCACCAAACCAGTTGCGAGTGGCATGATGAGAATGGCCGGCACAAAGAACATCATTGTCCTTGTCATCGATCCCCCCCGCTGCACCTTTGCCAAGTAAGCCGTTTTGACCGTTGATTTCGGCTCCAGTGCGTCGCGAATGCGACAATGCAGGGGAGATGCGCGAGCGCGGCACTCCCCTACCGGCGAACGCGCCGGCAGCGACTTCATTTTCCGCGTCTGCCATTTCGGGAACTCGGTTCCGGGGTTGGTTCCTCGCCAGGGCTGGACTTACAATCTTCACAAACTTCGTGAAATGTAAGCGAATAAAGAAGCTCGCTTTTCGTCCCGCCCGCAGTAGCTAGAGCCGCGTGGCTTACGTGGGCGCAAATAGAGGGAGGACGAAATGCCCCCATTCAGCGACGTCAAGTATGTCTACGATCCCGAAGCCCTAAAAACGATGGGCGCTGCGTTCGATACCGTGTGCCAGGCCTTCCCTCCAGATCTGAAACATCATGAAGGGGCGAGGAGGAGACTGGCGTTGCTCATCCTTCGACACATGGATCGGGGAGAGCGTGATGTAACGCGCCTTAGTGACTTGGCTTTGCTCGATTTCATGAGACCGCTCGCGCTTGAGCAGCGGTAGAGTGGCACCTCGGGAAAAACGTCGCCATGATGGAGCAGCGCGCAAGCGCCGAAACAGCTGCCTGTTAAAGAAGAATTCTAAACAGTTGTTAACCCGACTGGAAATATCGTCCGACCTACGGATGAGACAAATCAATCTAGGTCCTGGAGACGGTGATGAACGCTCCAACATCTTCGGCAACTCCTGAGAAATCGCTTCCCGTCCATTCGGATGTGGCGGCAGAAATCAGAAAATTGGCAGAGGAAAACATTCCGAAACGCCCCCCTCAGATCGAAACTGAGGTTGAAAGAATTAGGTCCTCCATCACGCGGTTAACTTCAAATTCGATTGACGGGCTCGAAGGGCTCACGTCCGAACTCCAGGAACTGCAAAGATTTCTGAACTCTGAGGTGCAGCGGGTGCAGGGTGAAATCGAGAGCGCATTGGCCGGAATCAAGATCATAATCGAGACCATTGGTCCTTGGAAAAGCAGCCCAGTCTCACTGGCGCCTCCAACAAGCGCCCGCGCTGTTCGTGCAGGCCCCGGCAACAAATATTGAAGTCGACCAATCGCCTCGGTGAGCGCACCGATTTCGCCGTCGTGATTGCTCGCGGAAGTGATAGCCGCGCGAGCACAAAAACAGCGTTATAGGTTCATCTTGGGCCTGGTGCTCCCTTAGGCGAAGCCCTTTCAATGTCCGCCCGGCACAAATTAAAGAATGCCCGCAGGACGACCGCAACCATCGACCCCTTCGCGTTGGCCGGATTGGCTGCGACGTAGGCCTCGACCTGGTGGACAAGAAGTGCGTCCGTTGAGCTGCCGAGGCATCGCTCGAAAGCCGTCCGCACCGGATAGGGAGGCTCTTCGTCCGGCTGCGCCACGGTCGACATGTATCGGGATATTCCGAATAGGAAGCCGCGCTTCCAGGCTTCCGGCGCTTTTGCGTAGTCCTGATAAGTGAACTCTGCTGCCGCTGACGCAGCGACAAAAACGAGCAATGACGCAATCAAGAGCAGGATTTTCATTTTGAATATCTTACACGCGCCGGAAAGCGCCGGGCAACATTGCCCCAGCGTCCGGCGCCGCTTCGCCTCGCGGCGGGGGTGCTTGTCTGCCTTGACGCCGACCGGCGTCGGCACCGTGGTCGAGGACGCAAGCGCAAGGTCGAGGTCGACGGCATGTCCTATCTCATCGAAACCGCCATGCGCGCCGATTTCGCGCTCATGCACGCGTTTCTCGCCGATTACCAAGGCAATCTCACCTATTCACTGACGGCGCGCAACTTCAATCCGGTCATGGCGATGGCCGCAGACACGGTGATCGTAAGATCGTCAAGAAGTGCGACCTGCCGGTTACCTCGGCGCGGCCCGTGAGCATGGTCGTCACCGAGCTCGCCGTCATCGATTTTCCCGATGGACGCGCGAGACTTTGCGAGACGGCGCCTGGCGTCACGGTGGAACAGGTTGTGGCTCATTCGGAAGCCAGTCTCACCGTTCCCGACTGCGTTCCGACCATGGCGATCTAAGCTTCGCCAATCGAATTTTTGCTCGGCTGCGCCGAGCGCGCCTCGCCTTCACTCATCACAGCCGTAGGCGTCGAGCGATATGCATCCATTGTTGCTGGAAGAGCCGTACCCGCCGTACCCGCCGTAGTACCCGAATGGATAATACCCGCGTCCGTAACGGCCGTGCTCGAATCGAGGGGCGACAAAGCGGCCACCGCCGCGATCGCCAGCGATAGCGCCGCCCCCGCCTGCATGGCCGCCGGCCGCAATCGCGCCGGTCGCGGTAACGGCGCTTCCCAGCACCACGGCAACAATGACGAGCGCAGTTCGATGCAAAGTGGTTCCGCGCATGCGGCACCTCCATGGCTAAGCCAATGTCTCGCGACGCGATCTGCATCTGTGGATTCAAGCGACGCTAGAGAGTCAATCTATCTACGGCCTGCGAGGAGCGTTTGCTCGATCTTGTGATTACTTGCTGCGGCTTGCGCCTATCGGCGTGGCACATCGGAAGATATCGCGGCGGTCTCCCCTCCCCATCTTGATCCGACGGCGGCCGGAACGAGCGACCAACCGCTGAGACACCGTCTGCCCGCAGATAGAAACCGCGCGACGACCTTGCCGCAAGATCCGGACAATGGCGGCAATCGCACGCAAGCCGCTGCGGCGCATCCGCCG
>WNFS01004015.1_pt1 | contig 13578 bp, 15 predicted proteins | sample 5400141 | NCBI WGS metagenome assembly WNFS01 (sample SAMN13153358, study PRJNA577476) | soil metagenome | isolation source: 60 cm saprolite under Madrone tree | place: USA:California | collected 2016-06-14
TCAGACTCACCGCACTTCGCGCCGCCAAAGATGGTCACAATTCTTTCGGGAGTTTCGCTCATCGCTCAACCTCGCCGCTCACCATCAGCGAGCCCGCCTCTCGATAACTCAGGAAATCTTCGCGAGTTTTGAATGAGCCGCCCGCGTAGTCTTCGGGAACCGGCGTCGGATCATAAATGCGTTGAGCGTGCACGCCGAAGAAACCAGCGCGCTCAAAAAGCGAACGATACTCATCGCTGCTTAAAAGCTGCACAGGCACTTTGAGCTGTTCGATCCATTGATGTGAGGGTTGGTTTTCCCGATAGAGATCCACCACGCAAACAAATTGGCCACCTTGTCTAAGCACTCGTCGAATCTCTTTTAGCGCAGCAGGCACATCAGCGTAGTAATAAAGCGACTCCATTGAAAACGCATGCGTAAATTCCTCTTCGGCGAAGGGCAGTTTCTCAGCGCTCGCCTCGCGAAACTCCACGTTAGGAAACGCTGCCGACGATTCACGTGCGAGATCAACCATTTCATCCGAAATATCGATGCCGACCACGCGCCCGGCACTTGCCTGCTGCGCCATCAACCGCGTTGCCCAACCGTTGCCGCAGCCGACATCGAGCGCGCGCCCGTTAATCGGAACTTTCATTAACTGAATAGCCTGCTCGCCGATAGGACGATGGCCTTTCTCCATACTCGGGCCACGCCCGGCTTTGGCCCAGTCGTTGAATTCCAAACGCAGGCGCTCGTCAGTTCGTTGGGGCTCACCTGTTGAAGCGCGGTTGGACATTTCTTCTCCGAAAAATGTTTAAAAGCGCGCGCTGCCCGCCGTCGCAAGATAAGCGATACTAACGAGGTGGCGTAGCTGTTGCTTAATAGGCAGAGCCGTTTGATTTGCCGGGCAGCGCCTGCCTCCAAATCACAGGAACACCTAAGGCCGCAGGCGATACAACATGCGCGGGAATGGAATTGTTTCTCTCACGTGCTCGATGCCACACATCCATGCGGTGCAACGTTCGATGCCCATGCCAAAACCCGCGTGAGGAACGCTGCCATAGCGGCGCAGGTCGAGATACCACTCGAAAGCTTCCTGTGGTAGTTCATGCAAGGCAATTTGTTCCTTGAGAAACTCCAGCGACGTCGCGCGCTCGCCGCCGCCAATGATTTCGCCATAACCCTCCGGCGCCAGCACATCGACGCCCAGCGCCAGCTCATTCCGTTCTGGATCGCGCGCCATGTAGAAGGCTTTAACTTCCGCCGGATAATGATGGACCATTACCGGCTTGTCATAATGCGAAGAAATGTAGGTTTCGTCGGGCGCGCCAAAATCGCCACCCCATTCAAAACGTGCTTCAAGCAAACCCTTGTCATGTCCCTCATGCAGCATCTTTACCGCGTCGTCGTAATGCAAACGCGGAAAGGGTGGCACAATCGCTTCGAGCTTCGCAGGATCGCGCTCCAACACCTTTAATTCTTCGCCGCGATCCTCGAGCACGCGCGCCGCGATGTACGCCAGCAATCTTTCCGCCAGCGTCATCACATCATCGAGCGTCGCATAGGCTATCTCCGGCTCAACCATCCAGAACTCAGTCAGGTGACGACGTGTCTTTGACTTCTCCGCTCGAAAAGTGGGACCGAAACAATAGACCTTGCCGAACGCCGCAGCCGTCGCTTCGTTGTAAAGCTGACCCGACTGCGTCAGGTAAGCCTTTTCGCCATCAAAATAGTCCACTTCAAAAAGCGTTGTCGTGCCTTCGCAAGCTGCCGGTGTAAAAATTGGCGCATCGGCAAGCGTAAAACCGTCATTATCGAAAAAATCGCGCACTGCTTTAACTACTGTGTGGCGCACTTTCAGGATTGCATGTTGGCGTCGCGACCGCAGCCAAAGGTGGCGATGGTCCATCAGAAACTCGGTGCCGTGTTCTTTTGGTGTGATTGGATAGTCGTGAACTTCGTCAAAAACCTGGGCGTCAATCAAATCGATCTCATAGCCACCAGGCGCACGCGCATCCGCGCGCACCGTACCGCGAATTGCGAGCGCTGATTCCTGGCCAAGTCCCTTCAACGCATCCCAGACTTCGGGCGTCACGGAATTCTTCATGGCCACACACTGGACCACACCGGTGCCGTCACGCAGTTGCGGGAAAAGAATTTTGCCGCTGGAGCGCAGGTTGTAGAGCCAGCCCTTGATGGTTACTTCCTGACCGGCGTGTTGCGAAAGCTGGCTAATGAAAACACGGTCCGCGGTGACTCTTCCCAGTGATGTTGATTCAGTTGCCATTTATCTTTTCGATCTGCCAATCTGTTTGCGTTTAGCTATGTCCGATAAGCTTTAGCTTGTCGTAACGCCCCGACAAACTAAAAGTTTATCGGACATCAAACTGACGCTAGTCTTTCTCTTATTGTGCGCCGCAGCACAGGAAATCTATCGAGCCAATCGGCCGCCTGAAGCACGATACAGAAAGTTGGTTGAATAAATCTTTCATACGTCGCGCCGCGGCCACTGACGGCCGTTTGATACGAGAAGGTGCCGATTGCCTTCAGGCCACGCTGGATCGTCATGAGGCGAAACTCCTGCGCGAACTCATCGGGGTCAAGCGCATTCAGGCCCAGCAATCGGCGCTCTTCCAAAAGGAACAACCGGTAATGACAAAGCACGCGCGGCCGAGCGGCGAGTTCAGCTGCGATGTCGTTTAGTTCAGCCTTTAGTTCCGCGGCCTCGGCATGACGCAAAGTCTCATGCCGCAGGCTGCCGAAATAGTGTTCGACAAAGAAGTCGAATTCCCAGGAAAGCTTTGGCTCGTCAAACGCCAGGCGACTGGCGATCGACTGTTGTTCATAAGCGCTGGCAGTCGCGTTTTGTATTTGTGCGATCAGATTGACCGCGCGTTCTTTGTACTCATCACACTCGTCTGCAGGCGCCTCCTCATAAACCCGAAAGAGCGGCCGGTCGCCGAGGTCTTCCTGCACAATAATGCCCTGCTCGCCCTCAACCCAGTAGATTTCTGGCACCGGAATCCCGTTACTAAGAAACAGCCGGCTCACGTCGAGATAGGGATGAACCTCCGCGTCGAAGGGCTCCGGATAAACAGCGGCAACGGCCTTGCCCTTTTTCCACGGAATACGAAAGTAGCTTCGCGTCGAGGCATCGGGCGTCAGCGGCACGATCAATTTGCCGGCGGAACCCTGACCTTCGAGAAAACGCAGCAATCGCTCGGACGGCGAAACTTCAAAGGCGTTCACAGTGGTCTGTTTTGCTGAACTCATTGGGGAAACACGGGGGCTTCCAATCTCTTAAAAGTTGGCGGGACCGGTCTCAGTCCCGCCATTTTGCTTCAGAATTTCGTGCGATTGTATCACTCAGCCAAAGGCACAACAAAATTGTCGCCACGGACTTCGCCTTGCAAAGCTTTCGCGGGCGGTTCTTTCCCTTTGACTAACGGCGCGCAGACAACGGCAACATTTTCCATGACCGCGCCACGAGGGATGCGAACGTTATCGGCAAGAATAGCGCGGCTTACTCGTGCACCGTCTTCTACGACTACGTTGTCCCATAGGATTGCTTCATGAACTTCTGCTGACGCGGAGATGAGGCAGCCCGCACCCTTACTTATGTCAGCGCCGGTCCGCGAGAGCAACTGCAAACTAATATCCAGATAACGTTGTATCGTGGACAATTCGTACCAGCTTCCTGCTGCGACATGCACGGCAACGCGTTCGCCCGCGGCGACAGCCTGCGGATAGACATCTGTAGTTGAATGTGAAAACACACCACGCGGAATATGGTTGAAGATTGCCGGTTCAAGTATCTGGATGCCGGTGAACATGAGCGGTGGATCTTTCCCAACGAAATCTGCAGCGCGAGGCATGCCGCCAAAACCTTGTAACATCCCCTTGCTTGCTTTCACGATCGAAAAACGTTCGCACGAAGCGTTCGGCAAAACAACCAGCGTTGCCAGCGCCGCAGCGCGGCGATGAGTTTCCAGTGCCGTGTTCAAATCTATGTCAGTGATTATTTTTCCGTTGACTACAATAAAGGTTCCGCCATCAAGCAACGCGCGCGCGTTGTCGATGCCGCCGCTGGTTCCCAGAATTTCGGGTTCCGCAACATAATAAAGTTTGACTCCGAATTTGCTGCCGTCGCCCAGGGCGCGACGCACTGACTCCGGGCGATGATGAAGGTTGACTACTATCTCATCACAACCGTAACCAGCGAGATATTCAGCAACGTAACCAACAAGTGGTTTTCCGAGAATCGGGATGGCAGGCTTGGTGCGATCTTCCGTCAACGGCCACAGCCGCGTGCCGTAACCGGCAGAAAGGATCATCGCGCGCATAAGCGCATTCTATTCGCGAGCTGGGGCAACGCCAAGACCGCGCTAGGCTGGACCCGGTACCAACAGATCTGAGCTAGAAGATTTTCCATATCTCATTTCTCATTTCTCATTTGCCATTGCGTCGCGTGCCAAGGATGTGAAGATCATCGGGACCAAATGGAAAATGAAAAATGAGAAATGAGATATGGAAAATCTATGGCTTTGGTAGATGGGAAGTCGCTCGCTAGGAAGCTTTCGACGCGTCGCGGATCATGAGGTCAAACGTGCCTGGCGCAACTTTGCGAAACCGTGTGTTCCGATTGAGTGAAACGGCGATGCTGATTGTTGGGTTCTGGCCGGTGAAGCGGAAACCACCTTCAAGCAGGCGATTGTAAATTTCATTTACGTGAAGAGAGCCGCCCTCTTCCCGCAGCAACAGAGTGACAGCCTGCGGAATCGTGCGGTCCGTAAAGCGATCGCTGAGTGCCTCCGTGTTTGGGCGCAGTGAAGGAATCGATTGACGAGTGACCTCATGCGCAAGCGGCATGCGCGACTGCGCGGGAGACCGCCGCATCGCCGCTTCCAATTCAGCGTCCGAAGGCAATCCGGCTGAGATATTACTTGAGGCGAGTACCGACGATAACAGACGATAAATGGCCGCTTCGGTTTGACTGGCAAGCGTGTCCATTTCCGCCAGTTCCGCACGCACTGAATCCGCTTCAGCTTCCAGTTCGCGCAGACGCGCGCCGAGGTGCATGCGCGCAGCCCGTGACTGGCGCAGGCTCTGCTCCAACCTGGAAAGCAGATTATTTTCGTTAGGCCGATCAATCATCGCGCAAATCTTAAAGGGATTCACCGGTTTGCACAATAGCCTTGTGGCGCAAACTCTTTAGTTTGTGGGCGCTGAGTAAAGCAAACTGTTAGTTTCCGTACGTTGGCCGCCAAACTTCGGTACTAATAGCTAACCCTATCGCGGCTTTGCACAAAAGTACTTACCTATCGAAAGCAGCGCGCAAGAGCGACGTAGATTGCGGGTTGCCGCCGCACAGTGCGGAAAGGCTCGGCCTTTCCGGAAGCGATCTCTCACCTCTCACCTCTTTTCCTGAGGCTGAGCCTCAGGAAATAGTCACTAAGGCGAACTCGGAGGAAAGCCTTAGGCATTCCGGGCTGTGCGGCGGCAAGCCGCAATCGGCGTCGCTCAGCTCTGAACAACTATGTGCTTTTTGTGCAGGGCCTCTCTACCGCAGGAATTAATGGAAGTTTTTGCTACCGATCGCGGTCGAGGACATAGGTAGGAATTGCGTCAAGCGCCCGGGAATACTCTGAAGTTGGCAGATTTCCGATAGCGTCGCGCGCCGCCTCGGCATATTCGTCCGCGCGAGCTCTGGCGCGCTCGAGGGCTCCATCGCGCTTGAGTGCACCCAATAACTGCCGTCGCGCCACCTGCTCATAGTTTCCCTGAGTCATAACTGTGTCGACGAGATCGCGCGCAGCAGGATCATGGGCTATCAAGTAAATCAAAGGCAACGTTACCTTACCGCCGAGAAGATCGACTCCAACGCCCTTGCCCAGCGTGTCGTCGCTGGAGGTGAAGTCCAACAAGTCGTCTGTTAGTTGGAACGCCATGCCAAGATTGAAACCGTAATCGGCGAGCGCTTTCTGTTCCAGTTCACTTGCGTTGCCGAGTATGCCACCCACTTCACAACACGCCCTGAAGAGATAGGCCGTCTTCCGTTGAATAATGTCGAGGTATTGCTGCTCGGAAACGTCGCTGCGTTTCAGTGTCGTTAACTGAAGCAACTCGCCCTCAGTCATCTTGCGCGTGACGCGCGTGAGAATGTCCAGAATTTGCAGCGATCGTTCAGCGAGGCTGGTTTCAAAAGCCGACATATAAAGCCAGTCGCCCATCAGCACCGCGGTTTCATTTCCGTAAAGCGCGTTAACTGTGGGACGGTTCCGGCGCGTGTCGGCTTTGTCGATGATGTCGTCATGGACCAGCGTCGCCGTATGCAGAAACTCCATCACCGTCGCCATGCGAATGGAATTGTAACGTGAACCATCGCCACCGACTGCGTAGTTGGAAAGTATCGTCAGTGCCGGCCTGACGCGTTTGCCTCCAGACTCGCGCAAGTAGTCGCCCAAATATGCGATCACCTGCACGTTCGAACGCGCTTGTCGTTCAAACTCAGCCTCGACCTGAGCCAGGTCGGCTCCGATAAGACTGAAGATGCGCTTGGCGGAAAGCTTTGCCTCTTCAAGTACCGCGCTTTGTTCAGTTGCGTGCATTCGTTTTGACTGTTAGCAGTAGGACAGACTTTCCAGTCTGTCTCGTTTCAGAGTACAAAGTTGCAGTCTTATCCCGCCTTCGATCAGTTAGTCCGGTAATTCGAAAACTGCATGTCTATGCCGAAATCTTTGGCCTTTAGTTTGGCAATAATGTCCTGAAGCGTGTCGCGATCCTTGCCTGAGACACGCACTACGTCGCCCTGAATCGATGCCTGCACTTTCGCCTTCGAATCCTTGATGAACTTTACAACTTCCTTGGCCTTTTCCTGTGGGATGCCTTGCTGAATTGCGGCACGTTGCCTCACTGTGCCGCCAGCCGCCGGATCGACAGTGCCGTAACTTAATGCCTTGAGCGGCACGCCGCGCCGGATGAGTTTTTGCTGCAGGATATCGTTCATATTTCGCAGCTTGGTTTCGTCTTCCGCGCTCAGTACCAGCTCCTCTTTCTCGAGGGCAACGGTCGCCGTGCTGCCTTTGAAGTCAAAACGTTGCCGAACTTCCTTGATGGTTTGTTGAATGGCGTTCGTTACTTCAGCGCGATCCACCTGGGAGACTATATCGAAGGAATTTTGCTGAGCCATCGCGACTTTAGCTGCCTATGAACGTGGTCAAATTGAAGATTATTTGGCCTTTTGAGAATAACATCAAAAGCCAAGCATGTGAAAGTTGTCGCTAGAGCAAAGATAAGGGCAAACCGAACACGCGCGCGAAATTCGCGGTGGTAATATTCCCCACCTCATTAAGACTGATCCCGCGCAGCTCCGCGAGACAACGCGCTACTTCAACCACATAGGCCGGCTCGTTTCTCTTTCCGCGATAAGGCACAGGCGTCAAATAGGGACAATCGGTTTCGATGAGTAAATGATTCAGCGGAACTTGTTGTGCAATGGCGCGCAAGTCATCTGCTTTCTTGAAGGTCAGAATGCCGGAAAACGAAATCAACATACCCAACGCGATTGCTTCTGCCGCCATCCATTGGCTGCCGCTGAAGCAATGCATAATGCCAGGCATTCCTAATCTCAACCGCTCGGCTCGTAGGGTGTTGAGGGTCTCGGCCTCTGCTTCGCGTGTGTGAACGATCACCGGAACATTCAATTCGCCGGCCGCCCGTAGCTGGCGCCGAAAAACCTCAACCTGGACGTCGCGTGGAGAATTGTCATAATGAAAGTCCAGGCCGATTTCACCCCAGGCGATGACGCGAGAGTTCTCCTGGACGAGTTTTCTGATCTTCTCTTCGGCTGGCTGATCATAAAGGCGCGCGTCGTGAGGATGCGTGCCGACAGCCGCGTAAACATCTTCGCTCTGCGATGCCAGATCAACTGCGCGTTCGATGGCGCCGCTGTGCGGATCGCCGGTGCCGACGTTTAGAATCGCATGTACATTGGCTTCACACGCCCGCTGCAGGACGTCAGCGCGGTCCGCATCAAACTCGGGCCCATCGATGTGTGCGTGTGAATCAACGAACATCAAGTGCTTGGTAATTCATTTCAGGTACTGTGCAATGCAACCATCGCAGCCAGCGCCGCAGTCTTCTGGTCCTTGCCCCAGGGTGGACCAGCGGTTTTCCCCAGCATGGTGACTTTTCTCGTTAAGCCACTCAATGGTGTCGCCAACGACTTTTCCGCACGTTCGGTTAATAGCTTTTCAGGAATCGTGATGAGATTCAGTCCACACTGATCGGCGGCCCCGGCGAGCGCCTCCGGGAACAAGACGCCCTCGGCTTTGTGCATGCGAAAGTGTACCGCAAGGATCTGATCGACGCTCCATTCGGGCATGGGATTGGGCACAAGCACCGCGCAGCCTACGATTTCATGTTCCTGCTTGCGTAAGCGTTTCACGGTTGCTCGCATCTCTCGACCTGCAATTCGATATGCTGCTTCCGTTGCTCGTTTTACTAAGTCTCGAGCAGGCTGCGGATCCAACGCTTCGGCTGCATGATAAGGTTGTTTTGCCCAATGCGAATCACGCGCCTCGACGAGCTCGATGCGCCGCCGGTCGATCACTTGAAGCTCATCGCCAGAGTTGCCGATGACAACAAGCGCCGCCCAACCAGAATGAGCCTTTAGTCCAAGGGCAACTTTCACGATTTCATCCTCTGTTCGCCGCCGTGCTCCGCGATCCGAGTCTTTACCAACTTCCGCACGAGCGCGGCCGGTAAAGGCCTGTCCGCTGGAAAGCGGATGGTGCCCTTACTTGCGTCATAGGCCTTGAGTTCGTCCTGGTGGGCCTTCAATGGGTGAGCACCGGGGTAAAAGGCGCAGTGCTTCGCCGCCGCGCCAAAGGACACCAATAACCTTCCGCTGAAACGGAAGCCGGGGATCTGGTAACTGATGCACTCTTCAGCCTTGGGCGCCGCGGACTGGATGGCCTTGCGAAGCTTCTCAAGCGCGACCGCTTGTCGTCACTCAACGCCGCCAGGTATTCGTCGATGGTCTGTGGGGCCCTGGCCGGTTTAGTTTTCATACTTCGCACTTTCGAATATGAGATTAGCAACCTAAGTATGCAGGAAGCAGGTTAAGGAACAAGCTTTCCGCGCTCCGGTGCAATTAGTTGTTAGGCTTGCGACTCTCCGTCTTGCTTCTGTTCCGGTCTTGTTGCAGCCGAATTCTTCAACAACTCTGTTGTTCTTTCGGTAATGCTCGGTACATGTTCAATGTTGCTCTCTTGTGGCAGATACTTGGTTGATTGTGATCGCGTTAGAACTTCCGGCTGTGAGGACGGAATGGAGTCATGCGTTTGGCGTGGCGAAGGCGAAAGATATGGATAAACTGTAAGAAACATCCCCACTAAAGAAACCAATACTCCAACAACAGTAACCATCTCCTGATGCAGCAGCATTTTGCCTATGACGCCAATTGCTACACCGATAAACATGATAATGAATCCCCAAAGCGTCAATCTATTCCCTCGTTGCCCTTCACGCTTAAAGCCGATTGCTGACGTCCTTTCCAGATCAAGTAAGGTGGCTGGCGCAGCAAGCGGACGTGTAGTCATCCGCAAGCCCGCACCACATGAGCGACAAAACTTTTGATCTTCTGTCGTCTGCAATCCGCATGTTGGACAATTCATTTTGAGCCTCAATATCAGGATACTTAAATAAGGCATACGAATCCGCTTAACTTCAGTTCGCTATCACTGCCAATACTGACAAGACGACGATTGCGCCCTTGCTGCAAGACAAAGAGCAGCGATTAACGCGAACGCTGGAGTAATGTCTTTTAGATTCATTCACGCTGCCTATACGTGTTGATCTACCAGAATCGTGTTTCCATCTGGATCGACAATCATAAAGCTGGCCGGGCCAATAGAGCTTTCGTCTGCTTCTGTAATCATGTTTACGCCACTCGCTTTGAGCTGGCGCTGCAACTCGCGAACGTCCGTGAATTCTCGGAGTGGCTGAGCATCGCTACCCACCTGTGCAACGGCGCTGGTGCGCTTCCCTAGGTCCTACCCTTCCAGCGTCACGACTTGACCGACACGAAGCTCGCCCGCCCTGACCACCGTGCCGTATACGCCGGCGCAATTCTCGTTCAGACGAACAACGGTCTTCATCACTTTAGAATCTCGCTCGGCCGTGTCTGGGTCAAAATTAACCATGACACATCGCTCATCCCTCATAGTAACCCTGAGGGCTGCTCCGCTGTTCCCTTCACCAAACATCAATGTCCGGCCCACCCATTTGTCTTCCTCAAACGGCTCAGCGCTAGCTGTTTCGATCACAACGTTTGGTCGAAATCTGCGCAGGTAGCAAAGGTCCACGCCTCGGCCTGATTCCCGCGCGACCGAATGCACTGTGCCGAGGCTGATTACCGAAATCGGAGACTCGTCGAAGATGCCATGCTTGAGATTCATCAATTCGACATCACTGCCATACCGGCTCGAAATTTCCTCCCGTAGTTCGTCGCTGCGAAGTTCGTACTCTTTCCCGTCCGGCGTACAAACGTGCGTTGGAAGTAGCTCGCCATTCTTACTGTTGGCGTTGCTGTCGAGCCTTACTGGTTTATAGAGGAGCAACTGCGGTAATTTGCTCGCTGTCAGCCATGGGAAGCCACTCTTGTCAGTGAGTCGCCGAAAAGCTAACCTGCGATCACCCTCAATGCCATGCCAACTTAGCCTGGCAACGTCTAGTAATTCCCCGGCCATTGACTTAACAGGGTAACGAAAGATGGCACTAATTCGTCCTGGTTCCATATGACTCCATAGCAACCTCTATACTGTGACAATGTAAACGCCGAACGATTGAGTTGACGCGGCGGAAACAACTGCGTTATGGACAAGTTGTCGATGACGAGCCCGTTTAGTCCGCTCGCGTCCAGCGACTTGTTAGCCCGCGGTCTGGCCGAAGGCGATCGCGTCACTGTCACTAGCGTTTCAGTCCATCTCGCCAGGCAATTACCTCGAGTTCGCCGCGGACGGCTTCCTCGACTGTAATGACGGGATGCACCTCGAATACGAAAGCAGGAAGCATCGAACAGAATTTGTGAATGGTCAGCGGATCGTCACAGTCTACCAGCATGTGCCCACCCCACTCACCGACTCGCACCACGAAGAATTCGATCTTGAAATTGGCGGGCGCCTTCCATTGACCGAATACCTCAAGGATTCGCTTCTGGGCATTCTCGTACTCCATGGGTGAACCCTGCGGGCGTTCGAACCAGCTGATCACGTACTTCATCGTCATCCTCCTAATTGTGTTGGTCCTAAATTGATTGTTGGTTGTCGCCCGCCGCGTCAACTCGATCGTTAGCCCGTCCAAAACGGACCCAGCGGGCTTGTCATCGACAACTTGTCGTGACCACACTCCCGAGTCTTGGATTGTTTGGGTGCAGAAAAATAAAGAATGTATGCTCTTTGCCGGCTCGGCGCAAAATTTTAGACCCTTAGCGAGCCACGGAACCCCCTGGCGGCATAGTAAGATTCTGCACCGTTGTGATATACGAAGACATTGCCGTAGCGGTAATCAGCAAAGATGGCCCCACCGAGTTTTCTAATATCAGAAGGTGTTTTCACCCAGCTCGACGTCTTCGTATCGAAGGTTCCAAGTTTCTGCAATTCTCGATATTGTTTTTCCGTTAAAAGCTCAATGCCCATGGCAGCAGCCATATCGATAGCGTTATTTTCTGGTTTATGTTCCTTCCTTGACTCCAGCGCTTCACGATCGTAACAAACACTTCTGCGGCCTTTAGGACTTTCCGCTGAACAATCATAAAAAATGTATTCGCCCGTCTTTTTATCAAAGCCGACAACATCCGGTTCACCGCCGGTTCTTTCCATTTCATTGAGTGACCAAAGTCTTTCGGTATCAGCTTGCAGCTTAGCTTGTACTTTAGCCCGTTCAAGACCTTTATGGCGGTTCATGTTTTTCTCAAAACGGGCTTTCAATGCTCTGAGGAGTTCTTCACGTTGTTCTGGTGACAACTCCTTTTTATTGCTATTAGTTTTCTTCATACGTTTATATTACCTCTGTTGAATAGGTTAAGCGTAAAGTGAGCTTATATCTGCTTACAATTTCTCTTTCCTCTTTGGCTTTGGCTTGGATAATCAACCAAAGATTCTCCGATAGCATTCAAATCTTCAATTGCAGAATCGGTCCATACCATTTAACCATTTGCATGATTCAAGCGGGACCAGCAGCCCAACGACTGAGTTGACGCGGCGGCACGCATCAAAGCACCCTTCGCCGCATCAGTCTAGTTACAAAACACGCTACCGCCGCTCGCGTCTAACGATTTGTTAGGTCGCAGAGAGCGCACTGATCATTACGTAATACCCGTCCGGATCTCGGAGTGAGAACTCCATAGTTCCGGTGTTCGGGTTCACGTGGGGCTCCTCCTCGAGCCGAGCGACGAGAGCGCGCGCCCTTGGCAGCGCCATGTCGAAATCATCGACACGGAAAAACAAGAGGAGGCCGTTGCCAGGCTGCGCGTGATCGGGGCTCATCAAGGAGGGATGCTCATGGGCACCCCACTCGTGAAGGCAGAGCAAGACCGTTCCATCCGAGTCGAGGATTTGACCGAAGTAGTCATGGGCGGGAGCCGTCTCCGGCAGGCCAAGTAGCGACTGGTACCACTTGAAGCTGCCAGGCACATCGCCAACGCCAATGATCGTCCACGTGCGCCTCATGGGGTCCCTCCTGCGGCCTAACGCCGTGGTCAGCCGGCGCTCTTAGCGATCGGTCTGAAGCGATAGTTAGGCCGCCACCTCTACAGTTGCGTAAAAATCCACCTGTTGTTGCGTGCGTTTTGGAGTAACCGAACGATGTCGCGGTAATGTTGGTCTCATGCCATCCTCGCGCATACCTTTGAGATGAAGTGTGATGGCTCTTTCGATTCTTCGCAGGGTGACATCAATTGTCTTTCCGGTTGCAACGCAGCCGGGGAGGTCGGGAACTGAGGCACCCCAATCACTATCAGGATCTTTGTTGATATGAACCAAATACTGTAGCTTTTTCATCGCTTCATTCCTTTGAGCCCGGCTTGCCGCATCACTGACGCAAGTGTGCCTTTCGGCATGTCGTCGCCTGGATGACCACTGACTGTTACGCGACCCGGCTTTGTGCTGTGCTTAAACTGCCGGTGACTTCCTTCCGTTACCACCAATCGCCACCCATCCGCTTCGAGCATACGGATCACTTCACGTACCTTCACGCCGGTACTATATCAGAATAAAATAGTCCGTCGCCACGTCGACAATTTCTTCGCACCCCCTCACCAATACGCACCCTGTTTTATGGGCGGGCTAACGTTATGCTCAGCCGCACGTATTCTCGCGTCGGTCTGAAGCAGAGAGTTAGGCCTAAAGATTCAGAATGTGCCTTTCTTTCTGCTACCTTCTTGGCAGCATAGTGAGCCAAGCGTCCACGATCGCCTCGAAGCTCCGGCCGTACATCTGCTGCCAGCGCGCGGGTTCGCCTGGATCGCGCTGCATCGGAGCGAGTGGTGTGAGCGCATACAGCGCCCGGAACTTGTCCATCCCATGCCGTTCAATCAGG
>WNFS01018238.1_pt1 | contig 13576 bp, 10 predicted proteins | sample 5400141 | NCBI WGS metagenome assembly WNFS01 (sample SAMN13153358, study PRJNA577476) | soil metagenome | isolation source: 60 cm saprolite under Madrone tree | place: USA:California | collected 2016-06-14
CATCGACGCCGACGCGACGATGGACCAGTGGAGCATCTCGAGCAACTCGCGCGTGTTCACGACCGGCGGTAACTGCACGGCCGACGCGAACAACCCGTCGGGCGAGCCGGCGAACGACCTGAACGACGTCAACCTGTAAGGACCTCGCAGCACGGAAACGCGGGAACGGCCCCGGAGGGAGGCCGTTCCCGCGTTTCCTTTTTGACACCCGCGTCGACGCGCCAGATCAATTCTCGTTCTCGTGCCCGTTTCTCGCCCGGACGGAGCCGCGGCGCGCTCGACGCCGGCGCCCTGACCCACCGCGCATTGACTTGCGTTTCGACCGGGGCGTAACCCCGCCGCCACGTCGATCTTGGCAGCAGTACGTCCAAAAACAGCGGAGGGGAACATGTCGAAGTGGGCTCCGGATTCCCGTGAGGCGGATTCCTGGTTCAGCGATGAGCAGCTCGCGAAAGTGACGCCGGCCGACGAGGTGGTGGACGACGACTTCCGCTCGCCGGTCCCGACGCAGATGGTGTCGAACGGCGAGTACATGCCGGAGCCGCAGACCCAGCAGCAGAAGCACGTCGAACACCGGATCAAGGAGCTCGCCGACGAGGCAGCGAAGAAGCTGGGCATCAGCCGGCGGTCCTTCCTCTCCCAATCCGGCGGGATGGCGGCGTCGTTCATCGCCATGAACGAGGTGTACGGGAAGCTCTTCGACGTCAGCCGCGAAGAGATGTTCGAGCCGGAGGCTTACGCGACGAATGGTCCTCCCCGGGATCTCTTCGTCCTCGACGACCAGCTCCACATCGTGCGGTCGAGCCGGGGCGGCCCGGGCAGCGCACTGCGCGACATCGCAGCCGGGCGGCACACGACCAACAACCCGACCGATCTTCCCGACGAGCTGGGGATCGTGAACCAGGCGTGGAACCCGAAAATGAAGGACGACCCGAACTGGCGGTCGAGCTGGCACCTGCCGAACTTCATCAAGTGGGTGTACCTGGACAGCCAGGTCACGGTCGGCGTGCTGACGAACAACAACAGCGCCGCCTTGCCGGACCCCGTCACCGGAGGGACGCGCCCGCCCAAGAACGTTGCCGAGTCCGAGGCCGCCGAGCAGCTGACGGCCGCGCAGACGATGGCGGCGCGGAACTTCATCAACCGCGTCTCCGGGTCCAAGCGGGCGCTCGGCCACGGGCAGCTCTATGTGGGCAAGGGGAACCTCGATTTCATGGAGTACCAGATCCGGGAGCTCAAGCCCGATACCTGGAAGGGATACAACATCGCCACGGCTGCGAAGGTCGACTTCGACCCCGACAGCGACATGCGCCGGTGGCGGCTGGATGACGAGAACGTCGCCTTCCCCACCTATGACCTGATCCGGAAGTTCGCGACCAAGGAGAAGATGAAGCAGGTCCCCGGCTTCAAGACCTTGTGCGTCCACAAGGGGCTCTCGACAACCGCCGGGCGCGAGCCGGAGCTGGGCCATCCGATGGACATCCCGAAGGCGGCGAGGCTGTATCCGGACTTCAACTTCGTCATCTACCACGCGTGCATCCGTCCGGGCTTCTGGGTGGCCAACGCGCTCGCCGACATCGGCTCCAAGCGGCTCCGCAACGGCCCCGCCGAATTCGACATCGGCTCCGGGCTGAGGGACGGCGTGCCCGACATCCTCTGGAGCACCGAGTTCGCGTACATCGCCAGGCCGTTCCGGAACGTGTATGCCGAGATCGGGACCACCTTCGCATCGTGCATCATCACGTTCCCCACGGTCGCCGCGCACCTCTTCGGGCAGTTCATGAAGATCATGGGCGATGACCGGATCGTGTTCGGCTCGGACTCGGTCCACTACGGAGCGCCGCAATGGCAGATCGACGCGCTCTGGCGCTTCCAGATCCCCGAACGGATCCGCGAGAAGTGGGGTTATCCCGAGCTGACGAAGGAGGCGAAAAAGAAGATCCTCGGGCTGAACTCGGCGCGCATCTACAAGCTCCCCACCGGAGTCGACGACGACGAGTATGAGCGTGGGTTCGGCGGGCGTGACGACGAGGGAGAGCAGCGCGACGTCCTCTACAAGCCCGTTCCGAGGGACTACCAGCTCAGGTTGGATGCCGAGACGAAGCGAATCATGGAGTTCCCCGCGAGTTGGGTCCCCTGCAACATCGACAGCGACACCGCCGCCGACAGCTGCTCGAGAAATCCGCTCTCCCAGGACAACTTCTCCAAGATGCGGAAGATGTACGCCGAGGCAGGCGTTCGGCCGGACAACATCCGCCGGGGCTGGCTCCGCACGCGTCTCTGAGACAGGCCTTGGGGGACGAGGCGGGCAGCCCCCCGCCCGCCTCGCTTTCCGCGTCGCGTCACTCTGCTTCGAGCGGCACCGCGGTGCACCCGGCGCGCATGGCGTCGAGCCGCGCCAGCAGCCGTCGCCCCAGCCCGGCGCTCGCGTGCTCCGCGGCCAGCTCCACGGCGCGCTCCTCGACCCCCGTGGCCTCCGCGCAGCGCGAGGAGGCGGCCAGGGCGGACGCAAGGGTGTCGCCAGCGCATTGAGCACCATCGCGTTCCGGGGAGCGACCTCCGCCGCCCGGACCAGCGCGGCGCGGCGCTCGTCAGGCCGCTGCGGTCCGACCGCGAAGGCGAGCAGCATCTGGGCCCGGAAGTCGTCCCTCCGGCCCTCCCCCGCCGCCCGGATGCGCTCCAGCGGCGGCGAGGTGTTCGAGCTTTCCGCCAGCGCCAGTTGGACCGCCAGCGCCAGCGGCTGCAGCGGGTCGATCCGCAGCGCCGCGTCCGCCGCGGTCCGTGCCTCGGCCAGGCGCGCCATGCTCCGCGGGAGGCCCGGCGAGAGGAAGAACAGCTCGGCGCGCAGCGCCTCGACCTCGGCGGGTGGCGGCGCGCGCACCTGGACGTCACCCTCCCACGGGGGCAATTGGACCTCGCGGAGCCGGTAGTCCGACGTGTTCCGACCGTCGGCGGCTGCCTGCAGCCTCTTCTCGTACCTCACCGCTTCTTGCGCCAGCGCTTCCGCATCGAGTCCGGCGAACGCCGCGCTGAACGCCGCCTGCGCCGCCTCGCCGCGGGCACGCCGCTGGATGTAATCGTCCAGCGCCGGCCGGCGCTCGTTCGCCAGGTAGAAGACCAGAAGCCACGCCGCGCTCTGGAAGGCGTAGCCGTCCTGACCGGAGAGCAGCACCGCTTCGCGCGTGGAGGTGGACAGCACGCGCGCGTAGTCGGTCTCCGGATGAAACCGCAGATAGAGGAGCCGATCCTGGTTCGGCTCGCCGATCGTGTAGCGGTCCGCGGCCGGGTCGTAGCGCAGGGTCTCCAGGTAGCAGGCCAGCCCTTCGAAGAACCAGCGCGGATTTCGCGGCAGGAACGACCCGTGCAGCGCGTGAGCAAGCTCGTGCTGGAGAATGGCGTCCCCGGCGCCGCCCTGGTCCGCGGTCATGACGAGCATCGGTTCGCCGAACAGATCGACCGGCTGGTAGAAGGCATTCATCCCCGAGCTGGCGAACTCGTGAAACCGGGCCGACGACGCGAGCTGGACCACCCGCAGCTTCTCGCGCGGCAGCGCATCGCCATGCCACGACCCCTGGATGAGCGCGCCGCGCACGTTCTCGATGCGACCGAGCGTCTGGCCAGCATCCCGCTCGGGAAGATCGGTGAGCAGGACGTAGTGGGCGCTCTCCAATTCCAGATACACGGGGCGCGCGTCGGGAGGGCTCCGTCCATGCGCGCACCCGCAGGCAACGGCCACGGCGCAGGTGAGCAGGCGGCGCATGCTTCCGTTCTACGATCCGGTGGCGCCGCCGGGAACATCGCCCGAGAGCAGCCCGCGCGCCGCGGCCACGGCCTCCTGGGTGCCCGCCAGCGCCAGCACGTCGTGCACCCGGAGCTGCTCGTGGCCCGTGGGGACCAGTACTCCTTCGCTTCCGCGCGCGATGGCGAGCACGGTCGCGCCCGTCGCGCCGCGCAGGTTGAGGCTCGCCAGCGTTCGGCCCACGGCCGGGCTGCCCGCGTCGAGGGTGAAGCGCGTCGGCGATCCGAGCCCCGGCAGCACCTGGCCCACTTCCAGGTCGGGATTGGGCGTATCGGCGGCGGCCTCGCCGCGGGCATGCGAGTACGCAGAGGCGAGGACCTGGGCGCCTGCGCGCACATGGCCTTGCAGATCCGTGACCGATAGCCAGAGCCTGACGGCGAGGAAGAGCAGCGCGGCGGCGAACAGCGCGAGCGCCGGAGCCAGCGGGAGGAACGCCCGGGCCACCGCGAACAGCGGAAGACCCAGCGCGACCGCTGCCGCCAGCTGCAGAGCCACGATCAGCGCGCGCCGTGGCGCCGCCGCCAGATCCACCTTCCCGGGCACGCCGGCGGGCAACGCCTGACCCGCGAGCGCGATGGCGAGCGCTCCCACGAGCCGCACGATTCCGATCAGGAACGGCGCCGCGATCGCAACGGCCGCCGCAATGGCCACGAATTCGGCCGCAACCGTGCCCAATCCCGCATGCTTCCGCAGCCAGAGCACCGTGTAAGGAAAGAGCCGGCCAGACAGGATCCCCACCGCCGCCAGCAACGCGGCGTCGAGCAGCAGGAGCCGTGCGATGCGCTGCGCGCGCGTCCTTCGCGGCCCAGGCGAGCGCAGGCCGTCGATCCAGGAGCCGTAGAGCGCCACGAATGTCTGCAGCGCGTGCGGCAGCTTGCGGTCGACCCACGCCGCCACCGGCCCGGCGGCGCGGATCATCCATGGCGTCGTCAGCGTGGTGAGCGCGGAAACGCTGACCGCTACCGGATACAGGAAGTCACGGACCGCGCCGGTCGACGTGCCCAGGTAGGCGATGATGAATGAGAACTCGCCGATCTGCGCCAGGCTCATGCTCGCCGCGATGGAGGTGCGAACGCCCGCGCCGGTCAGGAAGGCGGGAATCGAAACGCCGATGATCCTGCCCATGATCACCACGGCCGCGAGGACCAGGATGGGCAGCCAGTTCGCGCGCACCAGCGCCGGGTCGATGAGCATGCCGACCGAGACGAAGAACACGGCCGCGAACAGGTCCCGCACCGGCTCGAGCAGGTGCTCGATGCGCGCGCCTTCGCCCGACTCCGCCACCAGCGACCCCGCGATGAAGGCGCCGAGCGCGACCGAGTAACCGAACTGCTGCGCCAGCAGCGAGAGCGCGAAGCAGATGCCGATGCAAGCCACGCTGGTAGTCTCGGGACGATCGAGCCGCAAGATGCTGCGCACCAGGCGGGGAATGACGAGCAAGCCCGCTCCGACCACCACCACCAGGAACAGCCCCAGCCGCGCGGCGGCCGTGCCGAGCTGCGATGCGGAGAGGGTGCCTGCCGAGATCGTGGTCAGGGCGGCGAGCAGGAGGATGGCGATCAGGTCCTCCACGATCAGCACCGCAAGCACCAGCTCGCGGATCCTCCCGCCGATCCGAAGCTCGCTGAACGCCTTCGCGATGATGGTGGTGCTGGAGATGGCCACCATCGCCCCCGCGTACAGGCTCTCCCGCGCGGACCAGCCGAACATCCGGCCGGTGGCGTCGCCGAGGATGATCATGACGCTGATCTCCACCACGGCGATGATCCCGGCCGATGCGCCGACCCGCAGCAGCTTTTCGACGGTGAATTCCAGCCCGATGGTGAACAACAACAAGATCACGCCCAGCTCGGAGAGGCCGTGGATGGTGTCGCTGTCGGCCACCAGCGGGAACGGGACATGCGGCCCGACCAGCAGGCCCGCGAGGATGTAGCCCAGTACCACCGGCTGCTTGAGGCGTTGGAAGACGACGGTGGTCACGGCCGCGACGCAGAGCACCATCGCAAGGTTGGTGAGGAAGACGTTGGCGTGAATCTCCATCGGTCGGACAGATTACTCTGTGGCCGATCGGCAGCGGGCGAGAAAGGGCGAGGGAAGGGTCAGGCGGATACGGCCCGCCAGGGGTACGCGCTAGACTGCGCGGATGCCGCAGATCGCCAGCCGCGTCCGCTCGCTCGGGACCGAAACCGCGCTCGACGTGCTGGTGAAGGCGCGCGCGGTCGAGGCGCGCGGGCGCAGCGTCATCCACCTGGAGGTCGGCGAACCGGACTTCCCCACTCCGATGCACATCGTGGAAGCAGGCGTCCGCGCGCTGCGCGACGGCAAGACGCGGTACGGCGCGCCTGCGGGGCTCCCGTCGCTGCGCGAGGCGATCTGCGAGGATCTCAACCTGCGGGGCGTGCGCGCGCTGCCGGATCGGGTGCTGGTCACGCCCGGGGCGAAGCCGATCCTCTTCTACGGGTTTCTCGCCACCCTCTCTCCCGGCGACGAGGTGCTGGTCCCGGATCCCGGATTTCCCATCTACGCCTCCATGGTCCGCTTCTGCGGCGCGGTTCCGGTTTCCATTCCACCGCGACTCGCCGAAGGCCGGGCGCTCGATCTCGACGCGCTCGAGCAGGCGATCACGCCACGGACGCGCATGGTCGTGTTCAACTCGCCCTCGAATCCGACCGGCGCCATCGTGCCCGAGGCCGATCTGAGGCGGCTCGCGGCGCTGGCCGAACGGCACGACCTGTGGGTGATGGCGGACGAGATCTACCGCCGGATCCGGTACGCGGCGGAGGAGCCTTCGATTGCCGCGTTGCCCGGGATGCTGGATCGCACCCTCCTGGTCGACGGGTTCTCGAAAGCGTACGCGATGACCGGCTGGCGCCTGGGATGGGGCATCTTTCCAGCCGCGCTCGCGCCACATGCGACGCGGCTGATGATCAATTCGAACACCTGCACCGCCTCATTCGTCCAGGAGGCCGGGCTGGCGGCGCTGCGCGGGCCGTACGCGTTCCCCGACGTGCGCGGCTTGCCGCTGCCCTCCGCCGCCCTCGCGGACCGTCTCCTCGAGGAAGAAGCGGTAGCGCTGCTCGACGGCGTGGGCTTCGGGCCGGGAGGAACCGGGCATCTGCGCCTGTCGTTCGCCTCCTCGCTGGAGAGTCTGGAAGAGGCCGCGGACCGCTTCGGCCGCCTGGTCGCGCGCCTCTGAAGCCTGGCGGCGAAGGGGCGCCACGCTTTCTCCAACTCGCGTACCACCGCGTCGGGGATGCGGATGCCCGAAACCTGCGTGCGATGCACTCAGGCTGCATCTTGCCGCGCACGCAGCCGCTCGTGCAGCCGGATTCGCTGCACCTTGCCCGCGGCGCTCTTCGGCAGCTCGGCCAGCACCTCGACGATCTTCGGCCGCAGCACCAGGGGAAGCTTCGCGCTGGCGAAGTCCAGCAGGCGCGACGCCACGGTGGGATCGCCCGGGTCGCGCGGCACGACGAACGCGGCAGGCGCTTCTCCCATCACCTCGTCGGGTACGCCGATCACGGCGGCTTCGACGATGTCGGGGAACGCCAGCAGCGCTTCCTCGAACCGCTCGGCGCTGGTACGCGTGCCGCCGCACTTGAGGAAGCTCTTCGCCCGGCCCAGCACCGTCACATAGCCGTCCGCATCGACCGTCGCCAGGTCGCCCGTGTGCAGGCGGCCCTCGCGGAACGTGCTCGCCGTCTCCAGGGGATCCTCGAAATAACCGCCGGCGACGTTCTCGCCTTCGGCGACGATCTCACCCACCTGTCCGGCAGCGACCGGGGTGCCTCGCTCGTCGAGCACGCGCAGCGTGACGCCGGGGATCCCCTTTCCGACGCTTCCGGGGCGCGCGTCCACTTCGGACGGCGGCAGGATCGAGAGCCTGGCCGTCGCTTCCGTGGCGCCGTACATGACGTACAGGCGCACGCGGGGCTTCGCCTCGCGCAGCTCGCGCACGAACGGCGCCTGGAGCTTTCCACCCGCCTGCTGGAGCCACCTCAGGTCGGGGAGCTCAATCTCCTTGAAGCGCGATTTGCGCAGCAGGATCTGGTAATGGCTCGGCACGCCCGCGAAGCCGGTGCAGCGCGTATCGACCATGCGCTGCAGCACCCGGTCCGGGAAAAGGAAACGCTTGTCGATCACCACCGTGCCGCCGCAGGCCAGGTGCGTCTGCAGCACCGAGGCGCCGAACGAGTAGTGGAACGGCAACACTGCCATCGCGCGATCGCCCTCGCCAAGCCCGATCGCCTGGACGATGGACTCGGTGTTGGCGATGAAGTTGCGGTGCGAGAGCACCACCCCGCGCGGCTTGCCGGTGGAGCCGGAGCTGAAGAGCAGCGCCGCCGTTTCGCCGCCGCCGCCGCGGGCCGGCGTGCGCGCCCTGGACCAGCAGAGCTCGTCCAGGGTCCAGATGGATGCCGCCCCGAATGACGCGGGCCCGGCGTCGTCGAGCACCACGTGCGCGGCGTTCAGCAGCCATTTCTCGCAGGCGGGCGCCAGGCGCGCTTCCACGAAGGCGAAGCGCATCCGGGTCCGCTCCGCTACGGCGCGGCAGTCGGCGGGCGTGAGCCCCGGCGAGACGGGAACGGCGACGCAACCCGCCTGCATCGCGCCCAGATACGCGGCCACCCAGAACATCGAGTTCTCCGCGACGACGCCGACGCACTCGCCGCGGTCGGCGCCGGAGCGGACCAGGAACGTCGTCACCGCCGAGACGGCGGAGGACAGCTCCCGGTACGAGTGCTCGGCGTCGAGGGTGATCAACGCGGGCCGGCCGCCATCCCTGCCCGCGAGCAGCCGGTCCGCAAAGTTCACGATGCCCCGGCCCCGCGGAGGCGAAGGATGCTCTCGATCGCCTCGAGGTTGTCCATCTGCGCGATGTCCTCGATCTCGAACTCCACCTTGAACTCGCCCTGGAGCGCCTCCACCAGCGCCAGATGTCCGAACGAGTCCCAGCCCTCGACCTCGGCGGGCGAGACAGTCGGTGAGAGCTGCGCCGGATCCACCTGGAACAGGCTCGCGAACACAGCCCTGAGCCTCTGTTGCACCATGGTCCCTCCTAACCCGTGCTCAACGTGACCTGAACCTCGGGCGTGGGCGGCAGCTCATCGCGCACGCCCGTCCCCTCGCCGAGGTAGATGAAGTCGCCGCTGCCGCGGCGCGAGATGACCATTCCCGGAATGCCCAGGACCACGCCGTTCTCCGGCACGTCAAAGGCGACCACCGAGTTGGCGCAGATGGCGGCGCCGTCGGCGATCCGCAACGGTCCGATCACCTTGGCGCCGGAGCCCAGGTAGACGCGCTCGCCGAGCACCGGCGCGTTCGTCGCGGGGTCAGGACCGGTCCCTTCGATGGTGCACATCTGCCCGACCGAGCAGTTCCTCCCGATGCGCACGCCCGGCCCGATCCGCAGCGAGACGAAATGGCCGACGTACAGCCCAGGCGCGATGCGCGCGTCCACGTCGATGGAGATCGAGGTGAGAACGCCCAGCACGACTTCCGCGACTCGGTACAGAGCCCAGAGCAACGGCGCGACGAGTAGATGCGGCGGAACGGTCCTGAGCCGGCGCCCGAAGCGATACACCGCCATTGCCCAGGAGCCGTCGAGCGTGAGCGCGAACCGCAGGCGCGTCGACGCGCTTGCGCCCGGGTGGTAGATGAAGTGTCGGTCCAGGTCCGCCCTCCAGGAGGACCAGAAGTATTCGGGCTCCATCCCGGCCTCCTCCTCACCCGGCGGATCGAAGCGCTGCGGCGCGGGAACCTGGATCTCGTTCGCGGCCACTGGCTTCGGCGGCACGCCGGCCCAGCCGCCCGCCCGAGGGAGCGAGCGCCCCACCAGGGTGTTTGCGGCGATCACGCAGCCGTCGGGGATCTCCAGCGGTCCCACTGCGGATGCGCCCGGCGCCAGGAACACACGCTCGCCCAGCTGTGGATGGCCACGGGCCCCCGGGCGGCCCCCGACGCCCAGCGTGTTGCAGCCATGCAGCATCGAGCCGCGTCCCACCCGCGATCCGAGCGAGACGAAGACTTCACCTCGCGGCGCAATCCAGACCTGGTCCTCGATGCGCGAACGCACGTTCAGGCTGGTCTTGGTGATCAGCCGTCCGATCTCGAACAGGGCCACGTAGGCCAGGCGCAAGGGCAGCGTCAGCGGCCCGCGACGCAGCGCGTACACCCAGCGGCCGAACCGGTAGAGGGCCAGTCCCCAGAAAGCGCGCGACGCGCAGAGCATGCGCAGGCGCGCTCGCAGGCCCTGCGCCGCGTGGACCTTGCAGAAGTGTGCAAAATCGGAACGGATCGCACACCAACCGCTCGGAACTGCGCTTGCGGACTCCACCAGGATTCCCTCCGCTCGCAGGAGGGTAGGTACGCGCTGGCAGGCAGGCTAGGGCTTGCGCGCGTAGCCAAGACGCGAGAGCAAGCGCGTCATCTCATCGAGCGCGGCCGGATCCTCGATGGTGGGCGGCATGGCGTAGTCGATCCCGTCCGCGATCTTGCGAATCGTGCCGCGCAGGATCTTGCCGGACCGCGTCTTCGGCAACTTTCCGACAATGGCGGCCTGCTTGAAGAACGCCACCGGACCGATCCGCTCGCGCACCAGATCGCAAAGCTCCCGGACCAGCTCCGGCTCGTCCCGCTGCACTCCGGACTTGAGCACCACGAATCCGATCGGGACTTCGCCCTTCAGCTGATCGTGGACGCCGACCACCGCGCACTCCGCCACGTCCTTGTGCGCGGCGAGCACTTCTTCCATGGCGCCGGTCGAGAGACGGTGGCCGGCGACGTTGATGACGTCGTCGATGCGGCCCATGATCGACAGGTAGCCGTCCTGGTCGGCGAACCCTCCGTCCCCGGTGAGGTAGTAGCCGGGATACCGGGAAAGGTACGCGCTCTGGAAGGTCTCGTCGTCCTCATAGAGCGTCGGCAAGCATCCGGGCGGCAGCGGCAGCTTGATGGCGACGGCGCCGTTCTGGCCGCGCGGCACTTCCTGGCCAGCCTCGTCGAGGATCCGCACGTCGTAGCCGGGCACCGGCTTGGTGGCCGAGCCGGGCTTGACCGGGAAGCCCTCGATCCCGAGCGGGTTGGCGCAGATCGGCCAGCCGCTCTCGGTCTGCCACCAGTGGTCGACCACGGGGATCCGGAGCTTCTGCTGCGCCCAGAGCAGCGTCTCCGGATCGCAGCGCTCGCCGGCAAGGTACAGCGCGCGCAGCGTCTTCGTCGGCTGGTGCTGCTGGATGAGCTTTCCCTCGGGATCCTCGCGCCGGATGGCGCGGAACGCCGTCGGGGCGGTGAAGAGGGTGCGGACGCCGTGTTGCGAGACCACGCGCCAGAACGCGCCCGCGTCGGGCGTGCCCACGGGTTTGCCCTCGTAGAGGATGGTGGTGTTTCCGTGCAGGAGCGGCGCGTAGACGATGTACGAGTGCCCCACCACCCAGCCGATGTCGCTCGCGGCCCAGTAGGGCTCGCCGGGCTTGGCGTCGTAGATGGCCTGCATGCTGTACTTCAGCGCGACCGCGTGGCCGCCGTTGTCCCGCACGATGCCCTTGGGGCGTCCGGTGGTCCCGCTGGTGTAGAGGACGTAGAGCGGATCGTTGGCGGAGACGGGCACGCACGCCGCCGGTTCGGCGCCCGCGACGGCTTCGTTCCAATCCAGATCGCGGCCCTTCTGCAGCTCGGCCTGGAGCTGCGGGCGTTGGAGCACGATCACCTTCTCTGGCTTGTGCTTGGAGATGGAGATCGCCTTGTCCACCATCGGCTTGTACGGCACCGTACGACCCGGCTCGAGGCCACAGGACCCGCACACGATCGCCCTCGGGGTGGCGTGCTCGATTCGCGCCGCCAGCTCGTGCGCCGCAAAGCCGCCGAAGACCACGGAGTGCACCGCTCCCAGGCGCGCGCAGGCGAGCATGGCGATGACGGCCTGCGGCACCATCGGCATGTAGATGACCACGCGGTCGCCCTTCCCCACGCCGACCCGGCGCAGGGCGCCGGCGAAGCGCGTTGTTTCCTGAAGGAGCTCGCGGTAGGTGTACTTCACCGTCTGGTTGGCGACGGCGCTGTCCCAGACCAGCGCGAGCTGATCGGCGCGGCCCGACTCCACGTGCACGTCGAGCGCATTCTCGCAGGTGTTCAGCTCGCCGCCCTCGAACCAGCGCGGCCACTTGGGATCGCTCCGGTCGAGCACACGATCCCATGGCTTGCGCCAGCGCAGCGCACGCGCGGCCTCGCCCCAGAACGCCTCCGGATCCTGCAGCGAGCGGCGGTACACCTCGTCGTAGCGGCCCATGGCGCCTCCGATGGAAGCCGGATGGTGGACGTAGGGCGAAGGAGAAATCAAGCAGAGTGGCTCCGCCGCCGCGCCCTGTCCGCGCTGTCAGCCGGCCGACGGGCTGCCCGCCCCCCCGGCATGACCGGCCTGGACAAGCTTGCGCCGTACGACGGCGAGGGCGCGCTGCGCGTGGTGGTCGAGGCGCCACGCGGCTGCGGGCTCAAGCTCAAGTACGACCCGGCGCTGGGCGCATTCACTTACGGGCGACCTCTGCCGCTGGGTCTGACGTATCCGTTCGACTTCGGGTTCGTGCCGGGAACACAGGCAGACGACGGGGATCCGCTGGACGCGCTGGCGATCGCGGACGTAGCGAGCTATCCCGGCGTGGTCATCCCCTGCCGCCCCATCGGGGTGGTGCTCGTGAGCCAGAAGGGCCGGACAGGGAAGCGCGAGCGAAACGACCGGCTGGTGGTGATTCCCTCCGCGGCGCAACGGCTCAGGGACCTCATCGACCCGCGCTCGCTGCCGGCGCGCATGCGGGAGGAGATCGAGCAGTTCTTCCTCAGCAGCACCTTCTTCACCCAGAAGGATGCACGGATCCAGGGCTGGAGGGGAGCGGGGCACGCGCAAAAGCTGGTGCGCAGCTCCAAGCGCCGCGCCGCCGCGGTGTGACCTCGGGCGGTGTCTCTACGACTCTGCGATTCGTAGCCTCACGGAGCGGGCGTCAGAGTGGAGCAAGCTGGCACGGCAGATGAAAGGGACAGGGTGCAACGGAGGAAAAGCGTCATGACCACCCTGGGAAAGACCGTGTTCGTCAGCTTGAGCATCGCCGTCCTGATCGGCGGGACTCTCGCGCTGCGCAGCAAACCGGAGCCCCTCCCGCGGGCTCAGCTCACCTCGGCGCAGGTGGCCGAGCTGCAGCCGGCCGCGAAGCCCGCGGAACCGCCGAAGGCAACACGCGCTGCCGTCACCGCGGACGCCGGCAACGCCGGAGAGCCCGAGGACCCGGAGCTCGAAGACGGCAGCGGATCCTGATCAGGAAACTCGACGCCGGGCGGCCCGCCCGCTACCTTGCGCGCAGTGGACCGGCGCAAGTTCCAGCGGGTGGACGCACCCGTGTTCTGCAGGCCCATCGGACAACCGCTGTTCGGGAGGCGCAAGGCCGTCGACGTGAGCCTCGGCGGCCTGCGCATCTACGCGGACGACCCGCCCAAGGCTGGCGATCGGCTGGAGCTGGAGCTGTTCCTTCCCGATCAGACCGAGCTGGCGTGCACGGTCGAAGTGGTCTGGGTGGATGATCTGCCGGAAGGGTCACCGGCGCGCCACGACGTGGGCGTGAAGTTCGTCTCCATCCACCCCGCGGACCGCGAGCGCCTGCAGACCGTGCTGAAACCCGAGTGAGCGGGCTCAGCGAGCGTCGCCGAAGCCCAGCACGCGCCAGGTCCACTGCAGCTCCAGCGCCGGATCCGCGAAGGCCACGGAATCGGCGTCGGCCCTGCGGGCAAGCT
>WNFS01003984.1_pt1 | contig 13568 bp, 10 predicted proteins | sample 5400141 | NCBI WGS metagenome assembly WNFS01 (sample SAMN13153358, study PRJNA577476) | soil metagenome | isolation source: 60 cm saprolite under Madrone tree | place: USA:California | collected 2016-06-14
CAAGGGTTCCTGCCAGCTCCGCGTCGGCGATCGGCTCACCGATGCGGAAGGCGAGTGGGGTGGGAGGTCGCCTTCCGGCCCGTGGGTTTCAAGCAAGGGCATGAAGTGCGGGCGCGCGTTCGGCGGCCGGGGGCCCCCGGCTTACGTCACGGCGCGCGGATCGGTGCCGAAGCGCTGCGCGATCAGGCTGCAGATTTCGTCGAACTTGATGCCCTTGCGGATCGGCTTCAACGAAGGCAGAGCGATGATCGAGCTTCCCATCCCGGCGGGGTGCGAGTACTTCGTGTCTCCGTAGTCGATGACGAGGTCCGCCTCGTCGCGGACGGCCGGCTCCACGTCGGCGAGCTTGTATTTGCTGCCCGAGAGGGACCGGTTCGCCGAGGAGCCGAGCACCGGCACGCCGCGAGCCCAGGCGAGCCGCGCGATTTCGTCGTGCAGCGCGCCCGCATTCAGCAACATGTCTATGGTATCGCCGCGCGAGGAGCGCTCGCGGGTGAGCGAGGTGAGCCGCGAGAAGAACGGGTGATCGACCTTGTAGGGCGTCACGACCGATAACGGCAGGCGGTGCTCGTGGATCACGGTGTCGACGATCGCGCGCTCGCGCTCCCCGACGCCTGCGAGGGCCACGAACATGTCCCAGCTGCTGAACATGCCGCAGGCCTTGTCGAAGCTGCGCTGCTTGCAGGCGAAGATGCGCGCGATCGCGGATTCGCCGTTGCCGATGATGGCATAGCCGACGTCGGTCGCGAAGATTCCCACCCCTCCGCGCGTAACGGTATCGAGGAGACGGGCGGCATCGGACTTCACATCCGGGGCGGTCATGGGTTCAGATCAGCATCAGGTCGATGATCGGATCGAGCCGCTCGAACGTCTCCAGCCGCCATATCGCGGCGGCAAGCTCGGTGCGTGCCGGCGCGGGCAGAAAACGCCGGGTGAGCGCGTGGAACTTGGCGTTCAGTACGTCGTCGGGCGTTCCTTTCTCGATGTCGGCTTGCGCGAGCGAGCATTGTGCGACCACAGTATCGCCGCTCTCGAGGCGCGCTTCGATGCGACAGTGGCGCAGACCGGGTGTCTGGCGCGAGAAATCGGCGTTGATCTCGATTTTCATTCCGGCGATCAGGGCCAGGACATCGGCGTCCAGAAAGCGATGGTCCTCGAAGGTGTCGCTCGTCACCTCGCCGTCGGCCAGCGCCGCGGCGATCGCGAACGGCATCGAATGATCGGCGGTCTCGCGCGTCTTCGGCGCCCAGAGCTCCGGATCGGCGACCGCGCCCAGGTGGGCCGACTTGTACGTGTCCACCTTGAGGCTCTTCGGCTGCCGGCCGGCCAGCTTCTTGCGCAGCTCGAGCGCCGTGTCGATCGGCAGCTGGCACGAGTCGCGCACCGGGTATTTCTTGATGTTGGTCTGGTTCAGGCCGAGCGGCGCGGCGAGCCTGCCCGCCGGCAGCTTGAACTCGCCGGGCTTGCCGAGCGTCTGCTTCCAGATCCCGAACGTCCCCTCGTACGCGCTGTAAGGCCCGGTCAGCCCTTCCCGCGCCAGTTGTGCCGCGAAGATGCCGTGGCGCGCGCCGTTCGGGCCGGCGCAGCCTTTCCACATCGACAGCTCGCCCGAGCGCGTCTGATAGGTGCCGAGGTGCGGGACGACCGACAGCGAGAGCGCGTGGGCGAGCTGCTCGGCGTCGAGCGCCATCATGCGCCCGACGGCGAGGGCGGCGGCTTGCGCACCGACCACCGGCTGGTCCCAGCCGGCATCGTTGAACGGCACGGTGTCGGTGAAGCGGCACTGGATTTCGTACGAGATGAAGAGGGCGAGAATGAGCTCGCGCCCGGAGAGGCCGAGCGCTTGCGCCGCCGCGGCGAGTCCCGGGAGGTTGTCGGACGGGTGCGAGGCGTCCAGCGTCCGATACGCGTCGTTGAGATCGAGATACCGCACCATCGTGCCATTCACGAGGGCGGCGAGATCGGGCGTCGTCTTGTCGCCCGTGCCCCAGAGGGTGGCGGCCCAGGGCCCGACAACACGCGGTGCGCACTTGCGAAGGATGCGCACCGGGGGCGCGGCATAGGCGGCCAGCCCGACCGCGGCAGAATCGAGCAGGCGCGCCTTCGCCGCGTGGACCGTGGAAGCGGGCAGGTCCTCGAAGCGGTAAGCGAGCGCGAAGTCGACGAGCCGGCGAGTGGTAGCGTCCATCGTGGGGGTCATGCGCGTTCTCCTAGTGTGGCTTCATGCAAACGCCGGGCGCTCCAGCTCGCGGCCGCGAAGAGCAAAGCCTCCGGACCGCCGACGAGTTGCACGCCGAGCGGCAGGCCGCGCATCCCGCGGCCGGCGGGCAGCGCGAAGCAAGCCAAGCCAAGCAGCGTCCATAGGCGCGAGAACACCGCATTGCCTGTCGACGCGAGTCCGACCGGCGCTTCGCCAGCGGCGGACAAGGTACGTGCGCGCGCGCCGCTGCCACGGCTTCCGCGGAAACGGACAACCCCCGTTCGATGAACGAGGCCATGCTCGGGCTCAGCCGCTGCCGCGCCGTCCGCCATTCGTGGGCCATCGCGCGAGCGGTCTCGTGCGCCATGATTACGCGGTGCAGGTCGTTCAGCTCGCTGAACGGCGCCGGCAACTCGAGGTCACGGACATGCCCCCCGGCGTCTTCCAGCGTGCGCGCGACCAGGGCGAGACGCTCGAGCGTCTGCGGTTCAGCCTGCGCCGCGTAGGGCGTGCGGCACAGTGCGAAGCCCGGATGATCCGGCACGTGGGCCGCGGCCGGAGATTCGCCGGCAAGGACCGCCGAGACGCGGGCGATGTCGTCCACGGTAGCGGCGATGACGCCGATCGTATCGAGCGACGGCGCGAGCGGCTTCATCCCCGCGCCCGGAAAGCGGTCGAACGTGGGCTTGTAGCCGAAGATGCCGCAGAAGGCCGCCGGCCGGATCGTCGAGCCGCCGGTCTGAGTAGCGAGCGCGACCGGCACCATGCCGTCGGCGACCGCCGCCGCCGAGCCGCTCGACGAGCCGCCCGGCGTGCACGCAAGATCGTGCGGGTTGCGGGTGCCGCCCGGCTGGACGAACGCGAACTCGGTGGTGACCGTTTTGCCGAGGATGATCGCCCCGGCGGCCTTGAGCCGCTGGACACAGGCCGCGTCCTGCCGCGGGCGGTTTCCGGCGTAGATCGGTGAGCCGTACTCGGTCGGCATGTCGGCGGTATCGATGATGTCCTTCACGCCGACTGCCAGACCGTGGAGGAGACCGCTGCGCAGACCAGTCTGGTCACCGCTGTCGAGCGCACGCGCGCGTGCGAGCGCGGCGTCGCGGTCGACATAAACCCAGGCGCCGACCTCGCGTTCGCGCGCGTCGATGCGCGTCAGGCTTGCGCGAATCAGCGATTCGCAGCTCATGTCGCTCGCAGTCGGTCGGTCGCCGCGCGATCGATCGCCCCGGTTGCCGGGTCGAGCACGACGCGGTACACCTCGCGCGCCGCTTCTACGCTGATCAGGCCGTCGGCAACGTCGGCGGCCACGCGCCCGGCCTCTCTGCGGCGCGGCTCGCCGTAACCGCCGGCGTTGGGCCCGACCACGCGGATGACGTCGCCCGACTTGAGCTTGCGGCCGGTGGATTTCGACGGCAGCACCTGCTCGTCGGCACGGCCGGGATTCTTGACGATCTGCGCGGGCAGGCCGTCGCCGCCGCCGAAAATGCCCTTCGGCGCTTCGAGCGTGCGGTCGCCGTTGCATGACAGGAAGCCGTCGACGAGAAAGCGCACGTCGCGCACCGCGCCGATGCCGCCGCGCCACTCGCCGGCGCCCGGCGCCTCCGGCCGCAGCTCGTAGCGCTCGACCCGCAACGGGAAGCGCATCTCGATCTCCTCGCACGGGACGTTGCGCGTGTTCGCCATCAGGTTGTCCACCGCGTCGAGGCCGTCTTTGGTGCGGCGAGCGCCATAGCTCCCCTCGTTCACCTCCACGCAGACCCAGTACTGCTGCTGCGCCGGGCTGTAGCCGCTGTAAGAGACGCTCATGACGTGCGCCGAATTTCCCGCGGTCGCCTGCTCCGGAAGCACCGGCGCGAGCGCCTGGATCACGCAGTCGAGCACGCGCTGCACCTGCGCCATGCGCGAGACGCACGCGCGGGGAAAGTTCGGGTTGAAGATGCAGCCTTTCGGCGCATGCACGCCGACGGGGCGGAACATGCCGGAGTTCTGCGGGATGAACTCCTCGGTCATCACCTCGTCGAGCAGCAGCGTGCGCACGATGTAGAAGCAGGCGACCTGGAGTGAGCCCTCGAACGGCACGTTACAGCCCGTCTCTACTTCGTCGGCCGAACCGGTGAGGTCTATCAGGATGGAATCGCCGCGCTTCCTTACGGTAACGTTGACCTTGAGCGGCTTGCCCCAGTTGCGTCCGTCGTCGTCCAGCCAGCTCTCGGCGTGGTAGTCGCCATCCGGGATTCTGGCGATTTCAGCGCGCAGGCGCCGCTCCGAGTAGTCCATCCAGTAGTTCGCCGCGCCCATCACCGTGCCGAGGTCATGCCTGTCGACGAGCTTGAGGAACCGGTCGGCTCCCGTGCGCACTGCGGCGATCATTGCTTCGATGTCGGCGGCGTTGGAATCCGGGGTTCGGACGCTGTCGCGCAGGATCGACCAGACCGCGTCGTTCCGCCGGCCGCGCTCGTACAGCTTGACGCTGTCGTAGAGCGTGCCCTCGGCGAACACGTCGATCAGGTCGACGTTCAGCCCCGGAGCCGCCGCGCCGACGTCGATCAGGTGAGCGGTTGCCGCGGCGAAGCCGACCAGCTCGCCGCGATGGAAGATGGGCGCAATCACGCCCATGTCGGGCGAGTGCGAGGCGCCGTGGTAGGGGTGGTTGTGGATGATGATGTCGCCTTCGTAGATCTGCCCGGCGAGCTTGCGCATGAACCCGCGGATGTAAGCCGGCAGCGACCCGATGTGCATAGGGGAGGATTCGCTCTCGCAGAGCTCGTTGCCGTGGGCGTCGTAGAGCCCGCAGCCCAGGTCCTCCGACTCGCGGATGATGCTCGAGTTGGACATGCGATAGAGCACCTGGGCCATCTCGCGCGCGATCGCGCTGAAAGCGCCACCGATGACGCGCAGGGTCACGCGGTCGATTGCTTCGTAAGGCCAGGCCTTGCTCATCATTTCTCCTGGAGCCGGACGACCAGGTTGCCGTGCCGGTCGACAGTTGCCACGACCTGCGGCGGAATCAGGGTCGTCGTATCCATCTGCTGCACGACCGCCGGTCCGGCAAGCCGGTTTCCCGCCTTGAGCGCCGCCCGCAGATAGACGCTCGCCTCGAGCGGAACGGGCTTACCGTCGACCTCGAAAACGACAGGGCGGGCTCCGGTGCGTGCCGGAGCGTCGGGCGTTTCGCTTCCCTCCGAGAGCGTCTTCGGCGTGACGGTGGGGATCCGGCCGACACCGACCACCCTGAGGTTCACCAGCTCGACCTCCTTCTCCGTGAAATGCCGCCCGTACTCGCGCTGATGCGCGGCATGGAACGAGCTCTTCAGCGCCTCGGCGAAGCCGGCGTCCACCGCGCCGCCCGGCGCGGCGGCGCGCAGCTCGTATCCCTGGCCGGCATAGCGGCACTCGGCGTGACGCACCAGCGTGACGCGATCGCCGCGGATTCGATCGCGCTCCAGCTGCTCGAGTGCCCGCGCCTCGAGCTCCGAGACCGTGGCAGCAAGCCGCTCGAAGTCGGGGTGCGAGAGATTCTGGATCTGGGTCGCGCTGAAGTCATACGCGATATCGCAGGTGAGCAGCCCGAGAGCCGAGGTCAGTCCCGGAGCGGGCGGCACGATCACCACCGGGATCGAGAGCTCGCGCGCGATGTCGCAGCCGACGAGGGGCCCCGCGCCGCCGAAGGCGACCAGCGCGAACTCGCGCGGGTCGTAGCCTCGGCGCACGCTGTTTAACTCGATCGCCTGCACCATGCCGTGGGTGAGGATCCGGATAGCCGCGAGCGCCGCTTCCTCGACGCTCATGCCGAGTGGGCGCGCGAGCTTCGCTTCGACCGCGCGGTGCGCGAGCGCCGCGTCGAGCTTCAGGCGCCCGCCGAGGAATCCGGCCGGGTCGATGCGACCGAGGACCAGCTCGCAATCGGTCGCGGTGGGCTCCCCGCCGCCCTTGCCGTAGCAGCAGGGCCCGGGATCCGCGCCGGCGCTGCGCGGACCGACCTGGAATTGCCCGCCCGAATCGACGTAGGCGATCGAGCCGCCGCCGGCGCCGATCGAGTCGACCTCGGCCATCGGCACCATGGCGTGATAGGTGCCGATGCGCGTGTCGAGCAGATGCTTGAAACGGATCTCGCCGCCGGGCGCGACCCCGATATCAGCCGACGTGCCGCCCACGTCGAGGCTGATCACGCTGGGGAATCCGGCGCTTGCGCCGACCCAGATGCCGCCGAGCAGGCCGCCAACCGGCCCGGACATGAGCAAGGTCACCACCCGGCGCTTCGCGGCGTCCAGCGTGGCGCAGCCGCCGCTCGACTGCATGAGGTGCAGCCCGGCGGTCATGCCCACGTCGCGCAGCGCCCGGTCGAAGTTTTCGAGGTAGCGCACGCTCTTGGGTCCGACGTAGGCGTTGAGGCAGGTGGTCGAGAATCGCTCGTACTCGCGGTACAGCGGGACGACCTCGTGGCTGAGCGAGAGCGCGATCCCCGGGGCTTCCTCGGCGATGATCTCGGCCGCGCGCCGTTCGTGGGCCGGGTTCAGGAACGAGAACAGGAAACAGACCGCGATCGACTCGACGCCGGCCGCGCGCAGCTCGCGCGCGGCGCGGCGCACCGCGTCCTCGTCGAGCGGTACCAGCACGGCGCTGTCGCCGCCCGCGATGCGCTCGCGCACGGTCTTGCGGGCGCGGCGCGGCACCAACTCGTGCTTCTGCCACGGCAGATCGAGCTGCAGGCTGAAATTGTGCGGCCGCTTGTGGCGGGCGATGTGCAGCACGTCGCGGAAGCCCTCGGTCGTGATCAGGCCGCATTTCGCGCCGTTGTGCTCCAGGACGATGTTGGTGGCGATGGTGGTGCCGTGCATGAAATAGTCGATCTCGCCAGGCGCAATGGCGGCCTGCCGGCACAGCTCGAGCAGACCTTCCATTGCGCCTGTCGAGGGGTCGCGCGCCGGGGTCGGCACCTTGTGCACGACCATCTCGCCGCGCTTGTCGTCGATCAGCACGAAGTCGATATGCGTGCCGCCGACATCCACCCCGACCCGTGCCATGCGCTAGAACAGGTGGCCGCGCGCGCTGACGCCGCCGTCCACCGTGAGCACGGTGCCGGACACGTAAGACGCGCGGGGGGAGGCGGCGAAGACAACGAGATCGGCGACTTCCTCCGGAGTCGCCGCGCGGCCGAAGGGCAGCGGCGCGACGAGCTCGGTCCAGCGCCCGGCATCGCCGGTGCGGTCCTGCGCCTTCTTCTTCATCAGCATTTCGAGGCGCGCGGTCAGCGTCGGCCCGGGATTCACGCCGAGCACGCGCACGCCCTTGTCGGGGCTGACGGAGCCGAGCGCACGGGTGAACGCCATCAGCCCGGAATTGGTGATGGTCGCGACGATGATCTCAGGGTCGGGGCGCTCACCGCAGTTGCCGATCACGTTGACGATGACGCCGCGCTTGCGCGCGCACATGCGGAGGTAGAGCTCGCGGGTGAGGAGGGCTGTCGCGATCACCTTCAGCTCCAGCCCCTCGCGCCACTTGTCCTCGGTCGCCTCCTCGATCGGCCCGGTCGGCGTCGCGCCGGCGTTGTTGACCAGGATCTCGGCGTCGGCGAAGCGTTCGGCCAGCGCCGCAACCGAGCCGCGCTCCATCAGGTCGCAGGCGTGGATCGCGATGTCGCGGGAATGACGGGCGCGGATCTCGTCGCGGACCGCCTCCAGCGCCTCGCGCGAGCGCGCAGTCAGGTAGAGGTCGCAGCCCTGCTCGGCAAAGTGCACGGCAATCGTCTTGCCGATGCCGCGGGATGCGCCCGTGATGAGCGTTCGCTTGCCGGCGAGTCCGAGATCCATGTTTCCTCTAGGTAACGTAGCCGGCGAGACGCGGCAGCGCGAGCGTGAGCTCCGGGACCGTCGCGATGACGAACAGGATCACGAACTCGAGCGCGAGGTACGGCAGCACAGCCAAGGATAGGCGCTCGAGCGTCAACCGCGCAATCGGCGCCACGATGAACAGCACCAGCCCCACCGGCGGCGTCAGCACGCCGAGCAGCAGGCCGACCATGAGGAACATGCCGTACTGGATCGGATGCATCCCGAGCACCTGCACGCATAGCGGGTAGAGCAACGGGCCGAGGATCACCATGTTGGCCACCGCGTCCATGAACATGCCGACGATGATGAACAGCAGGATCACCAGGAGCAGCAGCGCGAGCTTGTCCTGCGTGATGGCGACCATCAGCTCGACCAGGGCCTGCGGCACGCGATGGAAGGTCATGATGCGGCCCAGCACGACGGCGGCGGCGACGATAATCAACGCCGAGGCGCTGACCCAGGCAGTCGCCTTGAGCGAATCGACGAGCTTCGTGACCGAGAGCGTTCGGTAGAAGAACATGCCGGCGACGATGGTATAGAGGACGGTGACAGTCCCGGCTTCCGTCGGGGAGAAGATTCCCGACATCATTCCGCCGAGGAGCAATACCGGGATCACCAGCACCGGCAGCGCGATCCAGGTGCTGCGAGCGAGCGGGCGAAACCCTTCGAAGCGGCGGATTGCTCCGAATCCGCCCAGGCGCGCAGCGACGTAGGAGGCGATCATCAGGGTGATTCCGACGACGATTCCCGGAAGGATGCCGCCGACCAGCAGCCCGCCGATCGAAATGCCGAGTTGCGCGCCGATGATCACGAGGGGTATCGACGGCGGGATGATCGCGCCGATGACCGACGCCGAGGCGACGAGCGCGCCGGCGAACTCGCGCGGGTACTTCTCCTTGATCATGCTCGGGATCATGATCGGCGCGATGGTCGCGGCATCCGACAGCGTCGAGCCGGTGATTCCGGACAGCAGCATGCTGGCGGTGACAGTGACGTGCGCCAGCCCGCCGCGGATCCAGCCCACGAGCCGCTGGCAGAACTCGATCAGCTTGTCGGTGAGCTCGCAGCGGTTGAGCAGCTCGCCGGCGAGCACGAAGGTCGGCAGCGCGAGCAGCGTGAAGGAATCGACCGCGCCGTACATCTCGCTCGCGAGCACCGTCGTCGGGATCCGCGTCCCGGAGAACAGGAGGAACAGGGCGCAGGCGAGCGAGATGCTGAACGCGATCGGCACGCCCAGCGCGAGCAGCAGCAGGAACGGCAGGAGCAGGTAGAACGCGACCAGGTCCACCGGAGGCCCTAGCTAGGTGCCCGGCGCCGCGGCGCCGACGCCAGCTTGCGCGTCCGCGTCTCCCAGCTCGAGGTCTCCGTAGGTGCGGAAATACTCCATTTCTCCCCTGCGCCAACGTCCGACGTCCTCGAGCGCGCCACGCAGCGCGAAGAGCGCCATCAATCCCGCGCCGATCGGCACCGCGAGCTTGATCCAGTGCGTGCTGATGCCGCTCGTCTGCGAGCTGATATGGCCCGGCCCGAGCACCCATCGCAATCCGTAATAGGCGACGAGCGTCACGGCGAGGCAGGTCGCGAGCTTGGCGAAGATGATGACACCGGGCCGCGCGCCAAGCGGCAGCCGCCGGATCAGCACCGGGATGTGGACATGCTCCCAGCGCCGCATGATCGCGGCCGATCCCATGAACACCAGCCACACCAGGCACCAGGTCGCCACCTCCTCGGACCAGACGATCGAGGTATTGAGGACGTAGCGGTAGAAGATCTGCACGAACAGGATGGCGATGATGATGGTGGCGAGCGCCATCGCTACCCAGCGCGCCAGAGCGTCGAGTACCTCGAGCAGCCGGTCCAACTGCTTCATCGAGGCATCAGCGCAGCGCGATCATCGACTTGATGACGGCGGGATCGATCCCCTTGCCTTGCGTTTCCCAGATTGCTTCACCGATCTTTTGCCACTGCGCTTTCTCGGCTCGGCTCGGCACGTAGATGTCCATCTTGGCGTCCTTCAGCTTCTGCTTGAAGGTGACCTCGCCTTCGCGGTCGATCTGATTGCCCTGGTCGGCGGCCTCCTGGGCCGCGGCCATGAATGCCGTCTGGATATCGGGCGGCATCAGGTTCCAGGTGTTCTTGTTCAGCACCTGGAACTGGACCGCGAAGATGGCATCGACTTCGGTCGCGTACTTGAGAACCTCGTGCATGTTGAACCGGAAGGTCCAGATCGGCTGCACGTGAATGCCTTCGACCACGCCGCTCGACAGCGCGTTGTAGGTCTCGGTCCACGCCATCGGGGTCGGGTTGCCGCCCCACGCGCGCACCAGCTCGATCTCCAGCTTCGAGGTGGTCGTGCGGTACTTGATCCCCTTGACGGCCGCCGGCGTCGGCGTCGGCCGCGCTCTGTTCCAGAGCAGCCGGTAGCCGCCCGAGCCGACCGGCGGCAGCACCTTGAGGGGCGTCTTTGCCTCGAACTTCGCCGCCTGCTGGCGCCAGAGATCCGACTTCGCGAGTCTGAGGAACATCTCCCAGCTCGTGATCGCGTACGGCAGGTCGACGAAGGTGAACGCGTCGGAAAAGCTGGCCCACTGCGCGGTGACGTTCGAAGCAATGTCGATGAAGCCGGTCTGCACCGACTCGATCTGCTGGATGTCGGTGCCGAGCACCGAGCTCGGATGAACCTGGATGTCGAGCTGGACATTGTATTTCTCGCGCAGGATCTTTGGAATGCGGGAGATCGACTCGTAGCTCGGATCGCCTTCCTTGGCGTTCAGCCCCGCGACGAGCGGGCGCAGGAATCGCCTCGGTTGCTGCGAGCGCACAATCGCCGGCGCGCCGAGGAGGGCAGCACCGGCGGCGGCGCCCACGATCACTCTGCGACGGGACGGGCTGGTCGGACCCTTTGGCTTGGCCATCGCTTCCTCCCTCGGGGGCACTGCGGATCGTCGCAGATTGGGGATCTCCGGGTCGACGAGCTTGACGGGAGTCTATTGAGGGGCGCTTACGAGGTCAAGGCCCCCGGTTCAACCACAGCACCACACGCTACGCCCTTACGGGGGGTGACTCCTCCGTGAGCGAGTAATTCTGAACGAAGGGCGTGCCCGGCGCAAGGCTCGCCGCCAAGTGGTTGATCCTCGGAGCCCGACCGGCTTGCGCAATGTCGATACACCTGGAGACGGCATCGAGACGAGATGGGCGGCACTCTTCTCGGAGCGGTACGACCAGATCGCACGCGAAGCGCCCGAGTTTGCACGGCTCCGAGAGTTGGCGAAGGCCATGGCCATCGCCAAGTGGCTGAAGAAGGAAAGCGTCCCGGTTGACATGGAATGGGTCGTCCGTGAGGTGAACGCGGCTCGCGTGCAGACCGTCGATCGGGTGGAGGCCTTGTCCTTTCGGTGGAAGTCGCAACAGCGGATGCCGCCGACCAACGGCAGCCCTCGAGGTGGCCTCGCGATGACCGAACTCCACCTCTTTGGCCGTGTGGATCTGATGGTGACCCCAAGGTGGTCCAACGACGACCGAGCGACACGCCGCCTCGGCGAGGCGCTCACCGCGCGGCTCCGCCGCGATCCTTCGACCCCGGTCTTTGGCATCAGGCACGAGGGAACTGCTCTTCGCGCGATCGTGTTACCGGTGACCGCGAGCGGCCAGGAAGTCCGGCGAGGAGCATCCATGGATCGTGGATGCGCGTCTCCCTGATCGGCATAGAGCTGGTCACGGTTCGAGGATGTGCTGTCGTTGCTTCCCTCGGGATCTACATGAAGCACGCCGGGGCTTCACAGGCTCGAGCCACTTCCCAGCCTATCTCTCGGAAGAAGAACAAGAGTGTCGAGAAGGATCAACACTCTCCACGTTGGCTGTTCGAATTGCTTGAGGGCCTTCCGGGGCCGACAAGACCCTAGCTATAGCTAGGTGGGCGAATCCCGCTGAACTGCCCATCGAACAGTGGCGTCGCGTGCGCACGTCAGGTGCGGGTTGCGCTGGCCGCGTCGAGCCGAGGCCCGTTTGACCCGCGGGGCGTGTAGACGTAGGGTAACGGCAGCAAGCGGGCATCGATCTCCGACCCTTACTCATGACGCGGGAGATCACCATGGCCAACACAGTTCAGCCTGCCGTCGGCGGCCCTACCACCGAGCGTCGCCGATTCCTGAAGTCCGCCGTCGCCGGGGCGACCGGGCTCGGCGTCATGCTCGCCGCCCGCCGGGCCCCGGCCCAAACCCGGGGCACCGTCCTGCGTGTCCTTCAGTGGAGCCACTTCGTGCCGGCGTACGACGTGTGGTTCGACAAGGTCATCAAGGAGTGGGGAGCCAAGAACGGCGTCCAGGTCCGGGTCGACCGCATTCCTCATCTCGAGCTGCCCGCCCGCATCGCGGCGGAGTACGCGGCCGGGTCTGGCCACGACGTCATCTACTTCGTGGGCACCATCCTCACCGGTCTCTATTACAAGAATCTCGTCGATTTGAGTGACATCGTCGACAAGATCGGCCAGAAATGGGGCGGCTGGCTGCCCTCCGCCGAGCCGATCGCGCGCGTCGAAGGCCGCTGGCACGCGATGCCGGACTTCTACATCCTGGCGCCGATGCTCTGGCGCAAGGATCTCTTCGACCAGAACGGCCTCAAGCCGCCGGCCACATGGGAGCTCGCGCGGGTGGCCGGGCGAACGCTCAAGCCGAAGGGGCACCCGTGCGGGATCGCCTTGTCGCAGTGCAACGACGCGAACCTCTTCCTCCGGACGATGCTCTTCAGCCACGGCGCAAAAGAGTTCGATCCGTCCGGGCAGAACGTTCTTCTCGACTCGAAGGAGACGCGGGACGGGCTGCGGTTCCTCAAGGCGCTGTTCGACGAGGCGATGACGCCGGAGGTGTTCTCCTGGGACGACGCGTCTGACAACCGCTATCTCGCCTCGGGCGTCGCCTGTTGGGTGCACGACGCGATTTCCGCGTACCGGACCACCGAGGACACCAACCCGCCGGTCTTCCAGAACACCCACGTCGGGCTGGCGCTCGAGGGCACGCCCGGGCTCCGGGTGTCGATCTCGAACCCGAACGCCTACGCAGTCTGGAAATTCTCCAAGAACGTGGCCGCTGCCAAAGAGTTCCTCCAGCATCTGGCCGACAACTGGAAGGACGCCATGGTCGGTAGTCGTGGCTACAACATGCCTTTCTTCCGCGACGCCTACCGCAAGCCGATGCCGATCATCGGCTCGGATCCCAAGCTCCAAATCCTCCAGGACTTCCCGGACTTCGTTCGCTTTGCGGGTTACCCGGGGCCGTTCACGACGCCGGTGCAGGAGATCGTCGCGACGTTCGTGTTCCCGGACATGTGCACCAAGGTCGCACGCGGCATGAACCCCGACGAGGCGATCAACTGGGCCATGGGGGAGTATCGCCGCGTGCTCGCCAAGCATCGGCGCTCCTGAGTGAAAGAGATTCGAATGTCCGGGCCGTACGGTCGTACTCGGCGAGGACGCTGGGTGGGAGGCTCCAGCTCGCAGATGGAAAGGTGAGTCGGCCTCAATCCCACATCAATCCGCCGTC
>WNFS01003124.1_pt1 | contig 13566 bp, 16 predicted proteins | sample 5400141 | NCBI WGS metagenome assembly WNFS01 (sample SAMN13153358, study PRJNA577476) | soil metagenome | isolation source: 60 cm saprolite under Madrone tree | place: USA:California | collected 2016-06-14
GCCGAGTAACATTATTAATCGGGCCAAAGACGTTCATCACCACTTTTTGAGGCCCTTTGTTTCTTTGCCGGATAAGGTGGTTTTTACGAGCGCCTGGTTCATAGGAGGCGAAACAAATGGCGCTAGAGCTAAAAAGACTCTGCGAAAAATGCGGGCGGACCCTGACGACAAGCGGAGTAGCTTACATTTGTAGTTACGAATGTACGTACTGCGCGACTTGCGCCGAGAAATTGAACTTCGTTTGCCAAAACTGCGAAGGTGAACTTGTGCGACGGCCGCGTCGCAAAGAGCCGGCTAGTTCCGATGTCCCCGCCGATGCTTGATTCGATAAGTGAGAAAACACTCGTCACCAATCGTGCGCATATCGACTAACGAGCAACGCACGCTGGCAGGCAGGAATTCCTTAGTCAGACCCGTCAACGTAGGCGCTTTAGCTCCGCCGAACATGTATGGCGCAATCGTGAGATTGAGTTGATCGATTAAACCCTGTTCCAACAACGAGCGAAAAAGCGTTGGTCCGCCTTCGCATGCAACCCTGCGGACCTTGTATTTACTGCGTAATGTTTCCAGCATTCCGGCGAGATCGACTTGCTTTGCGTCGGTCAGATGGAGGGTCGCCCTTTTATTCAAAACCTCCTGCTGTTTCCGCGGCATTCGGTTCGTAGAAAAAATAACGATCGGAGAAATGTCGGACTGAAAAATCTTCAGTCGATCATCAATTCTGCCTTTGTTCGAAACGATTACGCGCAATGGGCATCGGCTTTGACCACGCTTAATCCTGGCTGTCTGCAATTCAGCCGGCAATCCGAGCCGAACATTGTCCCGTTTCAAACTGGTGTGCCCGATGAGAACGGCGTCACCCAGGGCACGCTGGCGGAACAAATGCAGCTTGTCTTCCCGTGAAGTGAAATCAACCGGCGCGAAGTTTCGCGTCGTGACCTTGCCGTCGGCGGTCATGGCAAAAGTGGCGACGACGAACGGACGCCTCACAACGTGGGAGCGGCCTTTGCGCCGCGATGTCTTCTTTCTCACACGAGTCGGAACACTCAGGCCCCTGGCACATTTCACTCCGTTTCGCCTATCTGGTGTTCAAGGGTAACTACTTCCTCTTCCATCTCGCGCAGCGGCACGCGTCCGACTGCGCCACTCGGCTTGTAAAACAAATAGACGATCGCTCCCGGGAGGCAGCAGACGAGAATAATGAGAAAACTCAGCGAGCCGATCAGAATGGCTTTCGCCTCCGGGACACCGCACAGACCGTTGAGCATGATCTGCAAAACTTTTTCTCTGAGTCCAATTCCGGCGAAACTGATTGGCAACGCCGAGATTGTGCGCTCCACTGGCATCACAGCGAAGAAATTTACGACGGGCACCGGTGCACCCAACGCATAGGCTGCGCAGAGAAAAGTGGTGAACGTGGCAAGATGCGCTACGATTGATGCCGCAAAGGCAACGAGCGTTGCGCGCCAATGACGCGCATAGAGATGATACGCGGCCGAGATCTCGATTAGCTTGTCGCGGCCGGGGAACCGCGCCGGCAAAGAATGCAACAGTTTGAAACCGCTAATCACGAAAGTTGAAACTAAAAAGAGGACCGACAAGCCGAGGATGATGAGCAACAGCCAGAGTAAATTTCGGGTCTCAGGTTTCTGGGAAAGGAAATCATATCGCAACCCAATGAGAGTGGCCGTGATGGCGACCAACGCAACAAGTCCGATAAACCGGTCGAACACCACCGCAAGCAGTGCGCCCGCTTTTTTATCGGGCGTTTCCTTGAGCAGATAGTAGCTTTTAATGATATCGCCTCCGGTGCCTCCCGGAAGAAACTGGTTATAAAACATTCCGATAAAAAACAAGCCGGCGAGGCGCGGAAGACTCAGGCTAATCTTTTGGACCTTCAGCAAAACGTGCCAACGAAACAAAGCGGCTATTTCCACGACGGCGTATGCCAGAATGCCCATCGCAACCCAGCGAAACTGGGCGTTCCGGATCGCCTCGACCATCTGCGCGCGCCTGTTGGGATCATGATAGACCCAGTAAAGCACCGCGATCGTCACGCTAAGCTGGAAAACCGTGATCAGGATTTTTTTCATTCGCCAAGGCGCTCCTTCCAAATTTGAACGGACCGGCGGATTGCATCAGCCGTTTTATTCGGGCTCATCTCCCAGACAAATAAGCAGTTTCTGGGAAGGAGCGGAATTAGTTTCTCAAAATCTACGTTGCCGGTAAATGGTGCTTCATGATCTTTCGCGGGCCACCTGCAGTCCTGGACATGGCAGCCAAATGCGCGCGGACCGATCAAGCGCAACCATTCGGCATGATCAATGAATCCCAAATTCTCTTTGATTTGCGAGTGACCGAAATCGTGCCAGTAACCCAGCTGCGCGTCGCCCATTTCGCCGAGTAGCCCTGGTAATTCGCGCTCAGTTGGAATCTCTTCATAACCGCGACGGCTTTCCAAAGCGATTTTGACAGCCCTTGATGCGGCGTACTCAGTGATCCGGGCCAGGCAATCTTTGACTCGCCGCAAATAAGCGGGGGCAGCTCTTTCCCGTTTCTGCACGGCTCCGATCTTCAATCTCACGTATTTGCGCGACAGGTATTTCCCAGTTTTTGCCAGCTCGATTAACTGGTCAGTAATTGGAGGCATGTTCACCTGCCCTAAATGCAATACCACAAACGGCGCGTTCAATCGCGCTGCGAAATCGATTGTTTGAAACGTTTGCTTTATGGCGCGCTCGCGTTCTTCGGAAGAAACGGCGGAAAATTTGTAGCAATCCGGCGAAGCCGTCATCACTTCGACGGGTAAGGGACAAAAATTATGTAAACTGGTGAAGCGGACTTCCCCCGCGTCAAACATGTTTTGGATTCCTGGCATCAACGACAAGCGGATACCATGGCCCAGCTCGATCAAGTCAAACCCGAGTTCGGTCTTGATTTCCCGCAACATTTCTTCCCCGGCTGTATGGCGTCCGGAGTTCCAGCAGGTGGAGAACGCGATCACACTAAACAGCGGCGGCGATCGGTGGCGCCGGCGTTTCGGCTGTGGGCGTTTCTGCGACCGCAGGTTGAGCGCACTGCCGGCGCACCCGTCCCAGCACAATCAACGCGATTACGGCGTAGCAGCCGGCCGCAATCGCCAGCGCTGTGCGCATTCCGATCAGATCCGATAGACCAGTAATTCCCAAGCCCGCGACCGGCATGAGACCAACAAAACTCAACATGAACACAGCCGAGACGCGCCCGCGCAAATAATCGGGCGCACGTTCCTGCACGATCGTGTTCGCCAACCCGAAATTCATCGCCAACCCAAGCGAATTGAAAATGAGAAGCGCCATCGCCACGTAAAAACTTGGTGCACGCGACAAGCCGAAAATCGCGCATGCGACAATGCCGACGTTCACCATCATGAACGGCACACGTTTCGTGCGAGGAATGCTGATCAGGAAAATTGCGCCTATCACGGAGCCGATTGCCGAAGCGCCCATCAAAACGCCCAGTCGGTCCGCGCCGAGCCCGAGCACCAGTCGCACATACAATGGCATCATCACTGTGATTATTGGAAAGATAAAGACTGTGGTCGCCGCGATTAGCCCGATCATCGCGAGACTCGGCTTATCTTTTGCGACGTATCGAAAGCCTTCCTTAATTCCACTGGAGCGTTTCTGTTCCTCCTCAGCGGTGCCGCGCGGTCGCGGCGGGATCATAAACAAGGCAATGATCAGCGCCACAAACGAAACTGCGTTGGCAAAAAAAGCCGAAGCTGCACCCCACACGCTGATGAGAATTCCAGCGAACGCCGGACCAACCACTCGTGATGCGTGAAAGACCGCGCGGTCGACAGCAATCGCGCTTTGGATTTCATCGCGCGTCACCAGCTCCGGCACGAACGCGTTGAGCGTCGGCATTTCAAATGAGTTCGAAATGCCGAGCACAACCGCTAACGCCAGGATGTGCCAGATCTGGAGCTTGCCGCTCATGACCAAGAGCCCAATGGAAATTGCGAGCGCGATCTGGACATACTGAGTCGTGAGAAGAATTTTTCGTTTATCAAAACGATCGGCCGCCGAACCGCCGGCCATCGTTAAAAGGAGCATCGGCAGACCCGCAGCGAAATTAGCCATTCCGAGCATGATCGCTTTGTTGGTGAGCGTGCTCATTACGTACCCTTGAGCCATTACCTGCATCCACGTTCCTGTGTCGGAGATCGCGCTGCCGATGATGTAGCGGCGAAACGCGCCACGGCGCAGAACGCGCAATGCGTTGCGAGTGGATAGTTTTACGTCCGCGCTCATCCAAACACTCATCCGTGTAGAGGCGTTTGTGTCAAACGACTAGCGGGGATTCGTGCTTTGGAGAATTGCCTGTGCGGTTCTGTTCACTAACTTGAAGGATGCGTATCGACAAATACACGCAGAAGATGCAGGAGGCGCTGCAGGCGGCGCAGGATCTCGCGTCGCAAGCTAATCATCCTGAAATCGCGAACGAACATTTTCTTTCCGCGCTCCTGGATCAAAGCGAGTGCATAACACGGCCACTCCTTGAGAAGATTGGAGCGAATGTAGATCAGTTGCGGGAACGGCTGCGCTCGGAGCTCGAGCGCCGCCCAAAAATTCACGGCGCCGCCGCCGATCTGCGGCTGTCCAATGAACTCCGCGGCGTGCTGGACGAGGCAGAAAAGGAGATGTCGAAGCTGAAGGATGAATTCACCAGCGCTGAACATTATTTGCTTGCATTGAGTGGTGCGAATGTTCCCACGGCAAAACTGCTCAAAGACTTTGGTGTTACGCGTGACAAACTTATGCAGGGTCTTCAGCAGGTGCGCGGCTCGCAGCGCGTGACGGATCAGAATCCAGAGGGCAAATATCAGACCCTTGAAAAATATGGACGTGACCTGACCCAACTGGCACGCCGCGGCAAGATCGATCCGGTAATCGGCCGCGACAACGAAATCCGACGCGTCATGCAGGTTTTGTCACGCCGGACCAAAAATAATCCCGTGCTCATCGGCGATCCAGGTGTCGGCAAAACGGCGATCGTGGAAGGTTTGGCGCGACGAATCGTCAGCGGCGACGTGCCCGATTCACTAAAAAACAAACGAATCATCGCCATGGACATCGGCGCAATGGTCGCCGGCGCAAAATTCCGCGGCGAATTTGAAGACCGGCTTAAGGCGTTCTTGAAAGAAGTGACCGACTCGCAAGGCGAAATCATTTTGTTCATTGATGAACTGCACACCATCGTTGGTGCAGGCGCGGCAGAGGGGTCGGTCGATGCCTCAAACATGCTCAAGCCGATGCTGGCGCGCGGCGAATTGCACACGATCGGTGCGACCACGATCGATGAATACCGTAAATACATCGAGAAAGACGCTGCCTTGGAGCGGCGTTTCCAGCCGGTGCTGGTGAACGAACCAAGCGTTGAAGACACCATCGCAATCCTCCGCGGGTTAAAGGAACGTTATGAAGTGCATCACGGCGTGCGCATTACCGACGGTGCACTCGTCGCCGCGGCAGTGTTGTCACATCGCTACATCACCGACCGGTTTTTGCCCGACAAGGCAATCGATCTCGTCGATGAAGCGGCGTCACGTTTGAAGATCGAGCTCGATTCGAGGCCGACGGAGATCGACGTCATCGAGCGCCAGATCATGCAGCATGAAATGGAACGCCAGGCGCTCAAGAAAGAGAAGGATCCGGCAAGCAAGGAACGGTTGAAGAAGCTCGAGAAAGAATTGGCGGAGCTAAAGGAAAAATCGAATGCGCTTAAGGCCGAGTGGCAGAAAGAGAAGGCTGTCATCGACGAACAGCGAAAGTTGAAAGAAGAACTCGATCGATTGCGGACCGAGCTGGAGCGGACGCAGCGTCGCGGTGAATTGGCTAAGGCGAGCGAAATCCAATATGGGCTCATTCCCCAATTGGAAAAGAAACTGGCCGATCTTACGGCGAAATCGGCAAAGACTAAAAAACGTCTGCTACGTGAAGAAGTGACCGAGGAGGACATCGCCCAAGTGGTTTCGAGTTGGACGGGGATTCCAGTCTCGCGATTGCAGGAGGGGGAGAGGGAAAAGCTGGTCAAATTGGAAGCGCATTTACACGAGCGTGTTGTCGACCAAGAAGAAGCCATCAAAGCCGTTGCCAATGCGGTACGTCGCGCGCGTGCTGGGCTGCAGGACCCAAATCGTCCGCTCGGCTCATTCATTTTCCTCGGACCCACTGGTGTAGGCAAAACGGAATTGGCCCGGGCGCTCGCCGAATTTCTGTTCGACGACGAGAACGCCATGATCCGAATCGACATGAGCGAGTACATGGAAAAACACACTGTCGCGAGATTGATCGGTGCGCCGCCGGGATATGTTGGTTATGAGGAGGGCGGCCAACTTTCCGAAGCGGTCCGGCGTAAGCCGTACTCAGTGGTGCTCTTCGACGAGATCGAAAAAGCGCACCCCGACGTGTTCAACGTTTTACTGCAAGTGCTCGATGATGGCCGCATCACAGACGGGCAGGGGAGGACCGTCGATTTCAAGAACACAGTCATCATCATGACCTCCAACATCGGCTCGCAATACATCACCGAGGAGGAATCCCGCGAAGCGCGCCGGCGACTTGTCATGGACGCGTTGCGAGCGCATTTCCGGCCAGAGTTTCTGAACCGCGTTGATGAGATCATCATTTTCGATCGGCTCACGGAAGACGATCTCAAGAAGATCGTGGAAATTCAGCTTCGCCGCTTGTCGAAGCGCCTCGAGCAACAAAAGATCACACTCGAGCTCTCCGATTCCGCCAAGGAATTGTTGGCTCGCGAAGGATACGATCCGGTTTACGGCGCGCGCCCCTTGCGGCGCGTGATTCAAAAAGAGATTCTCGATCCGCTCAGCATCGATATCCTCGAAGGTAAAGTCCGCGAAGGCCAGAGCGTTTACGTCAACGCAAAAGACGGCGCGCTCGAATTTCGCGTAAGATAGGCCTTGGTTTATGCGGCAGCGGACTTGACGCGCTCGGTGTCGATCGCTACTGGCGTCAATTTGATTATTTCCGCTTTGGCCAAGAGCTGGATTTCACGTTAAATCTCTTGGGCGAAACTGATAAGATTTCACGATCGCCCTTTTCGCGCGGGCCGCCGCGTTTCGCGCGTGAGAGCAGCCGAAGGTCCGAGCGAAGGCGTTCCAAGGCCGCGGTCAGATCCAGAATGATTTTGATTCCGGCGAAATCGTCGCCGCAAACAGTCCGAAGCGTCTCGATGCGACGCAACGTCCGAATCGCATTTCCATTAAAATAGTAGCTATCAGCCATGCTTGTCGCTGGGGATAGAAGGTGATGCTTACAATAGATAAGAATGGTGCGTCTCGGCACATCGACGATGCGCGACGTGGCGTCGATCGTGTAGAGCGCTCCGGGTGGCGGCTCAAACAATTGGATCTCCCGGGAAAGCAGTTGTGCGCCTTGCCTGCCCCACCTCGGAATTTCCGTTCGCTTAGTCATTCAAATGATACCCGCGGGATTGGACACGGCTGCCAGCAGCGGTTCGAGACCGCGTGCGCCGTCATAGCGCTGACCATTAATGAAGAAAGATGGCGTGCCGTTTACTCCGGCGCGTACTCCGCTCTTAAAATCTTCTCGAATACGATCGGAATGGGCGGCCGAAATCACTTCCTGAATGAGACGTGTTTCGTCCAAGCCGAGCCCCGCTGCATATTTCGCCAGCGATTCGTCGCGTCCTGATTGGCGAACAGCGTTTCGTGCATCGCCCAAAAAGCTCCCTGATTTCCGGCAGCTTCGGCAGCTTCAGCCGCGTGCTCGGCATGTGGGTGCACGTTTGTGAGTGGAAAATGCCGGAATGCAAAACAAAGATCGTCCTCGAGCCGGCGTTGAATTTCTCTGACAATTGGCTGGACTTCCCCGCAAGAGGGGCACTCGTAATCTCCGTATTCCAGTAACGCAATCGGCGCGTCGATCGCGCCTTGGATGTGATCGCGCTCCGGATCCGGCACTTTCAGTTGTGCTCGGTTGATCATTTTGCCTCCGCTGTTGCTGGCGTTGCTTGTTTGTTTTGCAAATCCTCCAACGCCGAAAGAATTCCGTCTGCACCGGGGTTAACTCCAATTGGCGAGACAAAGCTCCAGTGAACTTTCCCTTCCGAATCGATGACAAACAGCGCCCGTTCGCTCACACCATCTTTGTCGCGGTAAACACCGTACCGGCGCGCCACGTCACCCTTTGGTTCGAAATCGGCCAGAAGTGGGAAATGAAGCTTACGGTCGCGCGCGAATGCGGCGTGGCACCACGCGCCATCCACCGAAATGCCGATCAGTTGCGCCCCGAGCTCGTGGAATTCCTTCAGCATTTCGTTGTAGAGAGCCACCTGATCGCCGCACACCGGACTCCAATCGGCCGGATAAAAGGCGAGCACGACCGGTTGGCCACGGAACTCGCTGAGAGTGAGCCATTGATCAGGCGTGCTTCGCAACGTGAAGTCGGGCGCATCCGCCCCAGGAGGCAGCGCTGTGCGCCGGCTCCTGGAGTACATTTCCTTATATGGATGCCCCTGCTCGGACTTCGGGCTGGTCGCGGTCTTTGGTTCAGTGGTCGGTGTTGAGATCGCCATCGCGAGCCTCCCTTGTAGGATCGAAATTGGCTCGACGTGCGCGCCCAATTAATTATCGGCGCGCACGCTCGCCATTCCCATCCCAGCGTTGCTCAGGCGACCTTGACTTCGATCTGTTTCGGTTTGGCTTGCTCGCTCTTTGGTACATGCACTGTGAGCACGCCGTTCGAACAAAATTTGGCGCTTCTCGTGTGCGATGGGCGCAGCAATCAGGAGATCGCTGATGAAAGCGGCTTGAGTCTGGAAACAGTGAAAAAACATCTTCATTCCATCTTCTGCAAGCTGGAAGTCCCCAGTCGCAGCCGATTGATCACCCTGATGCGATAACAACTCCAGCCGTTCTTATCTCGGTGAGACTAAGTCCGAGCTCTGGATAACGTGGCAAACCATTAGCCCGTGGACTCGGATTGTGCCGGCTTCGGCCGCAACATGGTTTGTTCGATTCCGTCGACGAAACGATAGGGCTTTCTCTCCGGATACAAAATGGAGCGCTTGGTTCCGTCTTTTGGCCACGTGTAATGACAGTTCTCGCAATAGTATTCCTTCTCGATCAAGCCGATCCTGGCCAGAAATCCCATCATTAGATTCGGAATGAGGGACCTGTGAGCAAACTGCGGATAATGAACCTGTAATGACCGGCATTCAGGGCAGCGAATCGCCTCGCGCAATATTCCTTCGGACGCGTCCCACTCGAGCAAAAGCTTTTGGGCGCGCTCAAGTTGATCCATTGGAACATCGATCCGGGCGTCGGATTCTTCCTTCGATACAAACCAAAGCTTTTCGAGAAGCTCATCGTCAATCTCAGCTGCAATGCCAGCGTTAGCGAGCCGCCTCTGGATCGGCGCTGCCTTGGCACAGTCGTCAAGAGTTACAAGAGGAGCTCTCGCCACGGCCAGTTTCATGCTCTCCCTCAGAACAGGCAAGTAGATGTCGATTTCGAGGTGCCGAAGAAATTATTGTTTGTCCACGACGCCCATCTCATCTTCTTCAGATCCCTGAAAAATATCGTGCTCCACGTACTTTTTCAACTAGAGCGGTTCCAGGTAAACTGCTAGACAACGGCAGCGCTTGTTTTCATACGCCGGAGTGGACAAGAAATTTGCTCGCCTCTCCTGGTACAGCGGAATATCTGACTTGCACAGGTATGGCGCTGAGTTTGCGATAAACCTTGCCTGCGCGGCGCAACGGCCACCATCCGTAAAGGAAAACGTCCATCGGATGCCACATTGCTACCCAGCCGGCGATCGTTAGACTTGTCTCCACAATGTTGGCGCCAGGAATATCGAGACGGCTGGCCATTTGCCCTCCGCTCAGGCAGGCGGTGAGGAACAACAGACCGATCAGCAAACTGATGCGGCCCTCGCGAAGGAGCTGCTTGAACTCGCGTTGGTTTAAGCCAGTCCTGTACGCAAAATAGTTGTGCACGGCCCGCTCAATCACACTCTGCGCGTCCGTGCCCGGAAGACGATTTTGCAAATACACGACGAGCCGCAGCGGATCGTGCAGTGAATATTCGGTGGCCCAGCTAACGATGAATTCCTCCAAGTCGTGGTCCAGGTCCTTCTCGTGAAATGGTGACGGGTCCATCGTGTTAAAAAACTGCTCCAAATGTTCCAGGTTTACCTCGATTGTCTTTTCAACTTTCGGCGATGACGCCGAAAACAGCAGTGAGAACATGTCCATTGTTTTCTCTGTTTTTGATTTACCTATGCTGTTCGATAAATTGTTGAATCTGCGACGCGGGCATCGCGCCGGCTTGACGCGCTACCTCGATGCCCTTTTGGAACAACGTCATCGTCGGGATCGGGGAAACATGATTGCGGTACCCGAGGGTTGGCACGTCTTCGGTATTCACCTTTGCGACGACTAACCGGCCGGCAGTCTCTCTCGCCACCTTGCGCAGTTCAGGCGCCACCATTCTGCACGATCCGCACCATGGCGCCCAGAAATCTACCAGTACCGGCAGAGTCGATCGGCTTATCAGCGCATCGAACGCCAAATCGCTTGGCACTTCCACCGGTTCGCTCGGGGCGGTTAACTCGGTTTGGCATTTGCCGTAACGAAATGTCCGCTTCAACGCTTCGTGCTTGAGACGATTGCGTTGCCCACATTTTGGGCAAGTCACGAGCAATCCGTGATCGTCTGTTCGAATCACACCCACAACGAAGTTTCGCGGCTCGAAGTCTGTCCGCGTGTGATCTGGACCTTGAGCAGCGCGATTTAGCAAGTGTACAGGGGTCAGTAGGCTGGAAGTGTGAGCCGCAACCGATTGATCGCGCTGGTGCGATAACTAGATGCCAAGATGTTTCCGATTCAAGACTCCGTTCCGAGCCGCTCGGTGCCGGTCGTTACGCGTGCGTTGATTCTTATAAACGTAGTCGTGTTTTTCTTTGAGCTCATGCTTCCCCGGCAGGGCCTCGAACAACTCTTTTATCTTTTCGGACTTGTGCCGGCGCGCTTCACTCATCCGGATTGGGCTGCTTACGTCGGTTTTCCTGTGGACAGTTACTGGCCGATCCTCACCCACCAATTCCTCCATGGCGGCTGGCTTCACATCATCGCAAACATGTGGACACTCTGGATTTTCGGCGACAACGTCGAAGATCGGATGGGGTCGGTCCGATTTGCGATCTTCTATCTGCTCTGCGGCAGCATCGCTGGCCTTACGCAGTTGCTGACAAATCCGGATTCCACGATCCCGTCGGTGGGCGCCTCAGGCGCGATTGCGGGCGTGCTTGGTGCGTACCTGATATTTTTTCCGACAGCGCGACTCATTGTCCTGTTTCCAATCTTCTTTTTCCCCTTCTTCTTCGAGGTTCCGGCCGTACTTTATCTTGTCCTCTGGTTCTTGATTAATCTGTTTAGCGGCACAGCGGCGTTGGCCGGTCCGCAGCAGGTGGGCGGCATCGCGTGGTGGGCGCACATCGGTGGATTTGTGAGTGGCGTGATTCTGTGTCGGTTGTTTGTGCGCCGGCGCCGGCCATCGCAACCAGACGAGTACGGCCTCGAATGGGCGTGGGAGCCGCGAACTCGTTAGGCGAAAGGAGAAGGAGATGGATATTTTCTGGTTGTTTTTCATGCTTTCAGTGCTGCAGCCGATCATCAAACAGAAATTGTTGGAAGCATCACGCAAGCGCATGATCGCCCTGATCGAACGCGAGCGAAAATCGCGGCTTGTTCTTCTGGTGCACCGGCAGGAAACGATGAGTCTGCTCGGTTTTCCGATATTCCGTTACATCGACATCAACGACAGCGAAGAGGTCCTGCGCGCCATTCATCTGACTGATCCGGAGATTCCTATAGATTTGGTGCTACACACGCCTGGCGGTTTGGTTTTGGCTGCGACGCAGATCGCGCGCGCGATTTTCACACGCAAAGGGAAGGTCACGGTGTTCGTGCCGCACTACGCCATGTCGGGTGGCACCTTGTTAGCGCTCGCCGCGGATGAGATCGTCATGTCCGAGTACGCGGTATTGGGGCCGGTTGATCCGCAGCTCGGCGAATATCCGGCGGCTTCAATTCTGAAAGCGGCCCGTCAGAAACCAGTCGCCGAGGTGGACGACAAAACATTAATTTTGGCTGACCAAGCGGAAAAGGCGATTGCACAAATGCGACATGAGGTGGGTGAGCTGTTAGCAGACAGATATCCCAGCGAAAAAGCGGAAGAGATCGCCAAACTCATGACCAGCGGCACATGGACGCATGATTATCCCATCACCTGCGAGCGAGCGCGCGCTCTCGGTCTGCCGGTCAACAGTGATATGCCGGAAAACATATTGCGCTTGATGGAGCTTTATCCGCAGCCCATGCGCCGACAGCCTTCGGTCGAGTACCTGCCGGTACCGTATCGCTCGAATCGCCGTGCTGCGCCGAAGTAATGACGCGAACTGCCGCACGTGAAATGGCAGATCGACAACTGTCGAGAGATTACTGGTAACGAGCGAAAAACGAATGCGACACTGGAAAGATAGAAGACATCAGACTTGAATTTTGCGAAAAATAAGTCTGAGTTCGTCTTTTCTGTGAGCGAGACGTTCAAACCCAAGATCCAGTTCGACGGGCACGAGTGTGCCAGTGCTGACGAGATGCCGGTCAGGGTGAGGGTGGCGTACGAGCGCGCTGTCCACGAGACGCCCCTCCTTCATTCCGGAGCGCGACTGGCTGCGAAACTGAAGGCGAAGATCATCGTGAACGACACAGAGTTCAATCATGCCGGAGAAATGTCCGTGGACGATCGACACCTATATCACGAAGCGCTTGAGGCAGTGTTCCCGCCAGACATTGCGGTGTCCGCTGCTGAGGCATGGGCCGTCACCGAGGAGCGGAAAGTCACGAACAGGAAGATGTTGCTCGTGGCGCTCATCGTCAGCTTGCTCGCCGGAGCTATTTTTCTCTGGCTGCACGGCTTGTTCGGCTAACACACTGAGCTTGTAGAATTGGTCGCCGCGGCGTGCGCCCATTGATAATTCCGGTTCGGCGGTTGACACAACCGCCGCTACAATCTTTCCGGCCGCTACGCTGCCACTTGCTTGAATGCCGACACAAAAGTTTCCATCTCGGGCTTTTTCCCAATGGTGACGCGCATGTGATTTGGCAGGGCAGGGAACAAGCGCCCAACATGGACGTTTTGTTCTTTCATCGCCTTGATAAGCGGCACTACGGAGCGTCTGCAGTCGATCATGATGAAGTTGGCCTGGGAGGGAATGGTCTTGTATCCCGCCGTCGCAAGTTCGGAAATGACGAACATTTTCGCTTCGCTGTTTAAACGCTGGCCGTTTGAAACCTGATCTGGATCATCCAAGCTGGCACTCGCCGCGGCCAGAGCCATGATGTTGACGCTGTCCCACATCTGGTACGGGCGCATGCGCTCCATGGTTTCTTTTTGCGCCACGCAATAACCGCAGCGTAATCCGGCCATGCCGTAAACTTTTGAAAATGTGCGCGCGACAATCAGGTTTGGAT
>WNFS01011493.1_pt1 | contig 13563 bp, 14 predicted proteins | sample 5400141 | NCBI WGS metagenome assembly WNFS01 (sample SAMN13153358, study PRJNA577476) | soil metagenome | isolation source: 60 cm saprolite under Madrone tree | place: USA:California | collected 2016-06-14
TAGCTACGGTAGAGCGGTTCGAGCGCCTCCGCCAGCGTCATGCATCCTTCGTCAGCTCGGCGATCTTCTTTTCCAGCTCCTGGATGCGCTTCTGCAACCGATCGATCTCCGCCGCCGCCGGAGCGCCGAGGGACTCGACCACCGACTTCACGGCGGTGTCGACGCGGCCGCGAAGCTCGTCCACCGCCCGCTCGCCCGCAGCCATCACGTCCTTCACGGGGCTCGCACCTTCCGCGGGGCGGAAGATCCCGGCGACGCCCTTCACGCGTTGCTCGATGTCCTCGCGGATGCTCTCGGTCTTGCTGCGCAGCTCGCCAAGCTTTCCGGCGATGGTGCCCGCCTTCTCGGCGTAGAACCCCGCGACCGCTTCACCACCGTGCCGGATGATCTCGCGCAGGACCCCCAGCGGCATCTGCGAGCGCTTCTTCTCCTCCTCGAAAATGATCTGGGCCAGGGTGACGGAGGTGAGGTCTTCCTTGGTGCGATTGTCGACGATCTTCACTTCCGCGCCGCCCTTGATCATCAGGGCAATCTCATCGAGCGTGACGTACCGGCTCTCCACGGTGTCGTAGAGCTTGCGGTTGGTGTACCGCTTGATGACCTTGGGCTCTTTCCGTTCCGCCTGCGGAGCGCCATTGCCCACCTCCGGCGCCGGGGCCTGATCCTGCTCGCTCATCCTGGAAACTCCACGGTCCTGGGGGGGGCTGAGAGCGTCTTGACGCGAAGCGCTGCGAAGGCATCTGTCCACAGGCGCCGGTACGTGTCAAGGCGCGATCCGCCTACCTGTTCCAGAGGGCGGTTCCTTGTCAGCAAGGCAAGCTGCAGGGGAGAATACGACCGTGGTCGTCCAGTGCCCCACCTGCCAGTCGAAGTTCCGGATCGCCGACGAAAAGGTCACGGACCGCGGCGTCCGGGTGCGCTGTACGTCATGCAAGAACGTCTTCCAGGTCAAGAAACCAGGTGCGGCCGGGGCGGATCCCGGACCGGGAACGACCATCGACCTGTCCGCGCTGGGCGCGTCAGCGGTGGCGAAGGCAGGGGCCGCAGCGCGCCCCACGACGGACCCGCTGCGGAAGGGCGCGGCGCGCCCCACGACCGACCCGCTGCGAAAGGCCGCGGCCCGGCCTACGACGGATCCGCTGCGCAACGTCCCGGCCCGACCCACGACGGATCCGCTGCGCAAGGTCGCGGCGCGACCCACGACCGATCCGCTGCGCAAGGCTGCCGCGCGGCCCACGACGGATCCGTTGCGAAAAGCCGCGGGGCGGCCGACCACGGACCCGCTGCGCAATGCGGCAGGAGCTGCGACGCAGCGCGAAAACGGGAGCGGCCGCCGGCTGGACGTGGACGACCTCTTCGGCATGGCGGAGCTTACGGGCGATGCGCCGCTCTCGGCGGGCCTCGACCCGGCCCTGCCTGCGCCCGCGAAACCTCCGCCAGCCTCACCCGACTTCGGCGATCTCGACTTCGATCTGAACGAGCCGCCTGCGACGAACGCGGCGCGACCGCCCCCTCCTCCCGAGGCGGCCGCGGCGGAGGTGGGGCTCCCCTCACTGGACCCGGTGATGCCTCCGCCGCCTCCTCTCGAGGATCCGGCCGGACCGATGGCACTGGACGATCCCTTCGGCTCCACCTCTCCCGCGGCAAGCTCTGCCGCGGAGTTGCCCCTCCTGGATCTCACGGCGGGCGGGTCGGCCGAGCCGAGGGCCGACGCGCCCGCGTCGCGCACACCCCATCCACCCATCACCGGGCCCATGGAGCCGGCCACCGCGCCCGCGCGAGCGCTTTTGTCCAGCGCCCTGACTGGACTGCTCGGTGCGGCGCTCGCGATCGTCGTCGTCATCGCCGCTGCGCTCTCCGACGAGACCGCCGCGGGATGGCTGGGGTTCGGGCCCGCGGCGCAGGTGATCGCCACCGGCGTCGTCAGCGGGCTCTACGATACGGCTTCCGGCAAGCCGGTGTTCTACGTCCGCGGACGGGTCGAGAACCGCACCAACAAAGTGCGGGGGCCGGTGCGCGTGACCGCCGAATTGGTGGCGGATGGGACGTCGGAAGCGAAAGCGGAGGCCATGGCCGGCGCGGAGCCCACGCCGGAAGACGTGTGGTCGGTCCGCTCTCCCGCAGACGCCGACCGCCTGAGCCGGACGCTCCAGTCGGCGCGGGTCGCGCGCAAGCTGGAGCCCGGCGCCACCCTGCCCTTCTTCGCCTTGATGGCCGAGCCGCCGGCGGACCTGCTCCGGCACCGGCTCCAGATCCGCGTCGAGGCGGTGGACGCGTGGACGCCGCCCGCCGCCAAGGCGGCGCGGGACAAGTAATGGACGCATCGGAGCTGGCCCGCACCCTCGCCTCGCTCGAGGCGGGGGAGCTCCGGGCGCACAAGGCTGCCGCGGTGCTCGCCGAGCTCGCGCCGGGCGACGCCGTCGCAGTGCTCGGCCAGCTCATCCGCCGCGCGGACCGCCGCAGCGATCCGGAAGCTGCCGCGGTGGAGGGGTTGCTCCGCGCGGTCCGCGACCTGCTCGACGAGTCCCTGGTGGACGCGCTCTTCCAGGCAGCGGAACACGATCATGAGGTGCAGGCCTTGTTCGCCCGCACCCGGCCGGCGCGCAACTTCGATCACGACCGCGAGGAGTGGATCGACCGGGAGATGCGCGCGCGAACGCTCGGAGAGCGGCGAGCGCTGGCCCGCACGCACGACCGCGACCTGCTTGCGCGGCTGGCCACCGACCCCGATCCGACGGTGGTCAAGCACGTCCTCCAGAACGCGCGCTGCACCGAGCGGGAAGTGTTGCTGGCCGCGTCCCGCCGCCCGCAGCGTGCCGAGGTGCTGGAGGAGATCTTCCGCTCGCGCCGCTGGTCGTCGAATCGCCGCGTCCGGCGTGCGCTGGCGCTCAATCCCTACAGCCCGCCGGCGCTGGCATCGGCTGCCCTGGCCCTGCTCACCGCGCCCGATCTGCGCGAAGTGGCGGGCGACCTGACCGTCTCCGCCGAGGTGCGCGTCCAGGCCCGCCGCCTGCTCGGCAGCCGCTGCGACGGCGTGTAGAACGCGGCCGTGTCTGAGGCTCGAGCGCAGCGCCTGAGCCGCCTGCCGTGTCTGAGGCTCAAGCGTAGCGCCTGAGCCGCCTGCGGCGGCCGGCGCTAGCTCTTCTTCTCCGCCGGGCGCTTCTCGGCCGGAACGCCGGTCTTGTCCTGCGGGAGAGCGTCCTTCTTTGGGGTGACGTCGATCTCGTCGTTCCCCGTGACCGACCGCTTGAAGTTCTTGATGCCCTTGCCCAGGGCATCGCCGAGCTGCGGCAGCTTGCTCGCGCCGAAGATGAGGAGGATGACGATGAAGATGAGCAGCAGCTCGCCGAAACCGAGATTCATCGAAAAGTCTCCTCTTCTGGCAAGCTAGCACGGAGATGCTCCCCGCGCACTTCAACCGTCCCGGACGGCCCCTGATCTGGGCGCATCGGGGGGCTTCCGCGGAGGCGCCCGAGAACACCATCGCCGCCTTTTCCCTCGCTCTCGCAGAGGATGCGGACGGCGTCGAGCTCGACGCCCAGCGCTGCGCCTCGGGAGAGGTGGTCGTGCTGCACGACGAGTCGCTCGCGCGGACCACGGGATTCGCAGCCCCGGTGATACACGCGTCGTACTCGGTCGTGCGCACGCTGGACGCGGGATCCTGGAAGGCAGATCGGTTCCGGGGCGAAGGGATCCCACTGCTCGCGGAGGTGCTGGAAGCGTTTCCGCGGCTGGTGAATGTGGAGCTCAAGTGCGAAACCGCCGATGACGGCGGACTCACCGCCGAAGTGGTGCGCGTGGTGCGGGCGGCCGCCGCGGAGGACCGCGTCCTGCTCAGCTCGTTCAACGCCGCCTGCCTCTGGCGGGCCCGCGCGCTCGCCCCCCGGATTCCCCGGGCGCTCCTGTTCGAGAGCGAGCAGCGGTGGCCCCTGCGCTCCGCCCTGTTCGCGCCCCTGCTGAGCGTGGACGCGGTGCACCCCGAGCACGTGCTCGCCACGCCAGAGCGGGTCTCGCGCTGGCGGCGGCGAGGCTACTCCGTCGCGTGCTGGACGATCGATGACCCCGAGGGGGCGGCGCGCCTGCACCAGAGCGGCGTGACCGGCGTGATCACCAACCGGCCGGGGCCCATGCGCGGCCGGTGGCCGGCATAGCGCGCTGCGTGAAATCTGATGAGAAACGACAGCTAGAACGTGGCGCCGAGCCGCGCGGCCAGGCTCCACAGGCGCACGAAGTTCGTCGCGGAGGCCGGGCCGTCGTCGACGGAGTTGTTCCCCCACGCAACCGCGCCTTCGAGGCCGAGCACCGTCTTTCCCGCCACCATGCGCAGTCCCGCGCCGGCGCGCCAGTAGCGATTCTTCTGCAGCGAGATCGGATGAAAGACCTGGTCGTCGCGCCCCGGCCGCGACTGATCCTCCGCCGCGGGCTTGAAATCCACCACCGAGGAATAGGCATTGACCATCGCCAGGCCCAGGGAGCCATACGGCTGCAGCTTGATCATGCCGGCGACGCCGAAAGTCTTCGACACCATGGCGTCGGCCCCTGCCGAACCTAGATCGAGGTCCTCTGCGCCGATCACCCGCGTACCCCAGAGGCGGAGCGCGACGTCCGGCGCGGACGCCAGGCCCTCCACGGCCGCCCATCGCAGCTCGCCGGAGATGGCCATGATCTCCGAGTTGGTCAGCCATTGGAACGCCATGCCGAGCTCGAACGAGCCGCCCAGGCCCTTGCGCACCGCGAGCGCCGGGAGGACGAGCAGGCCCGGCGGCGCCGCGCTGGCCTGCGTGCCGGCGGTGGGCCAGGCATCGGCGCTGATGCGCAAGAACGCTTGCGACGAGCTGAGCCCGACCTCGAAGCCCGCCTGGCCCGTGGTCGCGGCCGGCTCCTGGAAGGGCGGCACAAAAGCGAGGCCGAGCGTGCTCGCAAACCGGTGGAACCTTGCTTGCGCGCCAGGCGTCCCGGGCTCCGGGACGTCCGAAGGGCTCCCGTCGCAGAGCGTGCAGCCGATCGCGTCCGGATGCCCGAGCCGCCAGAGCTGCACGTCGTTGGCGCCAGCGCGCGCCGCGCCCGATAGCAGGAGGATGACCGCGCCGATGCGCACGGAAAATCCGTACCAGCGAATGCAGAGTCGGCCAAGAAAACCAGCCCCTGAGCCGCCTGCGGCGGCCGGGGCTCTAGTTGATGTTCACGCGAGACGCTTTGAGGTTCAGCTGGGGACCGGCCTTGACGCTGGCCTTGTCCTTCACGTTCAGGTCGAAGGTGGTGCCGATGTCGATCTTGCCCGTCTTCTTCGTTTTCACCTCGAGGTCCTCGCAGTGGAGCACGATCTTCTTCTCCGCGTGGATCTCGACGTCCCCCTCATTGGCCTCGATCAGGAACTTCTTGTTCTTCACGTCGAAGGTGAGCGTCCGCTTCCCGCTCTTGTCGGCGATGACGATCTTCTCGCTGTCCTTCTTGTCGTCGAGAGTGACCTGATGACCGGACCGGGTCTGGATCATCACGGTGGTGTTCTCGTCGGCGTACGCGGCCTGCATCGGCTTGTCCTTGCCGTTCCAGAGCGAGCCGATGATGTACGGCCGGTGCGCCTCGCCCCGCTCGAAGGCGATCAGCACCTCGTCATTGACGTGCGGGAGCCAGTAGAACCCGCGGCCCGCGCCGGCCGCGGGCTGCGCGACGCGGCACCAGTCCGACTCCGGCTTCCCCGGCAGCCTGGGAAAGCAGACCTTCACCCGCCCGAGCTTGTCCGGGTCCTTGACGTTGGTGACGATGGCGATCTCCACGCCGAACTGCTTGGAGTCGGCGGTGGAGGCGGTCTCGTGCGCCTTCTCGATCAGCTTGTACAGGTTGTCGGACACGGTTTCCCCGCGGCTAGAGGATGGGCGGCAGCGTCAGCACGGTCCCGGGCTTCACGTCGCGAGGATCGACGATGCCGTTCGCGTCGGCGATCCGGCGCCATTCGGCCGGATCGTCGTACTCCTCGTGGGCGATGAGGGCCAGGGTCTCACCGGTCTTGAGCGTGCGCCGCTTGGTGTGGTCCGGGGAGTTGCGCGGCTTCTTCTCCAGCTGCTCCTTCGCCGTCAACAGCTCCTTGAGCGAGACGTTCGCCGTGGCGCGGCACGGCTTGCCGTCCGGCAGGAACATCGTGTAGCGCACGGTCAAGCTCTCGATGAAGCCGGTGAACTTGAACCCGCCCCAGGTGAACATCACCTTGGGTGGCCGGTGCTTGTCCTCGTTCACCGCCGCCAGCCCGAGGATCTTCTCGGTGTGCTCGGTGCGGACGTCCTTCTTCTCCTCGTACGTGTCGAAGAACAGCTCCACGTTGAGCACCGCCGGGTTCCCGCTGGTGAATTCGTGCTCCGGAGTGTCGAGGCCCGGGGCCTTGTGCGGCTCCCACTGGACGCTCTTCTGGACCGAGTACTCCTTGGGATTGAAGAGGACGTCCCAGGAGTCGTTGGTGTCCACGTTCATCAGCTTGGCTTTCTCGAGCGTCGCCATGGCGACACCCTCCTTCCGTTTATCCGCCGAACCGCTCGCGATCGCTCTGGATGCGGCGGCGGATGCGATGGTAGATGCGCTGGGCGATGGCGTCGACCGAACCCTCGATCTTGGAATGGCTCACGACGTCGTCCGTGTCCTGCCCTTGAACGGCGTGATCGCCAGTCCCCTTGCCGCGGGCGTGGGGCGCCCCGGCGCCCCGGGTCGCCGAGGACATGCTCTCGAGCGGCGGCGGAGCGGGTGGGATGGCGGCCACGATGGACATCTCCACCGCCTGCGCCCGTGCGCGCGCCGCGGCGGTGCCGGAGATCGGTCCCGCCCGGCCGGAGCTGCTCATCGCGATATAGGCCGGTGCGGAACCGGACGGCTCGCGAGAGGCCACGACGACTGGAGCGGCCGGCGCGTCCAGCTGGCGAACGACGCTGCTCATCGCCTCGGCCGATGGTGCCCCGACGTAGCGGAAGCGCAGAGCGATCGGCAGCTGCGGGTATGCCGGACGCGAGAGCCCCGAAAGGACCACGCCTCCCACAGCCTGTGGCTCGTCCCGATGGCGCCAGGAATACGTCCACGGCTGGTGGTCAGCAGTGGCGGTCGGGCGGTGGCCACTCCACGTCCCCGGGGGGAGCCCGGTCACGACGCTCCCGGTGAATGGTGCACCCGACGGGCGAGCGGTGTCCGTCACGACCGACGCTGCGGGGGAGATCGCTGGCCCTGCGCCCGGCGTCGGTTCCGGCAAGGCCCTGGACGCGACACCTCGCGCGACCTTCGCCGCAACGCGCTGAGGCGCGGAGGGGCGCGGCGTCGGCGCAGCCGGCTCGGCGGCGCCGGACGCAGGCGCGTTGGAGACGAGCCCGCTCAGGTCGATGCCCTGCAGGGGCGCTCCGATCCGGATGCGGCTGCGGCGACCCGAGTTCCCACCCAGATCGAGTGGCACGCGCCCGAGGAAATGGGCCCCCCCCAGCGTCGTGGCGCTCACCGTGCGCGAGGGACGAGGGGCGAGCCTCAAACCCGTCGGCCCGGACAGCTCGACCGCCGCCGTCTCCGGGGCAGCGCTCTCGCTCAGATCGAAGGGACCGCCTCCCGGAAACATGAGCCGGTACACGCCGAGCGGCGGCGCGTATCCCCTTCCAGCCAGGGGCGCGGCCATGATCCGGTCTGTCTCGGACATCGCTCCGCGTCCCATCTGCGCCCAGAGCGGCAGGGGAATGACGATCTCGTCCTCCCCCGGCCCCAGGGGACGCGGCGCCGCTGCGACCGGGATCTCCAGCTCGTCCGCGAACGGCGCGCGGAGCGCGAGCTCGCGAATGCCGGAAGGCAGCGCCACTCCGGGCGCCGCGCTCCACTCTCCACTCTGCACCACCGCGCGGTGGAGGAGGAACGGCAAGCCGGAGATCGAGGGGTCGCCGCCGAGCAGCGGCCGCACCGCGGGAAGATCCAGGGACTGGACCGCATCCTGCGCGCTTCGCAGCGCCCGGCCATGCAGCGCACGGAACGCCTGGGGCGGAACAGTCGAGCCCGCGGGCTCCGAACGGCGCAGATCGAGCGGGATCGCCCCCGGGGCCGCGGGAACGGCCGGCGCGCCCAGCCAGGTGTCGAGCGCGGCCGCGAGATCGCCGCCCACATGCAGCTCGCCGCGGTTCGGAAACGGCATCGATAGGACCAGCCGTGCCGTCCCGGCTGCCGCCGCGGCCGGACCGGCAAGCCTGATGGCGCCGCGCCGATCGTCGTGCGGATCGAGCCGGAGCGCTGCGCCGGCGCCGATCGCGTCGGGAGCGGAGTCCAGTCGCGCAAGCGGCAGCCGGTACGCGCCCGCGGCCGCGGTACGCTCGAGCGCCATGTGCAGCGCCCGCAGCGCGCTGAACGGCACCGCGCCGCTCCGGGGAAGCAAGTCGGCGCTGATGGGCAGGGCGACGGGCGCGTCGGGGCGATCGACGGCGGCGAGCCGCACCGGTTCCGCCGCGTGGCTCTCGAGGATGGTTCCATCCCGAGCGCGGAATCCCGACACCGGGCCGCCGGCGAGCTGTAGCGGCTGCGGGCGGAGGCCGCTCAGGACTGGGGCGACCGGCTGAGTTGCGAGCGGCCCCGCCCGGTCGAGGGCGGCGCGCAGCGCCGTGCGCATGCGCGCTCCTGAGGCGGTGAGTGCCCAGTCCGCCCAGGGATCGCCCGTGATCTGCCCGAGCTGGAAGGGAGCGGCAACCGTCGCGTTGGGAGGAGCTTCCGCCGGGTCCGGCAGGAACGCCTTCTCGGGCTGGATCCAGAAGCGCTCCCCTTCGCCCACGGCGGGCAGGATCCGTGCTCCCGAAACCAGCGCGCGGGCGAGCCCGTCGCCGGCGAGCGCGCGCACCGGAGCGCCCGCCGAGCGGACCGTCGCAATCGCGTCACCCTGGGCCAGGGCACGTTCCCCCGCGCTGCCGCGGACGACCCCGTGGACGACAGCGACGACGTTCCCTGTCTCGATGGACATGCTCTGCGCGGCGGCCCGCGCGTGCTGCCCGAGCATCTGTTCCCAGCGATGGGCCGAGCCGATTCGCGCTCGCGCCAGCGATCCGTCGGGCAACTTCAGGAAAAGCGCGGTGGGGAGCGTCTGCGCTCGGGCCGGGGGGAGCGGCGCCGGACCGGACAGCCGCGGATCCTGCCGAAGCGCCCGCTCCTCTCGCGCAGCGGTCATCGCCTTGCGCACGGGGCTGAAGGCGGCCAGCCGCTTTGCGGGCGCCTCCACCGCCGGCGCCGAGACCTGCTGGACGATCAGCCGCTCCAGCGTGCGTGCCACCTTGTTCACGTCGACGCCCGCCAACTCCCCGCTCTTGCGGACCAGGTAACCGCGCGGCTCCCCGCCGCCGCGCTCAGGCGCTTTCACCACCGCCGCCTCCAGCGCCCGGCTGACCGCGTCGTCCTTGCGCAGGATGAACTGGCCGAACTCCGAAACGACGACGAGCCTTTCCTTCTCCTCCACGATCACGTACTCGAGCCTGTTCAGGTCGAACTCGTACGCGTGCAGCCGCTGCTGCGCCCTGCCAACGACCATCTCCGCCTGGCTCTTCGGCCGCTGGTGAAGTGTGTCGACGCCAGCGAAGAAGCGCTCCGCGAACGTTTCTTCCGGCACCTCGAAGTGGCGGGCTATGTGGTCGGCGAACTCCTCCGCGTCGAGGAGTGCGGGCTCCTCCCGCCAGCGATCCATCGAGCGCCAGAGGATCTGCTCCAGCGAAGGGCCGCTCGTCTGCGTTGCGCTTTCGGGCACGTCCTATCCCTTCGAGAGCTTCTCGACCGCGAGCTCGAGCACCTCGCACAGCGCCTGTCCGGTGTTGGCGTCGAATTCGGTCATCTCCCAGCGCACCGGCCAGGCCTTCTGGAAGTTCCAGCGGCCCACCTCGGTCTTGCCGTCCGGCGCAAGCGCCACGACCGAGCCGTTGCGGCGGGCGATCTTCTTCGTCCCCGACGCGGCGATCTCGTCGCGCCACTTGAACAGCGCCGGATCGGAGACGTAGCCCTTGGTGAGAACGAGATTCGAGGCCTTGGTGGGCCCGATCAGCTTCCGGACGGTGTCGTTGTCGCCGCCTTCCTGGTACTCGAAGACCTCGCTCTCGCTCTTCAGGCCTCCGCACTTGCGGAAGGAGGCGCTGTCGATCGAGTCGATCTCCACGCGGAAGAAGGCGACCGGGTGGTGGTCCTTGCGGGCGGCGCCGGCCATCGGTGCTCCTCAGCGAGCGGACATAACTTCAACATATTGATTTTATCAGATTCCAGGCAGCCTGGCTAGGGGGGCGCTTGCCTACCCGGCCACCGCGGCCGCCGCCGCTTCCGCCGGCTTGTCGGCGTCCGTGCGCTCGCGGGTCCACTGGTGGATGCGCACCACGATGAACTCCGCCGGTTTCACCGGCGAGATCCCGATCTCGCAGAGCAGCTCGCCCGCGTCGCGCGCCTCCGGCGGGTTCGTCTCCTCGTCGCACTTGACGTAGTACGCCTCATCCTGCGCGGCGCCGACCAACGCGCCTTGCTTCCAGAGATCGCCGAGGAAAACGTCCACCGAGCGGATGATCCTCTTCCACAGGGTCGGCTCGTTGGGCTCGAACACCACCCACTGCGCGTACTTCTCCACGCTCTTGCGGACCAGGATCATGAGCCTGCGGACGTTGATCTGTACGAACGCCGGATCGGAGCTGAGCGTGCGGGCCCCCCAGATGCGGATGCCACGGCCGGGGAACGGCACCAGCGTGTTCACCCGACGGTCGAACGCATGGTCTCGCTGGCGCTTGCGCACCCGCTGCGCGACGTCCACCAGGCCTTGCAGCGGCTGATTGGCGGGAGCGCGGTGCACCCCTTCCTGCCGGTCGTTTCGGGCGATCATCCCGGCGACGTGCCCGGAGGGTGGAATGGGGGCCAGCACCTCCTCGCCCTTGCGCACCTTGATCCAGGGGAAATAGAAACTGGCGTGCGAAGAGTCGAACCCGGCGCGCCAGCGGAGGGCCTCCTCCAGGTCGTGACCGGGGAGTGGATCGAGCAGGCAGAAACGGTCGTGGAGCCTCTCGCAGTGCTCGACCATCGCCCGCTGCACCGCGAGCACGTGGGCCGGCTCCTGGAAGCCGACCGAGCGCCGATAGTGGAACATCAGATCCGGCGCCACGACCAGATCGATGTCGTCGATCGGCTCCAGCGCCTGCAGTCCGCGCGCCTCGGTGCCCTGCAGCCCGATGAAGTCGTCCGGGGTCGGGTCCAGGCCGCCTTCGGCAGCAACGTTGATCAGGTAGGCGGTGCGCCCGCCGTTGTCGAAGAACCCGCGCAGCGCGTGCGTCATGTAGCTGTCCGCCGCGCCGAAGACGCTCTCGTACTGCTCGAACGATCCGACCCGGGTGGGCTGGTTCCGAGGCCCCCGTTCGGTCACGCCGAGGAACGCGGTGACGCCCGTCTCCACGCGCTCCAGCGGGACATAGCGATCGCCGGCCGATTCGACGTGGACGCCAGGTGACTTGTAGAGGCCGCTCATCGCGCGCTCCGCCCATCAAACCGCATCTCACAACCAGAACACCGAATGACCTCGCTCAAGCGTAGCCCCTGAGCTTGCTGCGGCGCCGGGGCTAAAACGAGGTATCTCCGCCGCCCTTGGACGCCTCGTTGATGCGCTTGTTGATCTCGGAGATCTCCTTGATCCACATGTGGCGTTCCTTGTGCTCCATCTCCAGGATGTCGTCCATGCCCCAGTGAAAGTGGTACGCGATGTAGGCTACCTCGCCGGAAAGCTTGTCCAACGGGTAGCTTACGATTCCCCCAGCGCCGTGGCTCCCGTCCCGATGTCGACCTGGAAATCCTGGCCGCAGCCCGGGCACTTCGCGCCCACGTTGGCGGTGCCGCTCTCGTTGATCTGCCGGTAGAACTCCTGCAGGTAGGAGAGGTCGGCGGAGAACAGGCCCTCCACCACTCCGGGATTCACCTCGCCCTCCTTCAGGTCGCCGAGCTTCGTGATCACGCGCGAGAGCAGGATGATGACCAGGTAGGCGCGGTTGTTCTTCACGCGGAAGTCTTGCAAAGGAATGATCTCGTCCTTGGCCGTGGCCAGGCGCATCACGCCCTTGCGGTGAAGGTTGCCGTGCTCGTCGACGAATCCTTTCGGCAGCGTGAACTCGAACTCGGTCTTGAACGCCATCGCGGAAAAGTTCCTCTTCGGTGATTGCTGCGTCGTTGAATGCCGGCCGTTCCAGGACCCGAGGGCACGCTTCCGATTCCACCCTCGGGGCCAGGACAGTCTTCGCTAGGAAGGGCTACCGCCTCACTTCATCTCCAGCCCTTCGAAGGCCAGCTCGATCGACTCGGTCGCGTGCGCGCTGTTGCGCGAGTTGAGCGCGGGGCCGTGGTACTTGGTCGGCCAGCACTCGAACAGGTTGTAGCGAAGGGCCTCCTCTCCCGCGTCGTTGAGCAGGATGATGGAGACGCTCTTGCGCGACACCTTGCCGTCGATCACCGTCTTGCGCCAGTTGAAGAACTCCTTCGTCGCCGAGAAGTCCCGGGTGATCTTCACGCGGCCGGCCTTCTGCCGCCCGGGACGGTAGTGCGTTTCCTTGTCGTCGCCGTCCTGGAACTCGACCACCTCGTGCTCGTGCTCGAGTCCCTCGACGGTGTGACAGCCGCCGACGATGATGCCGTCCATCTCGACGTTGAACCGGTGGGCGAGGTTGAAGTCGCCCTGGGTCTTGGTGCTTCCCATCAGGCTTTGGCGAGTCCACTTCACGGCCATGCTGCTTCTCCAAGGCTTCGGCCCCCATCGAGGGCCTGGTTCACTGCGATCCGGACCGTGGGTCCGGTTCCTCACTGCTCATCCTTGCCGCCGACCCCCGATGGAGAGCCCGGGGCCCAGAGATCGGGCCCTCGGGCTATCCCCCCCCTCTGCGAACTACTTGGCCTGCCCTGCCATCTGGCCGATGCGGAAGATGACGAACTCCGCCGGCTTCACCGGAGCGATGCCGATCTCGCAGACCATCTGGCCGGCGTCGACCACCTCCGGCGGGTTGGTCTCGGCGTCGCACTTGACGTAGAACGCCTCCTCCGGAGTCTTGCCCATCAGCGCGCCCGAGTTGTAGATGCGCAGCAGGAAGGCGGAGATGTTCCGGGAGACCCGCTTCCAGAGCGTCTCGTCGTTGGGCTCGAAGACCACCCACTGCGTGCCGATCTCGATGGACTGCTCGACCATCAGGAACAGGCGGCGGACGTTGATGTACCGCCACGACGGGTCGCTGGAGACCGTGCGCGCGCCCCAGACCCGGATGCCACGGTCGCCCATGTTCCGGATGCAGTTGATCCCGCGCGGATTCAAGAAGTCCTGCTCCGCTCGCGAGATGGAGTACTTGAGGCCGAGCGCGCCGCGGACGATCTCGTTGGCGGGGGCCTTGTGCACGCCGCGCTCAGAGTCGCTGCGCGCATAGATGCCGGCCATGTGGCCCGAGGGCGGAACGAAGATGTTCCCCTTCTCGGGGTCGTACACCTGGATCCAGGGGAAGTAGTACGCCGCGTACTGCGAGTCGCGCGGCTTGGGCATCTTTGCGATGCCATCCTTGCCCAGCTCCTCCGCCGAGTCGAGGATCG
>WNFS01002645.1_pt1 | contig 13551 bp, 13 predicted proteins | sample 5400141 | NCBI WGS metagenome assembly WNFS01 (sample SAMN13153358, study PRJNA577476) | soil metagenome | isolation source: 60 cm saprolite under Madrone tree | place: USA:California | collected 2016-06-14
CCTGACCATAGAGTTTGGCCGGCGCGAACGTCTTGCGCGAGCGCAGACTCATCTTTTCCTGTAACACCAGCTCGCACTTGATGAGCAGGCCCGCTGAGCCACAGCAAGGATCGTAGATATCCATGCCTGGTTCAGGGTCCATGATGCGTGAGATGACGAAACCAACTTCCGTCGGTGTGTAAAACTCTCCCGCGCTCTGGCCGCTGCCTTCGGCGAATTTGCGAATCAGGTATTCGTAGCTGCGCCCGATGATATCAGGCTCCACGTCGGCTAAGCCCAATGGCTTGGCGCTGATCGCCTCTATGAGGTTGGAGAGACGGTCGTCATCGAGATCGCGCTGGCCGTGCGTCGTGGCATTGAAGTCGACACGATTGATGATGCCATTGAGTAGAGGATTCGCTCTGGCGATATCCTGAAGATGCGTTGTGAGCTGCTCGCCGATCTTGTCCGACAGCGTGCGGATAACGGACCAAACCGGATCGTCAGGATTCTTCGGCTCCAGCGGCAAGAAGAAGCGGACGAGCTTCTTATCGTGCTTCACCAGCTTGAACGCCTTTGCCCGAGAGCCGACCTCCCTGGCGATGCGGTCCACCTCATCGTCGAAAACGTCGCAAAGCCGCTTGGCAAAAATCAGTGGAAGTATGAACTCCTTATACTTCGGCGCGTCCTTCGCGCCTCGGATCGAACACGCCGCATCCCAGATCCAGGATTCGAGCGATTTGCCATTGTTGTTATTTGTAGCCACTGGAGTGATCCGATTTTTCCACGAATTCTACGTTATGTTGAAGGGACAGGGCAAGGATAAAAGACCGGCAAAAGCCTGAATTTTGATAACTTTCTTACCGGCCTAGAATCCGATATAGCTCAAGCCAATGAAAGTCTTGCTTATCCAACCACCAGTCCAAGATTTCTACGATACCGACGTGCGGCTGCAGCCCATCGGACTTTGCTATCTCAAAGCCGCAGTTCAGAAACACATTCCTGATGTTCAAGTCGTTATCAGAGACTATCACGGTGGTTGCAGCCGAAGGACAGTGGCGCTTCCTCGAGAGCTCCGATATCTCAGCGAATATTACCCGGTGGCAGACAAATCGCCGTTCTCTACCTTTCATCAATATTATCACTTCGGAAAGCAATTCGACGAAATCGAAGCAGAGATAGCCGAGATCCGGCCCGATGTCGTCGGTATCTCTTCACTCTTCACGCCCTACTACCGTGAGGTTTTGGAGGTCGCGGCGCGGGTAAAGAAAAGGCTCAAAGTTTCAGTCGTTGTCGGCGGCTCTCATGCATCGGCGGTTCCGGAATCTCTGGGTGCATCAGCCAACGTCGATTACGTCATTCGCGGCGAAGGCGAGAAACCTTTCGTGGAGTTCCTCAAATATCTTAAGGGCGAGCAAGGAATAGAACGAGTGCCGAATCTGGCTTACAAGAGCCGCGGTGAAACCATTCTCAATCCCATCGGCGACAACTTCCCGATTGACGAGCTGGCCCTACCTGACCTGAGCGACTCTTCTGTTTCCCGCTACGACATGGCCGGTAAGCCGATGACTTTCATGATCACGTCGCGCAGTTGCCCGCACAAGTGCTCGTTCTGTTCCGTGCATACGACGTTCGGCACCGACTATCGACGCCGTTCATTGGAGAATGTTCTCGGAGAGATCGAGCTGCGCTACCAGCAGGGTTATCGCGTTATCGACTTTGAAGATGATAATTTGACTTACTATAAGAACACGTTCAAACAACTTTGCCGCCGGCTCATTTCACGGTTTCCCAACCGTGAAATGGAATTCGTCGCCATGAACGGCATCAGCTACTTGAGCCTCGACGAAGAATTGCTGGAGCTGATGTTTCAAGCTGGATTTTCTCATCTGAATCTGGCGCTCGTGAGCTCCGACAAGACCGTGCGGGAAACCACCAAACGGCCCCACACCCTGGAGCCCTATTTGAAAGTCGTGCACAAGGCCCACCAACTCGGGTTCAAGATCGTCTCGTACCAAATACTCGGTCTTCCCAACGAAACCCTGGACAGCATGATTCAGACATTGGCATTCAACGCCCGGCTGCCGGTGTTGCTTGGCGCGTCGCCTTTTTACCTGACGCCGGCATCCCCCATTGCACGCGGACTCGATTTCACGGAAGAAGATTATGTGAAGGCGCGACTCACAGCGATGGCTGTCGAAACGGATGAATTTCGCCGCGCGGATATCTACACTCTATTCATCACCACGCGGATCATCAATTTTCTCAAGGGGCTGCTCCTTTCAGCTTCGACGGATGTGAACGCATTGCTGGATTGTTCGTGGTCCGACGATCGGACGCGCATTGGCTTCGAACTACTCAGGCTGCTCCGAGAAACTAATCGCCTCTATTTTTGGACAACAAAAAGCTTGCGGGAAAACGAAAAATTTGAACCTGAAGTCTTTTTCCGCGTGCTTAAACAGGCCGGAGAGATTGGCTGCCAAAACGGCCAAAGAATAGTCGTCGGAGAGTTCTCTGGTTCAGGAGGGTCGGAACAACTGAGTCAACCGATGGATGCTCATTGCAGGTTAACGGCCCGCGCCGCGTCTTTCAGACATTGAACCTTTGGAACGATTGGAACGGCTTGAACGTTTGGAACCGCAGCCTGCTATGGATGTTCCATGCCGATGGAGAACATTCGCTCCAAGTCGTGCCGCGAATAGACACGAAACGATATTAGAGTCTCCGAAGAGGTAATACCGCCGACTTTGCGAATCCGCTCCGTCACCGCTTTTGCGAGATCTTCGTTGGTCTTGACCCTGATAATCGCCGCTAGATCATAGCGCCCGGCAATGGAATAAACCTCGCTAACGCCGTCGATATCGGCTATTGCGTCTGCGACACTGTTGATCTTGTCCCTTTCGACAGTTAACAAAACGATGGCTGATACCATAGAATACCTCCTCGTTTCGAGCAGAGTGACGGGGAATCGGCTTCAACCCTCCGATGTAGAGAGTATTCGATGAGATACCGCAACGTCAACTAAAAGGACTGACGGTTAGACGGAAGCGAGTGCAGGTTTGCTTTGCATTGAAGACAGTGGTTTGATTTGGCTAACGGAGGACTCATGTTAGTGAGCGCAGCGCCAAATGGCGCGACAATACCTATAGTTACGCCATTGACTACGGAATGTTGCTCTAATTATCTTCGATTTTTCTCCTGTGAACCAAATGCGCTTTTGTCTCGTCGTTAGAGCTGAGGTTGTCAACCGTGCCTGATAAGGAAAGCGCCTCATTTGAGGGGCTTTACAAGGCGCACCATCCCAAGGTACGGCGGCTTTGCCGTATGCTCCTCAAGGACTCAGCCGAAGCGGAGGAAACCGGCCAGGAAGTTTTCCTTAAAATGTTCAAACAGTACCAAACGGAAAGTTGGCCTGATGATTGGAGCGCCTGGATCACTCGGGTGACGGTCAACGCCTGCCATGACCGGCGCAAATCGGCTTGGTGGAAATGGTGGCGCTCGTCCAATGGCGAGGTGCAGCTCGCAGAATATCCGAGTTCCGCGCGCACGCCCGAACAAGAAGCTCTGGGGCGCGAGCAGCAAATTCACATTTGGCATGCCTTTCGGGAACTCTCAGGACGCCAGCAAGAGGTATTTGTTTTAAGATATGTCGAAGGTTGGTCCACGGAGGAAGTTGCAAAGACATTGGCCATTAGCGAAGGAAGCGTGAAAAACCATCTTTTTCGGGCGGTACATCACCTTCGCAGAACCCTTAAGAATAATGGAGATGCCCCATGACTCGGTGTTTGGAAGACAAAGCGCTATTCTTCCTCAGTGAGGGAGAGGCCAGCGAGGAACAGCGGTCTCATCTACAGGGCTGCCAGGCGTGCACGGAACGATACCGGGAATTGGGGCAAGATCTCCGTTTCATTACGCACACGCTTCAGCAAGAGGCGCCGCTCCGATTCCGGGCGCGCAGAGCGCCGCTCTTTTACAGATCTTTACCGATAGCGGCAGGGATTCTGTTGGCGATTGCTATAATGTGGGGGGAGAGTCGCCTTTGGCGGCCAAACTCGCCAACCGAAACGACACACAGCGACGACATCTCTGAGTTCCTCGAACAAGTCTCAGAAGCTATTTTCGACGGCGGGAACATCCGGGAAGTAGCAACGGCTTCGTCCTCTGCATCCGATCTTGCGTCTCTCCAGGTCGCGTTGGGGGAAAATTGTTCCGATGAGTGCCGGGAGCTTTTTGACAATTCGCTTGTGGCCACAAAGTCAAACACAAGTTCTATGGGTCGACCCTTTGTAAGCGCTAAAAAACGCCCTCTCGATCCAGCAATGCAGCATATGGTATCGGACCGGGCCGAATGACCGGCCTGCTTTCGGCTAGACCGATATAGGAGGCGCTATGATTTCCAGGACCAAAAATATCGCTGTCATCGGGACTTTTCTGCTTGGGATCTGGTTATGGACTCTTCCGAGTTACGCGCAACCTCGTCCCGATTTTCCTGGACCACGAGGAGGTATGAGCGGAGAGGGAACCGGGATGGCACTTCCTATGTTGCTTCGAGGTGCCAATCTTACGGTTGATCAGAAAGCCCAAGTGCAACAGATCATGACAAACCATCGCGCTACCTTCCGCGACCTCTTCAGCCAACTACGCGCTGCCCAAGATCAGATGGCAAATAAACTTTTTGCCTCGGGAAAATTACAGGAAGCCGACCTAACACCGGAGGTCCAAAAGATTTCACAACTTCGCAACCAGCTGGCCGAAGAAGGCCTCCGGGTTGTATTGGAGATTCGCGGTATTTTGACGCCGGAACAGTTAGCAAAAGCTTCGCAGCTCAAGTCACAGATGGAATCTTTGCACGGCCAGATGCGAAATCTTTGGGGACCGGATCGACCCGAGCGACGATAGTAGCTTGATCATCCCCGCTGGATTGCAATCCAAAACCCTCTCTTGAAGACAGCAGCCGGGTCGCCTGGGCATCGAGCCTATCGCGCAAACCTGATTTGCTGACCCACCCTCGTAAATTCATTTGCTCACGGTTTTCTGTTCGAATTCTTTCTTGACCTCTTCAACCCACCGCAGATCAATAAACTTCTCCGCCGGAACCGTTTCTTCCATCTTCATCGGCAGTCGGACTTCGTATTCAAGGATGTTTTTAACTCCATCCGGCGAGGGCATACCGGGAACGCCTTGCGAAAAAGCGCGAACGTAGCTTTTAATCGCATCAGTCAACATGGGTCTGCTGATATTTCTGAAGCGAAGCCTCTTCATGGCGACCTCCGCAGCTTCGTCAGGCCGCTCCCGCAAGAACATAAGCGATCTGATCATAGCCCTGAGCCATCTTTTGATCTGTGCGGGATTTTCCGAGATCTTTTGCTGAGTCGTCACGTATCCTTGGAACGGCAGGGGAAATACATCCCCCAGGAAGGCCAAGCTGCGTAATCCTTCGCGTTCCGCCATGACGGTTGCCGCGGGGTCCAGCACTACGGCAGCTACCCCGCCGCTTTTGATTGCCAAGATTCTGTCGCCGGGATTCGTACCCAGGGATATTTTTGTCACATCCTTAGCGGACAGACCCGAGCGTTCGACAAACAATGTCGTGAATCTATCCTCGCTGTCGCCAATAAGTGAAACGCCGATTTTCTTTCCTTTGAGATCCGAAGCTTGGGTGATGCTGGGATGAACGATCAGATACCAAGTCGGTTTTTCGGTTTGGTACATAATGGCTTTGAGCGGCGCTCCCTTAACGGCCGCCCGCAGCCCGCTCCCCCCGGCGCCGCTGTAATCCACGTCACCGCTCACGAGAGCCGCGATCCCCGCTGGCCCGCCAATAACGATAGTTTCATTTTCCAGCCCTTCGTCCCGGAAGAACTTTCGTTCTTCCGCCGTAAACACAGAGAGATAGTTTAAATTTAATCCGGGAACCGAGGTCCTGATCTTTTCTGCCCATGTCGGTGGTGATGCCGTCAGAAGTAGACCTACGAGAAGTATGAAAAGTACACCGCGTCCGGGACTAAACATCTCTATCTCCTCCCTTTCGCCGTATCAGCCAATAACATGAAAGTGGCGGAAAAGACTATTTTTCGCCGACTTCTTTTATCGCCTGCTGGAGGTAACTCATGTCGATGTACTTCAGCGGATCCGGCGCTGGGCCTTTCGTTTGCTCGGCGTAAATCTCCATCGTGAACTTGAGGCCTTCGAGACTGATCTCAGCGTTTGGATGCCAGATCCGATTCGCCGTGTAGTATTCCCATCCCTTGCGCGCGAGCTCCGGTTTGAGTGGAAGGTCCTGGGCGAGAAAATCGATGGCGGCCTCTTTATTCGCATAGAGCCAGCGATGCGCGCGCACCTCACCCTTCAGGAAGCGCACCAATAGCCCACGGTTCTTCTCGGCCCATCCTCGTTTGACCGCCAGAACCGAGAGTTGATAGCTCGGAAAATAATCCTTGAAATGGCCGAGCACGTTGAAGCCTTGCTCCTCGGCGCTGTAATTGAGGGGCACAACGAGATAGGTTGCAGCGATCTGACCCGAAGTCAGCGCTGCAAGATTGAAAGCACCGCCGCCGACGGCCAACAGCTTATAATCCGATGGATAATCCAGACCGTTCTTTTTGAGAATCCGCTTCAGAACGTTGGTCGCGCCGGAAGCGAGCGCCTGCACTCCTATGGTTGCGCCGCGCAGATCGTTGTAAGTTTTGTATTTCTTCCCCGCGACGATGACTTGGGTGAGCCCATTGACGACACCGCCGACACTTACAAGATCCACTCCGCTTGCTGCGGCGCCAATGGTCGAGTCGGCCGAGCCCAACGCCACATACAGCGATTCAGCTACCAAGGCTTGAACTGTGATCGGTGTCCCGCGCAGCAACACCGGCTGCACCTCCAAGCCGCTATCGTCGAAGAAGCCCTTCTTGGTTGCAAGAAAAATCGCAGCTGTGCCCAACGTTTTGGTGCCGACGCCAACAGGGAACTTGACCTTTTCTTGCCCGGAAGCGGCTGCGGCGCCGACGAGGGTTGCGAATAACGCGAGCAGAGGTATGCTCTGGAAAAACTTCGCGCAGGTTACGGCTTTGAGTACGTTCACTTTATACCCGTTCGACCATCGAAAAGGTTTCCTCACTGTCGAACGGCGTCGTCAAAGTCTAGTCAACGAAGCTAAATGACCGATGCGTCGTATCCGGCGTTGCCTGCCTGATCAGCGGGAAACAGATTCCACGACTCGATCCATTTGCGCGTTCGTTCAAAGATTTCCCGCGGGTACGGCTCAAATACCAGCCGCTCGCCCGGGCCGAAGGCTCGGATGTCGACCATCCCGTGATATCTCTCCGGTAGCTCTTTGAGAAAGTAGTGTTTATAAATTTCCGGTTCCATATCGATGTCCTGCTGGGCGCGGCGCAAAGCTTTGAAATAACGATCCACGTCTTTGACGTTAGCGTCGCCGGAAACCAGGTGGCCGACCATGAACGTCGTATCTACTACCTTGCGGAAGGCTAACTGCTCCACGACATACGCAGGCGCACCAAACAGGCTCGCAGCTGGGACTCTCCGGTCCACCAACAGGGCCAGCCGGTCTAAAAGCAAACCGGCGAAGTGGAGTTTGATCTCGTCGCGATCCAGGAATTTTTCCAGATTTTGCAAGGTAGAAAAATGGCTGCCGGAATGATAGCCCACGGTCACCGGCACCTGGGCCAGATCTCTAGGCGTCTTGATCGGAGACTCTGAAGCAACATAAATACCCGACGGGGTCACAGAGTAAGCTTTTGTATACATCTTGCCATGACCGGCGGACGCAGCCATGTTGACCGTCCAATGACAAGCTAAGCTGAGATCGCATCCCCGGCCATCTTCGATGGATTCGAACGCGCCTCGCTGCACCTCCGCTGGAGCCGATTCAGTGGACTCAACGTCGCTCGACCAAGTAGCGATCGGCTTTACAAGAAACTCATAGTCCAGTCCTTCGTCCTTGAAGTAGCCTTTTTCTTCCGCTACCCATTCCTGAAGACGCCCATGCGACTGAATCCGAAATTTGGTCATTTGGTTTCTCCTTCCGATCTCTCAATCACGCTGGTCCTCCCGGACTGATTGAGATCTGAGCTGGAATCTATTCGAGAGCGCGCTCAACCGTCAAGTCAATACTAAACTACGGAGCGAATTGAGTATTTGGCGCGGCAGAAGTAATAGAAGCGGCCTTTTCCAAGTCTTCCAAACGAATGGCAAGAACCGGGAGACTTAAAATGCACTTTGAACCTTACCTAGCTCATATTAGTAGTTCCGTAACCTCAGTTTTATCGGTTGTTAACATTTTGTTAACGCAGCTACCGGGAGTTGTGTTAAGAGAACACAATGATTGACAATTGTAGCAGCAAAATGATGATTTCCGATAGATCTAAGACTAAAGAAACCCATAGGATAATGGCGCTCTTGTGGCTTCTATTCATCGCCACGTCCATCCCGCAGCCGTCCTTGGCCCAGGACGAAGTCACGGCCACTTACGTGTTGCCCGATAAAGTCATCGCCACCTATACCCTGCCCGACATCCCGATCAAGCCGTTTCAAAACGCCGCGCTTGCGAACAGTGTTGCCAATGATCACAAAGTTCTTCTAGGGTCGGTTGGCAGCGATCTGTGGCACGGGCCCACGGATCCGCAGGATGAATTTTGGATGATAACCGACCGGGGTCCGAACGGGCAGATCAAAGTAGATGGGACGAACCGACGCACCTTCTGGGTACCGGATTTCACTCCGATGATTCTCAGAGTCAAAACAGAAGATAAGACAATACGAATCCTTGAGACGGTAGCTATCGTCGGCCAATCAGGGAAGCCGGTAACTGGACTTCCCAATCTTAAGGACGTTGATGAAACCCCTTATGATTACTCCGCTCGAGGCATTCTACCTTTTAACCCGAACGGCCTCGACACCGAAGGACTCGTCCGGACGAATGCTGGAGAGTTCTGGGTTGCCGAGGAGTATAGCCCATCGCTCCTGCGCGTGGATCGCACCGGGAAAGTATTGAAACGCTACATCCCGGAGGGGCTCAAGCTTGAAGGCACGGATTACCCCGTGGCCGCCGTCTTGCCGGCGATTTACACCAAGAGAAAAATTAACCGAGGGTTCGAAGGCCTGGCTCTTAGCGCTGACCAGAAGACCCTTTACGCTGTGCTCCAAAGCCCGCTGCTGAACCCGGACAAAAAAATCGGCGAAGGGTCACGCAATACAAGAGTCTTGGTTTTTGACGTCCCCAGCGAGAAAGTCATTGGCGAGTATGTGTATCGCTTCGACGTGGCCAAGGAGTTTGATCCCAATTCAAAGACTGCCCCCGACGATATGAAACTTTCAGGGGTGGCTTTCCTCAACCCAACAACCTTGCTGATTCTCGAGCGAACCGACCCGGTGGCAAAGCTCTACAGTGTCGATCTCGATAAAGCTACGAACATCCTTAATAGCAAGTGGGACGACCCAAAGACCATTCCAAGCTTGGAAGCTCTCGGCGATCCGTTGACGGCAGACGTGCGCGCTCTGCCGAAGTCACTCGTCGTTGACCTTAGCTCCCTGCATGGCATGCCCGAAAAGATCGAAGGCGTGGCTTTGCTGGACCGCAATACCATCGCCGTCTCTAACGATAACGATTTCGACAGCGAAGAAAGCCAATACGATGCTGAAGGCAACAACATCGGCAAGGGGAAGACCAGCCTGATTCTAAGAATTTCTCTTGCGAAGCCTTTACCATTACAACAGTCTGCAGTAGCAAGGACTTCCGACTCCCGTTGATCGACGTAAACAAGCTTGTTCCGAAGTGGATTTGTGCACTTAAACTGGTTCCGTTCAAACCCCGTCCAACGCAGGCATAACGCGCTCCGCAAACAGACGGATGTTCTTGAGCGCAGTCTCCTGAGGCATACCGCCGAAATGGAAAGTAAAAGAAAAAGTCGTGAGACCGGCTTCCTCGCGCCAGCGCCGGATGGTTTCAATGCAGCGCTGCGGGTCGCCGACGATGATAAATCCGCGCTCCATATCTACGCCAATATCGCGATGGGTGAGCTTTCGATTGGGATCGACGGCAGCATGGATCGCTGAGTAGTTCTTCATATAGGGAGATGCCTCGCGCAAACCTTGCTCCAAACTTTCCGATACGTAAATGTGAAACTTCCCCAAAATCTGCTGCGTTGCTAAATCGTGACCGGCTTCGCGGAAAGCCTGGCGATAAATTTCGACCAGATCGTGCAATGCCTCCATGGTGGGATGCACGAACGGAATCGTCATCAGATTAAATCCTTTGTCGCCCGCCCAGCGAAACGTTTCTTCGGTGCGAGTTGCCCCCACCCAAATCGGCGGATGGGGCCGCTGCACCGGTTTTGGCAAAACGCGGACGTTGTCGTAGTTGAAAAACTCGCCTTGGAAGGTGACCGGTTGATCGGACCACGCCTGGCGCAGGATTTCAGTCCCCTCAATCATGCGCTGGGTGGCCTCCTCACGGCGCGCGCCGAACCGCACGTACTCGATGGGCTCGCTGCCCTTGCCGATGCCAAAGTCCAAGCGGCCATTGGAGATGATGTCGACCATGCCGTAGGATTCCGCCAGATGCAGCGGATTGTTCAGCGGCAGCACCGCGACCGCGACACCCAGACGGATGCGGGAAGTTTTGCACGCGACAGCCGACAAGAAGGTCGGCGGGTGCGGTATCGAACCCCCATAATCACCGAAATGATGTTCGGTCACCCAAGCACGATCAAAGCCCAGTTTTTCCAGCTCCTGTATTTGCTCGAATATCTGCCGGTAGAATTCCGTGACCGGCCCGTCTAGCTCGGGCACATAGGTGGGAAGAAAATGGGCACCAAACTTCATGCTGCCTCCGACGATGGTTCTCTTGTTCTTCCAGCGTCGTTAGAAAAATCGACCTCACCATAGGTCAGCAAACACCGAGATGTCAACGCAACAATGCTCTGGAGAATTTAGAGTGCTCAGAAATGCTTCAGGTGCTTCGAGAAGCCCCAACAGAGATATCCAACGATTTTAGTTTCGCCGGAGTGAGACATGAATTGTCTGCTAGAAATGCAAATGAATGCCAGGGCCGATGTATTCTATTTTTCTGTCAAAAAACTGCCCATTGGGAGAATGCCCGTTATAGTATTCGAGCAATAGCTGAATCTTCCGCATGAAGTTTTGCGGCCTTTCAAATTGAAGGCCGCTGCGTACGGAAATTTCCGTGCTCCAATCGTGTTCTTGCAAATGTTGAAGATCCACGGCCGTGATGAGCCGGGTCGAATCTCCCCAGATTCTCCAAGGGCTTTGTAGTTCAATACCGGCCTGCCCTATCCATGGTTTCAAATCCGATGGATCTCGGTCAAACAGATAGGTGCCGCCGGCATACAGCCGCAGCCAATCAAAGAACCTATACGACACCTTAAGATCCGCGCCTTCGAAACTGAGATTCAGCCGATTGACGGGATTGCGTAAAAGGAATTCGTCACCGAGATGCGAACTTTGATGAAAGATTCGAAAAAATGTCGAGAAATCTTTCACCCGATAACTCGTAAAGATCGCGCCGGCAAAATCGGTATTGATCAAATCAAAAGACGGACCATCCAGGTCAAAAATCGAAAAGACACCTGCTTGAAATCCAACTTCCCACAACCCGTGGAAGGGGGCTCGGTTACGGTAGAGAGCGATCGATTCACCAAAACTGACGGCGGCCACATTTTTCAATTCCGGATCTCTCAAATAATATTCGTAAGCAACCGAAAAGTGCGGCCAGCGAGGGTCGGCAATTAACGGATCGAAGAGATTACCGCCGGGAAGAAACCCCAACTCGTATTCCGGCTGGGGGGATTTGTCTCGTGAAGTAACGGATGCTGCCGGCTGGGACGGTGCTGTCGATGAAGAAATCATGACGCCTTGAGCATCCAACAGTTCGACTTTTTTTACTCCTTCAACAGAAGAGAGACTGCCGATTACCTTTTCAGCGTCCACGTTTTTCAATTCTCCTGAGGTCACTTTGACGGTTTGGTCAGACACCTCCATGGAGTAGTCTTTGATTTGAAATTCTCTCTCCAGCACGGCCGCAGCATAACCACGAATAAAATCATTGCTTGTTACCGCCCCCGAAGAAAAAGGAAACAGCAGAATCAAGATTACCAAGGTTGCGAAGGTTTTTTCTCTCTGCCTCTTCTGTTCCACGGTTTTTGTTCCTTTCGATTTGTCGTGACGTTGCCTCGCGCTCGCGCGCTCATATTCCGTGCCGAGGAGTGTCGCAACTCCTGTACCACGACCTTTCTCAAATTAGGTTTAGGGAAACACCCGGAGAATCGTGCCCAACATCGCGCGTCGTCATGAAATGATAGGACGAAGACGCAATGTTGTTCGAAGAATCCTTACGCGCTGTCGCGAGAATCCGACAAACAGGGAGGATTGTGGAAATTATTCGCTGAGGCTCGCGAAGATCAGAGCACGGGAGAAATCCGAAGGATAGTCGCAGAAGCGGAAGACATCATCCGGGGGCCACCTACAAAATCTATTGAAGAAGAGCCCATGACTGATTTTTTAGAAAAGGGGGAATCATCCGATTGTTAGCCAGGGCCGCTGGCAAATCGGTTCGTGTTTATCAAAGCCCGGCGATGAGTTCCCTCACCGATTTTGACGTCCTGATCGTTGACTGCCGACACTGCAAAGCGCAGCTTGTTGTCCTTGACCTCTAAAAGGTCCGCGGTCACAGTTACGCTCTGACCGATTTTGGTCGGAGCCATATGCCTCACGTCCACGTGAATACCCACGGTCTGTTCGTTTTCGTCCAAGTACGGCGCTACCAAGAGCACACAAGTGTATTCCATGAGCCCGATCATCGCCGGCGTCGAGAAAATATCGGACGCAAGCTGCTTTGCCCGCATCTCCACTGTCGTCACATAAGTTTGCGTGTGTCTAAGCCCGGGAACCAGTCCGTCTTTCATAGAAGTGCTATATCACAAGAAAACCGAGAGTTAATCAAAAGTCAGGATCCAGCACAAACTGGGTTTGAAGTAAGTTCCCGGCAGAATCAAAGACCTGATAGGCAGGGCCACGCTTCAGCCGTTGTCTCTATCCCCCCAATCCCTATCTGGTGTCCGCCAATTTAATTGACCGCAAAGGCTTTCAAATTGGTATAGTCTGCATCCAACACAAACCGGCTCACTAACAAATGCCCACCCCCATCAAACAACTGAAACGCAGGACCCCTCTGGAATCCCTTGGTCTCTCTCCCTACCACCAAGATCTCATCCACGCCGTCGTTGTTGATGTCTATCTGGTAAACTGCACCTCCGTGAAGTCCGGGTTCAATGCAAACCAACTCGACAACAAATTCCCGTTCCGCGAATACTCTTCCTCATGGCGTTAGGCATGGCCGAGAAAACTAGATATCATTTCCCCCTCTTTGGAAAAGAGGGGACAGGAGATTTGCATTGTTACTCACGGCCGGGCGTGCTTTTAGCCCATTCCCAATTATGTTATTCGTTCCCTACAAACGATCGTATCTATTCTCGAAAATGCGTGAAGAGAGGGTCTCTTTTGCCAATCCAGGTGGACAAAAGCTGGATGGTGTTCTGCATC
>WNFS01004292.1_pt1 | contig 13549 bp, 17 predicted proteins | sample 5400141 | NCBI WGS metagenome assembly WNFS01 (sample SAMN13153358, study PRJNA577476) | soil metagenome | isolation source: 60 cm saprolite under Madrone tree | place: USA:California | collected 2016-06-14
GGCGTCGCCTGCGCCCTCGACATCCTGCGCCGCGAGCTGCGAACGACCATGGCCCTCTCGGGCCAGACGAGCGTCAAGAACCTCGAGCGCGAGCTGATCTTCCGCGTCGACTGACGCGGCGGCTACGGGGCAGCGCCGACGAACCCCTCGACAGGAATCAGCCGCTTCGCGACTGGATCGACAGCGAGGAAGAGGCTCTCGAGCGCGACGGCGCCCAGCAGCGCAGGGCCGTCGGGCGCGATAAAGCACGGTGTGGTGACGCCTGAACCGTCGAGGGACAGGCTTACCTCGGCCACAGGCCACTCGACCCGCTGACCTCCAGCAGTCAACACCGGCTGAGAACGCCGGGCCACCAACTCCAACCGATCCGCGAGCGATCGCGGGACCACGAGCAACGTGGCCCCAGTGTCGACCAGGAGCTCGACGTCTTCGCTGCGTCCCGTGGGCCCGGTCAAACGTCCCGTCACGCGAAACAGTCCCATAGCCCCGACTCTACGTTCACCGTGGTGGCCCCGCAACTGTCTCAGCAACGATACGGTGAAGAGTGAGCGCGCAGCTCACCCTGGACCGACTACTTCGGACGCGGCGGGAAGATCGTGGTGACCAGCTCCCGGGCGCGGGCCGGGTCGATCCCGTTGGCCTGCTGGCAGGCGGTGGACTCGGCGAGCACGCGCTCCGGATCCTCCCACAGGCGGTAGGTCTTGTAGCGGTCCTCGAACTCGATGCCGAGCGCGCGCGCGAACACGGACAGGTAGTGCTCGATGCCGATCGGGCGCTCTGTCTCGAAGCTGCAGAGCAGTCGCTGGCAGCCGTGGTAGATGGTGGCGAGGATCTCGGCACCGCCGCCCCGCGCCCGGTCGATCTCGTCCAGAACCAGCGCCTTCCACGTCTCCGCCCCCAGCTCCGCCTGCACCTGCGGCGTGCAGAGACGGCCGAAACGCGGCTCTGGCTCGATCTCGACGAAGGTGAGCCCGGGCACCGCCTCGAGCAGCGTCCGGCCCGCCGCGGCTTCACGCCGCCGCGCCTCGTTCTGCGCGTGGGCGTGGAGCGCGACGCGCGCTTCCACTCGATGCGTGAAGGTGATCTCGGGAAGCTTCGATGCCAGAAACTCGGCGGCATGCCGGCTCGGCACGGGCATCTTTCGCTGCTTCACCTCGTCGTAGAAGTAGATGCACGAGGGGCACCACATCACGATCTCGCGCGGCGAGTAGCGCTCGAAGTACTCGATCGTGCGCAGGTTGATGTCCTCGGACGCCTTCGCGTCGCCGCTCCTGTGCTGAACGATGCCGCAGCAGTAGGTCGGGCCGCCCACGGCGATGTAGTCGAGGCCGAGCCGGTCGAAGATGGCGCTGACGGTGCGGATCATGTGCGACGTGCGGAGGACGTTGCAGCCGAGGTAGAGGACGATGTCGTGGTGCTCGCCCTCGCGCGGCGGAGCGGTCAGCCGCCACGTACGCTCCTCGGGCATGGTGGTCAGGTTCTGGGTGAGCAGCATCTCGCCGTACTGACGCGCGACCTCGCCTGGCATGTGGGCCTCCGTTGATAGTAGGCGGTGGAGGCGATCCAAGTCAACACGCGTGGCACCGGTGTCGCGAGAAAGATACAGCGAAGAGCGGAAACTCTGTCGGCGGCCCGGGGATTCTCCATCGACAACCTCGAGTCGATGCGCCGATTCTACAGGGCGTTCCCCCAGCCAAGATTCCCGAGACACCGTCTCGGAATTCTTCCGCGCCTAGGATTCGCCGGACAGCGTCTGGCAAATCCGAGACAGCGTCTCGGATTTCCGACATCGTCGCCTTGGCTGAGAACTGGAACGCGGGCGGGCGGTCAAGCTGACGCACTGACCACCCGCCGCGCAGGGCCAAGGGCGCAGATACAAAGCCCGGCGATGCCCTCAGCACCGATGAAGAGGTGCGCGATCCACTCGTCCTCGAATTCCTCGGCCTCGAGGACAGCTATGCATCAACCGAAAGAGCTAGGCACGCCCCCGGCGGGTGCCGAAGAAGCCGCCCTTGGGACGGGCGTGCGCGTGCCAGTGATCGGGGATATTGCGCATGTGATCGTCCACGTAGTACTCGCCGATCTGGGCCGTCGCCACCTCGTGGAGACGCGCGCGCATGTGCTCGACGTGCTCGGGCGGCGGGGCGGTGCCGTGCCAGCGCCACACCACCATCGGCGTGTCGCACACGTCGCACTCGGCGATCCAGCACACGTCGTCCTCGTGATACCAGGGCGTCATGCGGGCGGCGCGGCACAGATCGCACCCCTCGATCCGGGTGAACTCGCTCGCCTGGGTCGTCATCGTGAGCTCGCCCTCACGGGACAGTCGGTTCCCACGTGCCTGGGACGACAAACGCCTCTCCATCCCCGGGCCAGGGCGGCATCGTGATGCTGACCGCCGCCAGCGCCTGGTCTCCGAGCGAGCGGAACTGGAAATGGGTGCCGAGCGGGATCGTCAGGCACACGCCTGATTCGAGCGGGACGATCTCCTCCCGCCCCTCCTGCTTGAGCCACATCTCGCCACGGCCCGAGAGAAAGTACCAGATCTCCTCGACCGTTCGATGGGTGACGGCGGACGACGTGTGGCCAGGCGGAAGCTGGAAATGGGCCATCGTGCCTCTGGCAAGGCCCAGCAGGATCCGCACGTCGCATCCATCCGTGGCAACGACGTCGCGCGCGCTTGGCAGCTGCATCGCTTGAAATGCCGTCATGGCTCGTCCTCCGTCCTCACATCCTCACAATGCGTGGCCCTCGACGGCTTCGCGCCCTACGCCGGAGGGCAGCGCGACGAGGACGAGCCCCAGCAGCACGAACGCCATGCCGGCGAGCCGCACCGGGCCGAAGCGCTCGCCGAAGACCATCCAGGTGGACAGCGCCGCCACGAAGGGCACGAGGAGCGCGAACGGCGCCACCGTCGCGGTCGGGTACCTGCGCAGCAGACCACCCCAGACAGCGTACGCGAACGTCGTCGCCACGAGTCCCAGATAGAGCGCCGCCGCGAGGCCCGCCCACGAGCTTCGCAAGAGCGCCTGCCCCAGTGAAGCGGGGCCATCGAAAGCCATCGACAGGGCGAGGGACGGCAGCGGCGGGACCAGGCTGAGCCAGACCATCAGGCGGAGCATGTCCACCCGGCCGAGCCGTTTCAGCAGCACATTGCCAATCCCCCAGCTCACCGCCGACATCAGACCGAGCACCAGCCCTGCCGCGGTGAGGTTCTGGCCGACCGTGACCGCGATGAGCAGGACGCCGGCGAGGGCGGCCGCCATGCCGATCACCTGGCGGCGCGACGGGCGCTCGCCGAGGGCCACGGCGGCAAGATCGGAAGAGCATCGTGAAGAATGCCTGCGTTTGCACGATCACGGAGGCCAGGCCGGGCGGCATCCCGCTCGCGATGCCGAAGAACTGGAACAGGAACTGCCCGGTGAAGAGCGTCAGCCCGATCGCCACGAGGACGGGCCACGAGATCGGCGGGCACGGCAGAAACGCGGCGGGCAGCGCCGCGATCACGAACCGCAGCGCGGTGAGCTGCGACGGCGAGAAGCTGTCGAGACCGATCCGGGTCGCGACGAAGGCGACGCCCCAGATGATGGCCACGAGCACGGCCAGCGCGAGGTCACGCCAACCAAGCGCGGGCATCAGCGCCAGCCCTCAACATTAGCGCACGAGGCCGGCCACCGCTTTCGCGAGCTTTTCGGACAGGTTGATCGCGGTGGTCATCATTCCACCGGCCCGATCCCCTGCTCGCGGAAGATCCGCCGCATCGCCGCCACGTGGCGCCCGCGGAAGAGGTGGCGATCGGCGTCGAGGATCGCGCGCGCGCCCTTGGCGAAGCTCGTGAAGCCGTCGAGCTGGAAATGGCTCTCGATCACGATCCGGTCGGCGACGTCGCGCCCGAAACGTGTCCAAATCTTCCAGAGCGTGGCCGACCAGATCTGGCCGTTTTCATGGTCATCCGCGTCCTCGGCGTGGTCGAAGCTCTCGTACGTGACCGGCACATTCACGCAGCGGAGGCAGCGGGGATCCAGCGCGTCGTCCTCGATCGAATCCCAGCTCCCGATAGAGTAGCGATAGCGCGGCGGCTTCTGCGAAGCGAAAAAACTCGCGGCGAGGTAGTCGCCGAATCCCTCGCCCATCGCGGCCGCCTCCTGCGACTGGCCGAAATCGGGGCAGATGGCATCCTGGAGCGCGTGGCCGAACTCATGCACGATGATCTCCGCGTCCTCGGCGTCGTCCACCAGCCCTGTCCCGAACGTCAGGCGGCGGAGATCCGGGCTGTACCAGGAATTGTCATCGCGTGTCCCGTGGACGTCGGAGTCGAGGGGCGCGCGAAAGATGGCGCGGTCGCCCCGGTACCCCAGCGATTCGAGATACCGGATGACCCGGTCGACATGAAAGTAGACCATGGCCTCGTCGAATCCGGCCTCGGTGCTCGTGAACTCGAACCGGTGGTTGGCACGCTTGACGCGGCCCTTCGTGTACCGCGTCGTGACACGCGGACCGTCGAGGAACCCCGTGTCCTTCAGATCGGTGAGGCGAACCGTGCGGTACGCTTCAGCCGGGGGCCGGCGCGGCCGGCCTTTCACCGAGAGCGGCGGCCATCCCGGCGCCGCCACCACGGGATTCGGGTCGAACACGCGGGCGGAGCCATGGGCACGGGCGAGGTTGTCGTATTTGCTGAGGATCTTCCCGCTCCGCGCGTCGACGTAGACGATCCACTCTTCTCGCGGATCGTCGACATGGACGCGGACGCGAAAGGCGAGTCGGAGCGTGTCCTTGACCGGGTACCACAGCTGCTCGACCCCGCCCAGCCGTGCGTGTCGCCCCCGGCCTCTGACCGCGCGCAGAGCCCGCCCTCTCGCTCCCGCCGAGCTCAGCTTGGCGCGGGCGGGCTTGGGCAGGAACTCCGCCGGCACGGCGCGGCTCTTGGTGAGAAAGACGCGGCGGCGCCTGTCCATGTGCACGGTGACGTAGGCGCGGTGGATCCGCCGGCCGCGGAATCCCTGCTGGAAGATCACGTGGACCGCCCCCACGCTCTCGAGCACCCGCGCGAGCCGCAGTCGGCTCCGAACGCTTTGGATCCCGAGGAGCTCCGCGCTGTCTCGCAGAAACCGCCGCGCGATCGCCCTCGGAGTGCCGCGCACCGCCGCCGTCCGAAAGCCCCACAGCTCCTTGGGCGTGCCGTAGGACCGGCCGGGAACCGTCTGGTAGCGCCTGGGGACAAGTGGCGTCATCGCACGCTTCTCTCGTGACTCTCGCCGAAGTACAAGGTGTGTCCCTGGTTGTCCTTGATCACGAGCTCCTTCGTTCCCCACGGCGTCTCGTGCACGTCCTTCACCAGAGCGATCCCGCCCTTCTTGATCGCCTCCGCCAGGGCCGCGATGTCGTCGGTTCCGAAGTACAGGTGAAAGTGCTCGCCGTCATCGACAAACTTGATCGAGGGGTCCTTCTCGTCGATGAGCTTGAGGTGAAAGATCTGGGTGCCCGCCCGAATACCCGCGTAGAAATCCTCGTACCGGAACTCGAGGGCCAGGCCGATCCTCTCGGTGTAGAAGCGTATCGACTCGTTCAGGTCAGTGGTACGCAGCTGCGCGATCACGCTCGTTATGGCCATGTCGCCTCCCCGTGGCCCAAACTCTACGGTCAGCGGCGCGACCCCGCAAGCCGTTCGGAGGCGGCCGTGTGGCGCCAGAGCGCCGAGTGCAGGAAGAGGAACGCCAGCACCACGATCATCGCCGCGGCCGGATAGATGGCGGCCGGCCGCGGCCCGGTGAGCGCCGTCAGGTAGCCCATGCCGAGGGCGCCCACGGGCGCGCCGCCGGTGAAGCCGAGCTGGTAGATGGCGAGCAGGCGGGCGCGGTGGCTCTCCGGCGCCTCGAGCTGCACGATCGTACGCCCCTGGGTGAGTGTGACACCGGCGCCAGCGCCCCACACGAGGCAGATGAGCGCGAAGACCCAGAGAGGTGCCGGTGCGGCCATTGCCGCCAGCACGACGGCGCCCCCGGCCAGCGCGAGCAGCACGGCGCGGCCGGGACGGCGAAGGGCGCCCAGCCGGATCTGGAGCATGGTGGACGCGATCGTCCCGCCCCAGAAGCACGTGTTGACCAGCGCCAGCTCGCCCGAGCCGCCGCCGTAGACGTCGCGCACGATGAGCGGCATGGTCACCGCGAACGCGCCACCGTAGAGGACGCCCACCGCCAGCATCGCCACGATCATCGGGAAGATGGGCTCGGAGCGCGCCGCCTCCCGGAGGCCGTCACGCATCGCCGCGAGCCGGCTCTCATCGTGGCGGTGCGCCGCGGCCGGAGGCGCGGGCGCCAGACGTGACACGGTGAACGCGCCGGCAGCGAGAAGCACGGCCTGTCCCACCAGGAGGATCTGCGCGCCGATCCGTCCCGCCCAGCCCGCCACGACGATGCCGAGCATCTGGAAGATGAACTGGCCGGCCGAGGTGATCGCGATGGCTCGCTCCCGCCCCCGGTGCACCACGCGCGTGAGGAGCGCGTCGCGCGCGGGCACCACGAAGGCGCCCAGCGTGCCCATGGCGATCCCGTAGGCGAGCAGCGCGGGATAGCCGAGCGCGCCCGCCGCGACGACGCCCGCCAGTACCAGCGGCGGAAGCGCGGCCAGCGCATGGTAGCGAAGCAGCAGGCGGCGGCAGTCGGCGCGATCCGCCAGGGCGCCGCCCAGCAGCATGAAGACGATGGCGGGCGCCAGCATTGCCATCTGGGCGATGCCCACGCGCTGAGCCGGCTCCCTCAGCACCACGGCGACGAGCCACGGGAACACGAGCATCTGGATCCCGTAGCCGGTGAACCAGGACGCGACCCCGCCGAGGTACCAGCGGAACTGGTACCCCTCGCGCGACGCCATCAGCCGCGCGTCACGACAGCTCTTCGCTGAGGAAGCGGTCGATCAGCCGCCGCGCGCGTTCGGGCGCCGCGTACGTCTGCGCGCGGGTAAAGGCGCGCCCGCTCGAGGCCAGGTAGAAGCGCTCGTACTGCTCGCCCCGGCTGCCGAGCCCGCTGCCCGCGAAATCCCACGCGAGCCGGAAGATGCGCGCCCGCTGCTCGGCGGTGGTGTCCTTCGCGCCCCGCAGGAAGCGGTCGATGAGCGGGCGGAGCGTCGGATCGGCGAGCTGCCCGGAGGTGGGCGCCGCCAGCAGGTTGTGCGAGCCGATCAAGCGGATGATCTCGTTCACGCGCGGAAACCACAGCGGCAGGAGCCCGCGCAGCGCGCGGAAGGGCCGGCCGTCGGGAAACCACACCCCGTTGCCCCACTCGTAGGCACCCCGCTCGGCCGAATCCACGCCCGCGCGCGTCATCTCCGCGTAGCTCCAGATCTCGCCGAGCATCTCACCGCCCGTGCCCGACGTGGCGTTGATCGCCTCCGCCATGCGCGTCGCCACCCCCCACGCGAACTCGAGCTTGGTCTGCGCGCGGATGGACGTCTGCTGCATGATGTTGGGCATCCAGCCGGTGAGCATCACGCTGTTGTACACGGGCAGGTTGGCGTCGATGAAGACACGGTCGCGCGGCACTTCCACGTCGTCGAAGATCACGAAGGCGTCCTGCTCGTCGAAGCGGCTCGAGAGCGGATAGTCGAACACGTTCCCGGCCACGCTGTAGCTGTCGCGGCACAGGAACTTGAGCCCGGGCGTGGCCATCGGAATCGAGAACGCGAGCGCGTACGCGTCGGTGCCGGGTACCAGCGGGGCGCCCGGGTAGACGAACAGCTCGTCGGAGAAGGGCGCCAGCGTTGCGAGGACGCGCGTGCCGCGCACCAGGATGCCGCGCGCGGTGTCCTCCACCTTGTGCAGGGCGACCTCGTCACCGGGGGCCGGCACGTCCCCGCGCGCCTTGTCGATGGTGGGCTGGACGATGGTGTGGGTGAGCGAGAGATCGCGCCGGGCGATCTCCTTCTGGAACGCGACCAGGTTTGCCGCGCCCCGCTCGTTGCCATTGGCCGCCCACTCGTCCGCGCGGCCCGCGAAGCCCGCCACGGTGACGTTGAGATAGTCGGGCGAGCGGCCCAGCATGCCCACGCTGTACTCGGCGATGCGCTCGAGACAGGCGTGCCGCCGCAGGAGGTCCTCGCGAGAGCGCGGAATGATATGACTCACGTTGATCAGCTCGCCCGTCTCGGGATCGGGCATGAGGCACATGCCCGCCGCCTCGTGCTGGAGGTCGAAGAGCGCGGCCACGGAGCGCGCCGCGCCCGCGAAGGCCGGATGCGCGGCCACGTCGCGCACGCGTTCGCCGCCCACCCAGATCTGGCGGTCGTCCTTCAAGCCCTGGAGGAACTCCTTGCCCGTGCGTGCCGGCATGGCGCCGATCGTGCCAGATGGTCTCGAAGAGGTCAAACCTCCGCCCGGCAAGCCCTTGACGTCCACGACCGCGCGGCCTAGGGTGCCTATGTCCGGCCGGGGCTCGACGATCGCGACTCGAACAAGGAGACTTGGAAATGACCGAAGGCACGAAGGCGTCGTCATCGTTTCAGCTGCGCAAGATCGGCCACGTCGTGCTCAACGTGACCGACCTCGAGGCCTCCGTGCGCTTCTACACGGACGTGCTCGGCCTCCAGGTCAGTGACCGCTATCCCGACAGCATGGTACCCGGCGGCATGGTCTTTCTCCGCTGCAACACGGACCACCACGGCATCGCGCTGGTGGGCGGCGCCGCGAAAACCGAAGCGGCCAGCCTGAACCACTTTGCCTTCGAGGTAGGGACGCTCGACGAAGTGTTCCAGGCCCGCGCCTGGCTCCTCAAGCACGGCTCGCCGATCGTCTTCGAGGGGCGGCGGCGCGCCGGCTGCCAGATCGCGGTGGAGTTCAAGGACCCCGACGGCAACAACCTCGAGATCTACTGGAACATGGACCAGGTCGGCACCACCGGCGGCGTGCGTCCCCCGGAAGAATGGCGCCCCGCCCGCACCCTGGAAGACGCCGTCGCCAATCCCGTCGCAGGGGTCAGGTCTTACATTACGACATCGTTGTAAGGTAACCGTATCCGAGTGGGGACATCTTGAGCCACACGCTGTCTTCGCGCTAGCGTCGGAGCATGGCACGGCCGCTTCGCCTTGAGTTCCCCGGCGCGCTCTATCATGTCACAGCCCGCGGCAACGGGCGCCAGCCCATCTTCATGGACGACGCTGATCGCGAGCGCTTCCTGACCGCGCTGGCTTCGGCGGTCGCACGCTATCACCTCCTCTGCCACGCCTACTGCCTGATGGGCAATCACTATCACGCGCTGCTAGAGACGCCGGAGGGCAATCTCTCCCGCGCCATGCGCCAGCTAAACGGCGTATACGGCCAGGGCTTCAGCCGGCGTCACGAGCGCCCGGGGCACGTGCTTCAGGGCCGGTTTCATGCACAGGTGGTCGACCGCGACGCCTATCTGCGCGAAGTCTGCCGCTACATCGTCCTCAATCCGGTGCGGGCCGGCCTCGTAGCCCATCCGTCGGAGTGGCCCTGGAGCAGCTACCGTGCGACCGCGGGCAAGGCGCCCGTGCCGGCATGGCTGACGGTGGACTGGGTGCTCTCGCTCGGCGACTCTCCGGCTCGCCCGATCGCCGAGCGCCGCTTTCGACGGTTCGTGGACGCCGGTCTCACGGCGCCCGTGAATCCACTGGAGTCCTTCAGCTCACGGCTCCTGGTGGGTGACGCCGCGTTTCTGTCTGATCTCCGCCATCACGCACCGGACGCCGCCACCCTCGCCGAGGTGCCGCGGGCACAGCGCTTCGCTCTCCGCCCCGCCCTGGCCGCGCTCTTCGACGGTGTCGGGTCCAGGGACGATCGCGCCGCGCGCTGTCTTCTCGCAGTCCGCGATCACGGCTACACCATGAAGGAGGTCGCGGCCTTCCTCGGCGTGCACTACGTGACGGTGAGCCGCGCGCTCGCAGAGGCGGAGACGCCGCGCTCCGGCCGCGAAATGTCGGAATGTAAGACCTGACCCCGCTAGAGACCGGCGAGGTAGCCGACGGCGCCGGCGAGAATCACGAGCGCGAGGGGGGGCAGCCAGCGGCCGTGGAGGATCACGGCGGCGAGGAGGGCGAGAGCGCCCGTCGTCCAGTCCTGGACGCCGGAGCGCGCCAGCGTGTAGACGCCCGCGCCCATGAGCCCGATGCCGATCGGCGCCAGCGCATGCTCGCAGGCGCGCGCCCACGGCCGGTCGCGGAGCGTTTCCCAGTGACGCGCGACCGTGGCCGTGAGGATGGAGACCGGCAGGAACATCGCCGTGCAGGCGAGCAGCGCGCCCACGAGTCCGTGGGCGCGGTAGCCGACGAAGACGGCCACCATCATGTTGGGCCCCGGCGTCAATTGAGACAGGGTGTAGCCGTCCAGGAACTCGCGCGCCGTCACCCAGTGGTGGCGATCCACCACCTGCCGCTGCATCTCGGGAATGACGCCGAGTCCACCGCCGACGCAGATCAGGCTCAGCCACAGAAAGGTCCACGTCATCCGGGCGAGGTCGAGCATCACGAGCCCGCACCGCCACGCGGACGATACACCCACAGCGACACCGGCGTCACCAGCAGGACCGCCACCACCGTGTGGACGCGGAGCGGCCCGACGAGGGCGAAGATCGCGCCCGCCACGAGGAGCTCGCGGCCACGGCGGATGGTGGTATGCATGATGCGCACCGTCGTGACGAAGACCAGCCCGACCACGGCGGCGCCCGCGCCGTGCATGGCCGAGGCGACGTTTGGGGCGATGCCGATGCGGAAATAGAAGACCGACACCGCGAGCAGGATGAGCGCACCCGGCACGATGAGGGCGATCGCGCCCGCGGCGCCGCCACGCCAGCCTCCGAGCCGAACGCCGATGGCCACCGCCAGGTTGGAGAAGTTGGGGCCCGGCAACTCAGCCGGATGCGGGCCATCAGCGCCGCTTCCGTGGCGGATCGTAGAGACGCCCCCGCTGGCGCTTCCGGTGGCAAAGGAAGAGCGTGTATTCGACCGCGCGCACCGGCACGCGCAGGCGGCTCGCGTGCCCGCGAAGGGCGGCCAGGTAGCTGATCCACTGCCCCACCGAGAAGCCGCGGCCGGCCGGGTTGGCGTCCACGCCCCGCATCGCGTACAGCATCTGCCACGCGCGGATGTCGAGCACACCGTAGCGGCGCGGATCGAGCAGCGTCAGGATGGCCGAGGCGACAGGGACGCTGACGCCGTCGAGCGCGCGCAGGTGCTCCATCCGCCTGCGCTCGCTCCGCGTGGCGAGCGCGAGACGGCTGGCCTCGCGGACCCGCGCCGCGCCGTTTCGCCGGTAGTGGTGAAGCGCGCGCGGGCTCTTCCAACGGGCCATGGCGAGAAACTCGCCGCGCGAGATAAATCCGCGGCGCCGCGCTTCGCTCACGCGCGCGATCAGCGCCGCGGTGGCCGCGTCCTCATCCGTCACGAGCTCGCGGCGCAGGAGCGCGGCGACGCTCGCGCGCTCTGCCGGCCTCGGCGTCACCCGAGGATCTCGATCTCGACGAAGACGAACTCGAAGAGGTTCGCGTTCCTGACATCGTGCTCGACGCCGGCGGGGCGGGCGTACGACTGTCCCGCGCGGAGCTCCGCCGTGGAGACACCGTCGGGCCCGGTGATGGCCAACGTGCCCGTCGTCATCGGCACGACGACGTAGGGGTGCTCGTGGCGGTGATGGCCGGTGGCGGCGCCGGGCGCGAAGCGCCACTCGGTCACGCGGACCGTGCCGTTGTCGAGCTGCACCGTCGCGACGGCGGAGGGAGCGGTCAGGATCGGGTCACCGCGGCTGGACTCAGAGCATTCCCGGCGACTGGTACTCGCAGAATCCCTCGCGGGCGACGGCCGGGTGCCAGCGCCCGCCGGTGCTCAGGCAGCGCGCCTGAAGGTCGCGCGCGGTGTAGCCCTGCGCGGCTGGCGCGCAGCCCGAGGCCAGGAGCAGGAGGAGGCCGCACGCGAGCCGCGCCGTCGTCGCCGCCATGGTCAGGCGACTCTAGGCGCGGCCTCCGCGGGCTGTCAAGCCGCGGTATGCTCTGGCCCACGGGCGGGAGGGTCCGGCTCAATGGCGGAGCGGATCGGAGAGCGGCGCGAGCGACGGGCGCGCCGGGCGGCCACTATCACCATCGTGGCACTCACGCTGGCCGTGCTCTCGGCGCTCGCCGTCGGGCTTTCGGGGCCGGCCCATCGTTTCGGTCTCCTCGGCACACGCTGGGCGATCGGCGTCTTCGGTGTCGCAGGCCTCGCCAGTCTGGCGGCGGCCGCGCTTGCCCTGGTGGGCCTCGTGCTCGCGCTGGCGGCACGAGCCTGGCGCAGCGTGGCGGGCACGGCCCTTGCGCTGGTCCTCGCCCTCGCCGCCGCCTGGCCGCCGCTCGTCATGGCGCGCACGGGAGCCAAGGTCCCGCTCATCCACGACATCACGACGGACACCGAGAGGCCGCCGCAGTGGGTCGCGCTCCAGCCCCAGCGCGCGGCCGCGGAGAACGGCGCGGCCTACGGCGGCCCGCCGCTGGCCGCACTCCAGAAGCGCGGCTACCCCGACTTGACCCCGCTGATGCTCGCCGTGCCACCAGGCCGCGCCTTCGCCCGCGCTGAAGCAGCCGCCCGCTCGATGGGCTGGCGCATCGTGGCGGCGGCGCCTGCCGAAGGGCGCCTCGAGGCGAGCGACACCACGCGCTGGTTCGGCTTCACCGACGACATCGTCGTGCGCGTGATGCCGGCGCCGAACGGCAGCCGCATCGACGTGCGCTCGGCCTCGCGCGTGGGGCGCAGCGACCTGGGCGTCAACGCGCGCCGCATCCGCGCCTACCTCGCCGCGCTCCGGTAGGGGTCAGGTCTTGCATTACGACATCAGGACCGGTCACCGAGACTAGGATTCCGATTGCGATGTCGTAATGCAAGACCTGACCCCAGGTTCGCGCCAGGTGATACGATCTGCCCGATGACCGATGAGACCCGGCCGTCGAACTTCGTTCGCGAGATCGTCGATGCGCACAATCGCTCGGGCCGCTTCGGCGGCAAGGTCATCACGCGCTTCCCGCCCGAGCCCAACGGCTATCTCCACATCGGCCACGCCAAGGCCATCTGCCTCGACTTCGGCCTGGCTCGGGACTACGGCGGGCGCTGCCACCTGCGCTTCGACGACACCAACCCCATCAAGGAAAGTCAGGAGTACGTCGACGCCATCATGGACGATATCCGCTGGCTCGGCTTCGATTGGGGCCCGCACCTGTACCACGCCAGCGACTATTTCGAGCAGCTCTACGAGTGGGCGGTCGAGCTGATCCGCAAGGGCAAGGCATACGTGGACGATCTCTCCGGGGATCAGATCCGCGAGTACCGCGGCACGCTGACCGAGCCCGGCCGCGAGTCGCCGTACCGCAACCGTTCCGTGGAGGAAAACCTCGATCTCTTCCGGCGCATGCGCGCGGGTGAGTTTCCGGACGGCAGCATGACCCTGCGGGCGAAGATCGACATGGCCTCCGGCAACATCAACCTGCGCGATCCCGTCATGTATCGCATCCGCAAGGCGACGCACCAGCGCACGGGCGACGCGTGGTGCATCTACCCGATGTACGACTGGGCCCACGGC
>WNFS01010234.1_pt1 | contig 13549 bp, 14 predicted proteins | sample 5400141 | NCBI WGS metagenome assembly WNFS01 (sample SAMN13153358, study PRJNA577476) | soil metagenome | isolation source: 60 cm saprolite under Madrone tree | place: USA:California | collected 2016-06-14
TGCCGACGGCCCATTTTGATCGCAACGAATGGCATGTTATTTCGGGGACAGGACACTAGGCGGCGATTTCGGCACAACTTGCGACAAATGATTTGTGCATGGCGAGCTACGCCCCTACTCCCTTACATATTTGTAATTTGCACGGAGTGAGCTGCAAGACGATGATGCGGTGAAAATTTTCCGAGTATGAGATCAGGCAATCCCGTTCTACCAGAATCGACGTTTACAGATGTTGTGCGCGGCGGCTATTCGAAGCCGATGACTTTAGGTGGTGTAATTCATCGCTCAGTGCTGCTACTGCTGCTCGTCGCGGGGACGGCTGCGAGTATTTGGACCTACGCGAATTCGCATCCCGGAATAATCTATCCGGCCGTAACCGCAGGAGCGCTCGGAGGGTTCATCGTAGGAATTATCACGTCGTTCAAGCGAACCTGGGCGGCCGCGACGGCGCCGTTGTATGCGGTTTTGGAGGGGCTGTTTATTGGAGGATTTTCGCTGGCAATGGAGCAACGTTTTCCGGGTCTTGTGCTTCAGGCGGTGCTCCTTACCTTTGGCGTTATGTTTGCGCTGTTGGCTGCGTATCAATCACGTATCATCCGGCCTTCACAGACTTTTAAATCAATAATTGTCGGAGCCACGCTTGGTATTGCCGTCGTTTATCTGATCAGCATGCTGCTTCAGCTATTTTTCCACACTTCGATTCCTTTCGTCCACGAGAGCAGCCCGATTGGCATTGCCTTTAGTCTCGTGGTCGTGGGTATCGCGGCGCTCAACCTCGTTCTCGATTTCGACTTCATCGAAAATGGGGTCGCGTATGGTGCGCCGCAATGGATGGAGTGGTATGCGGCATTTGGGTTGACCGTAACGCTCGTTTGGCTCTATATCGAAGTCCTTCGCCTGCTAACGAAGTTGAGGCGAGACTAACCCCGGCGGGACGGTCTCCGCGCCGTCCGACTAATCATTTTGGCCCGCTTAACGGGTGAAAAATGGAGACGGCACAGAGGCCGTCCTTCCCTGAATTGAACGAATCCGTGATTTAGAACTCGTCGCAGCTTGCGATGTGCGTGACCTTCTAGAAGGTCAGGCTAAGACGGATTCGTGACCGTCGCTTTTGCAACAGTAGGGCTGTCCACCACACGATCCCGGCGCTGGCACCTTCCTTTTTCGCGCAAATCGAGGCAAGTCGCCTCAATACGAACTGTGAGCTTCAGCGGGCTGAACCCCATGTTATTCGCCAAGAAGCGCTCGCGCAAAGTGATACATTCATCCTGAACCTGGATAACCTGTCGGCAATCCGCGCACACGATATGGAAAGCAGCTGGAGACTGTTCACGGTTCACCTCATAGTAACGATGCTCCCGGTTCAGCTCGACCTCACGGATGAGATGACTGTCGAGCATCATTGGCAACGTGCGGTAGATGGTCGCCAAGGAAATCAGCCGATCGACTTCGCGCGCTTTGGTTAAGAGATCTTCCGCGTGAAAAGGCTCGGCGAAGGAAATTGCGGCGCGTACGATAACTTCTCGCGGCTTAGTAACCCGAAAACCGCCCTCTCTTAAATACGTCAGAGCTTCCTGAAACAGGGCATCCGGATTTTTATTGAATTTTTCCCTGAACGCAACAAAGCCGGGAGCGCCTTGACGCTGCGCCGGTAAGGTCCGCGGAGCAATCTGGTGCATAATGCACTGTGTGCGCTCAAAAGCCATAGACGTTTGGGAATAATAGACTTGCAGGCCGTCTCCGTCCAGTCGAACTCGATTTCGCACACGAGCGCCTGGCAGCTGCCCGCGAGTGAAAACTGCCTCCTAACGCTGACCAACGCAACTCGCAATGACGCGCCACCTATCTGCGCGCCAAGCGGACAAAGAGGGTTCCTCCAAGAGTCAGGTAAAGCAGGTTGGGGAACCAGATGAGCATTTCAGGATGTAGATCGGGCTTATGCTTCACGTTGTCGGTTAACACAATGATGATGAAATACGAGAAGGCCACGACTAGGCTAAGCGCAATCCCAACCGAAGTCTCTTTTCGCTGGGCGGTGACAGCCAGGGGAATTCCCACAAGGACGAACGTAAAGACGGCCATCGCATTGGAGAATCGCTTGCTGACCTCCGTTCTGAAGGCGGCTTCGTCCTCAGCATCCTTGGTTTTTTGCAATGCCTCCCGCAACTGGCCCAAGGTCATCTCATTTGCGCGCTGATTGCTCCGAGCCTTCCGGAGAAGTTCCTGCAACAAGATCGGGAGCACTCCTTCGCGCATTGTGATGCCATGACGCATCTTCTTCAAATCGTCCGGGGCTGCGGCATCGCGTTCTTCGTACCGGGCATCGTAGACATGCAGCAAGATCTGCTCGTTCTTTTTGTCAACTTCGAGCGTTCCCCTTCGAGCGTAAATCACCCGCATCGGGAGATTTTCGGCATTCATCTCAAAGATATGAAGGTCGTGCAGCGTCGAACCTACTTTCTTTCCAACATATATCTTCCGATTCGGAAACTGATCGATGACCTCATCGCTTCCAAAGAGCGCCAGAGGATCGTTCGATGCCAGATCGAAAGCGGCGGAGCGCAGTTTAACCTCCGCAATCGGAGCCACATAAAGATTGATCCAGAGACAGATTCCGAGGAACCCAACCGCGATGACGAAAACCGCAAAACAGATTCTCGTCATCCCCATCCCATTAGCGCGGAGAGCGACGAGCTCATTATCCGAAGACAATTTTCCGAAAACAAGCAGGACCGCCACGAGAACGCCCCAGGGAATCGAGTAGGTAAGTGAAAACGGCAACAGATACGCGATAAAGGTGACGATATAGGTAATCGGCACCTGATGGCTGATCAGCAAGCTGAGCAGATCACGCAATACGTTGCCTAGAACAAGAATCATCGTGAGCAGACTGACAGCCCAGAGTACCGTGCCGAGGATCTGGCCACTCAAATATCGATCGACAATTTTCATCTATCGAATACCCGCGAGGATTCACATTTGCGGATCTCACAGCTCTTATCCACTTGCATCTGTACGCTCACGTTTTAGAGGACGCCATGTCTTCGGCCGGCAAACAGCTGCAGAAGAGATTCCTGTCCCCGTAGGCGTTATCGATGCGGCCGACGACCGGCCAGAACTTGTGTTCCCTGGTCCAGGGCGCTGGATAGGCCGCTGATTCGCGGCCATAGCCGTGCTCCCAGTCCTCAACCAGCAGATCCTGGGCGGTATGAGGCGCGCACTTAAGCGCGTTATCCTCTCTGTCTGCCTCCCCGGTCTCGATCGCGCGGATCTCACCGTGAATGGATATCATGGCATCGCAAAAGCGGTCCAATTCCCCTTTGGATTCACTCTCGGTCGGCTCGATCATCATTGTTCCCGGAACAGGCCAGGACATAGTCGGAGCGTGAAATCCGTAATCGATAAGTCGTTTTGCAACATCTTCAACCTCGATGCCAGCCGATTTCTTGAATTGCCGCAGATCAATAATGCACTCGTGCGCAACCAGACCCTTGAGTCCGCTATAAAGAACAGGAAAATAGGGCGCCAGCCGACTCGCTATATAGTTGGCGTTGACAATCGCAACGCGGGTCGCGTAACTCAAGCCTTCCGGACCCATCAGACGAAGATACGCCCACGAGATGGCCAGGATTCCCGCACTTCCGTAGGGTGCAGCCGAGATCGGGCCGATGCCTGACTTTCGGCCAAGGTCGACAAGCGGATGCGAGGGCAGGTACCCGGCGAGATGTGCCTTCACGCCTATGGGTCCGACACCGGGACCGCCTCCTCCATGCGGGATACAGAAGGTCTTATGCAAATCGAGGTGGCAAACGTCTGCGCCGAAATCGCCGGGCCGGCAGAGTCCCACAAGCGCGTTCAAATTCGCGCCGTCCATAAAGACCTGTCCTCCGTGGCCGTGAACAATGTCGCAGATCTCCGAGATATCCTCCTCGAACACGCCATGGGTCGACGGGTACGTCACCATCAGCGCGGCGAGTGATGCCGTATGCCGTTCCGCTTTGCTCCGGAGATCCGCAATATCGATATTCCCCTTGGCGTCACATTGAATCGGAACGACTTTGAGGCCGGCCATCGCCGCGGAGGCTGGATTCGTGCCGTGCGCGGAGGTTGGAATCAGGCAAACGTCTCGATGGCTTTCGCCCCGATGCTTGAAATATTCACGGATCGCCAGCAGCCCCGCGTATTCGCCTTGCGATCCGGCGTTTGGCTGGATAGTAACTGCGTCGAATCCGGTGATTTCGGCCAGATCGGTCTCCAGTTCTGCGATCAATTCGAGATATCCCGCGATTTGAGTTTTCGGAGCAAAAGGATGAATCTGACTGAACTCAGGCCAGGTAATCGGCAGCATTTCAGCCGCAGCATTCAATTTCATCGTACATGAGCCGAGTGGGATCATCGAAGTCGTCAACGACAGATCTCTGGACACCAGTCGATGCAGATAACGCGACAATTCCGTTTCGGTATGATACGAGTTGAAGACCGGGTGGGTCAGATAAGCCGAACGGCGGACAAATTTCTCCGGAATGGTGGAATTGCGAGCAAAACTGACTTCCTCAGTGGATAGGGAACGGGGATCGCCAAATAATCCGATCAGTGTCAATAGATCCTGGTCCGAAACCGTCTCATCAAGAGCCAGCCCAATCGATCCATCCGGATACGATCGCACATTGATCGACCCGGCATCCGCTTTCGCCAGTATCGCGGCACGCCGATTGCCAAGATTGACACGCAGTGTATCAAAACGGGGACCGTCGCTTACTCCAAATCCAAATCGCTTTAAAGCGGCCGCCAATATCTCGGTCTGGGAGTGAATCCGCTCGGCAATTTGCCTCAAGCGGCGAGGACCGTGATAGACCGCGTAAGTCGCAGCAATAACCGCCAGCAGCACCTGGGCGGTGCAAATATTGCTTGTAGCCTTATCGCGCCTGATGTGTTGCTCTCTGGTTTGCAAGGAAAGCCGATATCCGGGGCGGCCGGCAGGATCCCTAGAGATCCCCACAAGTCGCCCAGGCATCTGCCGCCTATATTCGTTGCGCGTCGAAAAAAATGCGGCATGCGGCCCGCCAAAGCCAAGCGGAACTCCGAACCGCTGACTGGTTCCGACGCAAATATCCGCTCCAAATTCCCCTGGCGAGACGAGCAAAGTAAGACTCAGGAGATCCGTTGCGACCACGGCTAATGCCTGACGTTCATGAAGCCGCTCCACGAAAGCGGCATAGTCAAAAATCTTCCCGTCTGTCGCAGGATACTGAACCAAGGCGCCGAAGAGCGGGGCGTCGAAGTCCCAGGAGTCGTGATCGCCAACAACAACATCGATCCCGAGAGGTTTCGCGCGGGTTTCCACTACGGCTATGGTTTGCGGATGACAGGTATTGGACACAAAAAATGTCCGAGCCGAAGGTTGCTTCCGGAGAGAAAAGCACATCGCCATCGATTCTGCAGCCGCCGTTCCCTCGTCCAGCAGCGACGCGTTTGCAATCTCGAACCCGGTAAGGTCTGTTACCATCGTTTGGAAGTTCACGAGGGCTTCCAGACGCCCTTGCGCAATTTCTGCCTGGTAAGGCGTATATGCCGTATACCAACCGGCATTCTCCAGGATATGCCGTTGGATGGCAGGCGGCGTAATGCATGCATGATAGCCAAGGCCGATATAGGATTTGGCCACGCGATTTTTAAGGGAGATCGCGCGAAGTTTCCTTAGCACTTCAAACTCCGTTTCGGCTTCAGGCAAAGCCAAGGCTTTTCGGAACCTGAGTTTTTCCGGGATCGTAGCATCGATAAGGTATTCGAGTGAGTCGTACCCGATTTGCCCAAGCATCACGCGAATATCCTCGAGACTTGGGCCTACATGACGCTCGACAAAAGAGGGGAAGGCTGTGCATCTCCCGCTCCCCGAAACTTCGCTATTCGACATCGCGGAACATGTAGTACCGGGGCTGGAAATACAAGTCGCCAACGGGATGGCGACCGCCAAGCACTGGTTGCCTCCCTGGGGATTCGTTCATATCTTGGCGCGTGAGCGATGAACCAGTTTTGAAACAGACTCCGCTCTTCCACGAACATGAAAAGCTCGGCGCGAAGATGACCGAGTTTGGCGGCTGGAACATGCCCGTCTACTATTCGAGTATTGTCGACGAGCACCACGCAGTCCGAAATCACGTCGGAATATTTGACATCTCGCACATGGGCCAGATCGAGGTGTCCGGACCGGCCGCGAACGGCTGGCTGAACAGAATATTGAGCAACAACGTCGATCGGCTCGCAATTGGGCAAGGGCAATACACTTTTCTGCTAAACGATCGGGGAGGTGTGATCGACGACCTTATCGTTTACCGCCGGCACGACAACCAGTTTTTCCTGGTCGTAAATGCAGCCAAGATCGAGGAGGACTTCGCGTCGATGCAGAATTCTCTTTCTGGAGGTGTCAGTGTGCTGAATTGCAGCTCACTTTTCGCCGCAATAGCGATCCAGGGACCGCGCTCCGCGGAATTGATGGCCGACCTTGGGGAGTTACCGACTCGCAATCATATTCGCGATCTGAAAATCGCAGAGTGTTCAACAATGATCGCGCGTACGGGCTACACAGGTGAAGATGGGTTTGAGCTCTTCTTTCCAGGCGGCCTCGCCCCATTCATCTGGAATAAACTGTTGGACCTTGGCAAGCCGCTGGGCGTTAGACCCTGCGGGCTGGGCTCGCGAGACACCCTGCGGATCGAAGTTTGTTATCCACTGAACGGCTCCGATCTTTCACCAGACCGAACACCCTTGGAAGCAGGGCTCGGCTCTTTTGTTGATCTGAAAAAAGGTGAATTCATCGGACGGGAAGCGCTTTGCGCACAAAAAAAAGCGGGCGTCAGGCAACGGCTTAGCGCCCTAAGAGCCACCGAGAAATCGCCCCCGTTCCGACCGCACTACCCCCTGTTTGCCGGCGGAGAACGGATTGGCGAACTCACCAGCGGTACCCAATCGCCGACACTCGGCGTTGGAATCGGCTTGGGATACCTGGATGCGGAGTTTGCGCGGCCGGGACAGAAGCTGGAAATCGAAATTCGCGGGCGAAAATATGCCGCCGACGTCGAGAAGAAGCCGCTATACAAGAAAGCCATCTGAACCGCCGCTCGTTCGTTTCTTAACAGCTAAGATTTCCCGCGACTCGCGAAAAAAAACCGCTATAGAGAAAGCATGCAAGTTCCTGACGATCTCAAGTACACCGAAAGCCATGAATGGGTCCGGTCCGACGGGGAGATCGGCACGGTTGGAATTACGGATTTCGCTCAAGATTCGCTTGGCGATATTGTGTTTCTAGAGCTTCCTATTGGCAACCAGCGCTCCGATACGGGCGATCTCTGCCTGATCGAGGGTTATATGCCGCAGCGGAAAATTTCTTATGTCTTGGATTAGTTGGCTGGAAGCGCGCATTGGGTTTCTAGGTGTGCCGCGACTGATGCAGATGATCGCCCTGTTGAACGGCCTTGTGTATCTCCTGCATTTCTTTCAACCCACGTACGTTTTCGCGCTCCTCTTGATTCCGGAGCGAATCCTGCATGGGGAAGTTTGGCGGTTGGTTTCCTATATTTTCGTGCCGGAGATGCTTTTGCGAAATGGCAACCCAGCGTTGCAACCGCTCTTTCTGTTCGTTTACCTCTGGTTTCTGGTCTGGATGGGGGATGCGCTTGAACACGCCTGGGGACCGTTTCGCGTAACGCTCTACTACCTTCTGGGGATGGTTGGCGTCACAATTGCCGCATTTTTCTTTGGCGGAGGCGCCTTGTTCGCCTTTTTGTTAAATCTTTCCCTCTTCTTCGCATTCGCCACCATCTATCCAGACATCCAGATTTACGTTCTCTTTTTCCTTCCGTTGAAGGTAAAATGGCTGGCGTTGTTGAGTCTTGCACCCCTTCTGCTGGAGTTGATCCTGGGATCATTGGCGACCAAAGCAGCGATTCTTGTCTCCTTCCTGAATTACTTTATTTTTTTCGCGCCGGCGATGTTCACCAACCTACAAACTCGTAGCGAGACAGGCGGTCGCCGTCGAAAATTCGAGTCGAAGTCCTCGGGAGAGGAGACATTGCACCGATGCGCCGTATGCAAGCGGACGGAGAAGGATAATCCCGAGTTGGAGTTCCGAGTCGCAAGCGACGGCGAAGAATATTGCCTTGATCATCTCCCGCGTTGAACCGGAGGGCCGTTCCAGCCTTTTCTCAGGCGGTGCCGCCACCGGTTACTAGAGGCCTGAGGTCCCCTCTCGCAGCCGCCGGCAGCCGACATCAACACGATTTCACGGCGCCGACGGAGCGGACGCCCTCCAGGAGGATCTGCCGGCGATAGCGTCCATTCCTGGTGGCCATGACGGACCCTGTTTTATTAAAAATCAAGCTCCCCGCGCGAAAAAGCGTTGGAACTCGCAGAGTTTTTCGTAGGCCAGACCCGAATCCAGGATCTCGTTCGCCAGCTTTATCCCTGCCTCCATGCGCTCTACGACTCCAGTAACAACGAGCGTGGCGGCTGCGTTAATCACAATCAAATCACGCTTTGCACTCCGATCGCGATTAGCAAGGATATCGGTTAGAATGCCGGCATTTAAAGATGCACTTCCACCCCGCAGCTCGTGAAGGGGAGGGTTTCGAAATCCAAGTCGATCCGGAAACAAGAAAAAAGTATTCAGCGACGCTCCACTGACTTCGCACACGGCGGTTTCGCCTAGCAAGGATACTTCATCCATTCCCGCCCCCGGCGTTGCTCGACCATGAACAACCCACGCTCGCTTTCTACCCAACTCGCGCAGAGCGACGCCATACTTCTCAAGGATAATCGGTGAAAACACGCCCGTCAGTTGAGCTGCCGGCTGGATAGGATTCAGAAGCGGCCCAAGCAGATTGAACACAGTTGATATACCCTGTTCGGCCAATTTCCTGCGGACCGGTGCGACCACCCGAAAGGCAGGGTGATACGAGGGCGCAAAAAGAAACCCGACACCCGTTTGATGAATACAATCGCACATCTGAGCCGGATCGCAGGTCACAGGAATTCCAAGGGCCTCAAGAACATCGGCCGCCCCGGCTTTTGAGCTAATTCCTCGGTTTCCATGCTTAACCACCACCACACCGGCTGCCGCCAGCACGAAGATACAGGTTGTGGAAACGTTAATCAGCTCTAGCCGATCCCCACCCGTACCAACAACGTCTGCGCACGGTCTGCCTTCCAGACCGACGTCTGGCCGCACCGCCAGTTCGAGAAACGATCGCGCAAAGTACCCCAGCTCTTCACCCGATTCTCCTTTCGCTCGGAGAGCAACGAGAAAATCAGCCTTGTCCGCATCCGGTACCGCAGGATCGGCCAGAAGAAACGAAGCTTCCCGGACCTCTGCGAATCCGAGGTCGATGCGATCCTTTAACTGTTCAATAAGGTGTTTCAAGAGCGCTCAATCGCCCGGAAAAGTTGTGCCTTGCCGTTTGGCTGTCCAGTCCATTTTTCCGGTCTCAATGGGTCACATCAATCTCGCTTCCCCGCGACGAATCGCTACCCTGTACCATGCCAAAATCGATTCTCATCGCCGGATGTGGATTCATTGGCCTGCCTCTGGCGCGAAGCTTCGCATCCGCCGGATGGCAGACCTATGCGATGACCGCATCGGAATCGACGGCCTCAAATCTTCGGCACGAGCCGTTCCGCATCGCTGCGATAAACATTGCGGACAGAGCAAGTTTCCCGCGTTTGGCCTCAATCCATTTCGATGTTGTCGTTCATTGCGCCAGTTCCGGTCGCGGAGGTGCTTCCGCCTACGAAGCAGTCTATCTCCTTGGGACGCAGAACCTGTTAGACCATTTTCAGCCCGGACTTTTCCTTCTTGCGGGTTCGACATCGGTCTACGCTCAAACGGACGGGTCCCGGGTCGATGAGGATTCGGCCGCTGAACCTTCAACAGAAACTGCCAAGGTACTTCGAAGAACGGAAGATCTCGTGCTTGGTTCGGGTGGCTCGGTGGCCCGGTTGGCAGGGCTCTACGGTCCCGGCCGCTGTGTTCCCCTACAGAAACTGTTAACCGGTGAAGCCGTGATCGAGGGCGAGGGAGAACGAGTGATGAATATGGTCCACCAGATCGATGCCGTAATCGCGCTTCGATTTCTGGCCGAGAACGACCAACCGGGAATCTTCAATGTCGTGGACAATGAGCCGGTACTCCAGCGTGATTGGTTTCTTTGGGTCTGCGAGCAATTGAAAAAGCCGCTGCCTGCGTACGGTCCTCGCGATCTGAGTCGCAAAAGAGGCTGGACAAACAAAAGGGTGAGTAATCAGAAGTTGCGCGCCCTCGGTTGGCAACCGCGTTATCCCACATTCAGGGAAGGAATTCGCGAAATCATAGCTAGTGTCCTGTCCCCGAAATAACATGTATTTCGGGGACAGGACACTAACGAGGCCTCGGCTCAGGCCGGCGAGCTGTAAGGGTGATTGGCGCGCGTTAGGAGCAGCGCCGGTTGGGCGAGGCGCTGCATCGGTTTCCCGCTTTCGAAACGGGGTCGGGCGATTTCCGTTCGTATTTGCAACTTTGTGTGCTATATTGCACCCTCTATGGCCATACAGAAGAAAAACGCCTTTTCACGTCGCCTGCCTGACCTAGTCACTGAAGAACTCGTTGCTGTTCTTTCTCAAAGAAAATCCTTTGAGTTCAAACAGCTGTTCGAGATCGTGCATGAAAATCTTCGTCAACGTAATGCGGCTAGTGGCGGCGAAGAAATGCTGCGTTTGAGGGCTTACGAGAAACTTCAGAACCTGGTGGCTCGAGGCGTCGTAAAGAAGAATGGGAAGTCGTATAAAGGTGACTCATCGGCGCTGGCAGCAATGGCTGCCCAAAACACCGCTCAGACGCCTGCTGTAGCATCCAAGTCTTAAGAGAGATCCTCATATGTTGCAGGATTATCTCCCAATCCTGTTGCAAGTGATCGTCGCGATCGGTTTCGCTGCCGTCGGTCTGCTCGTCAGCGTGCTGGTAGGTCGTGTCGGTAAACGCAACGCTATCAAGGATTCAGCCTACGAATGCGGAATGCTGCCCGTAGGGGAGGCGCAGCCACGCTTCAGTGTGAAGTTTTACCTGGTCGCGATGTTGTTCATCCTCTTTGATATCGAAATCGTCTTCATGTACCCCTGGGCTATCGCCTATAGGGATTACATCGAGAAATTTGGGTGGACCATCTTCGGCAGCATGCTCAGTTTCGTTGCGATCCTGATGGTTGGATTCGTTTATGCGCTGAAAAAAGGCGCGCTCAACTGGAAGCGGTGATCGTCATGGTTCGTCGATTGTTTGCTGCGGGTTCATGGCGCATTCGCATGAACCCGTAACTGCATGGTGACGTCCTGCATGGCTATCAGGGAGACTCCGGCAGGTTGAGTCATGGTTGCAAAACGCGTCTGCTACGAAGGCCGAGTTCAAGGCGTTGGTTTTCGTTACTCCGTCAGAAGCCTTGCCACCGGATATGAAGTGGTCGGATGGGTGAAAAACCTTATTGACGGTCGAGTCGAGTTGGAAGTTCAGGGTGAAGCCTCCGAAGTGGAAGACTTTCTAGCAGCCATTCTCGATAGCCATCTGCGGCGCCACATCACGAGGTTTGTTTCTCGAGATGTACAAGTGAAGACCGGGACGAAAGGATTCGAAATCACCCATTGAAAAGCAACGAGAACCTGAATTTATGGGTGGCCTTGAAGCGTAAATCCGAAAGTGCAGACACAAAACCGTAGACTGTTGTCATGTTCCGACCCATACTGCGGTGCACGATGCGTTTTGCGATATTCGGCGACGTTCACGCCAATCTTGAGGCGTTTGAGGTTGTGCTCGCTGACGCTCATGACCAGAGCTGCGAAGCTTATATCTGCCTCGGCGACGTTGTCGGTTATAACGCCAATCCCCGTGAGTGCCTGGAGCGAGTTCGGTTGTTAAGCTGTCCTGTTGTCAAAGGGAATCACGACGATTATGCGGCATCTGAAAGCTCGCTGGAAAGTTTCAACCCTTTGGCCGAAGCAGCTATTCAGTGGACTCGTGATCAGCTGAACGAGGAAGAGAAAAAGTGGCTGGCAACATTGCCACTGACATTGGAGATCAGTGGATTTACGATTGTCCATGCCACGTTGGAGGATCCGAACGGCTGGAGTTACGTGCTTAACCAACTCGATGCCGCAGCCAGCTTTTCGCGGCAAACGACAGAACTCTGCTTTTTTGGGCACACCCACTCGCCGAGGGCCTACATTAAGGACAGTTCCGTTGTTGGGCTTTCGTACGATCGTCTAATCTTGGATCAGGGAAAGAAATATTTCATCAACGTTGGAAGTGTTGGCCAGCCAAGAGACGGAGATTGGAGGGCCGCCTATGTTGTGTTCGATGACGAAAAGCGTTGCGTTCAACTGCGACGGCTTCGATATGATTTGCCCAAGGCGCAAGAGAAGATTCTTGCTTCGGGCCTCCCGCCCCGATTGGCTGATCGCCTTGCTTTCGGGAAATGACGCCTTCGTCGGTGCTCGTTATCAAGCCAAGCTCGCTTGGTGATATTGTTCACACCCTTCCGGCGGTCCATTTCCTGAAAACGACTTTTCGCGACGCCGATTTCTACTGGATTGCTAACTCCGAATGGACGCCTCTCCTTCAAGACAATGCCGATCTCAAAGCTGTAATCCCATTTCCCAGAAGTCGGTTTCGAGGCGCGAGCGGAATCGTAGAATTTGTCCGCTGGTGCAGCGAAATATCGCACCTCGAGCCCGACCTCGTTTTGGACTTTCAAGGACTCATTCGGACTTCCTCGAGGAAGAGCGATCCCGTCGCTCGGATTGCCTGATCGCTTCATTGTCCTGCATCCCTTCGCTCGCGGCCACGCTAAGTCGTTAACATCCGAGGAGAATTTTGAATTGACCCGTTTGCTCGCTCCGCATCCGGTCTACATTGTAGGGCGATCCGACGAGTATTTTGCTGTCAGCCGAAACGCGATTTCCCTGGTGAATCAGACTGATTTACTCCAGCTAATCTGGCTTCTCCGAGGGGCGAGTTTCATCATCAGTGTCGATAGCGGTCCCATGCATATCGCCGCGGCTATCACCCCGGACCTTCTCTCAATTCATACGTGGACCGATCCCAGGCGGGTCGGGCCCTATAACCCGGACGCCTGGATCTGGAAAAACCAACGCATCGAACAGGTCCGAGCAATCGCAGACGAGGTCCGCTCGAAACGATCACGCGGGCGTCCAAACCTCTTTCAACTCGCCAAGTTTGTACACCGACGGCTGTTGCAATGAGATCGCTTCTCGCTATTGGATGAGATATGCCATCGTTCGATGTCGTCTCGGAAGTAGATAAGCAAGAGGTCGATAACGCGATCAATCAGGCGCGGAAAGAACTCATCACCCGATTCGATTTCAAAGGCAGCGACTCCTCCATTGAACTCACTGATCCCGGGCTTATTGAGCTGAGCGCAGAAAACGCCGGAAAATTAAAATCTTTGGTAGAGATCGTGATTGGGAAGCTTGCGAAGCGCAACATCGATCTGCGCAACATCGAACGAAAAGAACC
>WNFS01002646.1_pt1 | contig 13546 bp, 16 predicted proteins | sample 5400141 | NCBI WGS metagenome assembly WNFS01 (sample SAMN13153358, study PRJNA577476) | soil metagenome | isolation source: 60 cm saprolite under Madrone tree | place: USA:California | collected 2016-06-14
TGGCGCGCGCGCCCTCGGACGAGATGTTGAGGCGCTCCCCAATCTGCGCGTAGGTGAGTTCTTCGAGCATCCGGCTAGTCGACCACCGAGGGGTGGGCTCCAATTCGTGGTAACGCCCGTGAGTGCTCACCGGGCGGACGCGAGGGTACCGCCAGTATGGTTGACGAGCGGTTAAACAAGCCGAACGCCTTGAAGCTCGAACAACCGAGATTAGGATGAGCTAATGAATTCGGGCTCTGCAACGAAACCACGATATGCTCCGCGCGCGTGCGCGCGCGCGTTATGGGGTCTAAGTGGATGGTTAGCTTGTCGTGCGCGCGTACTTCTGGCGAAAGTCCCGATAGCAACTCAAGCGGGCCGTGGGCCTCAGTGGCCCATCCAGCTCGCGGCAATCAGCGCCCCTCCTGCAGCAATGGTCGGAACAGGTATGCCGAAGCTTCGAGGCCGGACAGGCAATGAAGCCATAGCGATGCCAACTGCCCCAAGCCTCGAACGGGCCGCTGCCGGCCGGCGGACCCCTGGAAATTAGGCGCTCGATCGCTTCCGGAACAGCAGCCTCCTCCCGCTCGCGCTCCGGGAGGACCTTTCTTAATCGAGTCCGCGATCCTTTCATTTCCTCTCCACCCACTTAGACCCCATAACGCGCGCGCGCGCGCGGAGCATATCGTGGTTGGAGTCCGGCGCGGATATCCATCCTTGTACCCTCGCGCGCGCCTCAAGGGTGCTGCACCGGAGGACGGTAGGAACGACGCCAGTCCCCGCCCTCCCTGCGCAACTCGCATCGGGGAATGAACGAACGACGGCCACCGTTAATCGTAGTGTGGCTGGTTCGGAGCGTCAAACGACTGCCTTCGCGCGTCGGCGCGCCCGTATTCAGCGAGGGCCCGCCCCCTGTAGTGCTCGCCAGCAGCGCAATCCCAAGCCTCAGTTTGCCGCGCCGTAGGCGAAGCCAGGCACATCGACCCCACCCCCCCCGCTTTTGAGTTTTGAAAACTTGCATTTGACCCCCCGAGAAAAATTCATGATTGGGCCCCCTCAAGAATTGTCGGCGATTACGATGAATTCCGCGCCCATCAGCACCAGTTGCGATGAGTAGTAGACCCAGATCAGCAGAACGACGAGGGAGGCCGCAGCGCCGTAGGTCGATTCGAGACCTTGCTTGCCGATGTAGAGACCGATGAGGAACTTGCCGATCTCGAACAGGACCGCCGTGACCGCGGCGCCGAGCCAGACGTCGCGCCAAGCGACATCCGTGTCCGGCAGCCATTTGAACATCATGGCGAACAGAAGCGTGATCATGCCGAAGGAGACGAGGCTGCCGACAGCGTGCATCGCGGCTTCTGGCACGTAAGGCGCGAAGTACCTGCCGCCCACAGCCAGCGCGGTCGTCAGCAGCAGCGATATCAGCAACAGAAAGCCGAGCGAGAGCACAGCCGCGAGCGAGACCATGTAGGTGCGAACAAAACCCCACACGCTGCTCGCCTTGGGAGGCTCGACCTCCCACACGGTATTGAGCGCATCCTTAAGCTGCACGACGACTCCGAGCGCGGCAAATATCAAGGCGCCGAAGCCGAGCATCGTTGCAAGAATCCCTTCCATTGGCTTGCAGATCCGCCTTTTTTAGAGCCGTGACGTTTACGCCCTTGAACCACACCTCACCCGAGGTCGGTTCGATGAGCCGCAGGATGCAGCGCCCTGTGGCCGCAACTTCTGCGGTCTTGGTCAGCGGCCGACCGAACTGCGTGCGCCGCAGTCAATGCGATTGTGGAGCGGAACGGGGGGATATACGTTGGGAGAAGCACGGGCTGCTCTATCCCGAGGAGAGCTCCAATGGCATCGATAACGGGGTCGTTCTCGCCTTTCATTGTTCGGGCGGCAACCGCGGGTCTGCTGAGCCTCGCTCTTTCGCTTCCTGCCAATGCGCAGTTCTGGGGAGATTCATGGGGCGGGCGGCAGCAGCAGCGCCAACAGCCGTACAACGGCTTCGGAGATTCATGGGGCGAGCGGCAGCAGCAGCGCCAACAGCCGTACAATCCATCTGGCGGCTTTGGGGGTGATCGCCAATGGGACTACTGGGGCTATCGCCAACGGGAAATGCCCTCTTCCCCACGCCTGAGGGAACAGCACAGGGAGCGGCCCAGAGAAGTTGAGAAGGAGCAGCCCACGGATTACTCGCACGCTCCGCCGGCCACGCCGCGCAAGGATGCCCCGGTCAAGGTCGTGGTGATGGGCGATGCCAACGCTGATTGGCTTGCCTACGGGCTTGAAGATGCCTTTTCCGAGAAGGCCGAGATCGGCATCGTGCGCAAGCATCGCACCGATTCCGGTCTCATCCGTTACGAACAGCGCCGTGATAGCGAATGGCCGCAGGTGGCGCGCGAGATCATCGCCGCTGAGAAACCCAAATTCATCGTCATGATGATCGGAAACAATGATCGTCAGAGCATCCGCGAGACGGCTCCGCCTCCCGCGGCGGCGAATGTTCAACCGGCACAGCCAGCCCAAGCGAACCCACCAACACCGCCCGACTTGGAGCGGCAGCCGGTTGAGCAGCAGCATCCGCACCCCACACCGGCAAAAGCGCGCCAGGTGGGCTACGGACCGTGGGAATTTCAGACAGAAAAGTGGGAGGTTGCTTACATCAAGCGCATTGACGCCACCATCGCGGCAGTAAAGAGTGCCGGCGTTCCGGTCATCTGGGTTGGTCTACCCTCCCAGCGCGGCACCAAAGCCACCGAGGATTCTTCTTATCTCAACGAACTCTACCGAAGCCGGGCCGAGAAGGCTGGGATTACTTATGTCGATATTTGGGAGGGCTTTGTCGATGAAGAAGGGAAGTTCTCGTCACAAGGACCGGACTATCTAGGACAGACTCGGCGATTACGTACGAGCGACGGCGTCTATTTTACGAAGTACGGCGCGCGTAAGCTTGCCCTTTATGTCGAGCGCGAAATCGAGCGCAGCCTTAACAGTCAAAGAATCCCGGTGGCGTTGACAGTACCCGCCGAGCCGGAGCACCGGGGGAGGAAAGGCAAACCCGGTGGATCGATCCGGCCAATCGCCGGTCCGGTGGTCCCTCTTACAGGCCCGAATGTCGGTTCGGAACACGTGCTGCTAGGAGGACCCGGCGAAAGTGCAGGGGTGACCGTTGGGCTGAGCGCGGGTGAAGATGCCGCCCCTACGGCCCGCGCGGACGACTTCACATGGCCGCGTGGCGTGGTCAATGTCGAACAGGCCGCGGTCGAGCCGGCGGCGCCTGACACCGCGGCGCCGAATGCCGGCACCAAATCCGCCAAGCCCGGCCAGCGCAAGTCGGCGATGGATGCTTACGCCGCTCAAACGGGCCGGGGGCAGAGGCCAAAAAGCCGACGCTGAAACCTTGCGCGGTTACTGCGCGCGCGCCGCGAGCGGCCACGCCACGCCGCGCCGCCGATGAGCGCGGCTGGCCCCGCCAGTCATTCGCTTACGGCGGAATGTCGCCAGGAGCACCGAAGGGGGATAAGAACGCTTTCAAGCACGGTCGCTACACGGCAGAAACCATTGCACGGCGTCGAGAGATTTCAGGCTTGTTGCGGTGCAATGAAAGCTCTTTGCAAATCGGCTGATCAGTAAGCTGAAATAGCGGAAGGTCCAAGCTGGCTCGCTCCCGCGCCATCAGGCGGGAAAGACAAACTCGGGGTCGGCGAAAAAAAGAGGGGCGGCCTCGCCGCCCCCTCTACCCGAAGCGCAAGAACCAAATCTCGGCCGAACACTCGAGTTGCGCGATTGCAGCCATGAAGACGAAGGCGGGTGCGATTTCCTCGGGCACGTTGCTAAAGTAGTGACGTCGACTGACTCCAGCGACCTTACCGACATCTTCATGCAAGGCAGCCGGCGTCGGTGGTGATGATGTCGGTGTTATTCTGCGGCGTTGATAATTGTCGGAATGTTTCTTCTGTTAGTCAACCAAGAGCCATGAAGCGTACGCAAGGCGGTTGATTGAAGAGCCTTCAAATTAGCGGTGGTCGAATGAGGCCAGTGGCGAAATACACGGCTAGGTCCGGTGCGATCCATAGAAACCAAATCAGGGCGGCAAGCACAACCGCCACGATGAACCCACCAATTAACGCATAGTCATGCGTTAGGCGGTCCCTGTGTGTACCGAAAACTCAGACTCGGACGTAGTGGTGATGAAGACCACCGAGGAGAGCATGTGACATGATGCTGCCGGTCCGCTGGACCGGGCGCGAGAGGGGCGCATCCTTGTCCAACGATCGGTGCGTTCTCGTTTTCGGTACACACAATGGTGCGGTCGCCGGTTGAGATTTGCTTGGGGAGAATACAAGGCGGCGGTCCGTCAGTCCGCTGCGGACAAAAATTTGACGACCCGACGAAACCCGCTTTGGCCCTTGTCCACCTTGTTCCAATCGACAAGGGGGTCCGTCTTTATAAGCTCGGCCACCTTTTCGGAAAACTTATCCGTGAGCGCGGCCTCCATGATTCCTGCAGCCGCAACCCAATTTGGCAGCGCTCCGGGCTCCTCGGTAAGCACAATGGCAACGCCCCGCGGCGGCTGCACGACCACCCCGATTTCCATGACAAGCTCGTTGGCCGTCTTCAAAGCACTCCCCCTGCTTTTGCATTGAGGACCATGAACCTAGGATTCCGGTCGTAAGTTATAACCGAATGGACAAAAAGCGCCGCGTCTATCAACCCCGCGTCTTCGACGGCAGGATCATAACATCCGACGAAATCGAGCGCATTCACAAGGAAGTTCTCAAATTCAAGCGCATCGAAGCCATCTCCGATCCGATGCGCGAGTTGATCGAAGACCTATGGCCCGAGCTGGTGCACAACCCTTCTCTGACTCGTTGGAAATGCAAATATATGCGCGCACTGCCGACGAGCTGAGCGCCCACATGCTCGACGAGATGGACGCGGAGGCGAACTACAGTTGGAAGACGCTCTAAGGAAACCCCCGCCACGGAAGGCGCCCGTGACGAGGGTCCCGGCCCCTTGGGGGCGGCAGGGGAGCTGTCACCCGGGGGGCCACTGAGGCAATGCTTCCCGGCGGTGCCATGTTCCGGCTGCGAGTAACGGAAAACCCCGCCACGCATCGCACCGCTGGGCGGGGTTCCGGCGAAAAGGGCCGCTGTGGCAACGCACCGGGCAGGCCCGTGTTCCCCAGTTAGGCTGTGATGCGATCGATGGCGGCGACGATAGTGGCAGACAGCGCCTTGACCCCACCCGGCAACCCGTCAAGGTCAACGTCTTCCGTTACGGCGTATTCGGCCAAGGCACGGATGCCCGCGAGCGCGTCGATTAGGCGCTCGATCATCTTGTCGACGCGGGCGAGCAGCGTCGGCGGCACCTCTGGAGGGAAGCGTCCATGCAGGATGCAATAGTTCGCTTTAGCCTTTCGCTCGTAGACAATCGTCACAGACTTGAGCCCGACCTAGAGGAAGAAGAATTGGCAGCCATTGGTTACGTGACTGCTCAATGGGCTCACTTAGAACATGAAATCTTGGCCAGCACGCTCGCGCTTTCGCGCGAAAACGGAGCGGCACTATCCGCCGAGGCAACAAACCTGTCGTTTGAGAAGCGACTCGGTGCGTGGCGAAAAACGATTGAACGTTTCGTTACTGATAAGAAAGAAAAGGCGCGGTTGCTCAAGTTGGTTAGCAAGGCCGCAAACCTCTTAGCGTCCCGCCACAAACTCGCTCATGGGCTTTGGACTTGGGACTACACCGACCCAAAGACGCTGAGAGCGTTCAGCTTCCGGCCAAACGTCCACTTTGAGGCAGACTTCAACGCCGAGGGCATCAGACGGCTAGGCGAAAGGATAGGCGAACTTAGTTTTGAGCTCTCGTTCCCTGCGGGGAAGATGGACGCCTATAAATCGATGGCTGAGGTTGCAAGCGAAGGTCGCGGTGCGAGTAGGTCGCTCTTGCTCCAGCTTAGCGGAGATAAAGTCGGCGCTGGCCGTCGTCCCCTGCAAGGTCGGTCTCCCAGGCGCAAGCGGCCATGAGGAAACATAGACCACGCCAGCGAGTACGACGTGGTATTTCGCCATGTTTGTCAGCTCGGTTTTGAGGGCATCGTCTCGAAGCGCCTCGGCTCGCCCTACATCTCTGGCCGTTCGCGCACGTGGCTCAAGTTCAAGAACCCAATGGCGCCAGCAGTGAAGCGGGAAGCGGAAGAGGACTGGGGCCGGGGTGGGTGGCGGTGACTAATGACCGACCGTGGCGTCTAACCGACCTCACCTTCGTTCCAGCGGGTGACGGAAGGGAGAGAGCTACGATCAACGGCGTCGAGGTCATAAGGGAAAACGGGAGGACACGCCGTTGAATAATGAAACGCCCGCAATGACGTCTGCGGAGGGGGAGGGGGGCAAATGAAATCCGAGCATCTTTCACCGTCGAGTTGGGCCTCGATGTCGATCCACTGATCTTGCATGTGCTCGCCGCGGTCGCCGAGAAAGAACGGCGCATGATCTCAGAGCGCCGGACCCAGTTTTCCAACTCCATGCCAAGCTCATTCCTGGTACTGAGCATGGTCGAGAAGGGTAGCAAGCAAGTTGATGTTCTCGATGTCCAACCTGCTGCCGCTGCCCATGAGCAGATCGCGCGGTCACCGCCTTCCTCTGGCTGTCGGCAAGCGCGCAATGACGCAGCCGCCACTTGCGTATGAAGTGTGCCGGAAGCCATCTCCGGCGATGATCCGCTTGCAGGGCGGCACCAACAAGCTGTTAGCGGAAGCGGTCGCCGAGGAGTCGAAGAGCAAGCTGCTGCAAGGGGTCTTTCTTGAGCCCAAACAAAGGTCGAGCGCGGATGGAACTTCGGCAGCGGCACGGGGGTTAGATGTTCATGCCTGACTTCCCAATTGATCCGGAGCTGCGTATCCGCGCGAGCCCGCCAGTAGTACTGCGCCGCACAACAGAGGCCGTAGGATTTATTCAGAAGATGACACTGAATCGACCTGACCACGCCTGGCGAGACGTACTGCAAAGCTTCGAGGCAGCCCGGGACGAGTGGAGCGCGATGGAAGCGGTGGTCCGCCTCGAACTCCTTCTCGAGGCGGAAGGCCTGCTGATTGAGGAGAGAACAGCGCACGCTTCTCCCCTCGGGCAAAATCGGTTTCGCGCCGCCTAGATCAAAGTCGCGCAATGAAGCGCGGTGCCGTTCGGCCCCTGCGCGGAAGCGGGGGCTTATGTTGCAGGGCAGAGGATCGGGCGCGAGCCACGAAGAGGCCAAAGCCATGGCGATGGCGCGAAGTGACATCATGTCGCTTGCCTGAATCTCGCGGGTTGGTCTGCCTTCTTGACCACCGCTGCACGTTCGCCCCTCATTACGTACGCGGAGTGGTGCGATATGCCCAAGACGAGAACGATTGCTTTCCTTCTGGCGGTGTCAACAAGCCTTGCCGCCCATAACAACACCGCCCTGGCCGAGACCGAACCGTGCGGCTCAATGGAGTATGAGCGCAACGCGTACACAATCTGCGAGATCGATCTGCGTAAGCACACCATCAGATTCTATTGGAAACGCTCGGACGGGACTCCTTATGCGTATCTCTCCGCGCTGCCGCGTTCTCTAGAAGGCGAGCCGGGCAGGCTGCTATTCGCCACCAACGCCGGCATGTTCGATCCGGCCCTCAAGCCCGTAGGACTCTATGTGGAACAGGGGCGGGAGCTCGCGCATGTGAACACCAAGTCCGGGTATGGCAATTTTCACATGAAACCCAACGGAGTGTTCTATATATCCGGCGATAGGGCTGCCGTCGCGGAGACGCGGGCATTTTAGAAGCGGCAGTTGGAAGATCGCATCCGCACGATGAAAACGATCTCCAAGGCGCTTGACCGCCTCATTGCGGATTGCGCCGTCCCGGGCCATCCGGTGAACGAGTGTCCGATATTGTCGGCGCTCGACCAGGCCGACGGCGTCAGGTGACGCGGTACCCATCAGAATGATCGAGCTATCTGCTCGCCTCCGATGTCCGTGAGAGCCGAGATAATGGACCAGAATACCAAGCTGATCGGGACAGGCGTGGCGGGCGCAGTGCTGTCGATGCTGTGTTGCGTAACGCCGGTGCTTGCTGTCTTGCTCGGTGCACTCGGCTTGACCGCCTTCGTTGCAAAGGTCGATTACGTGCTTGTCCCCGCATTCGTCGCGTCCGTCGCTCTGGCGATCTTTGCGCTCGTGCGCAGGCGGCGTGGTTGCCCCGCGAAGGCACCGCAGCCGAACTAAGATGATCGCGGAGTCCACAATCACGTGCCCACGATGCGCGCATCAGGCAACCGAGCGGATGCCGAGGACGCCTGCCGTTTCTTTTACGACTGCAAGAGTTGCGGGGAGCGCCTCAAGCCGAAGCCAGGGGATTGCTGCGTGTTCTGTTCCTACGGCTCGGTGCCGTGTCCGCCGGTCCAGATCGGGCAGTGCCGCTCGTAAGCCGCGTCCGATCGATTTTATTTTCTCGGCCAATGCTTTTCGCATACCCATCGCGTCGCGATCGCCAACAGCCGCTTGCTCGATCTCGACGAGACCCACGTCAGTTTCCGCTGGAATGACTATCGCGAGAGCGGTGATCACAAGAGCAAAGTCATGCGCCTCGATGTCGGCGAGTTCATGCGGCGTTTCCTGCTCCACGTGCTGCCGACCGGCTTCCATCGCATTCGACATTATGCCCTCTTCGCCAACGGCCACCGCGCCGACAAGCTCACGCTCTGTCGACGTGTGCTCGATGTGCCCTCAGCGCCGACCCATCGCGATACAGATAATGATGATGACAATGCTCCGGCCGGTTCCAACCACGAGCTGCCTCCGTGTCCTTGTTGCGGAGGCCGCATGATCATCATCGAAGTTTTCGGTGGTCCGCTCTCGCGCCCGTCTCACGTCCGTAGGCTCGACGGCTTATAGCTAAGAAAATCTCGTGATCCCTCTATCCAGCAAAAACCAGCCATGCCGCCGCACCGATGGCGACGACCATGTTCTGCCCAAGCCGTCCTCCGCTGCAGCTTCCTCGCTCTCTCGATCCAACAAAATCACCACAAAGCCAACCACGCAGGTTGCAGACGGCCACCCGCACTTGCTCACGCCGACCCTCCACCCACTCACTCCGTGCTTCACCTCAACGCGGCAGCACCGCTATCTTGACCAAATATCCATAGGTTCCACTCGTCGCCCGCGGTTCAGTGCAACGAAGGTTTCCGCAACGCCCACGAAGGTCAGCGCTCGGCCTTGACCACAAATACGGCGTCGCAGAAACCTCACCATTCTGCGCATCGCTGCCGGCGCGTCGGTTGCATCGGCGCGCCATTTTGATGATACTTGGCACGTGATCGTAGTGACTAAAAGCGTGCCTCGGAAAACAGGGCTCAAAAGCGAAAATTAGTACACACACAAAAATCATCGCGGGAGAGATCGGTCTTCGACGCCGAAGGAGCAACCGCCCCGGAAACTCTCAGGCAAAAGGACCGCGATGATTGACATACTCTGGAAAGAGGCGCGCTTCGCGCCCGCCGACGGGATAACGTTCTCAGGCAAACACACAGAGGGGGCACCGAAACAGCGGCAAAATGGCTGCAATGAGGTGCTCCAATGTGGTCTTATCCTTCTCTTATTTGTTTTCGATTGGCGTCGTCCGCGAGCCAGCGGAGACGCCTATGAGCGAAGCTCCTCAAGCGACGCGGCTGCTACGCACACCACTCTATGGGTTTCATGTTGAACGCGGCGCTCGGCTGGTAACTTTCGCCGGCTATGAAATGCCGGTGCAGTATCCCACCGGTATTTTGACCGAGCATCTGCACACCCGTGTTGCCGCTGGCCTCTTCGACGTTTCCCATATGGGGCAGATCGCCATGTATCCCATGTCGGGACGCCTGGAAGATGCCGCTCGCGCGCTGGAATCCCTGGTCCCGGTTGACGTTATCGGCATTTCAGAGGGGCGGCAGCGCTATGCGCTGTTGACGAATGCGGTTGGCGGGGTTCTTGACGATCTAATAGTGGCTAACCGCGGCGATCATCTGCTGCTCATCGTTAATGCCGCTTGCAAGACCGCCGATTTAGCGCACCTGCGTCAACATGTGGGACAAACCTGTAAAATCGATCCTCTGCCGGATCGCGCGCTAATTGCACTGCAGGGTCCGCTGGCGGAAGCAGCGTTGGCGCGCCTCGCGCCCGCGATTCGCACGATGCGTTTCATGGACATACGCAGGCTCCGGATCCTCGGCGCAACCTGCGAGGTTTCGCGGTCGGGCTATACCGGCGAAGACGGTTTCGAGGTCAGCATCGCGGCCAATCGCGTCGAAGTCTTGGCGCACGCGCTATGTGAGGACAATTCTGTGATGCCGATCGGTCTTGGCGCGCGCGACAGCTTGCGGCTCGAAGCCGGACTTTGTCTCTACGGTTCCGATCTCGATCCGGAAACGACACCGGTGATGGCCTCGCTTGAATGGGCGATTCAGAAGGTGCGTCGCGCCGGCGGGTCGCGCGCGGGAGGTTTTCCCGGCGCAGAGGTCATTCTGCGCCAATTGGCCGACGGCGGCCCACGCCGCCGTGTCGGACTGAAGGTCGAGGATCGCGTGCCCGTGCGCGGCGGTGCGAAGCTGTACGCGGACGAGATTTCGGCAAGGACGATCGGCATCGTCACATCCGGCGGGTTTGCGCCAAGTGCGCAGGCGCCAATCGCGATGGGTTACGTCGACAAAAATTTTACAACAACGGGTACGCCGATTTTCGGTGAGGTGCGCGGCAAGCGCATTGCGCTGCGCGTCTGTGACCTGCCTTTCGTCCCGCACCGCTACAAACGCAACGGAAATTGGAATCGCGGAGGCCAATCGCGATGTTAAAATTCACGGAAGACCACGAATGGCTTCGTGTCGAAGGCGATATCGCCACGGTTGGGATCACCGATTATGCGCAGAAGCAGCTCGGCGACCTCGTTTTCATTGAATTACCGGCGCCTGGAACGAGACCGGAAAAGGGAGCAGCGGCGGCAGTCGTCGAATCTGTCAAGGCTGCCTCGGACGTTTATGCGCCGGTGAGCGGCGAAGTCACCGAGATCAATCAAGCTATCGTTGATGAGCCCGCGCTCGTGAATCGCGATCCGATGGCCAAGGGCTGGTTCTTTAAGATCAAGATTTTCGATCCATCCCAGCTCGACCGTCTGCTCGATGAGAAGGCGTACCAGGCGATGATTGCGTGAAAAATTTCGCTGCGACCAAGCCGAAGGTCGATTCGAAAAGGTGAAACCGATGACTCACAGGACCTCCGCCGCCGATTTTGACCCGAGCGATTTTTCGCGCCGTCATATCGGGCCGTCGCCCGGAGACATGAGCGAAATGCTCTCAACCGTCGGAGTGTCAGATATCGGTGAACTGATTTCACAGACAGTGCCCGGTGAGATCCGGCAAACAGCTCCGCTCGCGCTCCCGCGGGGAATTTCGGAAACCGAAGCGCTGCAGAAGCTCCGCGTCATCGCCGATAAGAATAAGGTTTTCACGTCGCTGATCGGTCAAGGGTATTATGGAACGATCCTGCCGCCGGTGATCCAGCGCAACATTCTTGAAAATCCCGCCTGGTACACGGCCTATACGCCCTACCAACCAGAGATCAGCCAAGGACGGCTCGAAGCTTTATTGAATTTCCAAACCATGATCTCAGAGCTGTGCATGCTTGAGATCGCGAATGCATCGCTGCTCGATGAGGCGACTGCCGCGGCGGAAGCCATGGCGATGTCACGCCGCGTGGTGAGATCGCGCGCGAACGCGTTTTTCGTCGATGCCGAGTGTCATCCACAAACCATTGCGGTAGTGCGCACACGCGCCGAGCCACTGGGTTGGGCCATCAAGGTTGGCGATCCGATGAAAGACCTTGAGCCCGCCGCAGTGTTCGGCGCGCTGCTCCAATATCCTGGTACCTCAGGCCAGATCCGGGATTTCCGCACTGTCATTTCAGCGTTGCACGAGGCCGGCGCGCTCGGTGTCATGGCAACCGATCCGCTTGCGCTGACTCTGCTTACTCCGCCCGGCGAATTGGGTGCGGACATCGCGATCGGATCGACTCAACGCTTTGGCATGCCGATGGGCTATGGGGGGCCGCACGCTGCCTTTATTGCAACCAAGGATGCCTACAAGCGAGCGCTTCCCGGCCGCATCGTCGGCGTATCGGCTGATTCCCGCGGTCAGCGGGCCTACCGGCTCGCTCTGCAGACGCGAGAGCAGCACATCCGCCGCGAGAAGGCGACCTCTAATATCTGCACCGCACAGGTTCTTCCGGCGGTGATCGCGGCGATGTATGCGGTCTATCACGGCCCTGACGGTCTTAGGCATATCGCGCGCAAAGTGCATCGCGCCGCTGGGATATTGGCCTACGGACTGCGGGCGCTCGGCTGGCGCATCCAGCAAGCTGCGTTCTTCGATACCATTACGATCGAGGTAGCGGCGCGCCAGTCCGAAATTCTCAAGAACGCCGCGTCGAACGCGATCAACGTGCGCAAGATCGGCAGCGGCCCGCAGGCCCGCATCGGCATCAGTTGCGATGAAACCACCACGCCGGCCGTCGTCGAGGCAGTATGGCGCGCATTCGGGTCTCAAGCCAAAACCCCAACCGCCACTCCGTCGTTCGAAGAGTTGAGCGCGCAAATAAGCGAGCTCATCCCCATGCAACTCGCCCGTCACAGCGACTTCCTCACTCATCCCGTCTTTCATCTCTACCGCTCGGAAACGGAAATGCTGCGCTACATGCGGCGGCTTTCCGACCGAGATCTCGCCCTGGACCGCAGCATGATCCCGCTCGGCTCCTGTACGATGAAGCTTAACGCAACCGCCGAAATGATTCCGATTACCTGGCCGGAGTTCGCCAACATCCATCCCTTCGCGCCGGCGGACCAAGCTCAAGGCTATGCCGAGCTGATCGCGGACCTTTCCGCGAAGCTTTGCGAGATCACCGGCTATGACGCGATCTCACTGCAACCAAATTCAGGCGCACAGGGCGAATATGCCGGCCTGCTCGTCATCCGCGCGTATCACGTCAGCCGTGGCGAGCCACAGCGCACCGTCTGCCTGATCCCGTCATCGGCCCACGGCACCAATCCGGCATCCGCGCAAATGGCCGGAATGGACGTCGTTGTGGTCGCGTGTGACCGCGAGGGCAATGTCGACCGCGCTGATTTGCGCAAGAAGGCGGAGCAATACTCGAGCCGTCTCGCCGCGGTGATGGTCACGTATCCATCCACGCATGGCGTGTTCGAATCGGCCATTGGCGAGATTTGCAGCATCGCTCATGCCCACGGGGCACAGGTCTATCTCGACGGCGCTAACCTCAACGCGCAAGTGGGCCTGGCGCAGCCGGGCAGATATGGCGCCGATATCGGCCATCTCAATCTCCACAAAACATTTTGCATCCCGCATGGCGGGGGCGGCCCGGGCATGGGACCGATCGGCGTGAAAAAGCATCTTGCCCCTTTCCTCCCCGGTCATTCGGAATGGCCAAGCGAACCCGCACAAGTAGGCGCCATCAGCGCCGCTCCATTCAGCTCGGCGGCCATCTTGCCAATTTCGTGGGCCTAC
>WNFS01005798.1_pt1 | contig 13545 bp, 9 predicted proteins | sample 5400141 | NCBI WGS metagenome assembly WNFS01 (sample SAMN13153358, study PRJNA577476) | soil metagenome | isolation source: 60 cm saprolite under Madrone tree | place: USA:California | collected 2016-06-14
GGCGAGGTAATCCTCGCCCGCACGCGCCTGCTCGAGCGCCGCGACCGCGGCGCGGATCCGCTCCCGCTCGCCGTCCGCGAGCAGCCGCCCCTCGCGCGCCAGCGACTCCCGCGTCGCGTGCAGGATCATGTCGGCCTCGACGCGCGCCTCGCGCACCTGGCGCTGGCGCACGTCCTCCTCCGCGTAGTCGATCGAGTCCTCCAGCATGCGCTCGATCTCGGCCTCGCTGAGGCCGTAGGACGGCTTCACCTCGACCGAGCGCTCGTGCCCGGTGCGGAGGTCGGCGGCGGTGACGGAGAGGATGCCGTTGGCGTCGATCAGGAAGGTGACCTCGACCCGCGGCACGCCGGCGGGCAGCGGGCAGATCGGGATCTTGAAGCGGGCGAGGCTCCGGGTGTCGCTGGCCAGCTCGCGTTCGCCCTGGAGGACGTGGATGTCCACCGCCGTCTGGTTGTCGACCGCGGTGGTGAAGGTCTCCTTGACGCTGGTCGGGATGGTGGTGTTGCGGTCCACGAGCCGCGTGAAGACCCCGCCCATGGTCTCGATGCCGAGCGAGAGCGGCACCACGTCGAGGAGGAGCATGTCGCGCCGCCGGCCGGAGAGGATGCCGGCCTGGATGCCGGCGCCGAGCGCCACCACCCGATCGGGGTCGATGTCGGTGAGCGGCGGGCGGCCGAAGATGGCCTCCATCTGGCGGCGCACGAGGGGGACGCGCGTCGAGCCGCCGACGGCGACGACGCACCGGATGTCCTCGGGCCGGAGCCCGGCGTCCTTGAGCGCCTGGCGGCAGGGGCCGGCGGTGCGCTCGACGAGATCCTTCACCAGCGCCTCGAACTCCGCCCGCGTGACCGCACGGCGCGCGGGGCCGAGCACGATCTCCGCCCGCTCGGCGTCGCTGAGCGTCCGCTTGACGTGCTCCGCCGCCGCCCGCGCCCGGGCGCGCACGTCGGCACGGCTCCGCTCCGCCTCGGGCAGCTCGGCCAGCACGACGTCGGCCAGGCGCTCGTCGAAGTCGTCGCCCCCGAGGTGCGTGTCGCCGCTCGTCGCCAGCACCTCGAACACCCCGGCACGGAGGCGCAGGACGGAGATGTCGAAGGTGCCGCCGCCCAGGTCGTAGACCGCGATCACGCCTTCGTCCTGCTTGTCGAGGCCGTAGGCGAGCGAGGCCGCGGTGGGCTCGTTCACCAGACGCAGCACCTCGAGGCCGGCGAGCCGCCCGGCATCGCGCGTCGCCTGGCGCTGGCTGTCGTTGAAGTAGGCCGGCACGGTGATGACCGCCTGGCCGACCGCCTCGCCGAGCGCCGCCTCGGCCCAGCGCTTGAGCTCGCGCAGGATGTGGGCCGAGACCTCCGGTGGCGTCACCTCGCGGCCCTCGACCACGAGGCGCACGATGCCCTCGCCGCCAGCGAAGCGATAGCGCCGGCGATCCTCGGCGCTGACGTGCTCGAGGCCGAGGCCCATGAAGCGCTTGACGGAGAGGATGGTGTCGAGCGGCCGCTCGCCGGCGAGCGCCTTGGCGCGCGCGCCGACGATCACCTCGCCGCCGGGCAGGAAGGCGACCGCCGAGGGCAGCAGCGCTGCCCCCGTCTCCGGGGCGGGCAGCACCCGCGGCCCGCCCTCCTCGAGCACGGCGACGAGGCTGTTCGTCGTGCCGAGATCAATGCCGATGATCCGTCCCACGGAGTCCTTCTCCCGTCGCGTCTTCGATGTCGCCGAGCAGCGTGCGCAGGTAGGCGATCTCGGAGAGCCGGCGCTTGAGCTCGTCGAGCGACGGCGCGCCGCCGTTGGCCGAGGCGTAGAGCGCGCCGAGCTCGTCCCGGAGCGCGCCCAGGCGGCCCGTGAAGCCGTCGCGTAGCGCTTCGACCTCCCGGCGGAGGTCGGGGCGCGCTGCGGCGCGCAGCTCCTCGAGCTTCTCCTGCGTCTCGAACACCTCGGCCGCGATCGCCGGGGGCACCTGCGGACTCCCGTCGCCGAGCCGCGCGCCGTGCAGCTCGAGCCAGTAGCGGCCCCGCGCCACGGGGTCGCGCAGCGTGCGGTAGGCCCGGTTCACGGCCGCGCTCGCCGCCAGCGAGAGCTCGCGCTCGCGCCGGCTCGCGGTCTGGAAGCGGTCGGGGTGGACCGCGCGCGAGGCGGCGTGGTAGCGCCGCTCCAGGTCCGCCAGGTCGAGCGTGAGCTGCCGCGGCAGGTCGAGGACGGTGAAGAGATCAGCGTCCGCGGAGAGGGGCTGGATGGCCGCGCAACGCGAGCACACGAGCGCCGCGCCGCGCTCCGCTCGGCACTTCCAGCATTCCCGCCGTGTGTCCGCTGCCGCCTGCATCGCTCCCGAGTACCATCGCCCGATCAGACGACGAACGAAGAGCCGCAGCCGCAGGTGCGCTTCACGTTCGGGTTGCGCAGATTGAAGCCCGAGGCCATCAGCTCTTCCTTGTAGTCCAGCTCGGTGCCCTTCAAGTAGAGAAAGCTCTTGCGATCGACCACCAGCCTGGCGCCGTCGTGCTCGAAGACCTTGTCGCCCTCGCGCGGCTGGTCGACGTCCATCTTGTAGGTGAGGCCGGAGCAGCCGCCGCCCACCACCTTGACGCGCAGGCCGCCGCCGGGAAGCCCCTTCTCGGCGATGAGGGCCTGGATCTTGCGCGCCGCCTGATCGGTCATCGAGATCATCGGGTCAGCTCGCCTCCGCGGCCTCCGGCTTCGGGCTCGTCTGCGTGCGCTTCTTCTTCCAGTCGGCGATCGCGGCCTTGATGCCGTCCTCGGCCAGCACCGAGCAGTGGATCTTGACCGGCGGGAGCGAGAGCTCCTGCACGATGTGGGTGTTCTTGATCTGCAGCACCTCGTCGACCGTCTTGCCCTTCACCAGCTCGGTCACGTAGCTCGAGCTCGCGATCGCGCTGCCGCAGCCGAAGGTCTTGAAGCGCGCGTCCTGGACGACGCCGTCGTCGCTGATCTTCAGCTGGAGCTTCATCACGTCGCCGCACTCGGGCGCGCCGACGACGCCGGTGCCGACGTTCTCCTCGCCCTTGGGGAACGAGCCGACATTTCGGGGATTGGAGTAGTGATCGATGACCTTGTCGCTGTACGCCATGCTGTCCTCCGTCAGTCGCGCTGCCAGGCCACGGACTTGAGATCGATGCCTTCCTTCGCCATCTCGTAGAGCGGCGAGAGCTCGCGCAGACGCCGCACCTCGTGGACGACTCGGTTGGTGACGTAGTCCACTTCCTCCACGGTGTTGAAGCGCCCGAGGCCGAAGCGGATCGAGGTGTGCGCGAGGTCGTCGCCCACCCCGAGGGCCTTCAGGACGTAGGACGGCTCGAGCGTCGCCGAGGTGCACGCCGAGCCCGAGGAGACCGCGATCGGTGGCTCGCTCTCGGCCACCGCGATGGGATGGGTCGAGCCGTTGAGCCCCATGAGCAGCGACTCGCCCTCGACGTAGGCGAAGCTCACGTTCAGGTTGCCGGGCAGGCGGTGGACCGGGTGCCCGTTCAGGAAGATGTCGTCGAGCTGCGAGAAGAGCCCCTCGCGGAGCCGCTCGCGCAGCCCGAGCAGACGCTGCGCCTCGTCCGCCATGCCCTCGCGGCAGAGCTCGCACGCCTTCCCGAAGCCGACGATGCCCGGCACGTTGAGCGTCCCGGAGCGGAAGCCGCGCTCGTGGCCGCCGCCGTCGATGATGGGCGTCAAGCGCACGCGCGGGCCCTTCGCGCGCACGTAGAGCGCGCCGATGCCCTTCGGACCGTACATCTTGTGCGCCGACATGGAGAGGAGGTCGATGTTCATCGCCTCCACGTCGAGCGGGAGCTTGCCGACCCCCTGGGTGGCGTCGGTGTGGAAGAGGACGCCCTTCTCGCGCGTCACCTTGCCGATCTCGCCGATCGGGTTGATGGAGCCGATCTCGTTGTTGGCGAACATGATGGAGACCAGCACCGTCTTGTCCGTGATCGCCTTGCGGACGTCGTCCGGGTCGACCAGCCCGTACCTGTCGACCGGGAGGTAGGTGACGGTGGCGAGGCCCTTCCGCTCGAGGGCCTTGCAGGTGTCGAGGACCGCCTTGTGCTCGATCGCGCCGGTGATGACGTGGTTGCCCTTGTCCTTGTAGAACTCGACCACGCCCTTGATGGCGAGGTTGTCGGACTCGGTGGCGCCGCTGGTGAAGATGATCTCCTTCGCCTTGGCGTCGATCAGTCGGGCGATCTGCTCGCGCCCCGTCTCGGCCGCCTTCTCCGCCTCCCAGCCGTAGCCGTGGCTCCGGCTGGCCGCGTTACCGAAGGTCTCGGTGAAATAGGGCATCATCGCCTCGAGCACCCGCGGATCGAGCGGGGTCGTGGCGTGGTTGTCCATGTAGATTCCCTTGCCGTTCATGCCGGGGGTCACCTCCGACTACCCGATAATCCAGACCTGCTGGGTCCACTATCATTGGGCACTCCCCTCCTGTCAACCCCGCCCGGCGCTGGCGGCCCGTTCAGAGACGCTGTTCTGACAGAGCCGGCCGCAGCCCCGTGCCGTCGGGGCGCAGAACCTCTCGCAGGAAGGCCCCCGTGTGCGACGCGGCGCTCGCGGCGATCTCCTCCGGCGTCCCGGCCGCCACCACGTGGCCGCCCTGGGCCCCGCCCTCCGGGCCCAGGTCGATCACGTAGTCGGCGCTCTTCACGACATCCAGGTTGTGCTCGATCAGGAGGACCGTGTTCCCCGCGTCGACCAGCCGTCCGAGCACCTGGAGGAGCCGCCGCACGTCGTCGAAGTGAAGGCCGGTGGTCGGCTCGTCGAGCACGTAGAGGGTGCGGCCGGTGGCGCGGCGGGCCAGCTCGCGGGCGAGCTTGACGCGCTGCGCCTCGCCGCCCGAGAGCGTGGTCGCGGGCTGGCCGAGCCGGATGTACTCGAGCCCGACCTCGCGCAACGCCTCCAGCCGCTGGCGGACGGCCGGCACCGCGCCCAGGAAGTCGAGGGCCTCGGCCACGCTCAGGTCGAGCACGTCGGCGATGCTCCGCCCCTTGAAGTGCACCTCGAGCGTCTCGCGGTTGTAGCGCCGGCCGCCGCACACCTCGCAGGTGACGAACACGTCGGGGAGGAAGTGCATCTCGATGGCGATCAGCCCGTCACCGGCACACGCCTCGCAGCGGCCGCCCTTCACGTTGAACGAGAAGCGGCCGGGCCCGTAGCCGCGCGCCCGTGCCTCGGGCAGCTGGGCGAAGAGCTCGCGCACGGGGCCGAAGACGCCAGTGTACGTGGCGGGGTTCGAGCGCGGGCTGCGCCCGATCGGCGCCTGGTCGATCTCGATCACCTTGTCGAGCATCTGCCAGCCGCTGAGCTGGTCGTGCGCTCCGGGCTCCTGGCGCCCGCCGCCGAGGCGCTGCGCGAGCGCGGGGTAGATCGTGTCCACCACCAGGCTCGACTTCCCCGAGCCCGACACCCCCGTGACGCAGGTCATGGTGCCGAGCGGAACGTCCACGTCGATGCCGCCGAGGTTGTTGGCGCGCGCGCCGCGCACGCCGATCGTCCAGCCGCTGCCGCGGCGGCGCGGGCGCGGCACCGGCACCTCCTCGGCGCCCGCGAGGTAGCGCCCGGTGAGCGAGGCGGGGTCCGCCATGATCGCCGCCGGCGGCCCCGCGGCCACCACCCGGCCGCCGTGCACGCCCGCGCCCGGCCCCATGTCGATCACGTGGTCGGCGGCGAGGATCGTGTCGCGGTCGTGCTCCACCACCACCACCGTGTTACCGAGGTCGCGGAGCTGGCGGAGGGTGGCGAGGAGACGCGCGTTGTCGCGCTGGTGGAGGCCGATCGACGGCTCGTCCAGGATGTAGAGCACGCCGACCAGCTTCGAGCCGATCTGGGTCGCGAGCCGGATGCGCTGGCCCTCGCCACCCGAGAGCGTCGCCGCGCCGCGATCGAGCGCCAGGTAATCGAGCCCGACGTCGATCAGGAAGCCGAGGCGCGCCAGGATCTCCTTCACGATCGGGCGCGCGATCTCGCTCTCGGTGGGCGAGAGAGCGAGGCCGCGGAAGAAGGCGAGCGCATCGCCGATGGGAAGCGCCGACACCTCGACGATGCTCCGCCCCCCGACGCGCACGAAGCGCGCCTCGCGGCGGAGCCGCGTGCCCTCGCAGGCGGTGCACCGCCGGTCGCGCACCAGGCCTTCCAGGTCCTCCCGGAGCCACGCGGAGCGCGTCTCCTGCTGGCGGCGCCGGCAGAGCGCGAGGAGGCCTGCGAACGGCCGGCGGACGGTGCGGCCGCCGTGCTCGAACTCGACCTCCTGCTCTCCCGAGCCCTCGAGGAGGACGGTGCGCACGGTCGCCGGCAGATCCTTGAAGGGCGTACCCGGGCGGAAGCGGTACTGCGCCGCGAGGCCCGCGAGCACCGCCTCGAGCCGCGGCAGCGCGCGCAGCACCACGGAGGAGAGCGCGTCGGGGAGCGGCGCCTGGGGCCTGGGGACGATCAGCGCCGGATCGAAGCGGCGCTCGACGCCGAGCCCGCCGCACGCGGGGCAGGCGCCGTGCGGGCTGTTGAAGGAGAAGAAGCGCGGCGCGAGCTCCGGGTAGGAGACGCCGCACGTCGGGCAGGCGTGCCGTTCGCTGAAGAAGAGCGGGCGCGGCGCCGTGGCGCCGGGCTCCACCACCTCGACCAGCGCCGTGCCGTCGCCGTGCCGGAAGGCGACCGCGAGCGAGTCCGCGAGGCGCGTCGCCACGCCCGCGCGCACGATCAGGCGATCGACCAGCACCTCGATCGTGTGCCGCACGGTGCGCGCGAGCGCGATGTCCTCGGCCAGCTCGCGCAGCGCGCCGTCCACGCGCACGCGCACGAAGCCGCCGCGGCGGAGCTCGTCGAGCTCCTTGCGGTGCTCGCCCTTGCGGTCGCGGACGACGGGCGCGTAGACGAAGAGCCGCGTGTCGGCAGGGAGCGCCGTCAGCCGGTCCACCACCTGCTGCACCGTCTGCGCCGCGATCTCGCGCCCGCAGGAGTAGCAGAGCGGGCGGCCGACGCGGGCGTAGAGGAGGCGGAGGTAGTCCGCGATCTCGGTCACCGTGCCGACGGTCGAACGCGGGTTCCGTCCCGTCCCTTTCGCCTCGATCGCGATCGCCGGCGAGAGGCCCTCGATGGCGTCGCAGTCGGGCTTCTCCATCTGCTCGAGGAACTGGCGCGCGTAGGCGGAGAGGGACTCGACGTAGCGGCGCTGGCCCTCGGCGTAGAGTGTGTCGAAGGCGAGCGAGGACTTGCCCGAGCCCGAGAGGCCCGTGATCACGACCAGCCGGTCGCGCGGGATCTCGACGTCGACGCTCTTCAAGTTGTGCTCGCGGGCCCCGCGAACGACGATGCTCTGGCGCCCCGCGGGGACCCCGCCGGGGCGCCCGGGGCCGCCCACGGTCATGCCCCGAGGGCTCGGCGTGCCTCGGCCACCGCGTCCTCGACCTCGCGCCGGTAGGCGGACAGCTCCTCCGCCGTCTCCGCCTCGAAGCGCATCACCAGCACCGGCTGCGTGTTCGATGCGCGCACCAGGCCCCAGCCGCGCGGGAAACGCACGCGCACGCCGTCCACGTCGATGATCTCGCGCCCCGCGGCTCGGAAGCGGTCGCGGACGCGCTCGGCCACGGCGAACTTGACGTCGTCCGGACAGTCGACGCGGATCTCGGGCGTGGTGTGCGACGGGGGCAGGTCGGCGAGCAGCTGGTCCACCCGCTTCCCGCTGCGCGCCAGGATGTCGAGCAGCCGCGCACCGGCGTAGATGGCGTCGTCGTACCCGAAGTACTTCTCCTTGAAGAAGATGTGGCCGCTCATCTCGCCGCCGAGCAGCGCACCGGTCTCGCGCATCTTGGCCTTGAGCAGCGAGTGGCCGGCCTTCCACATGATCCCGCGCCCGCCGTGCCTGGCGATGTCGTCGTAGAGGCGCTGCGAGCACTTCACCTCGGAGACGATCACCGCGCCCGGGTTGCGCGCCAGCACGTCGCGTCCGAAGAGCACGAGGAGCTCGTCGCCCCAGATGATGCGGCCCTTCGCGTCCGTGACGCCGATGCGGTCGGCGTCGCCGTCGAAGGCGATGCCGAGCTCGGCCCCCGTCTCGGCGACGGTGCGGATCAGGGCGCGCATGTTGTCGGCGACCGTCGGGTCGGGGTGGTGGTTCGGGAAGCGGCCGTCCGGGTCGCAGAAGAGCTCGCGAACCCGCGCCCCGAGCCGGCGATAGATGTCCGGCGCGACCGGGCCCGCCGTGCCGTTGCCGGCGTCGACCACGACGTTGATCGCGCGCGCGAGGCGGCCCACCCGCCCGGCGATGTCGTCCTGGTAGACGGGCACGACGGGGCGGCTCTCGATCGCCCCGCGGCCCGTCTTCAGCTTGCCGGCCTCGAGGCGCCGGCGCAGGTCCTGGATCTGCTCGCCGTGGAGGGCCTCCTTACCGAGGCAGACCTTGAAGCCGTTGTAGTCCGCCGGGTTGTGGCTGCCGGTCACCTGGATGCCGCCGTCCAGGTCCCAATGGAAGAGCGAGAAGTACATGAGCGGTGTGGGGCAGACGCCGATGTCGAGCACCTGGAGGCCGGCCGACGCGATGCCCGCGGCGACCGCGGCCGCGTAGCGATCGGAGGTGAGGCGACAGTCGCGGCCTACCGACACCACGCGCCTGCCGGTCTCGGCGGCGAGGGTGCCGAAGGTCTGGCCCAGGCGGCGCGCGAAGTCGGCGTCGAAGTCCCGCTCGGCGACGCCGCGGATGTCGTACTCGCGGAAGATGGCGGGATTCAGTCGAGAACCTCCACGTGGTGGCGCTCGCGCAGGTCGCGGGAGAGCCACTGCCGGAAACGCTCCTCGAGCGCCTGGTTGTAGAGCGCGTCGCGGATCTCGTCCTGCACCTCGTCGAGCGGCTTGTGGCCCGCGCCGACGCGCTCGTCGACGCGCAGGAGATGGAAGCCACCGCCGGCACGCACCGGCTCACTCACCCGGCCCGGCTCGAGCGCGAAGGCCGCACTCTCGAGATCGTGCTCCATCTCGCCGCGCCCGAAGGTACCGAGCTCCCCGCCCTTGCGGGCCCCCGGGCCTTCCGAGAACTGCTCCGCGAGAGCGGCGAAGTCGTGCCCATCGAGAGCGAGCGCCCGCACCTCGAGCGCCTTGGCCTGGGCGTGCGCCACCGAGGCCTCGTCGGCCGGGTCCTCGATGGCGAGGAAGACGTCGCGCACCTTGACGCGCTCGACGGTCGCGTAGTCGCCGAGGTGGGCGTCGTAGTAACGGCGGATCTCCTCGGGGGAGACGTTCACGTGCTGGCGGATCTCGCGGTTCACGAGCGCCGCCTTCTCGAGCTCGCTCTTGACGCGCGCGCGGTAGCTCTCGAGGCTGAGCCCCTGCGCCGCCAGCGCGGCCCCGAAGCGCTCCCGGTCCATCCCGTTGCGCTGCTGGATCTCCTCGACGTAGCGGTCGATCTCGTCCGCGCGGGCGGTGATGCCCTGCGCCTTGATCTCCTTCTCAAGCAGCCGGTCGGTGATGAGGGCGGCGGTCGAGCACCTGCGCGTCGGGCGTGCCCTGGGCGGCGTGCTCCTTCGCGTAGCGCCGGAGCTCGTGCGCCGTGATCGGCTCGCCGTCGATGGTGGCGACGATGCGGTTGGTGATCTCCGCGCGCGCCGCGCCCGCCAGCAGAACCGGGAGGACGAGCGCCGCCACGCGCACGCCGCGGGGCATCGGGCGGCCGCGTATCATGCGGCGGAGAGCCTCTGCAAGTGTGCGCGCAGCTCGGCGATCATGCCGTCATGATCCGTCGCCGCGGGCCGGATCTCCAGCGCCGAGCCGCCCGCCATGCGCGCCTGTCCCTTGCTCGCGCGCACGAAGGCGAGCACGCGCTCGGGCTCGAGTGGCGTCCCCGCGTCGAACTCGAGGACCACGCCCTCGCCGCGCCGGCGCGCACGGATGATGCGCAGGTCCTTGAGCCAGCGGCGCACCTCCATCAGGCGGAGCAGGGTGTCGACCTGGGGCGGGATCGGCCCGTAGCGGTCGGCGAGCTCGGCCGCGATCTCCTCCAGGTCGGGCAGGCCGCGGATGCCGGCCAGCCGCTTGTAGACCACCAGGCGTTGGCTCACGTCGGCGATGTAGGCCTCGGGGATGAAGGCCGGGATGCCGAGCTGGAGCTCGGGCTCGATCTCCGCCTGGGTAGCCGTGCCGCGCAGCTCGCGCACCGCCTGCTCGAGCAGGTGGGTGTAGAGCTCGAGGCCGACCGCCGCGATGTGCCCCGACTGCTGCTTGCCGAGCAGGTTTCCGGCGCCCCGGATCTCGAGGTCGTGGGCCGCGAGGCGGAATCCTCCGCCCAGGTCGTCGAGCTCCTGCAGGACGCGCAGCCGCTTCTGCGCCTCGGGCGTGATCAGGTGCTCGCCCGGGATCAAGAGATAGGCGTAGGCGCGGTGGTGCGAGCGGCCGATCCGGCCGCGCAGCTGGTAGAGCTGGGCCAGGCCGAAGGTGTCGGCGCGGTTCACGATCATGGTGTTGGCGGTCGGGATGTCGAGCCCCGACTCGATGATCGCCGAGCTGACCAGCAGGTTCGTCTTCCCGTGCATGAAGTCGAGCATGGCGCGCTCGAGCTCGCGCTCGGCCATCTGCCCGTGCGCCACCGCGATGCGCGCCTCGGGCACGACCTCGGCGAGGCGCCGGGCCACGGCGTCGATGTTCTCGACCCGGTTGTGCACGAAGAAGACCTGCCCCCCGCGCGCGATTTCGCGCAGGACGGCGTCGCGGATGACGGCCTCGTCATGGCGCGTGACGTAGGTACGGATGGCGAGGCGGTCGACGGGCGGCGTCTCGATGACGGAGAGATCGCGGATCCCCGAGAGCGCCATGTTGAGCGTGCGCGGGATGGGCGTGGCGGTGAGGGTGAGGACGTCGACGGTCGGGCGAAGGCCCCGGATGCGCTCCTTCGCCTTCACCCCGAAGCGGTGCTCCTCGTCGACGACGAGGAGCCCGAGGCTCCGGAACACGACGTCCTTCTGGAGCAGGCGGTGCGTGCCGATCACGACGTCGAGCCGCCCGGCGGCGAGGCGGGCGAGCGTCTCCTTGTTCTCCGCCGCGGAGCGGAAGCGGGAGAGCATCTCGACGCTGAGCGGATGGCCCGCGAAGCGGGCGCGGAAGGTCTCCAGGTGCTGCTGGGCGAGGATCGTGGTCGGCACCAGCACGGCGACCTGCTTGCCGCCGAGCACGGCGACCCAGGCGGCGCGCATCGCGACCTCCGTCTTGCCGTAGCCGACGTCGCCGCAGATGAGGCGGTCCATGGGCTTCTCGCGCCCGAGGTCGGCGAGCACCTCGTCGATGGCGCGCTGCTGGTCCGGGGTCTCCTCGAACGCGAAGCGCGCCGCGAACTCGGCGTAGAGGCCGTCGGACTCCTGGTAGGCCGCCCGTCCGTGCGCCTCGCGCGCGGCGTAAACCTGGACCAGCTCCTGCGCCATGGCGAGGAGGGACTCGCGCGTCTTCGCCTTGACGCGCTCCCACGAGGTGCCGCCCAGCTTGTCGAGCGGCGGGGCGGCACTGTCGGCGCTCACGTAGCGCTGCACCAGGTTGATGCGGTCGACGGGCAGGTAGAGGCGGTCGCCGCCGGCGTACTCGAGGTGGAGGTAGTCGCCCTCCGTGTCCGCCACCTGCATGTGGCGGAGCCCGCGGTAGATGCCGATGCCGTGGTCGACGTGGACCACGTAGTCGTTGGGCTTGAGCTCGGCCAGGGTGGAGAGGAAGTCGGCCGGGCGCGCGCGCGGCCCGCGCCGGACCTGCCGCCGCTCGCCGAAGATCTCCGCCTCGGTCACGAGCGCCAGGCGGTCGGCGGGAAGCCAGACGCCGCGCGTGAGCTCGCCCACCAGCGCGAGGAGGACGCGCCCCGGGACCGCGAGCGCCTGGGGGAAGGGCGCGCTGGTGGGCGTCAGGGCGAGCCCGTGCCCGGCGAGGAGCGCCACCGCCCGGTCCCGCTGCGACTCGGTGCTGGCGACCACGACCGGCCGGACCTCCTCCCGCTGCCAGTCGCGGAGGCGCGCCGCCACTGCCGCGAGCGGCCCCTCAGCGCCGGGCGCGGTGCGCAGCGCGAGGCCCTCGGTCGCGTAGCTGGTGGCGTGCAGCGCGCCGCCGTCCAGCACCTCGAGCGCCTCCACCTCGACGCGCGGGCGCCCGGCGAGCGCGGCCCGCCACGCCCCCGCCGGCACGTAGAGCCGCTCGGCCGGCGGGTGAAAGCGGGCCTCGCGCGCGGCCGCGGCCGCGTGCGCCTCGATCTGCACCCAGGCCGTCTCGACCGCCGCCTCGACCGTGCCCGCCCCCTGCATCCAGAGGAGGGCCCCAGCCGGCAGGTAGTCGGCCAGCGTGCCGGGCTCCTCGTAGAGATAGGGAAGGAGCTGCTCCGTGCCGGGAAGGACCAGCTGGCTCCGCACCGCCTCGACCAGATCGCGCCGCTCCTGGCGTCCGAGGCCGAGCTCGGCGGCGCGCGTGTCGACCAGGCGTGCCGCGGCCGCCCCGAGGCGCGAGAGACCGAGCTCGCGCATGGGCAGGAGGAGGACGTCCTCCAGACCATCCTGCGAGCGCTGCGAGGACGGGTCGAAGGCGCGCAGGCTCTCGACCGTGTCGCCCGCGAACTCGAGCCGCACCGGCCGCTCGTACCCGGCGGGGAAGACGTCGAGGAGACCGCCACGCACGGCGAGGTCGCCGGGGTCCTGGACGAGCGGCACGCGGTGGTAGCCCCACTCGACCAGGCGGGCGGCGAGCGCGTCGGGCGCGAGCGCCTCGCCCGCCACCACGTAGGTGACCGCGTCCGCAAACGCCCGGCGCGGGAGGCAGCGCTCGATCCATGCCTCGGCCGACGTGACCACGATCGGGGCGGGGGTCTGCACGAGGTGGTAGAAGCCCTCCAGGCGCGCGGCGACAGTCTCGCGCGCGGGAGAGAGCGCTTCGAAGGGCGGCACCTCGCGCGCCGGCAGGTGGTGGACGCGGCGGCCGAGCGGCCCGGCACCCGGCGGCTCGCCCAGGAAGAAGCGCAGGTCGGCGGCGAACGCCTCGGCCTCGCCCGCGCTCGCGCAGGTCACCACCACCGGCCCCGCCCGCCGCTCGAGCACGCGTGCGAGGCACAGCGCCGGCGCGCTCCCGCGCAGCCCCCCGACGCGGACGGTCGCCGACCGCTGCCCGTCGAGCAACCCGACCAGCCGCGAAACCAGATCGGAGAGCGACGTCTGCATAGACGCTATCCGGGCGCGTTCCGCGCCGCGCAGCGGCGCGGCAGCGCTAGGGTGATCCACGATGCGGCGCGCAGGCGTCGGCGGGGTGCCGCCGCCGCGACCCCCGCAGGTCCCGCGCGCGCCCGCGGCCGGCGGGGGGACGCTTCGATCGACGCAGCGCGCGTGGACCGAGGACCGGGAGCGCCGGCGGCACCCCGCCGACGCCACCCCGCAGCGCCCTCACCCCCGCCTCCCGTCGCGCACGATCGCGTAGAGCGGGACGACCAGGTGCTTCTCCTCGGGATGATCGGTGAAGATCTCCACCTTCGACTCCACCTTGCCCGGCTTGAGGCCGTCGCGCAGGCGTAGCGTCAGGCGATACTCCTGCCCTTCCTGTACGGCGGCGAGGGTGTAG